>Ga0182024_10011547_pt1 | contig 17688 bp, 16 predicted proteins | sample P32metaG_FD_120480 | JGI IMG/M metagenome (GOLD analysis project Ga0182024, IMG submission 120480) | Permafrost microbial communities from Stordalen Mire, Sweden - P3-2 metaG (Illumina Assembly) | ecosystem: Environmental > Terrestrial > Soil > Wetlands > Permafrost | place: Sweden: Stordalen... | reverse complement strand
TAAACCTAACCGGGCACGAAGCTAGAAATGGCAGAAACAGCCAAGGAGAACCTAAAGCAACGTGACTCCTCCTCTACTCGGAAAAACTTTTGCCGCATTGCCACAGCCGAAATTCACCGCAAAACTCTTCCAGTCAAGGCTTTTAGGACTTATTCTGCCGCTGATTTTGATTTGAGAAGACTTAAACAATTCGTTTAAATCGCGTAGGGCCAAATCTCATCCCTCACCTTGTGTTGGCTTAGCAGTAATTTTGGTTAGAAATTCGGGATTGCCTGGGAAATTATTGAGCTTTTCGTATAGAGACAATTACTGAGTCACTTGATTCAGGTATTGGCGATTTCTTTTCCTATGGTGGTCCACTGGTGAACGGGCCTTTTTTGAAAATTGCAGTGGCTGCGGCCTTCGTGCCGTTTTTTGTGGGCGTCATTGGCTCGCACTTCGGTTTGCTGGACCCGGAATCAGCTGGCACGCAATCACATAGACAGACGCATCCTGTGAAAGACGGGGATGGTGCGCTAGCTTTGAGACACAACCGAACTCAATCGTTTGGACCTGCGAGCAAAGATAAGAAAGCGAGGACGCCTGCGCTGCCCGGCTCGAAGCAGGCGGTTGCTCTGCCGGTGGATAAGAAAGCGAGGACCGCTACGCTGCCGGCTCTTCCCGCGCCTGAGCCGAAATCTCTGAAGGACTATCTGTCCAGCGCCCAAACCAAATCGCAGGCGAAAAGATGGAGCGAGGTGATCACCATCTGCACCAAGGCCGCGAAAAAGTATCCGCGTGCCGCCAGTCTTTATGCTCTTCGCGGTGAGGCGTCTATGAATCGAGCCAGTGACGTTTTGGCTAATGAGGCGCTGGTTCTCAATTTGTGCGATCCAAATTACTCCACTCTTAAAGCAGCAGAATCTGACTTCACCCGCAGCCAGAAATTGCAGGACTTCAACAAGTCCTCCAACAAGTCCTCTGACAAGTCCTCCAACAAGTCCTCTGACAAAGCTGTCTGTGACCTACGGCAATGGTGCGACCTGGACAAAGCTGCCTGCTTGCTGCATCTGGGTCGCTTCCAGGAAGCGACTGAGACAATCGAAAAGATAGGCAATCTGAAGGACCGCTTGCATCTTACCGCGTTGAATTACTTTCTCCAGGGCAACTATAGGAGGGTCATTCAAGAGTGCCAATGGCACGGAGCGAGTATCTTAAGCTCCGATACACTGGCATATGCATTTGTTGAGACAATTTCCGCGGAAATGGCCGCCAATCACTATGACACTGCCGCGAATTTGATCAAAGAGGCAAAGAAAGCGGCGCCGAACTCCACTATTGTTTATGAGGCTGAGAGCCAACTCCAGACAAATCTAAAAGATTGCAGTGCCGCCGCCGTCGCAGATGAAACCAGTAAAAGCTTGATGGAAGCCGACCTGGTACCGTTTGATCAAAGCCAACAAAGGGCAGCGGCGAAATCGGCATCGGCAACGGCAACGGCAACGGCAACGGCAGCGGCAACGGCAACGGCAGCGGCAACGGCAACGGCAGCAGTAACGCCATCTTTCATTGTCGCCAACAGCGCCGCCGACGTGCCACCACTGTTTGATCGCTGCGCTCATTATGGTGTGAAACCGTTCACGCCCGCCGAGCAGCTTCATCTGCAGCGGCTCTGGTCCATTGTTCAAAGCCGGGTGCCGGGGCTGATTGAGCGAGTTTCTGCTCATAGCCCGATTGTCTTGATCAGAGTGCAATCATCCAGCATGCTGAATGCCGCAGATGACAGCCGTCCTCTGATTGCTGAAGCAGGTCCGCACCTGATCATGTTCAGCAACCTTTTCTTTCAGCAGTATCAGAACGATTCATTGCATACCCTCTTGCATGAACTCGTTCATGAATCTGATTTCTTCGGCTGTGTTAGCTTCTCAAAGAGTTGGGTCAATTTTGCCTTACCCTTGATGAAAGCTCACCGAAATAAGGATGCCGATGCTACGGATTACTACACTAAGAACATCCAAGAATATCTAGCCGAAGCCGTGGCGCAAAAACTCTGGCACGGAAAGGATTCCGAATTGTCCTACTTTCTCAAAACTCCAGGCGATGAGAACACGGCAAGCCGCCTGCCTGAAGATTGTATTCATCGATTGATTACTCCAATAGAGGAAGAGATTAAGACAGCCGATGAATGCGAAAAGGTCACCCAATTCGCTGCCTCCAGTCCAAACACATACTTGATTGCATCAAGAATCGTGAAAAATCACCCCGACTTTTTATCGCTTCTCTCCGATTGTTTTTATCCAGACAAAATGTCAGGCATCAGTCCGGAGTTGTATGCGCAATGGAGCGTCAAGCAGTACGAAGACAGGCACATTCCCGCCAATGATAAGCGCTACAAATGGCTGGCCCTCGAGCTTGCCACTCTCAAGTACAAAAATGACAAATGCCAGGAATCCGATCAACTTTTGAGCCAGTTCTACAGTCAATTGAAAGAGTGGGACGAGCACGATCCCTCAATGGAAACCATAGAGCAACTGCAATCAACCCAGCTGAAGGCGCGGCTGCAGAAGGAGACGCTGCGCAAGGAGAGGCTGAGTTTTAGCTCCAGGCAAACGTATTGACTGAATTCTTCGTCAGCTTTAGCGCAGCCATCTTGCCGGTAATGCGCAGCGGCACTTCAACATCTTCCGTGCCGGCATTGGTGACGACAAGAATCAGCTCGCCGTCAGGGTTTTCAAAAGCGACATGGGAGATACCGGCAATACCGCAACTGCTATAAATTCGCCGCGCACCGCGCTTAATGCAAGCAGAATAGTGAGCCATAGCCCAATATTGGCCACTGCGAGTGATACCACCATCATCTGTTATCGTCACTAACCCACCGCATGAGAAAGGACCGATGTTAGGCTGCCCACGCTGGTCTAGAGCCAGGTTCCAGACGGTGATCGAGCGGCACCAGTTGCTCAAAACTCCGCTAAAAGTTTGGCTCCATTTGCTCCAGTCAGTGGCATAATCCTTTGACGTGTAATCGGGGCCGCCTTCTGTCCAATACATGTTTGTATCCGGGTGCGCATCATGCACTCGCATCATCCATTGCGGCTGGCCGAGATATCCATGCCAGGCGATACCATCGACAGCCTTGCGCAGATCATCATCTTCGAGCTCCGACAGGGCTCGCCCCCAGAGATTATAGTTGTGATCGATTACCCAGATCTTTGTCTTCAATCCCTCTTTGGCAAGAAGTGGTGCCAATTTATCACGAACAAAACCTTGCTCGTACTCTTGTGACCAGGTGCAGGCAGGCATACGTCCATCTTGATCGGTATCGACCTCGTTTTGCACCGTGATGCCTTGAATTGGCACACCCTCTGCTTCGTACGCGCGCAGAAATTTGAGGAAATAATTTGCATAAGCGTCCATATACTTCGGGCGCATGGAACCGCCAAGCATCGAGTTATTCGACTTTATCCAACCGGGCGGGCTCCAGGGTGTGGAGAACAAGAACAGCTCCGGATTCACCTGGCGAGCCTGGCGCAGCACCGGCAATATCCACTGGCGATCGTGCTCAATGGAAAAGCGCTTCAACTCCGGATCAGGATCGCCATCGTCGTATGAGTAAGCAACGGTTGAATAGTCGCTAGCACCGATGCAGGTTCTACACACATTCAAGTTCAAACCTGCCGGGGTGCCTGGGCGAGCACCGAACAACTCCTGAAATACACTGGCGCGGGCTTTGGCTCCTAACTTGTTCAATTCATAGCAAGCGGCGTCTGTGAAAGCGCCGCCGAAACCAAGAATCTGTTGGAATTTCTGGTCCTGCTGGACAAAGAGTTCGGCACCCTTATCGATGCCTGAAAAAGGCTGCCAGGGAATGGGTTCGTTGTTGGCAACTTTGAGGGCGGCATTGGTGGTCAAGGATCGAATCGATCCGCCGCCTGCCGCTGACAACGCCGGGGCAGCGCAGCCAGGCAACGAGCCAGACAACGCCACTGCCACACCAGAGGACAAAAACTGAAGAAACTGACGACGTGATTGGTGTTCGACCATATTCTTTTCCTTCCTGCAGGGGCAACCAGGGAAAAAGATACTAGGATTTGAACACTTATATATGTATAGAACTTAGTGCAGGCAAGTACACGCCGATCCGTCCAGCACTAGCCACCACCACTGATTCAACTAAGCAGAAAATCAACTAACCAAGCGCTGGCTTTTCTTTGCCCGACTCTTTGGACAGCCCTAGCACTTTAGACCACAGCGCCGTCTTCGTTTTCGGAGCACTATGCTCTTCCGGCGACGACTGACTGTTCTTCATAGATGCAAAGTTGAAACCACAAGTGGGGCAGACCTTCTTGTTTTCCGCGATTCTGAATTGACAACGTGGACAAAGATAGTAATGCATAACCCCTCACTTTCTATTCGCAGTATAACACGGCAAAATAAGTGGGCATGACTGTTTTGAGCCCCTCACGTATGATATGCCCACTTTTTTACCTGTTTCTTACTTTGCAACCCGATCAACCAAAAAAAATTTTCCATCAGGCAGATAAATGTCCACTCGATTAATTCTTACCTTCTCTACTTTGCATCAAGTTCTGGCGGCGGAAAAGTCGCTCAGATCTGCTGACCAAGCCAGTTTCAACGTGCGGCCAACGCCGACACCGCCGGGACTGGGAGCGGCAATTTGTGGAATGTCAATCGAAATTTTGGATCAGGATCAAAAGGAGAAAGTCCTCCAGTTTTTGAGGGGAAAACAGTTGCCACCAACTGGAGTACATTTGGTAAGTAACTGACCCCCGCGTGTGCCGGTTTTCATCAATGTCTCGCTTTGCCTCCACCCTCGCTGTCACGCTCTTTCTGCTGTTTCTTGTCTTCTATGGCGCCTGCATCTCAGGAATCGTGTTGAAGGAGCCCGATATCTGCTTCCTTTTGGCGAGCGGCCGCTGGATTGTCGAGCACGGCCAGGTCATGCACAGCGATCCCTTCTCTTATACAACCGGGTTTGCACACCAGCCATATGTGATTGAAAAATGGCTGGCAGACGTGATTTTCTTTGCCAGCTGGAAGTGGCTATCTGCCGCAGGCATGCTGGTCGTCACCGCCTGCATAATGGCGTTCACTTTTGTGGTCATGCCGTTTCGCATCCTCGCCTTGCAGGGGATAAAAGGATGGCAGTCCTTTGCCATTGTCTTTCTCAGCGTGCTGGTCTCTTTTTCCAGACTTACCGTGCGTCCGGAAATCTTTTCTTACCTTTTCATCGCCATCTACCTGGAGCTGTTCTTGAGACTAAGCGCCAGAGCCGGGCCCGGAACAACGCCCAAATTGTGGTGGCAGGGCATCGCTTCATTTGCCGGCATCATGGTCTTGTGGTGCAACATGCACACCCTCTTCATCTTCGCTCCCATGCTGCTTGCAGCCTACAGCTTATGCATGGCAGGGGAAAAAATCTTCTGGCTGAAGGACGAAAAAATCGATTGGACAGCACCACTGGCTCTCATACTCTGCCTGATCGCCAGCCTTGCCAATCCCTATGGAGCAAATTTATGGCCATCGCTTTCATCAATGTTTGGAGCTTATACGGCCACTAATAACGAGGAAAAGCCTTTGACTTGGGCCAGTTTTCTGGTGCCGGTTTACTATCCATTTTTCCTTCTAGCCTTGATATCAGCCATTTGTTTGGTCCGGAAAGGCTTGAGTAAACCGCTTAAGCGCGGTCAGCTTTTCTTTCGCCTGCTCATTGCCGCCGGTATCGTTGGCGGTATTAGAACGGCTCGCTCTGGACCGATAGCAGATTTATTTATGGTCAGTGGATTGGCAAGCATTCTTGATTCGTCTGGCCGCCCATCTGGCAGCCCAAGCCCAATGTCCCAGGCGCTGGCGCGTTTTTGCGACCCGGCAAGCTTGCGCTGGAGCACCACCTTTGTGGCAGCAACTGCTATAGGCAGTTATCTGCTGGCATCCATTCTTCCACCGGAATTTCCACAAGGCAGCGCCGCTTTCACCCCCCCTCTGGCTGCCATTGAATATATCGGCAAAGAGAAACCGAAAGGTCACATGCTCAATGATCCGCATTTCGGCACAGTGATGATGTGGCAGCTCTACCCGGCTCCACCTGTGTTTATAGACGTTCGCTACAACTTGTACGGCAATGTTTTCAATGACTATTGGACGATGGTGCTTTGTCGGAATGGCTGGGAAAATTTGATGCAAAAGTACGGCATCGAATGGATTTTCCTTCCTCCTGATCTGGCTCTGGTAAAAAAACTCGAGAATGATCCCGGATGGACTGTGCGTTTTCGCGATAAGTCCAGTGTGATCATCAGCCGCTCCGGCAAGGAAAAGAGCGACTGATGCAATGTGGACGTTTGCAGTGGTGGCACTTTAGAAAGTTTAGAAAATGTCTTTGATGCCTTTCCACAATCCTTGGATTGGATCGATGACTAATGCGTCAGCGGTGTGTTTCAAAGCCGAGTAACCATCTTTGAATATATTTTTGACATCGTCCCAAGCGTCTAAAGGATGCAACGTTAGTAAGTCCAGCGGTGCGTCGATGATGTCTTTGGCAACATTAACGACATCTTTGACCGCTGAACCAGCGTCGCGAATCTCGTTGATTGGTGTCATGATACCGACGTCAAATGCTGCTTTGCCGACTCTGAACAGTGGATCGAGAACGGCCAATTCCAGAAATTCTGGTGATGCCAGAGCTGCCGGGTGGTTGTAATCGAATCCTAAGCCAAAGGGAACTATGCTCTTCGATGATTCATTGGCGTCTTTGAATAAAGCGATTGGATTGATTGAGTGAATCCAAGCTTCACCGATTGAGTGTGGACCATTGTCGTTATGGGCGACATCCTTTATAGAACCTGATTCTGCGGTCATACCGTATCTCCTTGTCATTTCTGCGCGCAGTTGTGAGGAGCTACAGTGGAGAGCTCTTACAATTCATCGCGGGCAGTTTGGTAAGCGATGGTATCTAGACAAGGGGAGAGATTTTTGGACAGGGAAAAATATTAAATGTGAAAGTGATGAAGGACAGGCTTATGGGGAGTCTTCCCATTGGCAATACTATGCCGTGCAAGCAACAATGGTAATGCAGTCTCATTCTCTTTCGCAAAAGGAGTAGACCGTATGAGTGAAAAGATTGAGCAGGGTCTCCACACGCAAATGGATACTCTGGGAGAGTCTTACGCGATCTATCATTCGAATGTACGGGCCAATGATGTCCAGATGCGGACGGTAGGCGTCGGTGAACATCTTGCCCGTATCTTTGGATTCAAGCGTCACCAGTCGCTCTACGGGGAAGAAGGCGACCACATCGCAGACCGTTTCCCGGAGCGGGGTTGGGACTGGACGGGAGGCGCTTGCAAGGAATCTGAGCCGGCATTCATCAGTATCAGCCGCACTAATGAACTGATCGCCTACATGATCTTGTATGCAACAATGGCAATCATCACACTTGTTGTCTTGTACACGATCAGAATTACTCAGCCAACAACTGACCACAGCAACGCTCCACTTGGAGCTGCTAATGTGTTACCCGCCTCTGCGGGATTGAGTGTGCCCAACGCCCGGTCTATCGAGCACTATACGTTCGAAACAGGGCGGGTGAAGACGGTGATCAGCCGCTAAGCATCACTCAACCAGCTTGTGCACTCCATCCTTTTGGAGATGATTAATGTACATAACTGTCTCGGCACAACCAATGTAAATCTTGGAGCCGTCTTGCAGTCCATAGACATAGATGTGAAAGTCGCTGCCCACATCTTTGTCAGGCCGCCCCAGCGTCTCAAGAACCTTTGTGGCAGGCATGCCTTTCTTCAAAGAGTTGAAATGCTCAATATGACGTTCACTTGGCCAAAACCCCAGATCGAAGACTATTTGCATGCCCACATGATTGGGCGCATCAGCAGGCAGAGGCGACACTGGTGATGCAGATTGGACAGCCTGCATAACGGAACTCTCAAGCAGTTCTACATCTGGAAGGTTCGGCAGCGTGCCTGTTACCTGTCCGTCCTGCTGAAGTTCGAGTTCGGTAATAGGCTTGTGCCACTTCCGCAACACTCGCCTCTGCAGGTCTGCAACAAAAGGACCAAAATCTACGTTTTTCTGTTGGGCTGCATTTGCAGAACGATCTCTCAGGAGCATCCCCCGGATGGAAGAATCATACCCTGGTCCCCTGGGGAAAGGTGACGGTCCTGAGGTTATAGTATCGGTGGGGGTAGTTGGGAATTGGGAAGGCTTCAACAGTTTTATATCTGTCAACTGCCCGTTGCGTTGAATTTCGCATTGAACGACCGCTCGATTTGATCGATAGGCCTGCTCCTTCTTCTGTTCTTCAGCCCTGGTTACTGGCGCAACCAAAAGCAATGCAGTGAGCCCCACGCTGTAACCAAGCACCCATTGTTTGAATTTTATAAGTTGCATAAATGTCAAAATATCTCTTCTTTCACATTCCCTATTGTCATAAGATCGCCTTCTTAATGTGCCCTTGTTGGGCCACTCCGCGCTGACCCAACCAACAAAAGCTGGTGACCACTAAAATGCAATGCCCACCAACCGTGCACAGATGCTTGGCGCTGGCATTGAGCGCCAGTCTGGCATTGAGTGCCGGTCTGGCATTGCCTGGGGCTGCACAAAAAGCGTTGCCTGGGGCAGCACAAGAAGCGCTACCAATTCAAATCTCTGACGCTGCTCCCCTTCGTTCAAACCGCCTGGAAGGCGGGGTTGGGCTTACTGCCGATGCGCAAGAGGTGGCCCAGCAGCTCGATCTTTACGGTCAGATAGCGCGCATAGACGGTCTCAAAAAACGCCTGGCATCCCAGGGGAGCGCGACGACTAACCTTGATGCAATATCTGCGCGGCAAGATCTCTTCGAGGCCAGACAACAGATCACCAGGGCGATCGTGGGAGCTAATCTGGAAGTTGATTACGTCCTTTCAGCCACTGCCGGAGAGCGCAATCAGTACCAACAGATCATCGGCAAACTGCAAGATCGCGAAAACAAAGGCATCTTCATCAACACCGTCGTGGCGCAGACTGTCAACGGTGTTATGTGGAGCATGTCGGGAATTTTTTCAATGATCGCCATCGATCATGCCCAGGCATCTAATCCTGACGGTATCTGTTCCATAGCCGCCGGAGCCATTCCCTCCCTAATGGCACTCTACACGCTGTACCAGATGCGCGGTCCCAAGAGCCGAATGCCGGATCATCCAAACATGATTGCTCCTCTGTTGTCTGGTCAATCGACTCCTGACGGTTATTATCCAGAGCACGTCTTGAAGTTTTTGAATACAGTCGCTCCCGGAAAGAGCGATCGAAAAACCCGCAGAGAAGAGCTGATCAAGGGCTGGGTAGAGAGCAAATATATAAATGGGGACGGAGCAGTGCCCAGTGACAAGAAAGCGCAAGCAATGAGCGGCACCATCGAACAGAGGCGCAAATTAAGCATCGCTCTTTTGCAAGATCGCCTCTCGATGATCAACGATATAGAAACGGAAGTAGTGAAAATGAAACGCGGGTTGCTTGAGCTGATGCCGCTTTTGGACTGAGACTTGCTGATGCAAACACAAGAGATCGAAGTAGATCTCTGTCCGTGCCTAGGTTGGAAATGAAAGAAAAAATTATCCTCTGCTTTGCTTGGCTGGCGCTCAATAGTGCAGCCCTTAGTGGTGCGGTGCAGGCTAGAGCCACGCACTCTTGGACTGGGGCTGAATTAGAAAAGACGTCGGATCTGGTTGTCGTGGCCACGCCGATAGTAGTGAACTTGATTTATGCGAACAGAAAACTCGGCAAGATCTCCGAAGCCGAAAAATATGAGAAAGACGTGATTGGTGCGCGTAAGCGCGATCCACATTTTCCCAAGTGGTCGATTTACGATGACAGTCCTGACTCTGACGTGCCTTCCTGGTGACACCTATACAGAGAGGCCTATGTCGTTACACCAAATTTGGTGAGGATCCACAAAAGCTCAAATCCCGTGTAAGCTGCTCCAGGCATTGGTTTCGGCTGATTCTGCCGGCAGTGAGATCTACATCAAATTTGGTGTAACGGTATAGGAAGGATCAGGAGTCCTCTTGCCCTTGCGTGGTCTTTCTTCACACGGAAGTTTTCTGCAAAAGATATTGGGCGCTGGCTAAATCTTCGTGACCGCCTCCGCCTGATTTAAACAGCGTGATTTCCTCGGCAGATTGCCGACCTGGGCGCTGCCCACGGGCCAGCTGAAATGTGTCGCTGATATCACTTTCCTTGATCAGTCCAGCAGCTAAAGGACCGCAAATGTCACCACAATCATCGACTGTGCTCTTCGCATCCACGAAAACGCGTCCAGCCCGGCGAATCGCCTCATCGTCAGCTTCTCGCATATCCGGGCGATAGCCGCCCACCAGATCAAGATGGGCACCTTTTTTGAGCCAGCTTCCTTTGATCAGCGGTTCACTTGCCATCGTGGCACAGCTAATCAGATCGCACTCAGCAGCCGCTTTCTCCAGATCTGTTATCACTTCAATTGACACAGTGAAGTCTCCCAGTTGTTGCAATTCAGCCGCCACTTCGTTTGCTTTGGCGCTGTTTCTGTTCCAGATGTAGACCTGTTTGATCGGTCGCACCGCGCAGTGAGCCTGGATCAGATGTGGTGCCAGGGAGCCGGCGCCCACCATCAACATCTTCTTGCAATCCTCACGGGCGAGATAAGTGGCTGCCAGAGCTGAATTGGCGGCAGTCTTTCGCACAGTGAGAGCGGCACCATCCATGCACGCAACTGGTACGCCTGTTTGACCATCCATCAAGACGTAGAGCCCTTGCACCGAAGCGAGTCCACGCTTTTCATTGCCCGGGTAGACGCTAACCAGTTTGATTCCTTGATATTTGTTGAATTGCCAGGCTGGCAGCAATATCCAATCATTCTGTTTGCCATCAGGCAACGATTGAGTGAAGGAAAAGCGGTGCAAAACGTCTACTCCGTCCTTGAAAACGGCTCTCAGAGCCTCTACAAGTCCTGGATAATCGAGTTGGCGGTGAACATCATCAGCGCTAAATACTTTCATGGCGATACCTGTGCATCAAAGAATCGGCCCGCGCTTTTCGCCAGCGTTGTCTCGGGCGGATCGCCATAAGTGAACAGCCTATAGCCCCGTCCATACATTTCGTTAGCCTGCTGCAAGGTCGCCGCGTTGCCACCAAGAGCAATACCATGCTTGACGGCAGCCCGCTCTACCGTTTCAATGGCCCCCTCGTGCTCCTTCGAGCCTACCGCCACACCCATGTCTTGACTGAGATCGAAGGGACCGATCCAGAGCACGTCTTTTCCGGGCCGCATTTGCTGGCAAATGGCATCGATGTTGCGCACCGCGTCTTTTGTCTCCACCATCAGCATGACGCACATGAGATCATTAGCCACTTTCTTGTACTGCGAAAATTGAGAAAAATATCCTGAAGCTCTGCCCACACCAGCAGGTCGGTTTCCTTCCGGCGGATAAAGACAGGATTTGATCGCTAGAGTGGCATCATCGGCAGCGTGAATCTGCGGAATAACTACCCCCAGAGCGCCCAGATCGAGCATTTGTTTGAACAGATCGACATCATTCTTCTTCACTCGCACCACAGGAACAAGCCCCTGCGCGTGACAAAAGATGACCAGATCCTCGACTTCGCGCGTAGTCAAAGGCGAGTGCTCTGTCTCAATCCAAATGCCGGCCGGGCCTTTGTTGTCTTGAGCCGGAAGCGTGCAAGCCTCAGCGATGCGCAGACTGCCTGTGCTGAGGAATGGCATAAAGAGAGCCTTGTTGCTCTTGATAGCCAGGTGAATTGGATTGGCAGGCGGAATGACGGGACGAACTGGGCTGGGCATCATTTGCTCGAGAATCTGGCTCGTGTTACCAGATTGCGCTGATGCTTGTATCGTGCCGCATGTAATTACGGTTATGACAAGCGTCAGGCTTGTGCGTGTCTTTTGCATTGCGTTTTATTTCGCTGGCGACTTCTTCTCTTCGTGATAGTCGGCTTCCAGATTGATTGACCAGAGGTTGTCTTTGGAGGTGACGCCGTTTGAGATGTTCTCAACGGCGGTCATGGCTGTAAGCATCGAGTGATCCTGGTTGTTGTATTTATGCATGCCGTTGCGTCCGACCAGATATAGATTCTCGATACCGTCGAGGAAGTCCCGTAGCTCATCAAAGCGATCGTATGTGCCGAAGTATCCAGGATATGTTTTTTCCACTTTAATTACAGTGGAGTCGACCACATCTTTTGCGTAAATGATGCCTATTTGCTCCAGCTCCTTGCTGGCAAATGCCACCATTTCAGACTCGGTCTTATTCCAAACAGCATCGCCTTCATCGCAAAAATATTCCAATCCCATCCAAACTTTGCTCTGATCGGCAACCAGGTAAGGGCTCCAATTGTTGAAGATCTGCAACCGGCCCAGCTTTACGTCAGGCTCCTGAATGTAGATCCAGTTGTCGGAAATCAATTTGCGGTCGCGCTCTCTGGCATCAGGTTTTAGTCTCAACTTTTTGACCAAAAGACCCACTGTAACGAAATCGCGATAAGTCAAACCTTCGCTGATTTGCCTGATTTTGGCAGGCGGGGGCGGGGCCATTGCGCGGACCAAATCTTTGATGGCCATGGTGGAGAAGTAGTAGTCGCCATGGAAGGTCTTGATCTCGCCAGTTTCGGAGTCTCGCACATCGATGCTCTCCACTTTGTTGTCTTTCACTTTCATGTTGACGACGTTGAGATTCATAAGAATCTCTCCACCCATTTCTTGAACATCTTTGGCCACGTATTCCCACATCTGCCCCGGTCCCAGCTTGGGATAGAGAAAGCGCTCAATTAACGACGTCTCGATTGCTTTCTGGCCGATGTCTGTTGAGGCAATCGCCTTGGTCATAAAGTGCTTAAGGGCGCGGTAAAGCGACAGCCCTTTGATGCGCTGTGCGCCCCATGCGGCGCTGATTTCGTTGCAGGGGACACCCCACACCTTTTCCGTATAATCTTTGAAGAATGTGCGGTAAAGCTCTCGTCCAAAGCGATTGATCAAAAATTGCTCGAGCGTTTTTTCTGGCTTCCTCTGAAAAACAGTTGCCTTGGCATAGCTGGCGCCCACTCTGAGAGTCTTTTGCAGTCCCATGTTTTTCAGGGTTTCAGGACTAAAACTGATTGGATAATCAAAAAATTTGCGCATAAAGTATATGCGCGACTTGCGATTGCGCAAGAGCATTACCCGCTCTTCTTTGTCGGGATCAGGACCGTTGTTGTCCCCGTTGACCGAGCGAGAATTGCGCCAATAGCTGATCACAGCTTCTTTGTCAGAAATGGATTGCAAGGGCATAACATCAAGCCACCATTTCATAACCCGATCTGATTTGGAAAAGAATCTGTGTCCGCCAATGTCGATGCGGTTGCCGTTGTGGTTGATGGTGCGAGCGATGCCACCAATCTCGTTACTGCGCTCGAGAATGATCGGCTTGATCTTGGTATGTTTTAGAAATTCGAATGCAGCTGTTAGTCCTGCTGGTCCAGCGCCGATGATTACAGCCGTTTGCTGCCGTGCTGCGGGCTCTTGAGACATGCTAGATACGGGTTCCTGCAGAGATGGATTCGCCAGCGGGCGGCCGATTGCGGCTATATGTCGCAGCGGTAGAGCGGATGAACGACTAGAACTATACAAAATTTCGCTTGTCAAAAGCGTTGTACGTAAGTTTTATTTATCCTGCTTATTCAGTCGTGAAGCGGAAATATTGCTATGAGATATAAAAGCGTCATTTGTGGATAAGGATGAGGGCGGTTGCCTGTTCGCAATTTATTAATGAGGTCTAGCGCAAGTATGACAATTGACAATTGCGCTAGCTAAAATGAGGCGCCGTGCTCTTTGCAACCGGTTCAGTCGCTGGCAGGCAGGCCGTTGTTGTCTCCAAAAGCTCCACATGTGTCATCCGAGCGGATTATTGACGGCTAGTCAAGAGTGATGCAAGGTGATCGCTGCGCGAATGTCCTAGAGTTCTGCCGCATAAATAAGAAAGAATTTGTACTTGCTCTATCTGAAATGGGTTGTTTAGAAGAGATCAAATTTCGTAGCCTTGATCAGCTACATCTTTTCTTCTAAAACAGTTTCTCCGCCCAACCAAGCCCATTCCTTCGCTAGCGCAATTCAAACTTCTTGTCTCGGTGTCAAGTCGTAGGAATTTATGTAGCAGGAAGAGCCTAGCGAAGCTGTTTTCGTCGTAAACGTCTATATTCTTGCGGTATTACCAACGGTGCTACTGCAAGCTCACAGACCAAGCAATCAGGTCTCTGGAGGTGTCCCATGAGAGCAAAATTTGTCATTACCACGAAGGGGAAGTCGTTCGAAGATGGTTTGCAAGAGCATGACACCGACATGCTTATGTTGACCAAACTGAACGGCGTTCCACTCGGAGCCGGTCCCCGAGCGATCGACCAACTTACCAACGGTCTCTTGACCCAACGCATGGAAGCGACAGGGTTCAACGCGCAGGTCGGCGAAGTTGTCTCGATTTCGTTGCCAGCCGGTTTTCATCAGAAACACGTTCTTCTGGTCGGTCTTGGTACTACCACTCGTTTCGACCAGTGCACACTGGCTGAAGCGATTGGAGCAGCCGTTACTCAGGCGATCAAAGACGGCTCCACCAAGCTGTCCATTCCCGTTGTCGGCCACCGACTGCTGGCCCTGCGTCTCAATCTGCGCGGTACAGCGCACATTGTCCGCAATGCTGCCGAGCGCGTCTTGGCTGCTCATCCGTCCACTGCCCGTTTCGATATCGAGTTTATCTGCGGTCCTCAAGCGAAACGGCATCTCGAAAAGGGTCTCTCCATTCCACGCCGGCAAAGAAAAGACCCATGCTGCCTGTCCGAGCCGGTCTCGGCATAACCCTAAGCTACTGCAGCGATCCACCTAAGTCAGCCGGTGCAAGCCGATGATTGAGGTGGACGCTGCCTTTGGCTTAATCGATTTCTCGACTGTGTCCAACCCCTAAGCTCCGTAAGCACATTTTGTGCTTCGCCATTTTTCTGTGCTCCTTCATCCATCCGAGCACCCAACTGATGTGCCGACAACGGGCCCATCTAAAAACCATAGGACGGCCACCATGTCAAAACTACTCACTGCATGTGGTGCCGTGCTAGGCGCCGCAGGGTCCTTGTTTGGAGCCATGCGCTGCGCACGGCAACCACTGCTATACAAGAAGGGAGCGACGCCGCCGGCGCACTTTCCAGAGTTTCGCTTCTGCCCTCTCTGTCGAGGTAAGCTGCGTCGTTACGAGATTTGCGGACGCACCCGTCTGGCATGTTCCCGGCGACGCTGCAACTTCGTGCACTGGGACGGTCCAAAACCGGCTGCTGTGGCCCTGGTGACCATCGATGGAAAGCTTCTGCTCGTGGAACGCGGTGTTCCACCTGCGGTTGGTTTCTGGTGTCTGCCTGGCGGTTTCGTGGAAGCCCATGAATCAGCCGAAGATGCCGCCTTCCGAGAGGTGTTAGAGGAAGCTGGCCTGCGGGTCAAGATCACACGGTTGATCGGAGCCTACGCCCCTTGCCACGACGTCAACGAGATTATCCTCGTCTACGAAGGTGTGGTCATTAGCGGCTCTGTCGCCCCCGGAGATGATGCCGCCAAGGCTCAACTGTTCGGTCCCGACGAGCTGCCCGATAACATCGCCTTCGATCAGCACCGCAAAGTCATCGACGCCTGGAAGCATCATGTCACTCTCGCTCCGCACGATCTAGACTGCGTCTGACGCGCTAAGTCGCTGGGCTCCGCTGCCCGCTGCGATATCGACCTGACTGGTTAGAGCTTTTAGTTCTATCCAGTCAGGTTGTGTCCAGCGCTTTGTTTTATCAGTCAGCATCATCGCTCTAGACGCCATGACTGGCCCGGTTTACAAATTCAATTGCGCGATTTTTTTAGTCGCGTAAGTGCCTATAAGAGTTTTTATAGGCACTTAACGCTTAAGCGCTCTGTTCGATCAAACATGGTGCCATCGCCAACGACGTATAACCAGGTCGCGTTTTGATGCTTTGAGTGATCGACCGCCTTCATGGAATCGGAAAAGCTATCGCTTTCAGGGGCGGTCTGAGGTCGGTTCGCAATACACCCCATCGGGTTTCTTCATTTTTACACACACCATGGCAGGGCATTGATCAGGCCCCTACCCTGTTACACCAAATTTGATGTAATTTCATCTTGTCATCATGGGCGGCCATAACCGTTGCCTGGAGGGGCTTAGCAGCTGATTGAACTTTCGCGCAGGCTCAAAATTCCTCACCAAATTTGATGTAACGACCTAGGTAGATCCCAGGACAGGCATGGGGGTGACCATGTGCTCCGTCAAATTTTTACCTCAAGCTTTTACCGATCTGATCCTGCCACTTTTGCCGATCTGAGCCTGCCACTTTTGCCATTCTAAACCGTGCCACTGCCAGCTTCGCCACCCTATCGCAGCGCGCGGTAGCACCAGGCTGCAGCGATCTCAGCTGTTGCAATCGTCCGAATTTTAAAGACAGATCGCCAGACGCGGATTACGTCGGATTACTTTGCCGGCAATTTTGAAATGATTGCCTTGAGCAGTTTGTCCAAGCGCAAAGAGGCTTGTTTAGAGGCTTCCAACACTTCCAGATGACCGCCTATCGCTTCTCCTTCCTTCCACACATTTGTGATTACCGAGACAGCAGCGGCTTCAGTAGCTGTATTTTGTGCGGTCAATAACTCAGGAACAGTCGACATGCCCACCGCGTCGGCGCCAAGGCGGCGAAGCATTTCGATTTCAGCCATGGTTTCGTAAGACGGCCCGATCAAAGCGGCGTAGCTTCCTTTTTGCAGTTCGCGCCAGGAAGCATCCTGAGCATGCAGATCTGCGCCGGCTTTCAAAATACTCTTGCCCAGATCATTTAGGCACTGGGAAGGACCAGCCAACACTGCTGCCTGCAGACCTGACTCTCGATGCTTGGGGTTGAGGAAATCAAAGTATGCCGACAGTACCATCAAGTCTCCGACCTGGAAATTGCGATTCAGCCCACCGGCGGCGTTGGTCAAAAACAGCTTGGGCACGCCCCATTCGATGATTGCCTGGGTCGGAAGCGTCACAGTTGCCCAGGTGTGACCTTCGAAGAGATGGAAGCGCCCACGAAAGACAGCGACTAAGGGGCTGCCGCCATCCCCAGTCAGGCGACCAACCGTCACCGAGCCGGAATGACCGGCAACACTTGGGGCGATGCCAAAAACCTCCTCAAAGGGAACAGCCTTGGGCTGGTGCAAATCCATCAAAACATTGACGCCGCTGCCTAAAATAATCGCCACGGCGGGCGTTTCGGGGCAAATGGCTTTGAGCACTTTGGCGGCTTGCGCGGCAGACTTTGCTTCGATGTTCCAAGATTCAGTTTTCATCGTGCCAACTCCCTGTCTGACAGCTCTTTCACGGCAGTGATAATCTCCGCCGACAGCGCCGTATCGGCAGGCAAAACCAGCCCAATCACGCGGCGACCAGCATGAGCAGCCACGATCATGGTTTGAGCGAGGTTGTAGCTGAAAAACTCCGCTCCCAACCAACGCAACTTTGCCTCTTCCTCCTGTGTAGGGTGAACGTCTTGCTTCAATCCCCCTAAGATGCCCCGTTTGAGGCAACGCAGACGATCGTGAGGAGGATCTTCAATGTAGATTGAGTTGATGACAGGAAAGCGCTCCCCGCAAGGGTCATTGGG
>Ga0182024_10011546_pt1 | contig 17688 bp, 14 predicted proteins | sample P32metaG_FD_120480 | JGI IMG/M metagenome (GOLD analysis project Ga0182024, IMG submission 120480) | Permafrost microbial communities from Stordalen Mire, Sweden - P3-2 metaG (Illumina Assembly) | ecosystem: Environmental > Terrestrial > Soil > Wetlands > Permafrost | place: Sweden: Stordalen... | reverse complement strand
CCTCAGGCGCCCACGGCCGCATGATCGGCCATGCGCCGCCGGTTGTAGCGCAGCGCAACATTCATGAAGACATGGCCGAGGGAAGTCTCAAAGCAAATCATCAGAGCTTCTGTGTCTTCGCTGGTCTTGTCGCCCACCTGCGCCGTAAGGAGGAGTGGGGGATGTACACGGAAATGAAAGCCCTGGTCGTTGAGGGCAGAGATGGCGTTTCCTACGACCTGATTCGCCAGCTCGAAGATGGTTTCCTTGATCAGCGCGTCCGACTCCGGCAGTTCGGCACCGGCGAAATGGCTGGCCACCTTTACTGCAGTCTGAGGCTCGAGGTCCAATATGATCCGGCCTTCGATGTCCCCGGTCAGCGCGATCATGCCCGCCACGCCTTTGCGGCGGTAGGCGTCCTCTTCCATGGTGAGATTTCCCACCTTGGTGTTGCCCTGCAGACCTTGCGACAATACGGCGTCCGCCGCATTGATGAAAGGCTGGATCAGTTCCATCTTCATGGATTAAACTCCTGCTCCGGCGGCGGCCGCGACCGAACCGTCTTCGCCCAGCACGTACTTGATCACTTCATACAGCACTTCCGGCTTCACCGGCTTCTGCACGAAATGGCGTGCGCCCCGTTGCAGCGCAGCGACGATGTTTTCCTGGTACCCGACCGAGGAAACCATCACAATGCGCGCTTCCGGATGCTGTTGGGCAATCCGTTCGGCAGCCTCGATCCCTTCCATCTGCGGCATGGTGATATCCATGAGCACGATGTCAGGATGCGTGCGGTCGAACTCGCTGATGGCGGTCAAACCGTCCCCGGCCTCCGCCGCCACCTGCCCGCCGAACGTTTCGATCATGCGGGCCAGATTTTTCCGGGCAAACACCGAGTCGTCCACAATTAAGTAGCGGACCGGTTGTCCGTCCTTGCTGCGTTTCACTGGTGCAAACTGCTCCATACAGACCTCCTCTTTCTACTGCATATCACGCCTGGCTCGTCCCACACCAGATCACGCTGGTCACCAGTACCGGCCGTGGCCGATCTTAGTTCCCGGCACGCACGGCCCGGCCAATCGATCCCATGTTCGATCCCGCATTTCGTCCGCAAATCGCCTGCAGTTCCGCCCCCATCCCATCTAAACCGACCACGCGGATGGCGTATCCCCGTTCGATCGCCGCTTTGGGCATGCCGTACACCACGCAGGACTCTTCGCTCTGCGCGATGGTCATGCCGCCTTCTCTTTTCACCGCTCCCAATCCTTCGGCGCCGTCATCGCCCATGCCGGTCATGAGCACTCCGACCGCATGCGTCTTGAATTCTTCGGCCACGCTGCGCAGCAGCACATCGACGCTGGGACGGTGCCCATTCACTCGCGGCTCTTCATTGAGCACTACCACGTCTCCCAGCGGCAGCCGTTTCACTTTCATGTGGCGGCTTCCGGGACAGATCAGCACCCGTCCAGGCTGCAGAATGTCTCCCGACTGCGCTTCTTTTACCCGCAAGGGGCAGACGTCGTCGAGCCGGCGGGCGAACATGTCGGTGAATCCCTCGGGCATGTGCTGTACCACGGCAATGGTTCCGGGAAAATCTCCGGGCAATTGCGACAGCACAAATTCCAGCGCCTGGGGGCCTCCGGTGGAAACGCCGATGGCGACCACCTTATTTGGAGCCGCCGAGGAAGGCGGCAGTTTCTCACGCTTGGGAGGCACTCCTGCCAGTATGCGCGGCTTTAGCTTGGACTCGGCCGCCGCTTTCACCTTGGCGATTAATTCGCGGGCGGTCTCCGCCATATGCGCCGCAGCGTCTTTGGGCTTGGTAACAAAGTCGAATGCGCCGAGGCCGAGCGCCTTCATGGTGACCGACGCTCCTTCGGTGCTGTGGGAGCTGAACACGATCACCGGTAGCGGCTGCCGCCGCATGATTTCCTTAAGCGCTTCGATTCCGTTCATGCCCGGCATTTCCAGATCGAGGGTGACGACTTCCGGCTTCAACTCTTCAATTTTTTTCAGGCAGAAGGAGCCATCCATCGCCGTTCCGACCACTTCGATGGATTCGTCGGAGGCCAGCATCTGTGGAATCAGCTTGCGCATGAGCGCTGAGTCGTCGACCACGAGCACGCGTATGGGATTTTTCTTCATGCCCGCCCCCCCACAACTGGGGTCAAAGCAAGCCGTGTGCGGTCGGTGGAGGTAAGCAACAAACCGGAATTGGCTTGTCCTGCTTCTTGTGGCCGCCAGCGTGCCACATGTTCCACCACGGCGGGCAGGTTCAGAATCAGTACTACGCGGCCGTCGCCCAGAATGGAAGCTCCGGAAACCAGGTCGGTCGAGAATGTCTGCTCGTCAAGCGCTTTGATTACCAATTCTTCTTCGCCTTCCAGCGCGTCCACTATCAATCCGTATTTCCTTTCCCCTGCAGTAATGACGAGCACAAAGAGCTTGGATTTTCTTTCTTCCTCGGCGGGACGGCCCAACCGCAGCAGCGGGAGCACCTGGTTGCGCAACTGCAAAACCTCGTAGTTGTCGACCTGATGCACTTCGGTTTCGAAAGTACGCGCGATTTCGAGCACAGCGTTCAGCGGGATGGCATACAAGCGCTGCTCCACCCAGAACAGCAGCGCCTTGATGATGGCCAAAGTGAGCGGGAGCTTCATGCGGAAGGTCGTGCCTTTTCCCGGGCGCGTCTCCACACTGATGGAAGCCTTCAACCGGTGCAACACACTCTGAACCACGTCCATGCCGACGCCCCGTCCGGAGACTTCGGTAACCTCGTCGGCGGTGCTGAAGCCGGGGCGAAAAATGAAATCGAAGATCTCCGCGTCGCTGAAGCGCGCCGCTTCCTCAGCCGTCGCCATTCCCAGCTCAATGGCCTTGACGCGAATCTTTTGTGCGTCGATGCCGCGGCCGTCGTCGGTGATCTCGACCACGACCTGGTTGCCCTGGTGATATGCGTGCAGCCGGATGACGCCCTGCGCCGACTTTCCCAGTTTGCGGCGCTCTTCGGCAGGCTCAATGCCGTGGCTTACCGCGTTGCGCACGAGATGAGTGAGGGGCTCGGCGATGGCGTCGAGGATTCCCTTGTCGAGGTCGGTGTCCTGCCCGCTGATGTCCAGTTCGACTTCGCGACCGCATTGCCGCGACACATCGCGCACCATGCGCGGGAAGCGGCGGAACAACTGGTCGACCGGAACCATGCGAATCTTCATGACCGAGCGCTGCAGATCGTTCAGCACTCGGGCCTGGAAGGCCATGCCGTCGGCAAACTTGCCACGCAACGTCTCTTTGGGAAAGCGCCTGGTGAATTCGTTGAGTGCTTGCTGCAACATCGACTTGCCGATAATGAGCTCGCCCACCAGGTTGAGCACGTTGTCGATGCGGCCTGCGTCCACGCGCAGAATGTTTTCCAGCATGCCCGGTGCCGCGGCCGGTTCGGGCGCTGGCGTTCCAGCCGAAGCGTCCTGGGGAATAGTTTCGGGCGCCGGAGTCTTCGCAATGAGGATCTCGGCTGGAATTCCGATCTTGCTGTTGCTTTCGTTCTGCGGCGTCTTCAGAGCGGCCGCCGCATCCCACATCAACTGGACCGTGACCTCGCCCGTGATCGTAGGAATCCTGCACTTGGCGGCAATCTGCTCCGCCGTCTGCACGCTGGCCAGCACGAACTCCACCTGCTTGCAAGCTGCGGGCGACTTGGCGTCGGGCCGTACCGCAAGAATCGGGCCCATGACGCCGATGGCATTGTGCACCAGTTGCCGTCCCGCAATCGGCATGGCGCAATGCGGGTCGATCTTCACCACCACGTGATACACATCCTGGCCGGTGGCTTGGGCCTGCGTCATGGTCAGCTTTTCGTATTCCGTCCAGTGTGCGGCGGGCTTGGCGGAGGTTCGAGGCGCTGATGTTTTGGGCTCAGACGCATTGGCCGTCGATTTCTTGGTTGTCGATTTCTGGTTCCGCCGGATTTTTCCGGAGGCCGGCGCGGCCGTCAGGTCTTCGATTTTCTTGCTCAGACTTTTCGTGGAGGGCAAGCTGCTATTGTTACGGTAGGCCGCAATCAGCTCGGCAAAAACGTCAGAGGCGGAAAAAGCGATTTCCGCAACGGCCGCATGGTTCGCCGTACCTTCGAGCGACAAGGCATCCTCGAACTGGTGCGCCAGTTCGCTCAACTCGCGCAGCCCGCACGCGGCCGAGTCGCCTTTCAAAGTATGCACCGTGCGCCGGATTACGCGTACGATTTCCTCGTCGCCCGGTTTTTTTTCCAGCTTCAGCGCTTCGTCATTCAGCGCCTGCAGCAGTTCCAGCGAGGTCTCAAAAAAAAGCTCTCGCAGTTCCGCGCCACGCTCGTCGGGGGAATCTGTCACTCTCTCACCTCAAGCCGCTGGTACGCCGTTCCGCTGTCCTTGTGCACCATTTGGAACTTGTTCGTGAGGCCCAGAAGGCTCTCCGCATGGCCCACAAACAGAGATCCGCCGGGATTTAAGCAGCGGTAGAACTTTTCGATCAGGCGCTTCTGCTCGGCCTCATCGAAGTACATCATCACGTTGCGGCAGAAGATCACATCGTTGCGCTGCGGCAGGTACTCCGTTTTCAGATTATGAAAGTCGAAGTGCACCATCTCTTTCAGCGGCTTCTTGATGGCGTAGCGTTCGCCCACTTTGTCGAAGTAGCGCAGACGGTAGCCGTAATCGACCATGGACATCTGGTTCTCGCTGTAGGTTCCGTCCTGCCCCGTCCGCAATACGGAGTAGCTGATGTCGCTGGCCAGCACTTCCACCCGCCACGGGGGCGGCACCAGGGGCTTGCGCAGCGGCAATTCCAGGGGCAGGGGATTACGCAAGTAGTAATACGCCAGCGCGTCAATCACCAGCATGGCCAGGGTGTAAGCTTCCTGGCCGGTGGAGCAACCCGCGCTCCAGATGCGGATGGAGTACTCGCGCCGCGAACTCTTGTGCTTGAACAACTCCTCCAGCACGGTTTTCTGAAACAAATCCAGTTGTGCCTTGTGGCGGAAGAAGCTGGTCTCGTTGACCGTCAGGTTCTCCAGCAGCTTAGACAGTTCGTCCTTGCCCTGGTTGCTGATCAGCAAACGGTAGTAGGAGTAAAAAGAATCGAGCCGGCATTCCTTCAGGCGGCGCAGCAGCCGGTCCTGCAGGAAGTGGGTGCGGCGCTCGTCGAAGTGCATGCCGCACTCCTGGTAGACGAGCGCCTGCAACAACTTCAATTCCGCTTCCGTCAGTATGGGAGCAGGTGCGGCTCCGGATGCACTCATGCGTTTTCTCGTTCTCGTGAAGCTGAATTCAAAAACTGCGAAATGTCGTGTGCTTACTTGGCCGTTGCGCTCAGCGCCTCGGCCTTGGCTGTCGTCTTCTTTTCGCTCGTCTTTTTTTCGCTTGTTTCTGTTTTGATCTGCAGGCTGCCCGGAGCCAGCAGTTTGCTCATATCCAGCAGCACCACCAGACGTCCTCCGACCTTGCCCAGGCCAGTGACGCAGTTCAGGCCGCCTTCCTGAAACACGGCCGGCGGAGGTTCCACGGCTTCAGCGGGAATCTTCAGTACTTCGGAGGCCGAATCCACAATCAGCCCCGCCAGCCGGCCGGCATGCTCGACCACCAGGATGCGATTTTGCTTTCGAACCGTGGCCTGGTTATCTCCGAAACGCTTGCGCAGGTCCATGACGGAAACGATCTTGCCGCGCAGATTGATCACACCTTCCAGATAATCGGGCGCGTCGGGTACCGCAGTAATCTCCGGTACACGCACGATCTCGTGCAGGGAAGTGATAGGAACGCCGTAGGTCTCACGGCCCACTTTGAAGCCCACGATATGGAGTTCACGGCTCATAATTTCAAGATCGGTTTTCAAGTTCTGATCCCAGCCTGCTTGCACGGCGTTAGAACTGCGCTGCCGCCGCGGCACGGCGCGCGTTGCGGCCGGGAGTCTCCTGGCTGGTCTGTGTGCGCGAAGCCTCCGCCAGGGCAAAGCGGTCGATAAATTCCAGCAGGCCGCGCGACATCTTCGACATCTGCTCGGAAGATGCCGCCAGTTCGGTCGAACCCGAGGTGGACTGCTGCACCAGTTCGCGCATCCGCTCCATCGCCTTGACCACAGCCTGCGCTCCCGAAGCTTGTTCCTCCACTGCGGAGTTAATTTCGTGGGTGATTTCGTTCAGCCGGGTAGTGGCGCGCGCGATCTGCGACGAGCCGTGCGACTGTTCGTTGGTGGCCGCACCAATTTCCTGGGCGAATTTGTAGACCTCGGTGACCACGTTGGAAATCTTGCGCAGCGCGGAGTTCAGCTCCCCGCCCAGTTCGAGTCCCTCGTTGACGATACTGGTGGAGCGGTCCATGTTCTCGACCGCCTTGCGGGCTTCCTTCTGAATGCTCTGGATCAGCTCCGAGATTTCCTTGGTGGACTGCGCCGATTTCTCGGCCAGCTTGCGCACCTCGTCGGCGACGACGGCAAATCCCAGGCCGTGTTCTCCGGCGCGCGCCGCCTCAATGGCGGCGTTCAAGGCCAGAAGGTTGGTCTGCTCGGCGAGATCGTCGATGACTTCGATGATCTTGCCAATATCGTCGGCGCGTTGTCCCAGGGCTCCAATGATCTGGCCCGAAGAGGTGATGGTGGTGTTGATGCGGTTCAGGCCGTCGGTGGCTTTCTCCATGGTGCCGATGCCGTTGTGAACTTCCTCGCGCGAGCGGTTGGAGATGTCGAGCAATACCTTGGCCGTATCGGCGACGCGCTGAATCGAGGCCACCATCTGATCGATGGAGGCGGAAGTCTCGCTGACGCTGGAGGCCTGCACCTGGGTGCTCTTTACCATGTTCTGTACGTTGACGCTCATCTCATGCATGGTGCTGGTCACTTCATCGATGGCGGAGGCCGCCTGCAATCCGATCTTGGCGGCATCGTCGGAGGCGCCCGCCACCTGGTTGGAGGCGCTGGCCACCTGCGACGAGGCGTCGCGCACGCTGCGCACCAGCCCGGCCAGACCTTCCACCATGCGGGCGAAGGCGTTGCCCAGGGTGTCGTGCGAAGATCGCGGTTTCACTTCCAAGGTGAGGTCGCCTCCGGCGATGGATTCGGATACCCCCGCCATCTCCTTGAGGTAAGTGACCATCTTGTGGAAGGTGCGGGCCAGTTCGCCGATTTCATCGTCGCGAGTCAGATCAATGTTGTGCTCCAGATCGCCGGTGTTGCCAATGCCCCGCGCCACGCCCATCAGGTCGTTGAGCGGCTTGGTAATCGACTTGGCGGTCCGGTAGGCGACCGCCGCGCCCAGAGACAACGCCAGCAGGGTGCTGAACAACGATACGATGATCGTCGCCGTGGCTGCAGTCTCGTCCGACTTGCGGCGCTCGTCCACCAGCTTGCGATTCTCGCCGTCGGCGACATCGAGCGAATCGGTGGAGTTCTTCACCCAGGAAGAAGCGTCTTTTTGCAGGTAGTAGATTTGCAGTTCGGCCACGGTGGCGTTGCCAGAGTCCACGTCTTTTCGCTTATCGATCAAGGGCTGCGCGAATTCCTTGCTCCATGCCTGTTCCAGTTGCTGCACCTTGGCCAGCGCGTTTTTGACCTGGTCGGAGTTAGCCAGATTTTTGCCCTGTTCCATTTTCTCGTTGAGGGTGCGCAGGCCCTCATTCATGCGGTCCACTTCGCGCGTGTCGCCGCTTAACAGGTAGTTGCTGAGGTAGAGGCGGTTCTGCATCATCTGGAAGCGGACCGCGTTGGTGCTATCGGCCAGCTCCAGAGACGCCGCGGCGGCGGCTTTGGCCGCGTGCTCCCGCTGCACGGCCGACCAGTTCACCAGGAACAACACCACTACCATGGTGAGGATGATGCCGAAACTCGTATATAACTTCTTGCCGATTGTCATCCCTATCTCCTCCGCGGCCAGCCCGGCTACCGCGGCTCGAACTTGAAGTCGATTACTCCGGAAGTCTCTGCCGACGCCGGTTCAAAACGCCATTTCCTGGCGGCAACGAGCGCCGCATTGGCCAAGACCGGGTGACCACCCACCACGCGGGCACCCTTCACCATGCCGTTGGGCGCCACCACCACTTCAATCTTGACAGTGCCCGCAATATTCATCTTCCGCGCCAGATCTGGGTATGCGGGCTGCACCTTACTTTTTGCCCGGCGGACCATTTCTTCGCTCTGACCTTGTTCGCCTCCACCTGCCCCAGACCAACCGTGACTGCCAGGGTCAAAACAGCCAGCAGGGCCGCCGCAGTTCTTTGGGACACAATTCCCCCTCGCTTGCGAGAAGCTTGTGTCCGCGAACGTGCAATGGCCGGGCCACCCCAACCTTATTTAGAAAACGAAAGTAATGACTGATATATTTAAGTAAGTAAAAGACTTACGTGAATGCAGAGAGAGCGCGGGAAAGGGCTTCCAGGTTAGAGGCGTCTCATTCCAGTTGGAGAGTCAGCCATTTCTCACTCTGAGACAAAATCTCACATTTGTCTCGGGATTTCACACCAAGGCACCCCTTCCCCCATTTCACTTGACTCAAATTGAGATGACAGGTAGTTTCCCAATAGATTCAAGCACTTGTGAATCCCGAACCCTATTCTTCCACTTCCGGTGCAGAACTAAGCATTTCTGGTGGCTGTCCGGCCATTCCCCCGGAAAACAGTTTTGCCCCGGGATCGGATGAGGGCTTCCAGAAGCTTCTGCACCGTATTGCGGCAAAAGCGAGCGAACGCTCCGGCAATCATTCCCTCATCCAGTTCTTTTGCCAAGCCACGCGAGAGTTTTTTCAGGTGTCCGGCGTATATTTCTGGCGCTGCCAGTTTGCCGACGAACTGGTGGGAGAACATGCGGATGGAAAACTGGCGGAGCGCTTTATCGGCATGCGGCTGCGTCCGGAGCAGAGTGCCGTAACTGCCGAAGCGGTGCGGCAGCGGCGGACTATCTTCGCCAATCACGTGAAGTCCTCAGCCTTCCCGGCTGCCGTGGAATTTGAAGCGCGCTCAATGCTGGCTATACCCCTGATGGTTTTCAACGAGGTGATAGGAGCCGCGACGTTCCTGCACGATGCCAACGACGAGTTCTTTAATGACGATCTTGCCGCCAAGGCCACGATCCTGGCCGGCCAGCTGGGAAGCCTGCTGGAGGCGGCGCGGCTGAACGAGGCTTCGCGAGAGGAATATCGTCGGGCCGAAGTCCTGGCGGATGTTGCCCATGTCCTGCATGGAGCGCCCGATGTCTCGGCGGTAATCGAAGCCCTGGCGGACCGTCTGCGGCTGCTGCTGCGTACCAAGCTGGTTTGCGTGTTGCTGCGCCGCGAGGGACCTTTTGAATTGAAGGCAGTTTCGGCGGAAACTCCGCAACTGGCGACTTCGGCCCGTGCGCGCCACGACCGGCAGACGCTGCGCTTCGCGGCAGATTTGGCGCAGCGCGCGGTGGCCGCCGGAGAGCCCATCACTCTTTCGATCGGCGCCGATGTGCACTCGCTGGGCAATCTGGTTTCTCCTGGAATGCTGATTGCCGCTCCATTCCGCACCTCGCGCACCCAGGGTGCCGTTCTGATCTACCCGCGCCAGGAGGGCGTTTTCACCGCGGAAGAGAAGTCCCTGGTGGCGGCGATTGCTGGTTTCGGCGCGGTCGCGGTGGCTCACGCGGAGCTGCATGCCACGTCTCATGCCCAGGCTCACGAACTTCACCAGTTGCTCGAGATTTCTTCCGATCTCAGTTCCAGCAGCGATCTCGATCATTTTCTGCAGGCGTTCGTCATACGCGCCGCTGATTTTCTTGGTTTTGGGCGCTGTGTTATTGCGCTGCTCGAAGACGGCCAATTTCGGGTTCGCTATGGAGTCGAAAAAGGCGAACCGCGGCGCATGGAAGTGCCGATCCCGGAAGGCTTAGCTACGCGCGCGCTGCGCTCCAAGGAGGTCTTCTGGACTGACGAAGCCAGTCGCACTCCCGGAATCAATCTGGACGCGGTATCTAAATATAAGATCCACCAATTCCTTGCGGTGCCGCTGCTGGGCACGAGCGGGCGGGTGTTGGGGATGTTCGGGGTACTCGACCGTCTCGAGGGCACCGGAATCTCGCAGGAGGATATTCGTCGCGCCCGCGCGTTGTCGAATCAGGCTGCGGTGGCGCTGGAAGTTGCCAGCAATCTGCACCTTTCGGAGCAGCACCGGCGTCGCGCCGAGGCCTTGATCGACCTGGCCCGCGAAATTGATGGCGCGTTGTACTTGCCGGAGTTCGCCCGGCGGTTTGTGGGCCGGGCCGCGGAACTCACGGGATCTCGCGCCGGCTTGCTTGCCGTGTGGCAAGAGGGGCACTGGCAAGTAGCCGCGTTACACACCGAGGAGAAACGTTCGGTAGAGATGTCTCCCGCGCCCGCATCTCCGGCAGTTCAGGCCCAAGTTCAAAGCCAAGTTCAGGGTGGAATGCAAGGCCATAAATCTCTGGTGTCTGAGGAAAATCGTCGCGTGGTTGCAGCGGAAAATTCCCCGGAGAAAGCTCATCTTGGTTCACTCATAGATCATAGGCTGGATCGCCCACTGGGTGCGGCCCTCGCCGAGTTCGTGAATCGCCGCACCGAGACCGTGGTGTACGGTTCGGCGGAAGAGATGCTCGGCCCGGAGGCGGCCTTGAGCCTGCACTGGTCGGATTGCACGCTCGTGCGACTGACTGGCGCTAACGGGGACTTGGCCGGAGTGCTCTGTCTTTCGGGACGGTCGGCTCCTCTGGAACAGGAGGATCGCGTGTTTTTGGAAACCATGACGGGTCACGCCGCGATGGCGCTGGAGAACGCCCGTCGCTTTACCCGGATCGAGCAGGCGAATCGCCATTGGATGGAGATCTTCGATGCCATCACCGACTTCATCGTGGTGCACGACCAAACCGATAAAGTTCTGCGCGTGAATCGCTCGCTGGCGGAGATGATCGGCGTGCCGGCAACAGAATTAGTTGGGGTTAATATGCGGGCGGTTATGGCCCTGACCAGTGACACGGCGTCCTACTCGTGTCCGTTCTGCCGCTCCATGGCTGACGATTCGGACGAATTCGCGCACCCGGTATTTGATCGCACGTATCTGGTTTCGACCTCGCGGGTGCATGGCCCCGCGGACGAAGGCCTGCAAACCATTCACGTTTTGAAAGATATTTCCGACCGGCGGGAGGCGGAGCGCCGTTACCGCGAACTCTTCGACAATATTCAGGAAGGCCTGTTCTTCAGCACGCCGGACGGGCGCTTTATCGAAGTCAACGATGCCATGGTACGGATGCTGGGATATATCAGCCGAGAGGAACTGCTGCAGGTCGACATTCCCACCCAACTCTACTTTTCATTGCAGGAGCGTGAACACTATGCGGATGTAATGAAAGAGAATGGTCACCTGCGCAATTTCGAGGTGACTCTGCGATGCAAGGACGGATCCCCGATTCACGTCCTGATCAACGCCTTCGGCCTGTACGACAATCTGGGCCGCCTGCTGCAGATTCGTGGATTGATGCTGGACGTGACCGGCCTGCGCACCTACCAGTCCGAACTGCATCGGGAGCGGGATTTCTCCAGCAAGATTCTCAGCAATACGCAGAGCCTGATCCTGGTGGCCGACACCGCCGGGCTGATCAGCTACGCCAACCGCCGCTGGTACGACGCGGGATTTGAGCAGCGGGACTTGCTGGGACATCCGTTGCTCGAACTGGCCGCGCCGGCGTTTGTTCGGCCGCTGGCGGAGGCGCTGCAGAGCACGCTGAACAGTCAGCAGGTCGACAACCTGGAATTACAGATCGTCCGAGGCCGCGGCGCTGCCGGGAAGTTCTCGGCAAATCTGAGCCCCATGCGCGATGAGCAGGGCACAGTCACCAGCATCGTGTTGGTGCTCACCGACATTACAGATTCCGCCGTGCTGCGCGACAAATTGGTGCATACCGAGAAAATGGCTGCGGTCGGACAACTCGTCTCGGGCGTAGCCCACGAGGTGAACAACCCGCTCACCGCGATTCTGGGTTTCGCCGACTTGCTGATGGAGAATCCCGATCTGCCGGAAACTGCTCGCAAGGATATGCGGGTGATTCTGCAGGAGGCGCAGCGCACCAAGCAGATCGTGCAGAACCTGCTTAGCTTTGCGCGCCAGATGCCGCCCCAGCGCGCCGCGGTGCAATTGAATTCGATCCTGCGCCGGACCATCCAGTTGCGTTCGTATGACTTCAACAGCCACGGCGTCGAAATTATTGAACACCTCGATGAGGGACTGCCCGAGGTCATGGGCGATGCGCATCAGTTGCAGCAGGTTTTTCTCAACATTCTGAATAACGCTTACGACGCCGTCCATGACGTGGGGCGGCCCGCGCGCATCGAGATTATGTCAACCAAAACCGGAGACGCCGTCGAAGTTTCGTTCCGTGACAACGGCGACGGCATCACCGATCCGGACAAGATTTTCGACCCGTTTTTCACCACGAAAGAGATCGGGAAGGGCACCGGTCTGGGCCTCAGCATCTGCTACGGAATTCTGAAAGAACACGGCGGCGAAATTCTTTGCCACAACAACGCGGGCGGCCATGGCGCCACATTCATTGTCCGCCTGCCCGCAACGCCCCACACAGCCTCTTTGAGCGTGGCTGCAGGAGTGATACAACCATGAGCCTACCAGCGCTAAAACCTCAACCTTTGCCCGTACTGCTCATCGAAGACGAGCCCGCTGTCATGGCATACGTGCAGGCCGCTCTCGAGCGCAGCGGATATCCCGTGGTCTGCTGCGAGTCGGGCGTGGATGCTCTGCGCCTGCTGGAAAACGGAGCCTTTCTGGGTGTGGTGTCTGACATGCGCACCCCCGGCGGGGTGGACGGGGGCCAGGTGCATGCCTGGGTCGCCCGTCACCGCCCCGATCTGGCTTCGCGAATCATTTTTATTACCGGCGATATTGCCAATGAGGAGACCGTCGCCACCCTGCATCAAACCGGCGCCCCCTGCGTGGAAAAACCGTTCCGCGTGCAACAATTTATCGACGTAGTTTCGAAGACTTTTGGGAAGGCTGATGAATAACGCCGGCGGCAAAGAAGACTTTCGCATTCGCCTGCTGATCGTCGACGACGAGCAGAGTATCCGCAAACTCTGCGTCACCGTGGGCGAGGCCCTCGGCTTTATCTGCCTGGAAGCGGAAAGCGGGGAGTCGGCGCTGGCGCTTCTCGAAGAGCAGTCCGTTCACATGGTCCTCAGCGACATGGTGATGCCGCACATGTCCGGTCTGGAGTTCCTGGAAAGAGTAAAAAAGCTTCTGCCTCGTACCGAGATTGCGCTCATGACTGGGCACGGTTCCATCGAAACCGCCGTGCAGGCCATGAAGCTTGGCGCCTACGACTACATCACCAAGCCGTTCTCTCCGCTGGAAGAGCTTCGCCTGTTCCTGCGGCGCATGGCGGACAAAGTTCGCCTGGTCGAGGAAAACGAATTCTTGCGCCAGCGCACGGATTCGGAAACCGCGGTGCATGGCATCATCGGCTCCTCCACGCGGATTCAGGAAGTCCTGCGCATGGTGGCGCGCCTGAAGGACACACGGACCCCGGTGCTCATCTACGGAGAGAGCGGGACGGGTAAGGAATTGGTCGCGCGTGCCATGCATTTCCGAGGCGCCTTTTCCAACCGGCCTTTTGTCGCCGTCGATTGCGGATCGCTGGTGCCCACGCTGATCGAAAGCGAACTCTTCGGTTACGAAAAAGGAGCCTTTACCGGAGCGCTGAAATCGAAGCAGGGATTGTTCCAGGCCGCCGACGGCGGAACTATTTTCCTGGACGAAGTCGGCGAGCTGCCGCTGGAGTTGCAGGCCAAGTTGCTGCGGGTGTTGCAGGAAAAAGAAGTTCGTCCGGTGGGCAGCAACCAGAGGATGAAAGTTGACGTTCGCGTGATTGCGGCCACCAACCGCGATCTTGAAGCCGCGTATAAGAATGGAACCTTCCGCAAAGATCTTTATTTTCGGCTCAATGTTGTTACCCTCTACGTGCCCGCATTGCGCGAGCGCCGCAGCGACACGCCCATGCTCGTGCACTGGTTTCTCGAACGCTATGCCCCGGGTTCCGAGTTGCACGTCACCAGTGCCGCCATGAAGGCTTTAATGGAATACGACTGGCCCGGCAACGTGCGTGAGTTGGAAAACTGCGTGGAGCGCGCAGTGGCGCTGGGCAACGGACGGATCATCGATCTCGGCGACCTTCCTCCTTCCATTGCTTCGGGCTTCAGCGCAGCCGGAGGGACGTCGGCCGCGCCAGTGGAAGGGACGACCGTGCTGGATCCTGATCTCGCCGGGGCACGAGCCATTCCCGAATCGTCGCGGGCTCCGCTGTCGACCACCGATCTCGAGGACATCGAACGCGCCACCATCCAGCGCGTCTTCCAGCAGGTGAATGGAGACAAAGCCCTCGCCGGACGCATGCTCGGCATTAGCCGAGCCACGCTGTATCGCAAACTGAAGAGATACAACATTGGTATGGGCTCGTCTGGGTCTGGGCCGTCGAGCCACACGCTGCAGTGAAGGAACAGTGGCTAGTGATTAGTGGTTAGTGGCAGCCACTAATCACTAGCCACTGATGTGAGACTTTGGTCTCAGCCTGAGACGCCAATCCTTGCGCGTCGCCTTCCACGCTCTCAAACCAACCCCTAAGCCGCTGAAAATGCATTCCCCTGAGTGCTAATCCTTCCGTTCTCAGCGATGGCTGCCGTGTTGCTCCTTCTTTTCTGAACCGCGGATTCTGGCTCCCCACAGCTCTTCCTAACCGGGAAGAGGGGAGCCCCACCGCACTTAAAGTGGCGGAGCAAGGTTCGTTAGGAGATTCTCATCGCTTGGCGCAAGAAGCCACAGCAACGGCACGTAACGCGCAGAACGCCAGCACCGTGGCGGGCCTCGCTCGTTTTTTCCCCGAGGCAACGCCGGTCCGCATGCGGTTTCAACTCGCCCGGATTATGCCGGGTAGCGCCCCTAGTTCCGCTCCCTTCATCGAAAGTATCGTCATCGAATTTGGCACCCCTCGCGAAGTTCTGTTCGAGTGCGGCACGGCTTTAGAGTTCGGCGATGATCTTCGCCTGCGAAATTCCGATGGTTCGTTCGAGGTCACCGCGTCCGTCGTCGCGGTACAGTATCACCCTGACAAAACCGTAGTGGCCGCCCGCTTTCAAGAAGAAGTGCCTAACTGGATCGTGAAATCATGAATCCTTCAACGCCGGTACAGGATCTCGCAGCCGAATGGAAAGCCGCCCGCCGGTTACACCCGATTTATTTCGAACTCGCGCGGGAGTTCGCCATCGAGGTGAAACCGTGCGCCGATCTTGAAGCCGGAGTCGACACGCCGGGCAAAGAGACGGTCGAACAGGCCAAACGCTGGGTGGAGGAAATGGACCAACTCATCCAGGTGCACCAGTTGCGCCAGTTCCTGCAAACCAGTCCTCTGGCGAATCAGGAAGGCCTGTTGAACCTGGTGCAACACTTCCTGGCGAAGACGGACAAACCCGACGCCATGCGGGACAAGGTTGATTTTCTGCTGGTGCAGTATTTCAGCCAACTGGCGCCCACCGGCGTGAGTGACGCGGAAGTGGATCTTGCCTATGTGGCGCAGTCGCTGGAACCACTTTTGGGCCCGGTGGAACTGAAGTCCCCGGTCTGGTTGAACGCTCTGGACCGTGTGCTGGAAGCGGCAGGGCACTGCCGCTCGCTTGATGAGCTTCTTCATGGCGGGGTTTTGGAACAGGGACGCAAGGCCAAGGGCTTGGCAGGGGACTTGTTCTATCTGCCGGTCGCCCTGGTGGCTTTTACGCGCTTCGGATACCTGATGCGGCGGTCTTTTTTTCGCCTCATGTTGGGCGACCTCAACATCATTCTCGACGGCCTGACCGAACTCGAGGACAAGGGCATCGTGACCATCGACTGCCGGCGCGCCCAGTTTTCCGCGCAGGAACCGATCACGCGCCTACGCATTATCTGCCAGTCGTGGAAAGTGATGTTTCAGGCGGAGTATTCCTCCGGACAACCATTGCGCATGCTGGTCGATCTGTGCGCTTCGGTCGACCAAGCTCTCGGCCGCAAAGCTTCCGAACCGGAAGCCCAAGCCGACACGGCCGAACCTGTGGCCACAGCGAAGCCTGCGGTGCGGCCGTCAAGTGCAAGCAAGGCCGCACCCGTTGCGAAAAAACCGGCTGCGTCGGCAGCCGCGGCGGGCGCGTTTCAACCGTCGGGAAAGTCTGCGGTCGCGCCGGCCTCTGCCGCGAAGCCGAAGGCCAAACCCGTCGCTCCCAGTTCCGATGCTCCTGAGTTTGAAATCTCAAGTACACCCGGCTGGGATGCTGACTCCGACTCCTAGCCGGGCAAGAAAAACTGAACCGTTCGCAGCTACGCCAGCCGTCAACAAGCATAAACAGAATCGCCGGGCTCACGGCAAAGAGGACAGTGTAAGTGGAAGCAGCGACCGTACTGATCATCTCCGACGAAGTCGATTTTTCGCGCCGCACCGCTGCCCGCTGGCAGATGGAACGCAACGTCCCCGCGTTCACCGTGCTCAGCGGCGACTTGTGGCCGCGGTTCGCGGTGGATGTGTTTGATGTGGCGATCATTGGCGAGTTGCGGCGCGAGCTTCTGTCGGTGGTGCTGGAGCCTTTGCATTCCACGGGTCAACCGATTTTCTGCGTCTGCCAGGACGGCCCGACTGCGCAACTGGTGCATGAGCGTTGGCCGCGAATCTCCGTCCTGCGGCGCACGGAACACTGGCTCGAAACCCTGGTGTTGGCCGCGGGCGAGGCGGTGCATCGTTCGCGAGCCGAATCCCGCGCTCGCGCCGCCGAGTTCTCCTGCGCTGCCCTCGACCGGCAGGCCACGCTTGGCCGGTACATGCTGGAAATGCGTCACAACCTAAACAACGCTCTTACGTCGGTGTTGGGAAATTCGGATCTGCTGTTGCTCGAGCCCGGCAGCCTTTCCGCCCAGACTCGCGCCCAGATCGAAACCATTCGGAACATGACGCTTCGCATCCACGAGATCATGCAGCGTTTCTCGTCGCTGGAAAAGGAAATGAATGTGGTGGCGCAGCAGGCAGAACAGGATTCCGGCAAGTCGTACGCGTCCACTGCCGCTGGCGATTAACGTATGAGAACTCCTCCTCCCCTCGTACCACGCCGATCTCATAAGGTTCGGCGCATGAATGTTTGCGCACCCTCCGGGGGAAGGAATTATGCATAGATTGATGGCGGGCGTTACAATTCTCGAACACGAACTTTCCGAACTGCGCCTGCTGGTCGAGCGCCAGACTGGAATCCTGCTCGACTGTCCCAACAGCGCTCTAGCCGCGCACGTAGCTGAGTATCTTGAGTCGCAGGAACTGGAATCTCCCGCATCTTTGATGGAGCGGTTGCGCGCGGCGGATCGGGATCCGTCACTGCTGCCCACGTTCCTCGACGGCGTGCTCAACGTGAACACCGGTTTCTTCCGTCATCCCGGAGCGATGAATGCGCTGGCCCGGCAGGTGATTCCGCAACTCTACTCCCGGAAATCAGACGACGGATTTTGCACTCTTCGCATCTGGAGTGCGGGCTGCTCCACCGGCGAAGAAGCTTACTCGATTGCGATGGCGTTGTGCGACGCACTACCCGGCGGAAACGGCTCCGGTTCCAGCAACGGCAGCCGGGACGCCCGGGAAAAAAGCGCGGCCAGCCGCAGCGGCGGCATCGCGGAGAATGGTCTTCCGGTCGCCCCGGGGCAGTCTATG
>Ga0182024_10011545_pt1 | contig 17689 bp, 16 predicted proteins | sample P32metaG_FD_120480 | JGI IMG/M metagenome (GOLD analysis project Ga0182024, IMG submission 120480) | Permafrost microbial communities from Stordalen Mire, Sweden - P3-2 metaG (Illumina Assembly) | ecosystem: Environmental > Terrestrial > Soil > Wetlands > Permafrost | place: Sweden: Stordalen... | reverse complement strand
GCAGCAAGTTCAGTTTTGCGGCGGCTGGAATGTTCTTGTTGTAATTTTTCATCCCTGCCGTGTGGCAGGGCTAAACAAAATATTCCAGCTTTTTCTCAAATACTGTGGGATGGCTGTGAAAACCAGATATTCATTTTTATCGAGCGGCAGCACTAAAAGCTGCTCGGTCTTTTTATCCTCGGCCGAGTTCCGCCACAGGCCCAAGACCGATTTGTCGATCTCAATCCCGGGGGTCGTCACCAATGGCACCGTGTAATCGCATCCGAGGACCAAAGCAAACGCGAGCATTAGCAGCAGGAATTTCTTCATATTTTGTCTCCCATTTCATTTGCAGACGAGTGAACATAATAAACTCTGTGCGTGTGGCACACCGGGTCGGTTTCTGACCCACCGTCCCGGCTAAAGCGCCAAGCGCCGGGACGACCGCAGGCGAAAGTCGATGGGGCGATCTTGGCGCTTTAGCCGAGATTTGGCTAGTTTAATCGATATGCCCGTTTTTTCTTGACTCAGCCGGGAAACTGCCAGAATATTCAGCAAGGGAATGAAATGGACAACCCCAGCCTTCTTAAGTTTATTTCTGATTTTGGCCACACCGGCAACGATACAAGCCCAATCAGGATCAGGTGATGGTTACGATTACAGCATAAACGCCAGTAATGTGAACACGATCACCATCACCAACTATACCGGACCTGCCGGACCTGTGGCCATTCCAACCAACATCAATGGCCTGCTGGTCACTGGTATTGGGCAGTATGCGTTCTGGAACAACGAAAACGTGTTCAGCGTCACGATGCCCGGCAGCATCACCAGCATCGGAGACGCGGCGTTTGATAGCTGCACCAGCCTGATCACGGCCACCATACCCAATAGCGTCACGAACATAGGGTTGGAGGCGTTCGATGACTGCTCCAGCCTGATCAACGTCACGATTGGCAGCGGCGTTACCAGCTTAGGGCAGGAGGTATTCAGTGGGTGCCTCGACCTGACCAAGGTTACCATACCCAATAGCGTCACCAGCATTGGGGATTATGCGTTCTGGGACTGCTTTAGCTTGACCAACTTTATGATTCCCGACAGCGTCACCAACATTGGAGACTTCGCTTTTTGGGAATGTACCGGCCTGACCAACGTCACGATTCCCGGCGACGTCACAAGTATCGGGGATGGTGTATTCGATGAATGCACCCGCCTGACCAGCGTCACAATTGAGAATGGCGTCACCAGCATCGGAAATGACGAATTCAGTTTGTGCACTAGGCTGACCAGCGTTAGCATTCCCAATAGTGTCACCAACATAGAGCAGGATGCGTTCTATGAATGCACCAGCCTGACCAGCGTCTTTTTCACGGGTAACGCTCCCACTACTGATCCATCTGCGTTCGCCGCTGACAACAACGCGGTGGCCTATTACTTGTCTGACACTACGGGTTGGAGTGCCTTCTCCTCCAATACCGGCGTGCCGACCGTCCTGTGGAACCCGCTAATTCAAGCTGCCGGCATTAGCAATAATCAATTCGGCTTCAACATCACCGGCACCGCAGGTATCCCCATCGTGGTGCAAGCCAGTGCCAACCTGGCCGGCTCCGCCTGGACCCCGCTGACCAACGTGCTGCTCACCAACGGTTCGTGGTATTTCGGCGATGCCCAGTGGATGAATTACCCGGGCCGATATTATCGCATCAGTTCGCCTTGAGGCGCAGCGTGAAAGCCCGGATGAGATGGCAGTGTCGCTCAAGAGCGTGCGTAAAGTTTCTCCGACCGGGAACGTTCAATTGACAGGCGAACCTTGACCGATGCCGCGGAACTTGTCCAACCCATAGTTTTCTTTCATTGCAAAGTTTGTTTCAGGGCCCGGAAGCCTGTCTTGCTTGTCAGCGGCGGAATAGGCCATAATAGCGGAAGCTGGCCGGCCCCGTTATGAGCTGAGTCATGGCATGACTACCACTGGAAAATTCAAACGATTTGATGCGCGGCCCACGGCGTTTTGGGCGTCTTTGAGTCTGGTGATCGTGGCCATCGTGGGCGCTTTTGATTACCTGACGGGCTTCGAACTTAATTTTTTCGCGTTCTACCTCATTCCGGTGATTCTGGCGGTGTGGTTTGTGGGCCGGGGATTTGGATTTTCCGTTTCGGCATTGTGCGTGGTGGTTTCGATCGTAGGAGATCTGTTTGCGGGGGCGCGCTATTCCAGTTCGCTGGTTCCGGTCTGGAACGCGGCGATCTCGCTCACATTTTTCTTTGTGGTCGTCTGGATTTTGGCCCGGCTGCGCTCGTTGCATTACGAATTGGAGGAACGCGTCCGCCAGCGCACGGCGGCGTTGAACAATGAAATGCAGGAGCGCGTGCGGCTGGAGGAGGAAATTTTGGGCATCAGCGAGCGGGAACAACGGCGCATCGGTCATGATTTGCACGACAGTTTGTGCCAGCACCTGACCGGCGTGGCCCTGGCGGGGGAGGTTTTGAGCGGGCAACTGGCGGCCCAATCGCTGCCCGAGGCCAAGGCAGTCAATCATATTGTTGAAATGGTGGAGGGGGCGATTGAGCTGACCCGCACTTTGGCGCGCGGCCTTCATCCCTTTGAACTGGAGAAGGAGGGATTCACCGACGCCCTGCGGGAGTTGGCGGCCAACATCACGGAAGGATTTAAAACACCCTGCACGTTTGAATGCGACGGGGAGATGGTGATTGATGACCCGGTCGTTGTCACTCATTTGTATCGGATCGCGCAAGAGGCGATCACCAACGCTGTCAAACATAGCAAGGCCGGGGAAATCGTCGTGCGCCTGGAGGCGGGCGCGGCGGGCGTGGCCCTGACGATTCGCGATGACGGAATCGGCATCTCCGAAATTCCAGGAGGCGGCAAGGGCATGGGCCTGCGCACCATGGCCTACCGGGCCAGCGTGATCGGCGCGTCCTTCAACGTCGCGCGCCTGCCCAAGGGCGGCACGCGCGTCACTTGTCAATTGCCTGATGGCAAAGTTCCTTCCAAAACCCATGACACAAAAAGCTAAAGTATTATTGGTGGACGATCATCCATTGGTGCGCGAATGGCTGGCGAATTTGATTAATCAGCAATCCGACCTTGAAGTTTGTGGCGAGGCGGAGAGCGCGCCGAAGGCATGGCAAATGATTGGGGTGGTGAAACCGGAGATTGCCATTGTGGACATTTCGATGGAGGGCGGGTCGGGCATTGAATTGATCAAGAATATCAAGGCGAGCCATCCCAGCGTGATGATGATCGTGCTTTCCATGCATGACGAAGCGCTTTATGCGGAACGGGCTCTTCGCGCCGGAGCCCGGGGTTACATCATGAAAAGAGAGGCGACCAAAAGGGTGTTGCAGGCAATTCGCTGCGTTTTGGGCGGCAAGCTTTACCTCAGCGATAAAATGGCCATGATGATGGCGAAGAAGTTTGTGGAAGGACGGCCTAAAACGGTAGGCTTCGCGATAGAGAACCTGAGCGACCGCGAGTTGGAGGTGTTTCAATTGTTGGGCCGCGGCTACGGCACGCGGCAAATCGCGGACGAATTGCATGTTAGCTTCAAAACCGTTCAGTCTTTTAGCGCCCGCATCAAGGAAAAGCTCAATCTTGTCAACGCCACTGAGCTGTTGCACGAAGCCGTGCGCTGGCACCACAGTCAGCAAGAAAAATAAGTGTAGGACATCGTCCTACAAAAGGTTTAGGCGGCGCTCTACAGACTTCCCCCACCCCCGCACTTATCGTTATAGGTGTGAGAAAGAGGTTTTTACTCTGCTTTTTTTATGCTGCAGCGGCTTTGGGGGGATCGATGGATTCGAACGCGCCCATACAGCACCTCACGCTGGCCGACGCCAAACGAATCGCCTTTGAAAGAAACTGGGATTTATTGACGGCCAAAACCGGCATTGACTCCGCCGCAGCGCAGTTGATTGTCGCGAAGGAATTCCCCAATCCAACCGCCAGTTTGAACACGGCCAATTTAGCCACTCACAACATAGCGACCACCGAAGGCAACGGCGTCTGGCAGCGAAGTTACGATACAATTATTGCCGTCAGCCAACTGATCGAGATCGGCGGCAAGCGGCATGATCGACAGGCGGCCGCGCGCGCCGGGACGAGGGGTGCGAGGGCGCGCTTCTATGACGCCAAGCGGACCCTCGACCAGGGGGTGACCAAAGCTTACGTGGCGGCATTGCTTGCCGGATATAACGAGCAGGTTTTGGCTGAGTCCGCCCGCTTCATGAAGCGCGAGCAAGACATCGCCCAATCCCGTTTTTCGGCGGGAGACTTGTCGGATTCGGACCTCAAACAAATTCAAATTAGCGCGGAACAATTTGAGTTGCAGGAAGCCGCCGCCCACGCTGCCACCATCCAATCGAGGATAGAGGTCGAAGTGCTGATGGGCGTCCGTCAGCCAAAAGGAAACTGGACGCCCACGGACAGGCTGGAGCAGATGGACGCTGTGTTTCCCCCGCCGCCGGAGACAAGAGCAGGCGCGGCCCGTCCGGACGTGCTGGCGGCGGAGGCGGACTTGCGCAGCGGCGAATTCAATCTCAAGCTGCAAAAGGCAATGCGGATTCCCGACCCGACTGTAGCCATCCAATACGAACACAATCCCGTGCCGCCGGGCCCTCCGCCGGACGACACCTTTGGCGTCGGCGTTTCCTTCCCACTGCCTCTGTGGAACCTCAATGGCGGAAACATTAAAGCCGCCAAAGCGGCTGTCGAGCAGTTCGAACTGGCTCTGGATAAGGTCAAGGCGCAAAACGCCTCCGACGTGGCCAACGCGCAAGTGGAATACCGGGAAGCCTACGACCGGTTGCAACGCTATCAAAAAGTCATTGTGCCGCAATCGGCTAAAAGTCGGGCGTCGGTGTCGTTCGCCTTCGACAAAGGCGCGGCCACATTGGTGGATTTATTGGAAGCGGAACGGACCGACAACACGGTGCGGATGGCCCTGGCCCAGGCTCAATCGGACACAGCCAACGCAGTGGCAGACGTGTTGGCGGCGCAAAACGTCTTGCCGGAAACAGAATTGGAGTCCCACAAACAATGAAAGCAATTCGCATGATAAAATGGGTGTGTCTGCTGGCCATAATGGGCCTGCTCGGTTGCGGCAAAGAAAAAGCCGGGCCGGTGGCGGAGTTGCCCGGGCCCACCGTGGACAGTGACAAAGCCACCGTCACCTTTGCGACCAACGCCCCCGAGTTGGCATCGATCTCAGTGCAGGCCGCTCAACCGCGAACGTTCACCGTTACGCATGTGACCGGCCGGCTTTACTGGGACGACGACGCGACGGTCCGGGTGTTTACGCCCGTCGCCGGACGAGTCATCGCCATTCGGGCCGATCTCGGCCAGTCTCTGACGAACGGCTCGCCGCTGGCTGAGATCGATTCGCCGGATTTTAACCAGGCGCTGGCCAATGCGCGCACGGCAGTCGGCAGTCTGGCGGCGGCGGAAAAAGCCTACACGCGCAGCCAGGAATTGCTCCAGCATGGGGCCGCCGCGCAGAAAGACGTGGAAGCCGCCCAAGCCGCCTACGTCGCCGCCCTGGCCGAGCGAGACCGGGCTGAGGCAGTTTTGGCCAATTACGGAGGCAGCGATAAAAGCACCAATTCGGTTTATATCCTGCGCAGTCCGATCGTCGGAGTGCTGGTGGACAAGAACATCAATCTAGGCCAGGAACTGCGGGCCGACCTGATGCTGGCCAACGCCCCGAATTTGTTCGCGCCCAATTTTGTAATCAGCGACCCCACCAAACTCTGGCTGCAACTGGATGTGGCGGAGTCCGATTTTACAACGCTGCAAAAAGGGCAGCGCCTGCAAATCTCCACCGCCGCCCTGCCTGGCCGGATGTTTGACGGGCTGGTGGATAATATTGGCGACACGCTGGACCCAACGACCCGAACCATCAAGGTTCGCGGAGTGGTCAATAATCCCAATAAACTGCTCAAAGCGGAAATGTATGTGATGGTGGAAGTGGTGCGGAACCCGGACCAGGGAACGCAAATGGGCGTGGAGGTGTCGTCCAAGGCGCTCTTTATGAAAGGCGACGACTCCTATCTTTTCGTTGAAGCAGCCCCGGGGACTTTTCGGCGCAAACTCGTGAAAGTAGGCCTGGAACAAGACAATAAAGTGCCGGTTTTGGAAGGCGTCAGCGCCGGAGAAAAAGTGGTCACGGAAGGCGCGCTTCTTCTGCAGGCCCTGGTTGAACCGGCCTCCTAGCCACTGACGCCGCATGATCAACCGACTCACCACTGCCGTTCTGCATCATCGCGCCAGCGTGATTGTGCTGATGATTGTCTTTCTTATCGCGGGGGCCAACTCCTTCCACGAACTTCCGGTCGAGGCGTATCCGGATGTCACCAATGTCACCATCCAGGTGTTCACTTTATTTCCCGGGCACGCTGCGGAAGAAGTGGAGCGGATGGTCACGATACCAATCGAAAACGTGATGAACGGCATCCCCAAGCGGGTTTCGATGCGTTCGATTTCGGAGTTTGGCCTCTCTCAAATCACGCTGGTATTCGAGGATGACGCCGACAACGCCTACGTGCGCAATCTGGCCAGTCAATTGCTTGGCACGGTGACGTTGCCGGCGGGCGCGCAGGCTTCTTTGTCACCCGACGCCACGCCGATTGGAGAGGTCTATCGTTACACGTTGCGCGCGTTCCCGGGGTTTCCACCGGAGGAACTGCGCGCGCTGGAAGACTGGGTGGTGGAAAAGAAAATGCGCTCGGTGCCGGGTGTTGTCGATGTCAATCCCTTCGGCGGATTGACCAAGCAATATCAAGTGCTGATTGATCCAGCCAAGCTGAAGTCCTACAACCTCACTTTGCAACAGGTCTTCACCGCCCTGTCCAACGGAAACGCCAATGCCGGCGGTTCCTACGTTGAGCATGGCTCGGAACTCTACGTGGTGCGCGGGCTGGGCCTGATCAATAATATAGGCGACATCCAAAACATTGCCGTGGACACGCGCAGCGGGACTCCTGTTTTCATCCGCGATATTGGCACTGTGATCATCGGCCATGCGGTGCGATTGGGCCGCGTCGGGCGGACAGCGGGCGTGACGGAAGGCGGCAAGGACGAAGACGACGTGCCCGAAGGGATCATCGTGATGCGCCGGGGTGAGAACCCGCTGCAAGTGTGCGCCCGCATCGAGAAAATGGCGCAAGAAATCAACGAGCGTTATCTTCCCCCGGGCGTCAAATTGGTGACTTATTACGACCGCACCGGCTTGACCGAGCGCACCTTGCACACCGTCGGGGACAATATGACGGAAGGCATCGGGCTTGTCCTGCTAGTCTTGATCCTTTTTCTGGGGTTGGGCAATTGGCGCTCGGCTTTGGTGGTGGCGCTAGCAGTACCTTTCGCGTTGCTCGGTGCTTTTATGTTGTTGGACCTGCGTGGCATTCCGGCCAACTTGATTTCCATGGGGGCGATTGATTTTGGCATCATTGTCGATTCCGCAGTGGTGGTGATGGAAAACCTTCTGCGAATTTTGGAGGAGAGAAAAGGCAAAATCCGCTCTCTCACGGGCGCGATTGTGGAAGCGACGACGGAGATGGGCCGGCCCATTCTGTTTTCAAAGGTGATTTTGCTGACTGCTTTCATCCCACTCTACACCATGCAACGAGTAGAAGGCCGAATCTTCAAGCCAATGGCGCTGACCCTGACCTTCGCGCTGATCGCGGGCACCTTCTTTGCCATTGTGATTGTTCCGGCGCTGGCCAGCATCGCCGTACGGTCAAAGATTGCCGCGCATGAGGCGTGGATCGTGCGCTGGCTTTTGCGATTGTACCGCCCGGCGCTGGCCTTCGCGTTAAAAGTTCCCACGGCCGCATATATCGTCGCGGCCTTGTTGCTGGTGGCGGGCGGCGTGACCTATTGCCGGCTCGGCAGCGAATTTCTGCCCAAATTGGACGAGGGCGACCTTTGGGTGCGGACTTTCGCGCCGCAATCCATCTCTCCGTCGGAATCGGCCAAAATCACCCAAAATGTGCGCAAGATTCTGGCTTCCTTTCCCGAGGTCCGCTATGTGGTCAGCCAACTGGGCCGGCCGGATGACGGCACCGACGTCAATGGATGGGACATCACCGAATACAGCGTGGGAGTGAAACCGCGCGAGCAATGGACCACCGCCCACACCCGGGACAAGCTGTGCGAAGCGATGAACCGAAAAATCAAAGAAACGATACCCGGCATCGACACTCAATTCAGCCAATACATCGAGGACAACGTCAACGAAGCCGTCTCCGGCGTGAAGAGTGAGCTGGCCATCAAACTATTCGGCGACGACCCCAACAAGCTGCAAAGCTTGGCCGATCAAATTGTCAGCATCATCAAAACCGTGCCCGGCGCCGCGGACGTGGGCACCGATCTGTTGTTGGGACAGCCGCAAATACAAATCATTATCGATCGCACGGCCATTGCCCGTTACGGCCTGTCGATTGGGGACATGCAGACCATTGTCGCCACGGCCATCGGAGGCCAGGCTGCCACACAGGTGCTGGAAGGCGAACGCACTTTCGATCTGGTGGTCAAGTTAGCGCCCAAATCCGTGGCGGATTTGGAATCCATCCGGAACATTCCGGTCTTCGGCTCCAATGGCGAACGGTTGACGCTGGGAACTTTGGCGGCGGTGGAAGTCCGCGCCGGGCTGGCCGTGATTGAGCGGGAGGAAAACGAGCGGCGCACCGCCATCAAGCTATCGGTGCGCGATCGCGATCTTGGCTCGCTGGTGGCCGAGGCCGAGCAAAAAGTAAACGCCCAAGTCCACCTTCCCAAGGGCTATCGGCTGGAATGGACGGGATCATTTGAAAACGAACAGCGGGCCGAGCGTCGCCTGGCCGTGGTGGTGCCGATAACAATTCTCGCCATATTTTTTCTATTGTTTGTGGCTTTCAATTCGACGAAATTTGCGATTTTAATCCTCTTGACTGTCCCGTTTTCCGCCGCCGGCGGCCTGATGGCACTGCCCGTCGCAGGGTTAAACATGTCGGTGGCGGCGCTGGTGGGATTTGTCGCGCTTTTTGGCGTCTCCATCCAGAACAGCGTCATCCTGGTGACACGCGTTCGCGAGTTGCGCCGCGAAGGCAAGGAAATGATGGAATCAATCCAGGAAGGCGCGACCTCGCGTGTCCGGCCCATGGTCATGACCGCGCTGATGGCGTTGCTGGGATTGCTGCCGATGGCCCTCTCCAACGGAGTCGGCGCGGAAACGGCGCGTCCGTTCGCAGTGGTGATCATCGGCGGCGTTATCACGGGCACCGTTTTGACCCTCTTTATTTTGCCGTTGCTCTATCGGTACTTTGAGTCGGAGCGCGAGGCAAAATTCTCGGAAGCTGTCGAACATGAGACGCACTTGCATGGCGGTCCGGAATCGTCTCCGGTGTAGAAGAGAGAAGCTGGAAATCAGGCGAACCGGCGCAGAGCGGAGCGAAAGGGCAGGAGCAGCAATGTCAAGGCAAGCAAGGTCGTGGTCGCCGGCTCGGGAACGGCTCGGGGCATGGGGATGGGAACTTGTTGGCCATTGAGGCTCGTTGAAGCCCACGGGGCCGGTGAATTTCCGCCATCCGCGCTCGCGTTGCCGGAACCCGGCCCCAAATCCGATTGAAACGACAGAAGAGCGCTGCTGCCGCCCGGATTGACAGCTGTAAAATCCCAAGTCAGGCCCACACTGGTAACCTGATCAAAAGCGCCGCCAGCCTGGGTCCCCGGCAGATAAGAATTTTGGACCGCAGGGAGGAAGGTAACTTCAAAATTGTCAACGATTTCGGGTGTTGTAGTAAGCGTGCCATTATTATTTAGAAGGACATCGCCGGCAGGATTGTTCACCGTGTAGGAATAGGTGAAAATATCGGATGCGTTTTCCAGCACCGACCACGAAATGGAAAGATACTCCTCGGGATTTGCTCCGAAGCCTCCAACTGGAATCACCGAGGGAGCCAGGGTTGATGTGCCCGATGAAATTACCGTGTTTTGAGCCTGAACCGTGAGACAAAGCAGGCTGGGGAATAAAATCACCCCGGATATTAGAGCAAAGATTGGTTTTGCCTGCTTATTCATATTATTCCCACGTTTTGCGTCAAAAATGTGTCGTGTACCGCAATACCCTTTAATAGACACAATCCGGCCTAAAAGGTCAAGCGGATATTATGAAAAAAAGCGCCGGGAGGAAACTGACAAGGTCCGAAGCCAACAATCAGACGAACCGACGGCGAAACGGGAGTAACAAAGCCACGGCCAGCAGGGTGAGGGTCGCCGGCTCGGGAACGGCACGGGGAAGGGCCACTGGAACCGGTTGGCCGCTGGGATTTGAAGCCCACGGACCGGGTGAATTGGCACCGCTCGCACTCGCATTGCCCATGCCTGGTCCCAAATCTGATGAATACGAGATAAGCGCACTGGTCGTGCCAGGAGTGACACCACCAGTGGGAAAGAGCCAAAGCAGTCCACCGGTGCCGTTATCCTGATAAAAACCGCCAACGGGTTCGCTTGCCGATATAACAGCGCCTGGAACCGTGGCATCGAAAGTAAGTTGAAACTCGTTAACCGTCTCAGGCTGTCCGGCGGTGGGACCAGTTAAAACAACATCGCCCGCAGGATTGTTGATGTTGTAGCCGTAGGTGTAAACATCGGAAACAGTGTTCTCAAGGACAAACCACGAAACCGTAACCACTTCAGAACCAGTAGTTTGCCCCAATGAGTTGGCTAGGATCGACGAGCCTGATTCAATCAGTACGTCTTGGGCCCGAGTTGTTGGGCATACGACGCCGGTTAATAGTGTCACTCCGGAAACCAGAGCAACGATTGGTTTTACGTGCCTTTTCATGTTATCAAACTTTCGTCCTCGCCGCGCACTATCATCAAACACTAACCGCTCTAAAAGGTCAAGGGAAATTATTAAAAAAATCACTAGGCGATTTCCCCCTCTGGCGGGGACTTATTCCGCCTTTTCAGCTTTGACAGGTTTCCCAGGCTTTTCCGTTTTATCTGGCTTGGGCGCGCGAGGCTTTCTTTCGGGACGATGGCCCTTTTCCGCAGTTTCAGGCGCGGGGGCTTCGTCGCGAACGCGCTCGGCGCGCTTGTGTCCGCGCGATTCGGTCCGGACGGCGCCATCCTTGCCGTCCTTGGCTTCAGCCTGTTTCGCGGCGGGAGCGGCGGGAACGGCCACTGGCGTCGTGCTTTCCACGCGCACCTTCAAGGTGGTCGTCACTTCGGAATGCAGGCGCAGTTCCAAATTGTGTTCGCCCAGCGTTTTGATCGGGTGCTCGAGGTGGATTTTTTTCTTGTCGAGCACGATGTCAAATTGGGTCTTAAGCTGGTCGGCGATCATGCCTGCGGTCACGGCCCCGAACATTTTGCCGTCCTCCCCGGTCTTGACGGCGATCACGGCCAGGAGCTTGGAAATGCTCTTGGAAAGTTCGGTCATGGTGTTGAATTCGTGCGCTTCCCGGTCGGCGCGGCGCTGGCGCAACGCTTCGATGCGCCGCTTGTTGGTGGCGGTCAACGGCACGGCCAGGCCTTGCGGAAAAAGGTAATTGCGGGCGTAACCGGCCGCCACTTTGACCAGATCGGATTCGCCGCCCAGGCCCACGATGTTTTGTATCAAGATGACTGATGTTTTTGGCATAAAATCTAATTCTTAAAATGGGACGTCGTCTTCTTCCGGGGGCGTCGCATCTCCTTCCGGAGCTTCCGCGAGTTTGGCCGGGCCGGGCGCGGGCCGGCGCGGGGCTTCTCCACCGGGAGGACCGCCGCCGTCAGGTCCCTTGGAATCAATGAACGAAAAAGCCTCCAAATGGACTTTGAGCTTGCTTTGTTTTTGATGAGTGTTTTTGTCTTCCCAAGTATCCAGTTTCAACCGTCCTTCCACCAGGATCGGTTTTCCCTTGCGCATGTATTGCGCGATGACTTCCGCCTGCCGGCTAAAGGCGTCCACATCCACAAAGCAGACTTCCTCCTTGGATTCTCCCGCCTCGTTTTTCCAGGTGCGATTGATGGCCAGGCCGAACTTGGCTATGGCGGTCCCTTTGGGCGTGTAGCGCAATTCGGGATCGCGCGTCAGGTTGCCTGCCAGAATCACTTTGTTGAAGTTAGCCATAAACAGGCGTCGTTACTTGGCCTCGGCTTTGAGCACGGGCGCGGGCGCGACCGTAAACAGGACGCGGAATATCTCCTCGTTGGTCGAAAAACGATGGCGCAACTTGGCCACGATTTCCGGCGCGCCTTCAAAAACATAATTGACATAAAACCCGGCGGTGGACTTGCGGTCCGCCACGCGCGCAAACGCTTTCTTGTCCATCTTCTGCACGGTTTCAACCTTGCCGCCCGCGGAAGAAATCTCGGTGGAGATTTTATCGATCGTGTCCTTGAGCGATTCTTCCTTGGCGCTCGGGCTTAATATGAACAAACCTTCGTAACGTTTCACAAGTTTCCTTTTTTCGGCGGAGCCGTCACGGCCCCGTTAAATTGATTCATTGCTTCTTTAATGCCGGCGTTCCACCAGCATTCCACCTGCTGGCCGGCCCGCGCCAGCGCTTCTTCCACCATTTCCCGTTCCCCGGCCGTAAACCGGCCCAGGACATAATCTGTTATTTGCCGGTCATCCCCGGCCCGCCGTCCGATGCCCAATCGCAACCGCGGATATTGCCGCGTGGCCAGTTGCCGCTCAACCGATTCCAGCCCGTGATGACCCCCGCTGCTGCCTTCCGGTCTCAAGCGGATTTGCCCCAAGGGCAAGTCTGCGTCGTCCACCACGATCAACATTTTTTCGACCGGCAACTGGTAAAACCGGACCAAGACACCGACCGCCTCGCCGCTGGCATTCATAAATGTCTGCGGCTGGCACAAAATAATCTTTTGCCCCGCCGGTTCCAACCAGGCCAGGCGGGCTTTGAATTTCTTTTCCAGCTTCCATGCCGCCCGCCGCTGGGCGGCCAGCCGTTCCACCAATAAAAACCCGATATTGTGCCGGGTCCCGGCAAATTCGACGCCGGGATTTCCCAGCCCCACGATGAGAGATAAATTCTCCACCGGGCAAACGGCGCCTTATTTCTTCTTCTCCGCCTTTTTCTCGCCCGCTTTCTCGGCGGCGGGAGCGGCGGCTTTGTCGCCAGGTTTGGCCGCGCCTTTGTCTGCGGCTTTTGCGCCCGCTTTCTCCCCGGCCTTGGCCCCAGCCTTGTCGGCGGGCTTGGCTTCGCCTTCCGTGCCGTCTTCCTTCTTCTCTTTAATCATCTCGACTTCACCCGTTGGGGAGGTGGCGGACTCCAACGCGGCGGCTTCCTGGGCCTCGCTCACCGGCGCGGCCACGGCCAGGACAGAGATATGTTTGTCACCCAGAATTTCCACCCCGGGCGTCGCCTTCATGTCGCCAATGTGAATGGCTTTGCCGATTTCCAAATGGCTGACATCGACGATCAAGACTTCCGGCAAATCTTTGGGCAGGGCGCGGACTTTCAATTTGAACAAAACGTGTTCCAGCGTGCCGCCGCCGGTTTTGACGCCCACGGCATCGCCGGTGGCCTCGACTGGCACCATGACGGTGACCTTTTCGTTTTCGGCCACTTCGTGCAGATCGACGTGCAACATTTCGTGGGTCAGGACGTGGTGCTGGATGTCCTGCACCAAGGCCAGCCGTTTGGGCTTGGCGTCATCCTTGACCGACAAATCGAGCAGCACGATTTCAGAGGCCGCCGTGTGCAGGACATCCTTGATGTCTTTGACATTGAATTCCAGGCGTTGGGGCGGATTATGGCGGCCATAAATGACGGCGGGAATGCGCCCGGAAGAGCGCAATTTCTTGGCCCCGGCCCGGCGGCCGGTCGTCCGCGGGAAAGCGGTTAAAGCAACAGATTTCATTCTTTTAATACCTTATAACAAGAAAACCCCGCAACGCCAGCCTAACTGGTGCGCCCGCCCTTGAACTCGAATAGCGAGGTCACCGATGAATTGCAGTTAATTCGCTTAATCGCTTCACCCAAAAGCGCGGCCACGCTCAGCGTCGTGATTTTCACCCCATCAATTGCGGGGCGTAGGACACTATCAGTAGTAATTAATTCGTCAATATTTGATTTTCGCAATCTTTCGATTCCCAAATCGTTCAAAATGGCGTGGGAAACGCAGGCAATGATTTGTTTGGCCCCTTTTTTCTTGAGCAACGCCGCCGCGTTGATCAGCGTCCCTGCGGTTTCCGTCAAATCATCCACCATCAAAACATTCCGGCCCCGGATTTCGCCGATGACTCCCATGGCCTCAATCTCCGTCGCGCTTTTGCGCCGCTTGGCCACAATGGCCAGCCCCGCCTCCAGCACTTGCGAATAGGCGTGCGCCATTTTCACCCCGCCCACGTCCGGGCTGACCACCACCAAATCGACCAATTGTTTTTGCTTCAAATATTCATACATCACCGGCGCGGCATAGAGATGATCCACCGGGATGTCAAAAAATCCCTGAATCTGCTGCGCGTGCAGGTCCATCGTCAAAATCCGGCTGGCCCCGGCCGCCACCAGCAGGTTGGCGACTAATTTGGCCGTGATCGGCACGCGCGGCTGGTCTTTGCGGTCCTGGCGCGCATATCCATAAAACGGCAAAACCGCCGTGATTCTCGACGCGCTGGCCCGGCGCACCGCATCCATCATAATGAACAATTCCATGTAATGATGGTTGGTGGGCGGCGCGGTCGATTGCACGATGTACACATCCTCCCCGCGCACATTCTCCTCAATCTTGGCAAACGTTTCGCCGTCGGGAAAAGTGCTGATGGTGCATTTGGCCAGTTCCATGCCGATGGAGGCCGCGATACTTTTGGCCAGCGGCAAATTGGACGTGCCGGAAAAAATTTTCACAGATTAACAGTCAATGGGTTGAAAACAAAAAAACACCGCGAAGCCAGCAAGCCCGCGAAACAGGAATGTAACAATTGCCCCGCAAGCCCAGCAAGCCTAAATTTGGAATTTTAGCGGCCCGACATCTCCCGCCATATCGGTTTGACTCACCCTGACCCAGTATGACTGGCCAGAGTTGTTTATTTCCTAAGCGGTTCATTACAAAAGTATTGCACATTTTTATCCAATGTTTAACAAGTTGCATTCACAAAGCGGAATTTCACGAAGCCGTTTTCTTTTTTTGGTCGGAATTGGTCGGAATCACCCGGAACCGTCGTCGAGCACTCGGATGCGGCTAAATGTCTCATGGTTGAATTTATTTTTTAGCACGATTTAACACGAATCGGCACGAATCTCGCCTGCATAACACGAACTGCCACGGTTGTTCGTGATTGATTTTCCGCCCGACCCCAGCAGCCCAGCCTTTCCCAACATCCCCGCGACTATAACCCCGTCTGCCGTCTCCTCAGCAGTAGCATCCTCCGCCGTCGCCCCAACGTTTATGGCGGACAGGTTCACTTTGAGCATATTTCTCATCACTTTCGTCAGTCACGCCATAGCCGCTTCGGCGGCGGCGGATCCTTGGACTAAGCATATATATTAAATATTCAATAATAAAATACTTATTTTAATTATTTTTCTGCACCGCAGGCTTCCAAGCGACTTTGGCGGCGGCGAAAGCCTTCGCCTTTCACGTTTCCGCTCTCCGTTTTCAGTTTTCAGTTCTCTGCTTTCACATTTCAGCTTTTCCGGGGTCAGGGCGAGCTGATGCGGTAGTAGCGGGCGGGGGTGTTGGCCTGGAAAGGTTCGCTGAAAAAGAACGGGCTGTTGGTGAGAGTGACGTTCGTTAGCGAAGTCCAAGCGGGATTGGCCAGATTCGTGCAGGCTTGAACCACGATGGGGATGTTGGCCGTGCCGGTAACGTTAAATCCAAATTGGCCATTCTTCACGCCAAAATTCGCGCCACCGGCTTGGACCTGCGGGTTCCACAATACAGCGGGAACACCCTGATACGTATTGCTCCAGCCAATGTTTCCCGGCAAATAATAGACCGTCACGTTGTTATCATCATAGAATACAGGCCCATCTTCCGAATCTCCAACAACTGTCGGAGAGTCGCCCTGGAAAAAGACGCCAGCCAGGTTGGTGCAAAAATCGAACAGCCCGTATGCGACGCTGGGGACGCCGTTCGCGACGGTAGCGTTTATCAGACTGCTACACCCATAAAACGCAAAATCTCCTATGCTTGTCACGCTGCCAGGAATCGTGACGTTGGTCATGTCGTTGCAATAAAGGAACGTCGCGTAACCGATGTTGGTCACACTTTCGGGAATCATGATGCTGGGGATAGGATCGTACTCGAACGCAAACTCACCGATACTTGTAACGCCGTTGGAGATCGTCACAGTGATCAGGCTGTTGCAGTCACTAAACGCGCTTTCTCCGATGTTCGTAGCGCTGCTGGGAATCGTGACGCTGGTCAGGCTGCTGCAGCCAGCGAACATACTGCTCCCAATGCTAACGAGACCATTGGAAATGGTCACATTTGTCAGGCTGCTGCAGCCCCCGAATATGGAGTCTCCGAAGTTGGTAACCCCGTTGCCGAATGTGACGCTGATTAAGCCAGAACACTCTACGAATGCATCTTGGCCGATGGCTGTAACGCTTCCGGGAATCGTTACGCTGGTCAAGCTGGTGCTGTGTAGAAACGCCGAGGCCCCGATAGTAGTGACTGTTAACCCATTGATATTGGTTGGAATGGTCACCACCCAAGGAGGCCCAGTGTAACCGGTGATGGTTATGGAGCCGTCGTTCGTCTCGTAAGTGAATTGTGCATGCACCACCGCAGTCGAATTGACCAAAAGAAGCAGCGTCAAAAAGGTAACGTGTAAATTTTTCGTGCTTTTTAGGACGGTGCTCATGAAAATGCTCACGGCGAGGGTGGCCATGGATAACCCGACAGTTGATTGAAATAGAGATTGGCAACATCGGTTGGGGATAAGTTGGTGCTCCAAATTTGAGGCAGCCAAATGTTTCCGTCAAGGGTATCGCTTACCCCCCCACCGACACCGGTGCCAAATATCAGGTTGTTCGCGTTGGAAATCGGGTTAGAAAAACTTCCGGTGGCTGCAACCTGCAAACCATTCATGTAAATTATTGGCGTGTTTGTGCCACCGCGGGTAACCGTTACCATATTCCAATTCGTAACAGAAATAGGGTCGGGACTTGGCCAATCGCTTTGACTGCCTGTCATAATATAAGTTTCACCTCCGGAAGTTTCCGCACCAAAATACACAGAGTTATAATTATCAACCATAAACCATCCGCTGGCGTGATAAGAGTCATTTCCCATCACAAATCCGGAATAGGTCTGGGGACAAAGCCAAAGGTTTATTGTAAATGAATTTGTCGTAAAATGGAAACTAGTCGAATTGCTTGCATCACACTTGGTCGATGCACCATTGAAATGAAGCGCGTTAGAAATGCCACCCGGATTGTTCGTCCACTCTGGCAGAGCGGCTGGGTCTAAAGTTACTGTTCCTGTTGAGCCGCCATCGGTGGCACTGTTACTTAAAAGGACGGGAATATTGGTTTGTGCATATTCGGTCAACATCTTGTAATAAAGCAAATCTGGGTAGGTTACATTGGAGGTAAATTCGCTCCGAAAAAAGTTACTTTCCACTTCGGCGGGTGACAAAACGCGATCATAAATTGCGACGTCGTGCATGGAACCGCCCAAGGGATCATTTGTGCTTATATTGCCCACTTCCAAATTTGCTGGTCCGCTTGGGTTTTCGCTTACACCACCATCATT
>Ga0182024_10011543_pt1 | contig 17690 bp, 9 predicted proteins | sample P32metaG_FD_120480 | JGI IMG/M metagenome (GOLD analysis project Ga0182024, IMG submission 120480) | Permafrost microbial communities from Stordalen Mire, Sweden - P3-2 metaG (Illumina Assembly) | ecosystem: Environmental > Terrestrial > Soil > Wetlands > Permafrost | place: Sweden: Stordalen... | reverse complement strand
GTGACACGTGACCAACGTTTTGAAGGAGTTTCAGTGATGACGCATGTTGTGGAATCCCATTCCTTGTTTGAAATCGACAATGAACTGGATGATCTGCTCGAGCAGATCGAAGAGCAGGTCGAGGCTGAAGGAGAACCCTCCGAACAGCTGCTGTCACGCTTCCGGGAGTTTTGCGCCGCGCACGGAGAGAAGGTCGACCGGATCGGCCGCTTTGTGCGAATGATGGAGGCCCGCGAGCAGTTCTGCCGTGCTGAGGTTGCGCGGCTTAGCGAACGGGCGCGGGCCACGGCGAATAAGGTGGACCGGACCAAGTCGATGGTCCTCTATTACTTGATGAGCCGGGAACTCAGAAAGATCGAGGGCCGGGAATTCACCCTCCGAATTCAGAAGAACAGTCAGGATTCCGTTCGCATCCTCGATGAGTTGAGCTTGCCGACGGCTTACCGCAAGATCGAAGCACGAGTCGGCGGGGTCCTCTGGGAGACGGTTCTCTCCTGTCTACCAGAAGAGCTGGAACGCGCGATGGCAGCTTGCGTTCACGAGACAAAGCCTGACACCGAAGCGATCAAGGCAGCTTCGATTCGTCAGGAGGAGGTCGCAGGAGTTGAAGTGCGCCGCGGCTCTCACCTGCGTGTGGCTTGAATCCTGAGAGATACGGAGATTCTGGTTCGATCCGACGACCTCTTCCATGCCATTTCGGCAACGACTCGCAGCTCATTGAAATTGCACGACATCGACCGCGATACAACACCGCAGAATGCACAGATTTTCCCCGTGATTGGACCCTTAACGGACCCTCGGAAGATGGTTCAGATCGAACGTCCTGCGGCACAGGAGTGATTAAATCAGGCAGACCGTCTCCAACGGTTGATCGCTAGGCAGAAATCATCTACGAACTCTCCGAACTGCGCGTGCTCGTTCAGCTGCGGGAATATACCGACGACGCCGAGGTGAAACTGAATCAGCGCAGTTGCGAACGCATGGATCTTGTCGTAGGATTCGAGTTCAGTACCCCGAAGATTCCGGCTGATCCGCTCCTCGATGGGTGGATGCGTCCGAGAAGGGGCGGGTCCATCCATCAGCTCCAGCAGGAGTAGGAGGGCATTCGCCACCACGATCCCAACACTCCGCTTGAACCGAATATTCTCATCAGTAACCTTGCCTAGTACATGATCCGTAGCGAAGAAATCAGCTTCATGCTCTTCAACCAGGGAACGGGAAGACGTCAGGAACGGATGATTCCGTGCAAGATGTCCAGCCTCGTGCAACAGCATCCAAGCTACCGCCGTCAGAAACACCTCGTTGGCGAGATGCAATCTACTTCCATGCACAGGTGTTCTCGTCGGCCGTGGCGCGCCTTCCGGCCACGAAGTATATGTTTTGTCGCGCACACAACGAATTGCCCATTGATAAAGATTGACCGCCTCCTCCGTCTCAGCGTCATCGTCGAAGCGCACAACATCTCGTCCGTTCTTCTGAGCCCGTCCGTAGGCCTGATAGATGAACCAGGAAGCATAGCTTGAGCACCAGATCAGGTTGAGAGCGCCATCGGAGATATGGAAATATTGGCCCGATGTGGAAAACCTGAAGTCGCCGGTTTGCGGATAGAGCTTCACTTCACGCAGTAGCGGAAGCAACAAGTTCATCTTCTCCGGGGCAATCGCCTGTGGAGCGGCCCAGATCTCCGGAAGAAGCGAAAATGTCGGCGTGCTTCCCCCAGGCACGCGCACGAGGACATCTGCCACGATCTCTTCAAAGGATTCGAGAGACGGAGATTTTGCAGAGTTCAACAGATCACCTCGAAGATTTGTTCTAACGCCGCGCATCGTTTTGATCCAGCGGCTCACGCTCGCGCATTAGCCCATTGGAATGATGTGCGAGATGCGGTCCCTGAGATGGATCGCCTCTGCGACAGAACGGGAGCAGAGCTCCATCAGGATGCGAAGGAAGGCCTCCCGCAGGGCCGAATCGGCTGCGATGTCATTGGAGGCATGCCGCCAGCCTGCAGCCAGGGCCGACGTAAGACTCAGCGGCAGCCCTCCTTCCTCCCAATCACGTTCGCTAAACGAGCCTACAACCTCGCTAAACTGCTGGATACCTTGGCGCAGAAGAGACCCTCCGGACTCTGTCGCCAGATAGTTGGCAAACCATGCCGCCACCCGACCGTACTTCAACCACTGATCTCCCCACCGCTTGAAGGTTGGCGCCATCGCCCTTGTAAGGCCGGCGTACTCTTTGCGACCGAAAACCTTCACCGCGTCGGTGCGCAAGCCCATGAGATCAACGGACAGGCTCTCGGCGTGGAACCAGATGCCCGGTCTTCTTCCCACCCATGCCGGAACCGAAAACGTGTAGTCCACCATGCCCCGCCAGATCTCGGCGAAGAGCGCACGGTCAACCATCCGGGGGAGAGCCCTGGTGAAGCACGACTCTAGAAAGTCTTGCGTCCAATAGTGGGCAGCCGGGCCGCGGCGCAGCACGGGTTCGTAAATCGCGCGTGCCTCATTCTGTGATGTGACCGTGGCGAGCAGCTCAGCGGCCAAACCAAGTATCCAGCGGTCGAACTCATAGGGTGTGCCGCCTACTTCTCTCCCTTCGTCTTCGCCCTCCAGGAGGGGGAGAGTCGTCATTTCAAGATCGAAGAGTTGCCGGACATATCCCGTGGCGCGCCTTTGATCGGACGGCTCACCGGAAGTCAATTCGAGCGAAAGAAAACAGAATCCGGCGACAATCACCTCATAGTCGATCTGCGCCATATCGCGGCTTTCATCGCGGTCCCGATCCTTCTTCTCGAAGGCTTTGCGTTGCTTCTCCCACTGCCTCCTTGCGATCTCTGAGGGGTCAAGCCGTTCGATGCGTTCGACAAGATTTGCCCCGAGACGTGCCGCCATCGCGACCGTAACCGGACGCCGTTTGAGTCTGCTGTCAAGGAAACGAGCATACAGGGCTGACTTATGGCCAGGGAGGACTGATCTTTGGGTGTACCGTCCTGTCTTCCTCGTCGCACCTCGCCTCAGAGCGGACCACAGCAGCACAACGGAGATCAGTTCATCAAAGGTCTCTCTGAGCCCTTCCCGGCAAAGATACGCTCTCGCCATCGACTGACTTGTCGAGTGGTAATAGAAGCCTGTCACTCCATCAAACGCCAGACGTTTGATCCACTCGTCTTGACGCTCCTGCAGAAGGAAGACCCCAAGCTCACCGAGAAACGTCTCGACGCTGAGTCCAAGATTGCCAGACTCGGGGCCCTCATGCTCTTCGCTGGGGACGTCCTGCAGATTTCTCAACACGTCGAAGCACCAGCGTTCCGCGTCTTCGTTCTCCGACAACCATGCGCGGTGATAGATGAAGAGCACTGCGAGTCCGCCGGCAATCGACTGAAGACGGGTCCGCATCTGGTCGTCACTCATATCCGGATACTCAGGTTGCTGGATTCTCCGGAGTTGCTGAAAGAACTCCGGGAGCTTGTCTGCGGTCAGACTCACGCCACTGTTGAGGATCTGGCGGGCCTGTAGCGCCATGCCGTGCGAGAGCAGCCGGAATTCAGCCTCCGCCTGCGAGGCCTGCCTCTTCTGCTCAACTTCTTCTGGCAGAGTCGGCCTGATCTCGATCATGTTGTCCGGTCGGGGAGTCAGCACATAGGTCTCGGGCTTGAACCGGGCAAGGAACAACGTGAAAGTTTCCTTTTCATCGTCGGTCGCCGGTTTCACTGTTGCTTCCCATTCAGCGGCGCATTCCTTGAGGTACGTCTGCGTTTCAGTGTTCTCAACAAGGAGTCTTGGCACCAGATCCCGGAGGAGGGCTCGGCGGTGCGGCATCCGGTTCCACTGAATGGCGAGTTGGATCTCCTGTTGCGGCCGTCCGGCAAACGAGATCGTCCACGGCTCGGAGCTCTCATTCAGCGCTGCGTGGCTCTGGCATTCATAGATGTGCATGTTTCCCAATATTGGGCGAAGGCACCCGTGAAACAACGCAGGGTGATACAAGCCGACCGATACCAGAATCCCCGCGAAAGCCAACGACGTGGCGTTCTCAAAGATGTACTGAACGTAACTGTCGATCTCCCGACCGGCACTCACCTCGTCGTACAACCACTTCTCAAGCGCCATGAGGGCGCAGACCAGCACATCATCGTGGAGACGTCCGCCCCGATGGAGATAGTAAATTTGCCCGTTGCCGAACCAGTGGACCGTCCGGTGATTGACCGTGAATTTGAGGGCGTAACGTTCGCAGTGATCCGCTTTGAGCGGGTCGATACGCTCGGCCCTCAGCCCTTGCTCCGTGACAATATTCGACAGCTTCACGATCGTCTCCAGAGCAGCCTGGGGCGATTGCTGAAGAAAGGTGTAGAACGGCCCCTTGAAATAGATTGGTGGAAAGCCGTTGTGCCACCAATCCAGTCCAAACGAGCGAATCGGTCCCTCTTGATCTCGGTGTACTGGATCCTCCAAACAGACGGCAAGGAGAATCTCTTTGGCTGCGTCCGGACGGAGTGCCATGAGAGACGTGAGCGCGCCCCAGTCCATGATCGCGCTGCGGAACCCCTCAGGGATGCGTCGCTGCGGCCCGTCTGATAGCGGCGGCCGTCTGCGACTCGGGAAGTAACTGACGCCCGGCAGAGACGTCACGGAGGCCCTGCGCTGTTTGTATTCTTCCGGGTGCTCTTCTCTCCAACGGGCTTCCCGCGCCGCCGCTTCCTCCTCCGCCTGTTCGCGGCGATTTATGGCGTGATCCGGCTCTTCCCTGCGACCAGCAATCTCGAGCGCCACCTGGGCGACGCTGTCGGGATCCTCACCGGCTCCAAAGAGCATCGCCTCGTAAACAACCTTGCTGTCTCGTCCGGAATAAGGCCACGCCGCAACCTGATCCTGGAGTTCGCGAGCCAGAACGAGCGCGAGATGTGCCGCTTCTTTTCTGCCAGGCATCTCTGCCGGCATGTTCCGCAAGTAAAGCGTACAGACCTCAGCCCCTTTTTTCAGGGCAAGCGTCGCGACATCTTCCGCGTGAGCCGAGAAAATGAAAAGGGCGGGAATCCAATAGAGCGGCATCGGAATGCGGAACCAGGACTCCGACGCTTCCGCATTCTCCTCGGATACGAAGGAACGAAGCCGTGGGTCCGGGAACGAAGCCACGAAGAGCAGCCGATCCATCAGCCGATTGAGGAGCTTGCCCTTATCGGCGATGAGATTCGGCCACGCTGCCTCCAGCAGCGGTATCGCGTCGGCCGCGAAGATCAGCGCCTCCAGAAACAGATCCTTTGTCACCTTTGATTCCGCATCCGGCGCATCGAGGTCAGCTAGGGCCTTGTTCCAGTCGGCGAGATCCGCCTTCCCCTCAAGTAGAGATTGAGCGTAGAGCCGGATCGCGCGATTCCACCGGGGGATTTGGACAAGCGACCGGATTCGCGAGATTGAATTGCCGTCAAGATTGGATAGGGTCCTGAATCTTGTCCAATCACCAATAAGGTCGTGGGTGAACCGCACCGATGGCAAGGTGATTCTGACAAGGTCCTCGCTCGACAAAGCCTCAAGCAGATCGAGGAGCTGGACGTCCTTTATGGCATCGACGCTTACCGCGCCGCTCAGCTTCTCCCCCTCATGCTCGCCCAGTTCGCGAAGGAGTCTGTCGCGCTCAAGCCTTCGATCTTTCCCAATCCAGTGCTCCCAGATCAGGTTGATCAGGCCGGTCTCGCCGATCCGTTTTCCGGGTTCGCTCGACAAGCTCTGGACGAGGTTGGTCCTCAAGACCCAATCGAGCACCATGAGATTGCGAAGGATCTGCTGCAGTTCCGGACGCAACAGCAGCAGACTGATTCCCGGAACATCTTGAACCGCACTCCGGATCGCCGAGATGCTTGGCAGTTCAAGATCGCTCTTGACGAGATCTGTGACTCCGGCTTCCTCGAGAAGGCGTTGCGCTCTTTCCCATGATTGAAGATGACCGGAAATCACGACCTTCCAGCCGGCAAAGCCACTTTCACCAAGCGCGCGGAGCAGTTCAATGGCCCGTGACCGGGCCTCGCCTTCGAACTTCTCCACGGCGTCAATCACCAGGAGCGAGGAACTGCGAGAGGAGGACCGGATCAACTCCGGCAACGCGTGCCGCAGACCATTGGTCGTTGCGATCTCGTTCTGACTGGTCTTCGACAGTTGGGCAGGCGTCAACCAGCTGATGTGGCCGAACCTGCCCGGTTCCCGCGCCAGCTGCGCGACGAGGGAGGACTTTCCAGAGCCGGATTCGCCAGCCACGAAGGTAATGTCGTGTTCGCTAATGTTCTTCAGGATTGCGGCGAGTTCGGAAGATCGATCCAGGTGAATATCCGCACCCAGGACGGACCTCACATTCGCGAGGTTGTCTCCGCTGACCGTGTCTAGTCGCGCCCAATCTGCCCTGAAGTCGGGATAATCAACCAGGTCAAAGGTGCCGCGAAGCCGTTGTAACAACTTCGGCAGATCGAAATATCCACCCGTACCTCGGTTGTCTGCCGCAAGCTGACAGAGCGCGTTCCATAGCTTCGTACCCTCTTCGACACTGCCCGAAGAAATTAAGAGGGCACACTGGTTGATATAACGTCCCTCTTCCCGGTTTTTGTTGAAGTGCAGGACATGCAGCCGCGCCGCGAGACTGACTGTAGCTTCGCGCTGTGCTTGATTGGGATTCTCGGCGGGGTAAAGACTGGAAAATAACTTCTTCTTTGCCGCGGAGATCTGCCTCTTTCCGTCGATCCTTCGTAGGAAGCGTTCTGGCGTTGGGTCGGCGGCCTCCTGTCGCAGTTCCTCCCAATCATGCAGTGGTCCATCAGCGAGAGTGCCCGTCACCAGCCCGAACAGGTCAGAGCTTGGGTCGAAGCTGGTGCCTCGTTCACCCCTCCAATCTGCCCAAAGATCGCCCACCAGCGACCTGTTGAACCCGGTCCCAGAGAGCTGCCGATTGCTCTTGACCGAGACTGACCAGCGCGCGTTACCGGCGCTGTTCTGGAGAACCATGTGAAGGTCATCGAGGTTCCTTCCCGACTCCTTTGTTTCGAAGTGAAGCTCGGCGATGAAACCCAGCGCAGCTTCCAGCGGGAAGGTACGGGCAAGCATCTGCACGAGAAATCCCGCGGCCACCTTGTCAGCAAAGGTGTAGCCTTTGCCGCCTGTCGCAGCCGTTGATGAGCTGTCCCTCAACGTGTCACTGTCTTCGGTGGTGAGATCTCTTACCATTCCCGTAAGCTCCATTGTTCTTGCCTGCGAATCGTGTGGCTCGCTCATCAGGCGGCGTCACGCTCGCTCGTTGGTTCAACCTTGAGAAACGCCGCCGCAACCTTACTGAGCTCTGCATTGAGCTCTCTTAGGAGATGAGGTGGCCGGGTGCCCTTCGCCGTAAGCGAAGCGATTGGCTTCATGAAAAAGGGCCCGCGCAGATCCCGGTCGGACATCATGCGGTCCGCCAGGATCGCCGGAAGCCGGGTATCGACGAGGTAGGGCGTGAGCTTTTCTATAACATCCACCGACATGCAAATCAGCTGTGTGCAGTAGACCGGAGCGATGGCCTTCGAGATGCTCAGCTCTCTCTTCGCGTCCTGGAAACGAGCGTCCAGATACGTGTTGACAAAGAACCCGTCTCCGATGTCATCGCGCGTGATCAGCACAGGCATGATCGTCGTGACTCGACTCAGGTCCACGCCTTGGATCGGGCGTGGACTGGCGCGGTTCATTGCTGTGACGATGGACTTGGCAATCTGGAAGACACCTTTCGGGGTGACGTACTTCTTTTCAATCTCCGCCCTCAGCTTCGCTGGGTCGCCTCCATACTTGGCATCCCCGCGGATAAATCCTCCCTTGCACTCGATGAAAACGGCCGTTGTCCCGGAGACAAGAATGCCGTCGCAGACCTCTTCGCGGCCGCCGTCGGCGTACCGGGGCGATGGATAGAAGCGGTTCAGGGATTGATCAACGGAGTTGGTCAACAGCCAGTCGATGTAGTCCTCGAAGACTGCCGCCCAGAAGGACGTAAAGGGTTCCTTCTGCCCCTCAGGGAGCGATCCGAAGATCGTCCAAAAGATGGAAGCTTCGAACTTCTCCATGCAAGCGGTGATGTCCATCGGAACGAGCCGGTCCGGGTTACGCAGAAACGGCGACTCCTTGAAGATGGTGAAATCGCTGAGAGAAGGGACCCGATCATTCACACGCGCCCGGAACTCATCTGGCGTCCTCGCTAGCAGACGAAAGAACGCATCGCGCTGACTCTCGGAGAGCTGAGTCTGCTCGAAAAAATTTACGTGAACACCATAGTCGGGCGAATGTGTCAGAACATCTACAGGGCTCTTGAGAACACGAGGCATTATGGCCAAACTGAGGGCCTCATAGGTGCTCAGGGGAAGCGCACTCGCCTTTTCGAACAGTTGCCCGACATCGAAGTAAGCTGGCCCCATAGCTCGCGCCGGCGCAATGTCGTGGACGATCTTGTGCATCCGCGTAACAGACGCCATCTCGAACCTGAGCTCGTTCGCCTCCGTTACTGGAATGAAGTCACACATCAGTGCTGCAACCTGATCGAGCGGTGACGTTCCCTGGGGAGCCGTGGCGGATACGTGGTCATTTGCCATGAGACTCACCAGCGCGAGAGATGCCTGGATATCTGTAGGCTGCATGCCTGGCAGGTCGGGACACAGCCTCATGGCCTCCCGCAAGATAAACAGGCATTGCTTGCGGTGGAAGACGGTCACGCCGCGTCCACTCTTCATCCCATACGCAAGGGTTTTTCGTGCCGTACCCTCGTCGAACAATTCTCGAAGGAGCGCGAGTTGCGCCTGGTCGCGGTTCGGCAGGCCTCTGCGAGCACAGATAGTGTTGACCGGCGAGAAGAGCCGGAGCATAAGGCCGAGGTCGAGCGCGCGCATCAGCGTCTCGAACTGCTCGAGCGTCGATGGTGTGCCGAAGACATCTTGATACCTGAGATACGTTTCGATTTCGGTCATAACTTGCTGCTTTCTACACTCCCATGCTTCGTTCAACTGCAAGGCGCGATACGGTCCTGTCGCGAGCTGGCTCCGCTCATCTCATATGGGCGACCCTGCTGTGGCGCGAACTGACCACAGTCCAGGCGTCACTTCGATGAACGATTCATCACTACGAAGAATTTGGCGGAGGTGCTGCCGAAATGTCTGCGACCGGCTCTCGTATCCGCCCTGCCGGACCCGCCGCTCCAGCTCGTCGAGGCTGAGTCCCGAATGGGTCGCCTCCAGTAGGCACGAGGGCTCTCTCGATCCTCTTTCGCAACTCCATCGGCTTCGCTTTATCAATTCCCATGAGTGGACCTTCTTGTACCTAGACGGCATCACGGTTGAGAGATCGGAGCCACTCATCGAACATCGCATTGAATTCCACTTCCGCAACTACATTCAGTCCAAACAGTCTCGAGCTCATTGGACGTAGCCCGAGGACCAGATCGTGAGAGGCAGGATTTGCCCAGAGCGCTTCGAGCAAGCCTCGAACGATCAAGCTTTTCTTCTGAAACAGAAGAGGTTCACGTTGCAGCGCAACAAAGAACTCCAAAAACAGACGTATGAGGATGCCATTGGGCATGACGATTTCGCGGAAGACTTCGATCATTTGCTTCAGCGGGAATCGGGCCGCGCCGAATTCAGAGAGCCTGCAGGCCTCCAACATGCATGCGGAGTCAAAGAACGTCAGCTTGTAGTTGCAACCGATGAGCCTCGCCACGGCTTTGTTGTAATCGTCTCTGGAAAGAACATCGGCTTCAACGAACGAGAGCAAAACAATCTGCGTCCACGTTCGTCTTGCCCCGAAGGTGGACGCAGCCAGGATGCCCAGAGTCGAGTCGTCCACCCAAAGGACCATTTGGTCCTTACCAGCCACGGCCATTGTCTCTGCGCCGTAGACCCCGAAACATGTCTTCATCTGTTCACGTTCTTCCGGTTCCACCGCAGCCAATTCGATGGCAGGTAACAACTCTACGTTCTGCTTAAAGCTCTCAAGGAATGCCTCGTTCTCCAACCGCAGTTGTTCCCTCTCGTCGGCATCCTGCTCCTCCACCACAACTCCATCGTTCTCATAACGCATAGTGGCTCGTTTGCCCGACTTGTGATCATCGTCAAGCAATGTATCGTGGAGCTCCTCCCAGGTGCCTTGGGTGACTGCGAATTGAAAGAGTTTCGTGGTGAAGAGCCATTCAAGGCGGAGAATCTGAATCGTTGCAATGGCGGTGAGATCGATGAGGAGCAGCGGTCTCTCACGTAGCAACCGAAGGCTGGCGTCTGCTTCGTCGGAGGCTCCTTCAAAGCACTTCACCGGCAATCCAGGAGTCTGTGCCACATGCATGAGGGCTTCGTAGGCATTGTGTCCGAAGCTGGCGCCATAGAGGTGAAGAGAAGCCGGATTCGTAGCGTAGAGCTCTTGGACCTTCTCCAGTTTCTTTGCCCGATCCTGCAGATCGGTCATGATCTTGACCATGGCCGGCTGCTCGATCGCATCGGGTGGCCCGACATGGACCGACTGAAGCATGGTCTTTGGACCAAACCTGACCTGCAGTTCCGTCATGCAATCCTGGAATCGGCGAACATACTTTGTCTGTATTTTCCGGATGATGGCTTCACGATTTCCCATGGGAGCCACTGCGAGAACAAACTTATCCCCAACTCGCTTCCCGATGAGGCTGACGGCCCGCGAATCCGTCAGAGAAATTTCCTCAAAATCCCTGACTGGCTTATCGGTGTTTTCCAAAACGAACCAGCGAAACTCGCCGCTCCCGATTTCCTGGCAGTACACGGCGGAGTCGTGACCTACAACATCCAGATCAGGCGATTCATCGCCGCGATGCGGGCGCATGATGACAACCTGAATGTAGGCTTCGTGTGCTTCCTGCCGGTCGAAATGGCAGCGGAGATAACGATACGCATAGTCGATTGCGTCCTGGTAGTCGGTGCCCTCGCGCAAGATTCCCAACGCTGCCAGGATGTAGTGAACGGGAAGCTCTTCTACCGCTGGAAGGTCGGGGACTGTCGCGCGGACAAGTTCCCGCCTACCATGCAGCTGTGCAGTGATCGACAGTCGAAGCTGCGCGAGCTTATGCCCAGGATGCAGTTGCAGGAACTCCTCAAGTCGCTTGATCGCCTTATTCCGGTCATACTCTTCCAGTCGCTGAACCTCGAACTCCAGCATCTGCCAGTCCGGCGGACGCTGGCGGTGCAGCTGGTCGCAGATTTCAAGCACTTTTTTGTGCAGGCGCAGGTGGTCAGCGCATGCGATGAGCTGACGCGGATCAAACGTCGGAATGTTTCTGTCGAAAAGTTCCTGGAAGATCGGCAGCGCTTCATCGGCCCTGTCCAACTGCATCAATATGCCCGCAAAGAACTCCTTCGTTCCCGCCTGTACTGCATCCGAAAGCCTCGCCAACGCCTCGTCGGCGAGCCGATTCGCAGCGTCCCGGTCTTTGCAACCGAGGTGAATGAGCGCATCAACCGCAAGAGCCGTCACGGGGTGAATCGCAGCGCGCTGTCGAGCAAGGTACTCGCTGGCCGCCTCCCAATCTTCCACCTGCGCCATGAGTTGCATCGCATTGACGCCGAAGGAATCACGCATTCGGGCTGGAATGGTGGAAACATCGACCAAAGCGGTTACCTCTACAGCGCGAGCCAGGTCACCATCTTTGGCACGGCCAGCCAGGGTCTTTGCGTACAGGAGCACGATGTCAGGACGAGCTTCCTGCGCGTACCCTTCAGCCAGCAGCTTGATGGCGTTGTCCATCTCGCGAGCCATCAAGTGGGCTTGCGCCCTCAGAAGAATGATGTGCAAGACATCGGGGGTCAGCTTATACGCAGCCTCAGCGTCCCGAAGTCCGAGTTCGATTTCTCCATTCATGAAGCGCAGTTGCGCCCGTAGAGCGCGGGCCTCCGCGATCGGCCATTTTCCTTCCTTTTCGCGCTCGGAGACTTCAATGGCTTTCGTTGCGTCCTCAAGCGCCTTCGCTAGAATCGTATTTCGGGGGGTGTTCAGAGAGCGCGTCCCGGCAGCCTCCTCCATCAACATGCCGACGCTAACCTGCGCACGTACTGCCCAGGACTGCGACCATTTCGGATTCATCAGAATGGCACGGTTGCAGTATGCATCGGCCTTGTCCAGCAGATCAGTCATCATGCAGCGTCGCGCCAAGGCGACGCAGACTTCGGCATCTCCCATCAAAGTTGCGTCCAGCTGTGAGGCGAGGTCCTCGGGAGACGTGGTTTCCGGGGCGCTGTTGATCCAGATGCCCGCAAGCCGAGCGGAGGTCGGATACTGCAGACGACGCTCTGTCGCCAGTTTGAACGCGCGGTCCCGGTCTCCCAACAGAAAGTAAGCGAATACCTCATTGATTCGCGCGAGCTCGTCTTCCGGAGCGTAGCGGACCGCATCGAGGAAGCGGCGAGCCGCATCCTCGATGCGGTTCTCTCCGAATGCGATGGCACCGTAATTAGAGGCGATCCTGAATTTCTGGCGATTGTTGAGAAGGTGTCCCTTCTTAGATTCCAGCAGCTTGAGCAAGATCGCGGCTTCACTAAACTCACGCTTGTTCACGACATCCCGGGCGTCATTGATCTGCTCGTCAATCGCGTTACCCTCTACTACGTCCGTGAGGCCGGAGAGCAGCTGGTCGGTCTGAGCCTGAAACTGGGCTCCAATCACGTCGGTGACCTGGCCGAGTGGAGCAACGACGTTGACCTGGAAAAAGTCCTCATATAAACCGCCTGGCGCTGACTTCACTTTGCGGGTAAGAGAGACGGCGTCGTGCCGGTTGAGGCGAATGCGGCGCGTGAGTGTCTCCCGCAGGTATGTCCCAACCTCCGCCCACTCCAAGCTGCCCAGGCTCTTGTTCGCCAGAACCACATGATCGAAGGCCTTGCGCAGCTCTTCATCCGTGAGCGAATGCGGAAATTCAGTCAGCCACCGATCTGCCTGGTCAGTCAGGGCGCCAGGAACCCAGAACTCGTAGGTGATTCCGTCGTCAGGGATGTAGCGCTCTGTGTAGTCGTAGAGGACAAACTTGACCAGTTCCTCGAGCAAGGATGGCTGGGAAAATCGATTCTCGAGATTCTTGCACTGAATGACATCACGAAGGCGGCCGTCCACATGAACGAGCACGTCCCGACCGCCGTCCCGAGAGGCTTTCACCAGTGTCAGCACCGCACCTTTGTGCTCTTCCGCTTGTTTCAGAAGGAACGTGAGAATCTCAAATCCCCTTCCACCAAGCTGGAGAAACGGGAGGTGATCCTTGTTGAAGGGTGTCGGCTTGTCGGCGGGCCGTTGCTCCATTTCGGAGAAAACGTCTTCGTCTAACTCTGCCGTGTAGAAGCTCGGAATCGGGAGCGCCGATTCCGGTAAATCTGGTACGGATCCCCGGTTGGTCAATCGACTCATTGTGTCCAACTGTGCGTGCAGGAGACGGAGGCCAGCCTCGGTGATCTGGTATGGGCGACGACGCTCCTCGGCTGGAAGGGCGGAGATGAGGCCCTTGGCTTCGAGCCGCGAAATGGCGCCGTACAGACCTCCGGGACCAAGGCGGGTCCGGTAGGTGGACTCGATGGCGCGGAGCATTGAATGCCCATGCTTCGGTCCAGACTCGAGGCATGCCAACACCAGTAATGGGGTATCTGAGAAGTGTCCGAGATCGCCGTCGTCTCCTACTACTTGTAAAGTAGTACCTGTCATGTAGTAAGACTGACACAAACCTGGGTAGAACACAAGGGGGCGGGTCTGGCGCGAGTTTCTCGATGAACTTGCGCTGCCGACGGCTGTCGAAAGGCAGGGTTTTAAAGCTGTCGGCGTGCTCAGGCGACGACCCTTTCGTATCTGCCGGGAAACCTGGAAGGTTTACCCCTAGCCTGCATTCAGAAATAAAAGAGGACACCTAATCAATTAAGGACGCGGTGACTCGTCGTGAGGACGTAGCCGGGTTGGGGTGCGCCGTGGTGGCTCCAACCTGCGAGTGGGCTGATAGGCGAGAACCGGGGCAGCGCATGCTACAAAGGCGTATGCCGAGGATCTCTTATCGTGCCACTAACTTCACCGGGGCTTTCGCGCAGTTGAATACCAACAACGGCGAGATCACGGTGACGTGGGCGCAACTGGTCTGGGCAGCAATTACAGCCGGCAAAGCGGCTGGCGACGAGAATGCCTACGGAATCTATTCGACATTAGAGCGGCTGCACCGTGCCTCGATGATGCGTTCGTACCTCATGCAAACCGCTTCGGGCTTCATTGCTCGAACCATGCCGTATCAGGTATCCGATCCTTCCGAGAAGACTTCCATCTCCTTCTATCTCGGGATGACGCTGGCCAAACTCTTCGCGGAGTTGCTGTTTGACGTTCCACGCATGCTGCATTTCGCGGTCTACGCGCAGAACTACCAGGTCGTCGCTGCCCAGGGCGAGTCACGGCCCGACCTGATTGGCCTGTCCAATAGCGGAGCTTGGTATGTTTTTGAGGCAAAAGGGCGTTCCAACGCATTCGATGGTGCGGCTCTGGCCACGGCCAAAGATCAGGCGGAGCAGATCCTATCCGTCGACAATCTTGCCCCGGCCTGCAGCGTGGCCTGTCAGGCGTACTTCTCTTCCACCGGACTCAGTTTCCGGATGGATGATCCTCCGCCTCGGAGAAGCAACAAATCGCGGACGATCAAGATTAGCCGGTCGGAGTTCGAGCACGCCTATGACGATCCCATTCGCAGCGTGATCGAGCTTCGCAGCGCCAACGCGCCGCTGAGCTATGCAAATAGGCGGTTCCGTGGGGCGAGGATTGAAGAGGCCGACCTCTGGATCGCAGTCCCGGACGCCAATCAGGCTCCCCCGGCCAAGTCGGAGGCAGACTTGCTCCCTCACAACGAATATCTCGGAAGAGACGGGGTGCTGGTGCGCCTTGGCACTACATGGAGCGAAGCCAATATGAGGCTACAACCTCATCTGAGAGCTAACTGACCTCTTCGCTCGATTCCTTGTTTGTGCCGGCCGATGTCTCTGTCGCTCCCTCGTTGCTGTCCGTGGCCGGGTCTTCGGCGCGGTAGACGGCGGAGGGTCTCACGATCGACAACAAGACGACGCTCTGAACGACCAGCGCGGCATTGAGCTGATTGAAGGCGTTGTACTCCGCAATGCCGTGAGACATCAGGTTTCGAAGATTGAGACCGCAGTTGTCGACATAAAGGGCTTTCAGGAAGTACCAGACTTTATCCTCGAGCGCCTCACGAACGCCCTTTTCATGGAGCGCGTCATACATATTCTGCAGTTCATAGGTTCCGTCGCCTTCGCCGGATGATTTGGTCGGAGAGACATTCAGGAGCTCGAGAAGCTTCCGCAAGCAATTTTCAACCTGCGGTATCAGAACATGGATTGCCTTGAGGTAGTCGCCGACTTCATACGCAACGAGCCCATCGCGAAAGAATGGGATGCGATCTTTCACGATGAGCGGGGAATCGTAGAGATCGGGTGTCTCCTGGATGCCCTCGAGGCCGAACTTCTTTTTCCATTCGTCGAGGCTTTTGAGCAGGTACACAGAATCGAAGTTCATCGCGCGCGCGGTCTCCATCACAAGGTTGCCATGTTGATCGTCTTCATAGGTATTGACCACAGCCACCGGAAGGCCGTTCTCGCCGGTGATGCTGGTCGGGACAAGATGGCGGATCATGAACCCTTCCGCCCGTGCTGCGAGGAGTTCCCTGATTTGGTCTACATCCGGAAGCGTGTGGTAAGCGATGCGGAAAAGTGCAATATACGGATCATCCACATCGAGGACTTCCCGCGTAAAGCGGTCGACCTTCTCAGCATCGATCCGGATGGGAATCCAGACTGGTTTCATCTCCGCTGCAACGCCCTTAGCGCGGTCTTCCAGGAGCAGCCGAACCCGGTCGGCATCTTCGCGGAGACCCTGACGGCGATAGTCCTCAAGGACACACGAGATGTGGTGGACTGCGATCGAGGCGGTCATCGTAGCAGTGAGTTCAAGTTTGAGTTCACAGTAGGCTCGGGTTACCTCCTTTGCGCGGTCGTAGTTTTTGCGGACGTAATGATATTGAGCGAGCGTGAGGCCGGCCATCGTCGAAGCGTGAAGGTCGCTCCGGGTGATCGACTCTTCGAAGCGGGCCTCAAACTGCTGCAAGATGCGCTCGCGATAGATCTTCGGTAAGCCTCTGAGAGGCAGGATCTTGTCGAACGGAGCCATCCACAGCCCCATATTCGCCGGATCGGTCGAATTTGCGAAGTCAAGACTGTATTCCACGGACCGCTTTGTGAGGTCATTGGAGTTGACGCTCAGGGAGAGGGTGACTGCGCGCGCCATTGGCTCGAGTTGCAATCCCGGATTTCCGTAACGTCGCTCTCGTGCTGCCTGGAGGTAGGACTCCGCGGCGATGATTGCGAAACGATATCGGTCTCTGCGAGAAGGCGCCAGTTTTGGAGCAAGCTCCCACACCGCGTCCGCAAACCGGGCCTTGAGCGCCGGATTTGCGAAGCTGCCCGCTAATGCGGCCCACTCGTCCACGGCGGCAGCATCAAGAGCAGACAGATCGGGGTAATCGATATCACCCTCGTTTGAGTCTTCACCCACATGTTTCGGGGAAAAGTAAATCCCCCAGTGGCTTTCACCCCCCGGACGCGCGTGAAATTCTAAAGGCGCCAGCATCCGGAATATGGCTTTCTCGTCGTGGGGGGAGGTCTGACGCTCCTGCAACCTCGTGTACAGGATGAGCGAGATCATGGAGTAGTCGATTGGCTCAGGAGAGTTGTCGAACTCTGCCAACCAGACCCGGACATATTCAGGAAGCGGCATTCGTTCTCCAGATCCGTTGTTGGGTCTTGGTGTTCCTATCTTTTTGGAGTCGTTTGCGAGGATTTCTTGGCCGCTTTCTCTGCCGCCCATCGTCTGAGTTGCCCCTACCGCATCCTCTGTTTCGCTTCCGGATTGAGAACTCTCTGCTTACCGGAGGGCGACTGGACTGGGGATTCGGATTTGGCGGGACGGCCCCGCTTTGGACGGTCATTGGCCAACAGCGCGCGGACCTGTTTAAGCAGTAATATTTCCACGTCTATCTCTGCGATGATCGATTCAATCACGAGTTCTCCTTAGCCACCCCCTACGCCCTTAGCCTATATGAAAGGTTGGGCGTGGCTGGACGTCCAGGAGCCAATTGCAAGAAGCGACTCTCCATCACGACCTCTCTCGATCCCGGGCGCGCCGGGTACACGCCTTTGGATTGGGCTCTGTCCTATGGCGTCTCTATAAGGATGGGTCGGGCCAAGGTTTATCTGCCTTTTACACCTTTCAGAAACTCGCTGAGAGACATCTCAAAGGCCGCTGCCAGAGCCGCCAGGTGGCGAAGACCGACCTCGCGCGCACCTCGTTCGAGGTCCGATATATGAACCTCATGAATACCAGACTGTTCGGCGAGGTCGATCTGCCGCCAACCCCGTTTTTTTCGGAGTTGCCGGATTCTTTCGCCAAGGTCTGCGCACACATCAGGGGGCATTCCTCAAGGATTGACTTAGTGGAAGCACTATATTTAGTGGATGCACTCTCTCGCGAAATTCGGGTCGAGAATGGTTCTATGGTCCCGGTCTTGCATATCGCTCCGGCTTGCCGGGGCGGGTCAGCAACACGACGGCAGTGGCCGGGACGTCAGTCCCAAACCGAAAATCCTACTAATCCTTCAACCAGGAAAGG
>Ga0182024_10011542_pt1 | contig 17692 bp, 15 predicted proteins | sample P32metaG_FD_120480 | JGI IMG/M metagenome (GOLD analysis project Ga0182024, IMG submission 120480) | Permafrost microbial communities from Stordalen Mire, Sweden - P3-2 metaG (Illumina Assembly) | ecosystem: Environmental > Terrestrial > Soil > Wetlands > Permafrost | place: Sweden: Stordalen... | reverse complement strand
TACTTCGCCATACCGGGGGCGTCGCAGTTCGCTCTGCCGCTCTATTCACTGGCCGACGCGCGCCGCCTGCGCAACCGCTTGCTCCTGTCGCTCGAAGTGGCCGACGTGCACTTAGGAAATGAGTCGCCCCAACTGAACTACGTGGTGGTGGGCGGCGGTCCGACGGGCGTGGAGACCTCGGGAGCCCTCGCCGAACTCATTCGGATCGCTGTTCGCCGCGACGGGCTGCGCATTGATGAAGCCAAGGTGCGCGTCATCCTGGTCGACCTCGCGCCGCGACTCTTGACGGCTTTTCCGCAGTCGGCCAGCACCTACGCGGCCAAGGAGCTCGCCGGCATGGGCGTGGAGGTGCAGTTTGGCCGCTCGGTCGTGCAAGTAGAAGAAGGTGCCATTCGTTTCGCCGACGGTGAACGGCTAGAGACGGCGGCGGTGATCTGGGCCGCCGGTGTTACCGCGAGCGGAACCCTGGCCCAGGACCTGTCGGCCACGCCCGGACCGGGAGGAAGAGCCCTGGTGTCGAGCGACCTGCGCTTGCTCGAAAGCGCCAACGTATGGGCCGTGGGTGACGCCGCGGCCGTGCCGCTTAAGAGTACCGAGATCTGTCCTCAGTTGGCCCCGGTCGCGATACAGTCCGGCCACCACTGTGGCCGTCAGATCCTGCGCGTGCTAGCCGGCGAGGAAACGCAGCCTTTTCATTATCGCAACAAAGGAATCATGGCCACCATTGGTCGCAACGAGGCCGTGGCCAAACTGCCCGGCGGGTTGATCATCAAAGGCAGGGCCGGCTGGTTGGCCTGGCTGTCGCTGCATCTGTTCTACCTGATCGGGTTTCGCAACCGCCTGCGCGTGATGATCAACTGGACGTGGCGCTACTTTGATTGGCCCTCCGGTCCGCGGCTCATCGTGGCCGATGCCGAAACCGTTGACTGAGGCGGCTCTACTCGCCGCGTTCGCCTAGGCCAGCCGGGCCTCGAGGTCGTTGACCTGGGCGGCCAACTTCTCGGGAAGGCGGTCGCCGAACTGGACGTAGTGCTCGCGAATGCTCGGCACTTCGTCGCGCCACTCCTCGGCGTCGACGTTGAGCAGTTCGGCCATGTCGGCCGGGGTGACGTTGAGCCCTTGCACGTTGATGGCCGTGGTGGTGGGTACGTAGCCAATGGGCGTGTCGACCGCGTCGCCGCGACCGGAGACCCGGTCGAAGACCCACTCGAGCACGCGGCTGTTTTCGCCGAACCCCGGCCAGAGCCAGCGGCCGTCATCGCCCTTGCGAAACCAGTTCACGTAGAAGATCTTGGGTAGCGTCTCCTCGCTGAATCGGTCCGAGAAGCTGAGCCAGTGGTTGAAGTAGTCACCCATGTTGTAGCCGCAAAAGGGCAGCATGGCGAAGGGGTCGCGGCGCAGGTTGCCCACCGCGCCGGTCGCGGCCGCCGTAGTCTCTGACGCCATGATCGAACCCAGGAAGACCCCGTGTTCCCAGCTACGCGACTGGAAGATCAAGGGAATGACGCTGGCGCGGCGGCCGCCCAAGAGAATTGCGTCGATGGGTACCCCCGCGGGGTCCTGCCATTCGGGTGCGATCGCCGGGTCCTGGCTCGCCGGGGCGGTGAAGCGTGAGTTGGGGTGCGCCGCCGGTGTAGGACTGTCCTTGGTCCAGGGCTGGCCCTTCCAGTCAGTGAGGTCCGAGGTCGCCTCTTCCATTCCTTCCCACCAGATGTCGCCGTCGGCGGTGAGGGCCGTATTGGTGAAGATGGTGTTGGCCTCCACCGAGAGCATGGCGTTGGGATTGGTGGTCATGTTGGTTCCCGGCGCCACGCCGAAGAAGCCCGCTTCGGGATTGATCGCGTAGAGCCGCCCATCGGGGCCTGGCTTCATCCAGCAGATGTCGTCGCCGACGGTTTCGACCTTCCAGCCTTCCAGCGACGGCACCAGCATGGCCAGGTTGGTCTTGCCGCAGGCGCTGGGGAAGGCGCCGGTGATGTAGCGCGACTCGCCTCGGGGATTGGTCAATTTCAAGATCAACATGTGCTCGGCGAGCCATCCGTCGTCGCGAGCCATAGCCGAAGCAATCCGCAGGGCGAAGCACTTCTTTCCGAGCAGGGCGTTGCCGCCGTAGCCGGAGCCGTAGGAGATTATTTCGTGGCTCTCGGGAAAGTGGACGATGTACTTGTTCTCCGAGTTACACGGCCAGGTCGCGTCCTTTTGACCTTCGGCCAGCGGCATCCCCACCGAGTGCAGGCAGGGCACGAAGTCGCCATTTTCTCCCAGCACTTCTAAGGCCCCGCGGCCCATTCGGGTCATAATGCGCATCGACACCGCCACGTAGGCCGAGTCGGTTATCTCGACCCCGATATGCGAGATGTTCGATCCCAGCGGTCCCATTGAAAAGGGCACCACGTACATGGTGCGGCCCTTCATGGATCCGCTAAAGAGGTCCTTCAAGGTCGCGCGCATCTCGTCGGGCGGGCGCCAGTTGTTGGTCGGTCCCGCGTCGATTTCTCGCTCGCAGCAGATGAAGGTTCGGTCTTCGACCCGCGCCACGTCACTCGGGTCCGAGGTGGCGTAGTAACTGTGGGGACGCTTGGCCTCGGACAGTTTGGTGAAGGTGCCGTTGTCAACGAGTAGTTGACAGAGTTCGTCGTACTCTTCGGCCGATCCATCGCACCAATGGATACGATCGGGAGTAGTGAGTTGCGCTATCTCCTCGACCCAATTGGTGAGTTTTTTGTTGGGGGTGGGGTACGTCACGGTGAGTCCCTTCAATCTCCCACGACGCGTCGTTGCCCCGTGGCCCTGATAAGACGTTGACATGAACGCGTCGATTGACCCGCCCGCTCCCCCAAGTGAGCATCTCCGTCGCGAGGATGACGTACTTGAGCGTATCGCCGCAATTGTCGCAAGGCGAACGGTTCCTCCGGGCGAGGTGCACCTGGGCGACGACGCCGCTGTTTTAGCCCCTTTTGCCGGTCAAACGCTCATAAGTACGGACGTGGCGGTGTTAGGAGTGCATCTCGACGCGGCGCTTTTCCCCTTGGAGGATTTGGGCTTTAAGGCGGTGGCGGCCGCGGTGTCGGACTTGGCGGCCATGGGCGCGCGGCCGCGCGCGGCCGTGGCGGCGGTCAGTTCACCGCCCGGCACCGACCTCGAAGAGTTGCATCGAGGAATCGCCGACGCCGCGACCATCACCAACTGTCCCATCGTCGGCGGGGACCTCACGCGCTCGAACGACGTCGCCGTCGCCGTCACGGTAATGGGGGAGTGTCCCGATCGCGGAGCGGTGCTGCGCAGCGGCGCGAAGGCCGGCGACGAGATTCTGGTCACCGGACCGCTCGGTCGCTCGGCGGCGGGGCTGCGCCGGCGTCGTGAAGGGGCACCGCTTAACGACGAGTTGGTGGTCGCGCACCGTCGTCCCTGGCCGCGCATCGACGAAGGCATCGCCGCGCGCAACGCCGGCGTCCACGCCATGATGGACTTAAGCGACGGTCTGGGCATTGACCTGCACCGCCTGGCCGACGCCTCGCGGGTCGGCTTCGAACTTAGCCAGGTGCCTACGGCCGCCGGCGCCACCTTAGAAGAGGCAACCAGCGGCGGCGAAGATTACGAGTTGCTGATCGTGACCAACGATCCCGCTCGGCTGCGCATGATCTTCCTCGACCGCGGACTGCGTCCCCCGATCACCATCGGCACCATCAAGGCCGACCCGTTGGTGCGGCGGTGCGCGGGTGAGGAGTTCGAACGAAGGGGCTGGCAGCACCAGCTCTGAAAGGCTTAGACGTCGGCGCGGCGACGGGCGGGCTTGACGATCTTTCCCGAGCGCAGGCAGCCCGTGCAGATGTTGACGCGCGTGGGCGTGCCACCGATGAGGGCCCGTACGCGCTGAATGTTCGGATTCCAACGGCGCTTGGTGCGACGGTGCGAGTGAGAGACGTTCATGCCGAACGACGGCTTCTTGCCGCAGATTTCGCAGACTGATGCCATGATGAACGATCTCCTTGTTCCCAACTCCTGCCTGATGCAGGGTCGGCGTAATGCGAAGGACCATTGTAGCATCGCTAGCAATGACCTCTTCGACGACGCTGTCCGCCCGGGATCTGCGCAGCACCATCGCCACTTTTGCCGAACTTTTGCGCTCACACAAAGAGGTCATTAATCGCCTGAACGTCTACCCGGTGCCCGACGGCGACACCGGTACCAACATGACGCTCACCATTGAATCAGTGGTCGCTGAACTCGATCCCTTGGGCGCCCAGGCCTCCATGCAAGCGGTCTGTCAGGCCATCGCCCACGGCTCGCTCATGGGTGCCCGAGGCAACTCGGGGGTCATTTTGTCGCAGTTGCTTCGCGGTCTAGTGGAGAAATTCAGGCCCACCATCGAGATCTCCGCCGAATTGTTGGCCCAGTCCCTGGAGCACGCCGACGTGCTGGCCCGCCAAGCGGTGGTGCGTCCGATTGAGGGCACGATCCTTTCCGTGGCTCGGGCGGGTGCCGAGGGGGCCCGCGAGTCGGCCGGTTCGCTCATCTCCTTGGTGCGCGGCGCGCGCGACCACGCCCGCGAAGCGCTGGCCTTCACGCCCGAACAGTTGCCGGTCTTGAAACAGGCCGGCGTGGTCGACGCCGGCGGGGCCGGACTGCTCTTGTTCTTCGACGCGCTGTGCGTGGTGGTGGCGAAGGACCCCGCACCCGTGGCGCCGCCGATCGAGTCGATCGTGCTCAACGTGCCCGAGCAGCCAACCTCGTACCGCTCGAGCGACGTGGCGACGCTGCGCTACGAAGTCATGTACCTCCTAGACGCCGACGACGCGAAGATGCGCGCCTTTCGAGAGGTGTGGGCCGGCATTGGCGACTCCATCGTTATCGTCGGCGGCGACGGACTCTATAACTGTCATATCCACACCGATGAAATCGGAGCGGCCATTGAAGCCGCGCTCGACGCCGGGCGTCCCCGAGAGATACGCATCACCGATCTCAGTGAACAGATCGTCGAGGAACGCTGGGTCCGCGAGGGCAGTGCCGCCCAGCCCCGGGACCTTGAGGCCAATCCCACTCCCACTACCGCGGTGGTGGCCGTGGTGGTGGGCGACGGAGTGGGACGGATATTTCGGTCCCTGGGCGTGCGCACGTTGGTAAAGGGCGGCCAGACCATGAACCCGTCCACGGCCGACCTGGTCGATGCGGTGATCGCCACGGGATCGGACCAGGTTGTATTGCTGCCCAATAACAAGAACATTCGCCCGGTCGCCGAACAGGTCAACGCCCTGGTTGACCAAGAGGTGACGGTCGTGGCGACCAATTCCATCGTGGAGGGATTCGCCGCCCTGCTCAACTACGACCCGGACGCTTCGGCCGAGCAGAACGCCAAGGCGATGGGCGAATCGGCCTCGCACGTCGTCTCGGGAGAAGTGACCCGTGCCGTGCGCGACACCTCCACCGACGTCGGTGAGGTGCGCGCCGGCGATTGGATTGGTCTTCGCGCCACGGGAGTAGGTTCGGTCGCCGACTCCATTGCCGGAGCGGCCAACCGGCTGCTCGCCACCCTCGTCACGTCCCAGCACGAGCTGATCACCATCATCGAGGGTGACGGCTCGACGCCGGCCAACACCCGTCGCATCACGGAGTTCCTGGCCGATGAGTTTCCCTCGCTGAGCGTGGAGGTGCACCAGGGCGGCCAACCTCTCTACCCGTACTACTTCGGCATCGAGTGAGCGAAGCGGCGCCGCGCCGACTACGCCAATTGGGCGATGTCTCGGTCAGCCAGTTGCGCCACGTGGGCGAAAAACGGATCGCCGCGCTGGCCACGCTCGACATCGAGAACGTCTTTGACCTCCTGACCATTTATCCCCAGCGCTACATCGACCGCACCAAGAGGATCGATCTCTCGGATCTGAACGTGGGCGACGAAGCGGCGGTCTTTGCCCAAGTGGAAAAGGTGAGCAGTCGACGTACCCGCCAGGGCAAGGTCATGGTTGAAGTGACGGTGAGCGACGACGGCGGGAACTTCAAGGTGGTCTTCTTCAACCAGGCTTGGCGGGAGCGTCAGCTGCTGCTCGGAGTGCAGGCCCTCTTCTTCGGCAAGGTCACCGACTACCGCGACCAGCGCCAGATGACCAATCCCGTGGTGGACGTGATCGTGGGCGCCACCGGCGAAGAGCGCGACGCTTCCCGGGTCGGCCGGGTGGTCGCCATCTATCCCGCGTCGGGCAAAGCCGGCCTAACCAGTTGGGAGATGGGCGGATTCGTCGAAGAATCGCTGCGACGGGCCGGCCCACTGCTCGACCCGGTGCCCGAAACGGTGCGGACGTCGCTCGACCTGGTGGACCGCACGACCTCCTACTGGGGCATCCACTTGCCCGACGAAATGGCCGACGTGGCGCCGGCCCGACGGCGGCTGGTCTTCGACGAGTTCTTGCGCTTACAGCTGCTGCTGGCCCTTCGGCGTCGCCGGCTCGAAGAGAGTGCCGCCGGGGTCCGCCATCCCCTCAACGTGGATGATCTGGACGTTGCCCCGGGGGCCCTCACCACGCCCACCTCCTCGCTGGTTCGACGTTTTCTGGCCGGTCATCGCTTCACCTTGACCGGGGCGCAACGCCGGGTGCTGGGCGAGATTGCCAGCGACATGTCCTCGCCAATGCCCATGCACCGACTGCTGCAGGGCGACGTTGGATCGGGTAAGACAGTGGTGGCGCTCACCGCATTGCTGGCCTCCATAGACGGGGGTCGTCAGGGCGCGTTGATGGCGCCCACGGAAGTTTTGGCCGAACAGCATCTGGTCTCGATTCGTCGCGACTTAGAAAACCTCAGCATCCACGACGACGCGGTCCTGGGCGGCGAGCGGCCCCTTTCGATTCAGTTGTTGACGGGGAGGCTTCGGGCCAAGGAGCGACAAGCCGTGCTGGAAGGCCTCGCGGGCGGATCGGTCGACATCGTGGTCGGCACCCACGCCCTGCTCACCAACGACGTGAGGTTTCGCTCCCTGGGAGCGGTGATCATTGACGAGCAGCACCGCTTCGGGGTCGAGCAGCGCGCCGCCCTGGCCGAAAAAGGCCGGGCCCGTTCGGACGAAGAGATCGATCCTGATCTGTTGGTGATGACCGCGACGCCCATTCCCCGCACCGCGGCCATGGTGGTCTTTGGCGACCTGGACCGTTCAGTGCTCGACGAACTGCCCAGCGGGCGGGTGCCCATCACCACCGAATGGGCCCGCAGCGAGGACCAGATAGCGCACTGTTGGCAACGGGTCCGCGATGAGGTTTCCTCCGGACGCCGGGCCTACGTGATCTGCCCCTTGATCGAGGGATCGGACCGAGTCGAAGCCACCAGCGCCGTGCAGGAGCGTGACCGGCTGGTCGAACACGAGTTGCGCGGACTACGAGTGGGGCTGCTGCACGGACAGATGAAGGGTCCGGAAAAGGAAGAGGTCATGGCCCGCTTCCGCATCGGAAGCCTCGACGTACTGGTCGCCACGGTGGTAATTGAAGTGGGCGTTGACGTGCCCGAAGCCAGCGTGATCGTCATCGAAGACGCCTGGCGATTCGGTTTGGCCCAGTTGCACCAGCTGCGTGGTCGGGTGGGGCGTGACCGGACCAAGAGCTACTGCTATCTGCTGGGCGATCCACCGAGCGAGGACGGCGTTCGCCGACTCGAAGCCCTGGTGAGCTCCAACGACGGCTTCGTGCTCGCCGAAATTGATCTCGACCTGCGCGGCGAGGGGACCCTGTTGGGAGCGCGCCAACGCGGTCGCAGTGACCTGCGTCTCGCTTCATTGCGCCATGACGAAGATTTGCTTTTGGCGGCCCAACGGGTGGCGGCCACCATGGTGCGCGACAACGCGCTAGGCCCGGATTCGGAGATGGTCGACGAGTTGCGCCTCTTCGTGGACGACAGTGAGGCCGATTACTTGTTCAAGTCCTAGCCCTGCCAGGGCGTAGCCTTCATTCGTGCGAGTAATTGGTGGGGTGGCTCGGGGACGACCGCTCAAGGCAAAGATTCCGCCCGCGGTGCGCCCCACCACGGACTACGCCCGTGAAGCCATCTTTTCCATGCTCGAAAGCCGCGGCGGACTCTTCGAGCTGACGGTGGCCGACCTTTATTGCGGATCGGGGGCCATGGGCATTGAAGCGTTGTCGCGCGGGGCCAGCAAGGTCTACTTCGTCGACAGTGAGGCGGCCTGTCTCAACGCGGCCCGGGCCAATTTGGAGCCCTTGCAATTGGCCGGCGAAGCGGTGTTCGTGCGCGCCACCTTGCCGGTTTGGCAGCCCACCGGCGACCTCGACCTGGTGCTGGCCGATCCGCCCTACGGCCCGCTGGACCTGGAAAGCGTGTTGAAAGGGGTGACGGCGTCGAGGGTGGTCATCGAAAACGATCGCCACATGGAGGCGCCCGACGGCTGGATCGTTACCAAAACGAAGCGGTACGGCACTACGCTCGTAACGATGCTGGAACCGCGCGAAGGTGATGACCAGTGACGGTAGGCCTGATCCCCGGCTCCTTCGACCCCTTTCACAACGGTCATCTCGAGGTGGTGGAGCGCGCGTCGCACATCTTTGACGAGATCGTGGTCGCCGCCATCCGCAACCCCCAGAAATCCGAGGCCCTGTTTGACCTGGACGAACGGCGCGACATGATCGCCGAGTCCTGCGCCCACATCAAAAATGTGAGTTTTGTCTCCATCGCGACGTTGCTGGTGACCGTCGCTCGCGACGTCGAAGCGACCGCCATCGTGAAGGGCCTGCGGGCCGTCTCGGACTTCGAAAGCGAGCTGCAGATGGCGCAAATGAACCGTTCCCTCTCCGGGGTCGAGACGCTGTTCATCCCGTCGAGCTCGCACCACTCCTTCATCTCTTCGGGGCTGCTGCGCGAGGTGGCTCGCTACGGTGGTGACGTGTCGCAGTTCGTGCCGGCCCCGGTCTTCGAGCGACTGCAGGGAAAGTTTCTAGGAGGTGGACTGTGACGTCCTTCGACGGCTACGACGATGGCGAAGAGTCTGAGGAGATCGCTGGCCGACACGCCCGCCGTGACATCGAGACCGATTTACGCGACCTCATTGAACTGATTGCCAACGCCAAGCAGATGCCCCTGTCGAACTCGGCCCTGGTGCCGCGTGACGACGTCCTAAGCCTCTTGGAGCAGGCGCTGCACAGCCTGCCGGACGAAATTCGCGAAGCCCGTTGGGCCCTGCGCGACCGCGAGGAGTTGATGGCCGCCGAGGTCCAAAAGGCTCAGCAGCTCATGGACCAGGTGCGCGCCGAAGCGGCCCGGATGGTCGACAAGACCGAGGTGGTGCGTCAGTCGAGGTTGAAGGCCGAGCAGATCGTGGCCGACGCCCAGGCCCAGGCTCGCCAGATGGTCAACGAACACGAGGACTATCTGGACGGAAAATTGGGCAGCTACGAAATCGTGATGGAGCGGCTCTTAAAGACCATTCGTTCCGGTCGCGAGCGGCTCAACGCGCAGAGCCTGCCCAACCAGTCCATGCAGTCCAACCCCGGCGCCGAGGAGTTCCTGGGCACCGCGCCCAAACCGCCGCCCCCGGCGGAGTACGGCGAAGTCTCCAGTTTCGACGAGGCGTCCTTCTTTGATCAGGACTCCTACTAACCGCCGTGTCCTCGCCCTACCTCGTTCCGGTAGCACAACTGCTGCGCGACGTACCCTCGACGATGAAGGTCACTTTTGAGGCACCTTTCGACGAGCCCCGGGAGTTTTCCTCCCGCGGTCACGCCGAGACCGACGTCTTCAGCGAGGCCACCGTCAAAGTGGAGCTGCGCATCGAGAGTTTCAGCGGCGGGCTGCGCGCCCGAGGCCGGGTCGAAGCGCCGTGGCACGGGATCTGTCGGCGGTGCTCGACACCCATCCTCGGCATCAGCAACGTCGCGGTGAACGAGCGTCTGGTCGACGTGCGCGCCGCCGGCGATGACGAGGCCTACCTCATCGAGAACGATTTTGTCGACCTGGCCCCGCTGGTCCATGACGCCATATTCCTGGATTTGCCGCTGGCGCCGCTTTGTCGCGAGGACTGCCAGGGTCTCTGCCCGTACTGCGGGGTGGACCGAAATGACGAAAGTTGCGACTGCCAGGGACCGGTGGACCCGCGCTGGGCTACACTTGACGAACTCCGTTTCATCGACCTTCGCGCCGATGAATCCAAAGAAGTGTGACGGGTTCACCCGTTTAATTGAAAGAGACGATCGATGGCCGTTCCCAAGCGCAAGACCAGCAAAGCGAAGACGCGTAGCCGCCGGGCGGCCAACTGGCGCCTGGAGCGACCGGCGCGCAGCGTCTGTCCGCAGTGCGCGAACTCGAAGTTGCCCCACATCGTGTGTCCCAACTGCGGTTGGTACAAGGGTCGCACGGCCGTAGAGGTCAATTAAATTGACTTTACCCATCGCCCTGGACGCGATGGGCGGTGATTTTGCTCCCAGTCAGATTGTGGAGGGGGCCCGTCGCGCCGTCGACGAGCTGGGCCTCAGCGTAACCCTGGTCGGCGTGCCGGAGCTGCTGGGCGACCCGCTCGGCCTCGAGGTGGTTGCCTGCAGTGAAGTCATTGCCATGGACGACGATCCCGCGGCGAGTGTGCGCCGCAAGAAGGATTCCTCTCTGGTGCGCGCCGCCGAACTGGTGCGCGACGGCCAGGCCAGCGCGATGGTGTCGGCGGGCAATACCGGGGCCACCATGGCCTCGGCGTTGCTGCGCATGGGACGCCTGCCCGGCGTGGTGCGACCCTGCATTGCGACCCCCATTCCCAACCCCGGTCGCACGCCCACCGTGCTGGTGGACGCTGGAGCGAATTCCGAGTGCACGGCCGAAATGCTGGTCCAGTTCGCCCAGATGGCAAGCGCGTTCGTGAGTGCGAGCTATGGGGTCGCCAGCCCCCGCGTCGGACTGCTCTCGATCGGTGAAGAGTCGTCCAAGGGCACCCCGTTGGTCAAGGAGACTTACGAACTGCTGGCCCACGTCAACGGACTGAACTTCGCGGGCAACGTCGAAGGCCGCGACCTTATACCCTCGCCGGTGGACGTGGTGGTGACCGACGGCTTTACCGGCAACGTGGCCCTTAAGACGCTCGAAGGGAGCCTCAAGTTCATCTTCTCCACCGTGCTCGAGGTGATTGGCACCAATGAATCCACCAAGGCCGCCGGTGACGTGCTCTTTGAGTATTTATTGCCCATAGCCGGACAATTGACGCCGGAAAATCAGGGAGGAGCAATGCTGTTAGGCCTCAAAGGCATCTGCGTTATAAGCCACGGATCGTCCAACGCCACGGCCATAATGAACGCGTTGCGAGTCGCGTCGGAGATGGACCGGGCCGGAGTGGTGGACAAACTTCGCACCGCAATTCGACCTGATCAGGGGTAGTAACGAAGTGGTCATGGCCGGTGGCTCGGTAATCTAGAGCAGCAACACAAAGGAGTGGTCATGACCGCTGACGCTGGAACTTCATCATCCCTCGATCGAACCGCCATCTTGGCGATTGTCCGAGAGCAACTGGCCGAAATACTCGAAAAGAGCCCCGATGACATCCCCGAAGACGTGCCTTTTAGTGATATTGGCGCCGACTCGCTCGCTCTAATTGAGTTGGTGGAGGCACTGGAAGAAAACCTATCGGCCTACGTGGCCGGTTTTCACATCGACGACGAGGACCTTGAAGGACTGTTGTCGGTGCACGACGCCGTGGAGTACGTGGTCGTCAAAATGCAGGCCGCGTAACGAGGTCTGTGAGCCTGTTGCTCTCGCCACTTGATGCGTTAGCAGAGCGATTGGGAGTTGTTCCCGAGAGTGAGTTATTAGCGTTGGCCGTCACGCACTCGAGCTACGCCGCCGAGCACGAATGCGCCTCTAATGAACGCCTCGAATTCTTGGGTGACGCGGTGGTGGATCTGGCCGTGGCCGACCTCATCATCAACGACTATCCCGAGCTGGACGAGGGATCGGGCTCGCTGGTGCGTTCGCGGGTGGTGAACGAAGCGTCACTGGCCCGGGCGGCGCAGCGTCTTAACCTCGGCGACTACATCCGCATCGGTCGCGGTGAAGTGAAGTCCCACGGACTGGAACGTCCCTCGCTGCTGGCCGACGCCTTCGAGGCCGTGGTGGCCGCGCTCTACTTGGAGCGCGGTTACGACGCGGCCAAAGCGTTCGTGCAAGGCGCTCTCGGTGAGGACGTGGCCTCGGCGGCCTTAAGTCCCGACGACGTCGATCCCAAGACCCGACTGCGCAAGTGGTCCGAGGCCGAAGGGCTAGGCGTGCCGGTCTACCGGGTCACGTCCGACGGTCCCGACCACGAAACGACCTTCGAAGCCACCGTGTCAATCGGGACCACAGCGCGCGGCACCGGCCACGGCCGGTCCAAGAAGATCGCCGAAACCCAGGCCGCCCAGGTCGCGTGGGAGAGCCGTCGCGATGCCTGAGCTACCCGAAGTAGAGACCGTGCGGACCTCGCTGGCTCGCGACCTGATTGGCAAGAAGGTGAAGTCGGCCGCCGTGACCAACGGACGGGTGGTGCGGCGTCACAAGACGGCCAAGGAGTTTCGTGCGGCCATTGAGGGCCACACCATCAAGACGGCCCAACGCCTCGGCAAGAACCTCATCTTTGGATTGGAGAATGGCCACCACCTAGTGGTCCACCTCGGCATGAGTGGCCAGTTGCTGCGGGCCAAGGGACCCAAGGACCTAAAGCCCAAGCACACCCACGTGGTCTTCACCTTCGTCCAGGGTGGCGAGCTGCGCTACGTCGATCCGCGGACCTTCGGTGAACTCTACGTCTCGACGCCCCCGCCCGAAGGTAGCGAGCTCGAGATCTCGAAATTCGCCCGTCTCTCCATTGGCGGCGACGGACTGGGGCTTCGTCGCGAGATTCCCGAACTGGCGCATTTGGGCGTCGATCCCTTCGAGGACCAAATCGGCTGGGACCGCTTCGCCGCCATCCTGCGCAGCCGATCTACCGCCTTGAAGGTGGTGCTGACCGACCAGGACATCATCGCGGGACTGGGCAATATCTACGCCGACGAGACGCTCTTCGCCTCGGGGCTGCGCTACGACCGGCCGGCCGAGTCGCTCTCGACCATCGAGATCCGTCGCCTGCACCGCGCGATCAGTGAGATATTGACCAACGCCATCAAGCACGGTGGAACCACCCTGGACGACGAGCAGTTTGTCGACCCCGACGGCAAGCCCGGTTCCTACCAGCAGTTTCTCCAGGTCTATAACCGCGAGGGCCAGCCCTGCTTCCAGTGTCGCCTGCCCATCTCGCGGGTCATGGTTCGACAACGTTCGACATTCTTTTGTGAGAAGTGTCAGAGTTAGCGCCCAAATCGGACGCAGAAGGTTGGTAGCGTCTACAAGTGTTTCTTAAGCGATTAACCATGAAGGGCTTCAAGTCCTTCGCCGACAACACCGTCTTGGAGTTTGAGCCCGGCGTGACCGCGGTGGTCGGTCCCAACGGTTCGGGCAAGTCCAACGTGGTCGACGCCGTCATTTGGGTGCTCGGCGCCCAGAGTACCCGCGCGCTGCGCAGCGGCAAGATGGACGACGTCATCTTCATGGGCACCACCACCAAGGCCGCCCTGGGCCGCGCCGAAGTCGCGTTGACCCTCGACAACTCCACCGGACGGCTGCCCATTGACGGCGCCGAAGTCACCATTTCACGCACCCTCTTTCGTAGTGGCGATTCGGAGTACGCCATCAATGGCACCACCTGTCGATTGATGGACGTCCAGGAATTGCTCGGTGACTCGGGCGTCGGTCGCCAGCAGCATATGATCATTGGCCAGGGTCAGCTCGATTCAATTCTTAATTCCAGTTCGGAAAATCGAAGGGCCGTCATTGAAGAGGCGGCCGGGGTCTTGAAGCACCGCCGCCGCAAGGAGCGGGCCGAGCGGCGCCTCCAGCAAACCCAGGAGAACCTCGAACGCTTGGGTGACCTGGTGCGCGAAGTCCGCCGCCAGATGCGCCCGCTGGAACGCCAGGCCGCCTCGGCGCGCAGCTACGCCAACGTGGAAGGCGACCTTCGAGGGGCCCGTCATTCGCTGTTTTTTTCCCGTCTCACCAACTTCGAGGTCCGTCGTCGCGAGCTGGAGACCGAACTGGCCGGTTCGTCATCGCGCGAGCGCGAACTGCGTCACGAGCTGGTGACCCTCGACGCGCAGGCTTCGACCGCCGCCGCCGAAATCGCCAGTCGCCGCGAAGAGATGCTCGCCTCGACGCTCGGCACGTTGCAGGGACTTTCGCAAAGGGCGCGGGGCACGTCGTCGATCATTCAAGAGCGCGAACGTTCGCTGCGCATGGCCCTCATTGCCTCGGCCGACGAAAACGTGATCGCCACCTTGGAAGCCGACGGCGCCAAACTCGAGACGGAGTTGGCGGCGCTGGACGTCGAAGAGGCCCAGTTGAGCGCTCAGCGTGACGCACTTCAGGAAGCTCGTGACGAGTTGGCGCAGTTTGAGCGTCACTACGAGACGACCTGGGGTTCGGTCTCGGCCGAGGGTGATGAGGCCAACCTGAAGGCGGCAGCCGAAGGCGCTACCTTGCTTGAGCGTTCGCTCGGTTCACTGCGCGAAAGTGAACGGCGCAGCGGCGAGCGTCTGACGGCGGCCCAACGCCGTCACGGCGACGTCGTGGCCGGCCGAGCCGCGTCGCAGGACTCGTTCGTGTCGGCCCAGCGCGGTCTTAAAAGTGCGGACCAAGAGCGCACCGAGGCCGAACGCGCGGCGCTGCACTGCGAACAAGAGCGCACCGAGGCCGGCGAAGCCTTACGCGAGGCGAGCGACGTGGCCGCACGCACCCAGGCCCGAGCCGAAGCCCTGGCCCGCGCATTGGACGAGTTCTCCGGTGCCGGCGGGGGAGCGATCATTGGCAATCTGGACGGCGTGCTCGGTCCCTTCCTCGAACTCATTGAGGTAGACGCCGGCTGGGAGCTGGCGGTCGAATCGGCGGCCGGGGCCTCGGTGGGCGCCATGGTCGTCGACGGCCGAAAATCGGCCCGAGCGGCGCTCGAGGCCCTGCGTCGTGAGGGAGGCGCGGGACTGATCCTGCCGGTGGTCGATGGCGAGGTGATGGTACCGGCGACGCCCGCGGGTTGTACGGCGCTGCGTTCACTGGTGCGCGAACGCTCCAGTGCCGGACCACACGTCACGCGGGTGCTCGACGTGCTCTTCTCGCGAGCCTTCGTCGCGCGCGACTGGGAATCGGGCATCGAGGTGGCGATCCTTAACCCTGATCTCGTCATCGTGACCCGTGAAGGCGACCGCTTCGCCTCGTCCGGGTGGCGGGTCGCCTCCGGTCGCGCCGTCGTCACCAGGTCAACGGTCGAAGAGGCGCGGTTGGCCGCGCACGAAGCCCACAACGCGCTCGCACCGATTCGCGAGCGCCAGTCGAAGGCCGACGAACGCGCGGTCACCGCCCGCCAGCACGTGAATCGCGCCACCACGCAATTCGCGCAGGCCGAAGCCGAACTTGAGCGAAGGGATCGAGAGATCCAACGATTAGAAGAGCTGACCAACGAACTGGCGCTGGCCAGCGATTCGCTGAGCAGTGACGTGAGCGCCCTGGCCAGCCAGATCGTCACCATCGACGACGAACTCGCTTCCTTGCGCGCCCAGTTGCCGGCACTTCAACAGGCGGTGAGCGAGGCCGCCCGTCGCGAGCACCTGAGCGAAGAGGCCCGGGCCTTTCTCGAGAGTCATCGGGCCCTGGTGAGCGATCAAGCGACCGCGCTGTCACGACGCGAGGCCGAATTTGGCGAGCGCCGACGGATCATCGTGCAGCGCCGAGGCGAGATCGAACAACGTCTCGAGGGCCGTTCCAGCGAGCGCGCCGAAGCGGCCGGTCGACGCGAGTCGCTCGAATTCGATCTGCTGGTCTTGGACCGACTGGCCGCGCTGGTCGAACGGGCTTCGGAAGAGATTCGTGTGTCCCAAGAGGCAATGGACTCCTCGTACCGCGAGCAGTTAGAAGCCACCCGGGCCGGGGCCGAACGTTTAGAGGAGATTCGTCGGGCCCGTAACGCCGCCGATGCCCGGTTGGTCGACCTGGGTGAGTTGATGAGGAAAAGCGAGATCGAACAGGCCGAACTAGCCGTCAAAGTCGTCAATTTGCACGAGGTAATTGGAAGAGATCTGGGCGTGGCGCCCCACGAGATGGGTCCGGCCGAGGAGGTTGATCTTCCCGAAGGCGTCTCGATTGAACAGCGCGTCGGCGAACTCGAGGCCCGCATTACCTCGCTGGGCCCCATCAACCCTTTGGCCCTCGAAGAACTGGCCGCGCTCGAAGAGCGCTACAAGATCCTGGACGCCCAGGTAAGTGACGTGCGTCACGCCCGCCGCGAGCTGCAAGAGGTGATTCGCGCCGTCGACGCGGAGATTATGCAGACGTTCTCTAGTGCCGTAGCCGACGTGAACGAGCACTTTTCGACCTTGATCGCCATGCTCTTTCCCGGCGGTCAGGGCCGCCTCATCCTCACCGAACCGGACGATCCACTTAATACCGGCGTCGAAATTGAAGTGCGACCGATGGGTCGCAACGTGCGACGTATCTCGCTGCTTTCGGGGGGCGAACGATCGATGGCGGCGCTGGCCTTCCTCTTCGCGGTCTTCCGCTCCCGACCGTCGCCCTTCTACATGATGGACGAGGTCGAAGCGGCGCTCGACGACGTTAACCTGCAGCGTTTCTTGAGTCTGGTCGACGAGTTTCGTAACGAAGCCCAGTTGTTGATCGTGACGCACCAGAAGCGCACGATGGAAGCCGCCGACGCGCTCTACGGCGTGACCATGGGTCCGGGCGCCTCGTCCAAAGTCGTCAGTCAGCGCGTGAAGCGCGGCGAAAGCGTGGTCTCGGCGTGATCATCGCGCTGATCATCGTGGGCGTGATCATCGTGCTTGGCGCGCTGGCCCTGGTCGCGCGTCGCCGTCGTCACCCCCGTCAAATGGTGTCGCCGACGCGCGCGGCCATGCCCGAGATTCTGGTCAGCAAAGCCGAGGTGCGACCATCACTGGGTGACGAGACGCCGGTGCTCGCCCAACGCCTGGGCTCGTCGCGCAACATCTTCGAACGTATTCGCTCCATTACCAGCACGGGCGCGCTCAGTGACGAGCAACTCGACGTGGTCGAGGAGGTCTTGCTGCGTAGCGACGTCGGCGTCACCACCACCACGGCGCTGCTCGACGATCTGCGAACCAAAGGTGCACCCGACGGCGTGGCCAGTGCGGTGCGCGACGCCTTACTCGACTCGTTGACCGCCGACCGGTCCGTAAGTATTGAAGCGGACCCGGGTCGCGTGCCGGTATGGCTTTTTGTCGGCGTCAACGGCGTGGGAAAGACCACCACCATTGGCAAACTGGCCCAGCGCCACGTGAACGAAGGACGCACGGTGGTGCTGGCCGCCGGCGACACATTTCGCGCCGCGGCCGGAGAACAACTACAACAGTGGGCGAATCGCACCGGTGCCGATATCGTGCGGGCGGCCGAAGGGGCCGACCCTGGATCGGTGGTGCACGACGCCCTTGGACGAGCGTCGGCACGAGGGGCCGACATCGTGCTGGCCGACACCGCGGGACGCCGGTCCAACAGCACCAACCTGCTCGATGAACTGAGCAAGATTCGAAGGGTGGCCGACCGCGAACCCGGTCAGGTGGTCGAGACCTTCATGGTCTTAGACGCCACTACCGGTCAAAACGCCGTCGCCCAGGCCCGCGAATTTCTCGCCGCGGCC
>Ga0182024_10011541_pt1 | contig 17692 bp, 12 predicted proteins | sample P32metaG_FD_120480 | JGI IMG/M metagenome (GOLD analysis project Ga0182024, IMG submission 120480) | Permafrost microbial communities from Stordalen Mire, Sweden - P3-2 metaG (Illumina Assembly) | ecosystem: Environmental > Terrestrial > Soil > Wetlands > Permafrost | place: Sweden: Stordalen... | reverse complement strand
CAGCCCCCGAAGGAATTTCCAAGCCCAAATGAGAGGCAGTTAATTTCCGAGATCAGGCCAAATTGTTCGCCGGGCGTTCCAGCCGTGTGGGCGTAAAAGCCGCCCATCAGATACCAACTTGATCCATAGGGAACGCTTGAGATGGCGCAGCAGTTGGAGAACGTGATGTCGCCGGTGGTCGCATTGTTGCCGATGAACATGCCGCATCCGCCGGGATAATAGGCGTTGGTGGCGACGCAATTGAGGGCGTAACTATTGCCGCCGATGAAGAGATTGTGCTTACCGCCGTCGTTGGCAGCGCAGTCGTTTACGATTGAGTAGTCAATTACTTTTAAAGAGCCGTCGTTGTCCAAGTTGCGCCGGGTGGCGAGGCCAACGACGCTGACGTTGGTTCCATATCCGGATAAGACACCGTTTTGCCGTTGAGTGTATTCGTAGAGGTTGCCATCCGCAGTTGGATCGGCGCTGTTGACCGGATTGATCCAGACCGTCGTAGTCATGCTCGGGTAAACGTTGTCGTTCGTCACCCAATACGAGCCAGGGGTCAGGTCGCAATTCGTGATGCTTGTGGCTCGGGGAAGAGTGACCCCATTTTCCCAGACGTTGATCCACTGGGCGCCCAAAACAACGTTGCTGACACCAACAACAATTTGCCAGGTGTTTGTCCAACCGGAAGTTTTGGTGAAGTTGAAGTTGGTCATGACGCCTGAAGCATCAAAAAGAGGACGGGGCCCATCACCGTAGGCTTGCAGCAACATGTTATTGGAGGAAACGGTGCATTGTTCCCGCCAAACGGAGCCGCGGGCGAAATTCCACACGCTTTGATGGTTCGCGGCATCGGCTTGTTGAAGCCGGGCCACGCTTTGAAATGCCGAGGTTGCCGCACGGCCGTCGTTGGAATCGCTGCCTTGCACTGAATCCACATAGTAGCCGGGAGCCGCGCCAGAGGTTGCAACCGAGTAAAAGCATGCGGATGGGTGATCGTTTGTGTCGACGAAGATGTAAGGACTCCGGACTACGGCGAGATTCGTCAGCACAACCCAATTGGACTGGTCGAGATTAGTCTTATATTGGAGCTGATTCATTTGGCCAAGATCGCTCTGGATGGTAAGTGTCGGCGCGCCGTTGGTGATGGAAATACCAGTGAACGATAGGCTGCCCGTTTGAGCATCGAGAGATGCGACCAATGCGGACAAGCCCAGGAGCGTTATCGCAAAATGTCCAACTTTTCGGAACGTGTCTTGCGCAGTCAACTTAGAACACACTCCGTGCCGGTCAATTCGCAGCCCACAACTTGTCTGGCGCCACGATCTACAAAAGACCAACCATCTATTGCTATAATCACCGATCTAAAACTTTCGCCCCGTTTTACCCAACTTATCTGCCTATCTGACTACGCAGACTTGGCGAACTTGTTATAGTCCGCGTGTTTGTCGTAGTAATAGCTTCGCGCCGAAGCATCGGCTCCGTTGAAAATCACGCCTAGAACCCTGGCCTGGCGCTGGGCCAAAAGGTCGAGAGCCTCGCTGACCGCCCGCGCGCTGGACCGGCCCCGGCGCACGACAAAGAGCGTGCCGTCCACTTTTGGCGCGAGGCAACTGGCGTCATCCGCCGCGAATAAAGGACTGCTGTCAATTACAATATAGTCGTATTCAGAACGCCACTTCGCCAGAAATTGGTCGAGTTCGGAATCAAGGAAGAGGTCTCCCGGATTTCCGGCATGAGATCCGCAGGCAATAAATGCCAGGTTTGGCAAAGAATCGGTTTGGGTGACCTTTTCCAGGTCGCAGGTATGAAGGAGCAATTCTGCGAGGCCGGGCTCGGCCTGCATTTTGAGCGATTGATGCAAGCAGCCGCGCCGCAAATCTCCATCCACCAATAGCACGCGTGAGCCTGCCAGGGCCAAAGTCCGCGCGAGATTGGCGGCGATGGTGGATTTACCTTCGTTGGGCATGGCGCTGGTGATCAACAAGATCTTAGGCCTCTCACCACCGCCGGGCAGAAAGAGCAGGGCGGACCGGAGACGACGGTAGGACTCGGCATAACTGTGCCGGGGATCATCCAGCGCTAATAGACGCAATGGCTCTTTGCCTTTCTGAGTTACTTCCGGCAACATGCAGACAACGGCGTCGCCGAGCGCGTGATTGACGTCGCCCGCCGAGGTAAATCGATCGTCTCGCTTCTCGATCAGGAATACGATGGCCGCGCCGAGCCCCATTCCGACAATCGCGGCTAAAACTGAAATTGTGACGGCCAAGTGATAGGAAGGCTTGGCCGTGGAAGCTGGTTCAAGGATGGCGAGAGTTTCGAGGTCGGTGTTACGGGTAATATCGACGTTTTGCAGGAGAGTTGCGAGGCGGTCGTAAAGGCTCTGGGCGCGGGTGACGTTTTGCTTAAGACGCTCAGCTTCGGCAATTCGTCCGCTGGATTCGGTGACCTTGCCTTCCCAATCTTTAATGGAAGCGAGGACACTGTCTATTTTCATGGTGACAGCGGCCTGTGAAGCCACGAGTTGATCGTGGTTTTGGCTGCGAAACAAATCGATCAGTTTTTCGCCGCGCGCAATTTCGTCATTTAGCGCCACCATTTTGGGATGTTTGGGGCGAAGAAACTTGCTTAGTTTGTCGCGCTGGATCTTAAGAATCTCCACCTCCTGATAGGGAGTCACTCGCGAATCGTCGGTGGATGATGGGCCGGTCGAATCCAAGTTTTTCATAAGACCAATGGAATCCCGTCCGGCCGAGTTATTGGCTGCGTCCCCCTGTTTCTGCTCCAGCGCGCTGGCCTGGAGCAGTTGAGACTCGAGCTGAAGATCAGAGAGTTCGGTTTGGAGTTTTTCGAGGTAACCTCCGGCAATCGTGCCCTCCTCCTGCAAGATGGCCAAGTTGTTAGTGCGCTGGAACGCCGACAAAGCCTCCTGATCGGACTTTAAATCCCTTTCCAAGGACTCCACTTGCGCTGAAATGGAAGCAGCGGTGTCACCGGAAACCAATTTGCGAACCGTCTTCTTGTATTCCAAATATCCATTCATCAGGGCATCGAGAAAATTCTGGCTAAAAGCGGGATCTGCGCTGCTGGCGGTAATCACAAAGACAGTGCTTTTAGGGGCCTCCTTGAAGGCGAGCTTGATTTCCACCGGAAAACCGTCTTTTCCGAGCGGGACCCCATTGGTGGTTGAGGCTCGGAGACGTTCCAAGGCCGCTTGTTGCATTCTGGTGCTCTTCAACAGTTCAATTTGAGTGCCGACGTAAGTAGAGGCATCCTCGGTGAAAAGGGCGCCTTCTGATAAATGAAGCTTCTCTGTCTCCCACATGGCGGCGGAAGAAACAAAAACTGGTGGGGTCAAAATGATAAACGCAATCGCGGCTCCTCCGGCGAGCAGCACCGTAAGCAGTGGAATCCACCAATATTTCGAGAGGAATACGAAAAATCGGCGCACGCTCTTCGCCGAGCCGCCGTCCGCGTATCCGCCCATGGGATCCAAGGATGTATAATCCTGGACCGAAGGCATTGGAGATGTTGTAGGCGACACTTTCACGGCTGGCTGCAATTCGTAACTCGATTAGAAGCGTATGAGGCGATCCGGAACAAAGATAAGATCGCCAGGTTCCAAGACTAAATCCGATTCGATCTTGCCTTTGTCAAAAATCTCTCCCACGTCCACCAGGAATGTTTTCTTTTCGTCTCCGCTTGTAGCCCCCTTTCGTGTCACTTTGACGTGGCGTCGGTCGGCATAATCTGTAAAGCTGCCGGCACGCAGAACGGCTTTACTCAGGGTAAGAACCTCGTCGTAGGGCAACTCGACCGGCCCAGGCAATCGCACCGCCCCTACCAAATAGACCCTGCCGTGGCTTTTCGTCATCACATCTACTGAGATCGTCACGGTAGCCTGGTAGTAATATTTTTTCTCCAGCGTGGTTTTGATTTCCGCCGCCAACTGCCGGCAGGTCTTGTTCTCCGCATGAACGCGTCCAATATACGGAGCTTCCAAGTCTCCCGAGTCGGTGATAATGAGCGGCCTAGGCTCATCCTCGTCTTCGGCGATCCGGAAACTGACGCGATCGCCATTGACCAGTCTGTAAGTATCGTCCAGCACGAGTTCCGCGTTAGTCCCGCTAGTTAGAGAGGTATTGGTTGCGGCAATGGATCCTTGGACGACGGAATTTGTCTGCGCGACGGCGTTCGTCGCCAGAAGCAGGGAAAAGCATCCGAACCAAGCGAGCGCGCGAGCCGGCGTGAAGACAAAGTGCATAAGGCATAAATTCAGGTTCATTGCGGTTGGTAGGCTAGCTGTATTCCGACAAGATTTTGCGAATAGTCTCGACTGGGAATGCTGGAGGAACGAAGAGTCAAACGGTAGTTAAAATTGAAACGCAGCTTTTTCATCAATGCGTAGCTGAGCGTCAACGCCCCTCCATACCAGTCATATACTTCCGAGAAATTTCCAGAGATATTTTCCGCGCCCTCGCTGCCGTGTTCGTAGAAAAGTGATGTGTTCAGTCCCAGATCCTTGACTAGCGTCCAAACAATGCTCGGTCGAAAGTAAGAGTCTTCGATGGCATCCGAATCGATGCCAAGGCGAATCTCATGTCCGGCGGAGAAACCATAACTGATGACCGCGCTGGCCTGATGGGTCACTGATAAATCGGCGTACCAAGTCTTTAGATTTTGGGTTTGGACCGTCTCATGGGCGGTCGGCGCGGGGCCGAGAAAGGGGGTCAGCGGCGGGAGAGATAGGCTGGTATGCTGGAATTCGTAAACGGTATATCCCACCCTGGGCTGAACGTGCATATATGCTCCCGGTTGCCAATCACCGTAAACACCCGCGCTGTAACTCTGATTGTCGTTCAATACGCTTTGGTCGTAACTCGTAAACGAAGCGGAGCCTTCCAGGCCGACGGTTAACTGTGGGTACAATCGAATCCCAGCGCGCGCCAATGGCAACTCGGAGGATTGGTCAAGATAACTGAATTCCGCAGGTGAAGCCATGACATTCTGATGATCGTAGCCAAGCGTCAAATTGATGTCTTCCAAGTCCCAGGTTGCGGAAAAGCCCGCCGAATTCATGAGGCGTCCATATTGCGCAATCCCGGCCAAAGCGGCGTCCACGGCCGGATCTTGAGAAAATGAAAACCTGTCGTGGATATCAATTAGAACGTCTTTGATGTAAAGGTCAAACGATAACAGGGAATCTGAATTTACACGATAGGCGCTGTAATTGCCATGCTCCAGATACTCGTCGTAGCCCACTCCAGCGGAGAAACTGAGCAAGTTGGCAAGTGTCACGGGAAAACTGCCCGATAGTTGCAAAAGCGGCTTCAAAATGAAATCGGATTGTTGGTCTGTCTTCTGTAGATTTACATTATCATTGTAATCCAATTCTATCGAGGGCACGGCCAGCAACTTGAAGTCACCTGCTTTGTATGTGTACAGCTGGAGCGCAGCCTGTTGGCGCTGGGCTTCGGCAGCTGTATCGCCCGCCAGAGAGTTACGCAACGATTCCTGCGCGTTTGCCATGTTGGCGGCCAACAGCCCGAAAACAAGAGTGCGAGCTCCGATGGAAGTATGCCTGAACATGATTTGCTTACACTGCAACAAGCGACTCCGTCCGACCTTGGAGGCGAGGAGAAGCCAACGGCTTGAGCGGTTGCGGCAGGGCTCGCCTCTCAACTGATGCAATCATCGACTTCGCGCTCGCCGCGCCTTTCGTTCCAGCCAGCGTTCTGAAGTGAAGCTTTTCGGATTTTCCCGAGGCAACATTTGAGTGGGCGCCCCCCTTCAGACGCCGTTCCCGCCATTCGGTGGGTGTTAGACGCAATTGCTTTTTGAAAACGTAGTTGAAATGGGCCAGCGAACCATGTCCGCTTTCCAGCGCCACATCGATAATTTTTAATTTGCCCTCGAGCAGGAGCTGACAGGCCTTTTTGAGCCGCAAATCCGACACAAAGGAACGAAAACTTGCTCCCCAGACCTCTTGAAAGAGCCGGCTGGCGTGTCGTTCGCAAGCATGTATTTTCTGGGCAAATCGACTGAGTGAGATTGTCGCTAGCTCAGATTCCGGCATCTGGTTGATTAACTGAATCATCCGGCTTTTTGCATCCTGCTCCCCTGTCTCCGCCAAAGTCTCCTTCATGCCCATTTCTCGTAATTGCGGCGCGAGTAACTCGGCAAATGATTGAACAATGGCGAGGCGGTCTGATAAAGTCATGGCGCCATCGTTCGTGAAAAGCTGCAAGAGTCGTTCGGCCATCGGATGGCCGGCCGGGACGGTCACGAACGGGGCGAGTTGCCTGGCTGCCTCCGTTTCCAGGCACCGGCGCTCCATCGCCGTCAAAAGTCCGGTCAAAGAGCTGACGCGGATAGACAACCCGCGAAATGATGCGCTTCCCAGCACGCTCCCCAGAAGTCTTAGCGTCACTTTGGGCGGGCAAAGCAGCGTTTCCGAAGTCGCAAGCTCCTTTTTCACTTTGCCTGCAAAAACGTAGGCCGCTCCATCGTATAACTGCAGCACCAGCCAATCACGAGTAGCAACGGGCCATTCCTCACCGGTGGAAAGGAATTTCCAGAATTTCGATAGATGCAAAGGATCATTCATGCGCCAAGGATCACAAGATTGCCAGATACGCGTTTCGTATGTGCGGCGAACGAGTAAAATGTTTGTGACTTACTGTTCACACCACTCCTTTGGGCGGTGGCCCCGTGTCCAGTTAGATCGACTCTTCCGGCAGACGACACGTTTACGGGCGTAAATTGATTCCAGAAGTTCATGCTATAGGTTGTTCATCGCCTGCCCAGTTGTTTGGTTTTGAGACAGGCCGCGAACCTCTGGAATTATGGGTGGTTGGCTAATGACCGACTTCAGATTCTCGGACATGACGACTGAATTATGGACATGCCTGTCCGCCTCGTAAGACGTTGGCCTAAAAACCTTTTTAATGGATCGAGCCCCGTCTCGTTATCAGGTAGGGCGGATTGTCACAAGCGCTGGAAGAAAGGACTGGCGACAGGCATGAGACGCTCAACTTGCGAAAATCGTTCCCAAATCGTGGCAAGCGCGACGGTTAATCGCAACGTGGGGCCACTGACATGTCGCAACTGCTATCGGAGATGCTGTCTTGAACACATCCCAGTGGTTACCATGACCCGCTTCCTTTTGCAGAATTTTCGAAACATTGCCTGAACCCACCCACGGGTGTGCTCCGAATGATTTTGAAGAATGACTATTTTTCGGCGGCTTCCGTCATTTTTGACGTGCCGAATCGGAAACTAACGTTTTTCGGGGTCATTAAATTGCTTCAAGTACAGTTGGGCGTAAAGGTTCCCGGCGCGAACCAGATCGTGGTGGCGGCCGCGCTCGACGATTTGCCCGTGTTGCAGAACTAAGATTTGATCCGCCGTTTGGACGGTGGAAAGGCGATGGGCGATCACGAGGGAAGTGCGACCGGCGAGCGCGGTAGCGAAGGCGCGTTGAATCGCTTGTTCCGCCGCTGTATCAAGATGAGCGGTTGCTTCATCGAGAATTACCAGTGGAGGCGCTTTCAGCAGAAGACGGGCGATGGCGAGGCGTTGTCTCTCGCCGCCGGAAAACCGATGTCCGCGCTCGCCCACAACAGTTTCCAATCCCTTGGGCAACGATTTTATCAGCGACAAAAGTTGCGCAGATTCCAACGCATCAAATAAATCGGAATCCACGGCACCCGGTCTGGCATATTGCAGATTCGCCCGGATGGTGTCGTGAAACAAGTGCGAGTCCTGCATGACCAGGCCGACGGTGTCGCGGATGGAAGCTAATGTGGCCTCACGAACGTCAACGCCGTTAAGACGGACGGCGCCGCGGGTGACGTCGTAGAGGCGGGCGGCCAATTGCACGAGAGTGGTTTTGCCCGCGCCAGAAGGACCGACGATGGCAATGAGCTGGCCCGGTTCAGCGACAAAAGAAATTTTGCTCAAGACGTCTTTTTCTGGATGTTTATCGAGCGCAGCCACGGACTCGAGGGAAGCCAGGGAGACTTCAGCGGCGGACGGATAGTGAAAATCCACGTTATCAAATTCGATTCGGACCAGTCCTTTCGGAATTGGCCTGCTGCTGGGAGGTTCGACAATGTTCGGCTGGAGATCCAGCACTTCAGAGACACGCTCGAACGAAACCAGCGTGGTCATGACATCCACTTGCAAACTGGAAAGGTTGGTTAGCGGGCCATAAAGCCGGCCGAGGTACGCGACCAGGGCGACCACGGCGCCGACATCGAGTTTGCGCTGGGCCGCCTCCACCCCGCCCCAGCCATAGACGGACACTGCGGCAAGCGAGGCCATCAGGCCCAGACCGATGAACAGAATTCGTGAATAAGTGGATGTCTTTATGCTGATTTGGCGGACGCGATTTGCCTGGTTCGAAAACGCGGCGGCTTCCTCTGCGGGCCGGCCGAAAATTTTCCAAACCATCGCGCCGGCGACGTTGAAACGCTCGATCATGAGATTATTCATTTCCGCCGAACGATCGGAGCTCTCGCGAGTGAGAGTGCGAAGCCTGCGGCCAATTTTCCTAGCGGCGAAAAGAAAAATCGGAAGCACAAGCAAGGCGGCTGAGGTCAGGCGCCAGGACAAGGTGAACATGGCGGTTAACACCAGAATCACCGTGACCAGATTGCCGACGGCGGTAGAAAGAAGATCTGTGAAGGCCTCGCGAACACCGCCGACGTCACTGTTAAGACGGCTTACCAAAGCGCCCGTGCGCACGCGGCTGAAAAAAGCGAGCGACATTTGCTGGATATGCTCGAAGACGCGGATCCGCAGGTCGATGACGATTTTCCAGCCGATATGAGTAGCGAGCTGGCGTTGGGCAAAAGTGAGGCCGCTGTCAATTAAGCTCACGCCGGCCGCGGTGAACGCAAGCATAATGACCAGATGGCTGTTGCCTGGCATAATGCCGTGATTAATCAATTGGCGGAAAATGAGGGGATTTACGGCGCCGACCGCTGCATCGAGAATTACGAGCAACACGAATAAAACCAGGATTCCCAAGTAAGGTCGGACGAACCGGCACAGGCGGAGCAGCGTTCCAGGCGCAAGCTTGTGCTTGAGCACATCTTCATCCTTGCGAAAACTTGATTTTAGTTTGCTCACGATTTTGGCAGATTAAAGTAACTTTAATGCGTTCGTGTCCAGAATTGACTGAATGTGCTGAGAACAAGATGAGACACTCACCGACGGCTGCACCGCCCAGCAGGAGACAATCGATGATCCTGATCTGGAATCACTGTGGGACAGCATGAGCGACGCACTCTCGAAGCGCGCGTAATTGACGTCGCTCACGGGACTCCCAGAAAAAACGCTCCCGTCTGATTGGTCGCCGCTTCGCGCTCTCCTCAAGGCTTCCTCGACCACCCGCGCCTTTTACTATATGCGGCGGCACAGCAGAAAATCTGCGGGAGCTTGCGAGCTTCATATCCCACCGATGGGGCCAAATGAGAACTCTCTTTCCGCGATAGACGGTTCCCGCACCCTCACTCCGCCAGGGGTAATCGTGACTGTGAATATTAATACGACGGATAGACGGTGCGGTAGAACTGCATGGCAGTCGCGGCGGGCGTCTGGAATTGGAACACCCCTTCTCCATGCCTTTGGTTGGTTAAGGGCGCAGTGAGATTGGTGACTTTGGACCAAGGGCCATTGAGGCTTGGAGCAGATTCAATGGTGTAAGACACGCCGGGTATCCCCCCAAATCCAAACGCCAGATTGCCGCCAATGACCTGCGGTCTGAACAGTAGGTTTTGCGCGGGGCCTTGGGCGGGGCCGACCGTTACGGCGACAGTGCCGGAAGCACTGCCGCCATGTCCGTCGGAAACGGTGTAGAGGAAGGAATCAAGGCCTGTGAAGTTGGGCGGCGGGTTGTAGGTGACGATACCGGAGGCCACCGCACAACAGGCGCCACCATTCACGCTGAGAGGAGTGACGGCAGTGACGGTAAGAGCATAGCCGTCAAGGTCGATGTCGTTGAGAGTGAGTTTTGCGCTGGCGAAACTGACCGGCGTGTTGGTAGCCGTGGCTATACTGTCCGGCAGACACTGGATGTGCAGCACGCATTTGCCCGCCGCGCCGGCGTTGTAGATGGCGGCGATTTCACCCGTCGAAAGCGCCCGGTTGTAAAGCGAAACCTCGTCAATCAGCCCGCCGAACATGTTCAGGTACGGCGCCCATGTGCCCGTCGTGCCAATGAACAGCGGTGTCGTGTCGTAATCCAACGCAAATCCCGCCGTCGCTGACGCCTCCGCCACGCCGTTGACATACAGAATGGATTGGTTGCCGTCGTAGCTGGCCGCCACGTGATACCATACCCCGCGCTGGATGATGGTTTGGGAGTTAATCACCACCTGGTTGCCGTCGCGTGAAACCACAAACTGGAAGTGGTCGGACGATGTCCCGTCGCCGTTGGCAATGGTCTCTTTCATGAGGCTGTAGCCTTAAAACCAGGCCGACCAGGTGTTCTTCTTGAACACGATCTGTTCGCCGCCGTTGGTGGAAGGCAGGCTCGGATCCAGCCAGACCCACGCCTCGACGGTGACGTTGGCGGGCTTGAGCGCCGGTGAATCAGGTATCTCGACGTAGCCGTTGGCGCCGTCGAAATGGAAAGCCTGCCCAACCATGCCCGCCGCATAACTCGCGCCACTGGGCGAGAGGGCGCCATTGTTCACGCCGAGAGTGTCATTGGCGTTGCCCTCGCCTTTCCACCAGCCCGCCATCCCGGAGGGCGGCGGATCGCAACTGCCGGTGAGAGCGGCGCTTGATGACTCCGGAATTACAGATTGGATGACACCAACCAAGAAAACCGCGAAGAATGCCCTTGAAATAAGTCGAGACTTCCAATTCGATTTGCCGTCCATATTGTGAACGAACTATGGTTTGTCAGTTTTCATGATTTTCTCCTCGGCGCACGGATTTGCAAGCCATATCAAAATCCCAATATGCCCGTTTTGTCACATCGCCATGCTCAACATTCAGCGCCGCGCCAATCATTTTGCCGGAACCGGCTTTTTCGGAGTCCGCAGCTTCTGCGCGGCAAACTTCTCCGATTTCGTTAACCAGTTTATTTTCAACGGTTAAAATGGCTCCAAAGGTAGGACTCGAACCTACAACCCCACGGTTAACAGCCGCGTGCTCTACCATTGAGCTACTTTGGAACTCAGGGACGGACAATCTATGGAGCGCGAGGGCGGTCGTCAAACGCTTTTCGGGGAAATATCAGTCTCCCACGAGTTCCTGGCGGTCGGGCGGAGCGGAGAAAGTGATCTCGGGATCTTCGTCGAGCCAGGTTGGGTTCATGGGAATGACGAGTTCGCGGGCGGCGTTGGCGATGATTCGTTGGGGGCCGGCCTTGACGTTGATCGTGACGGAAGGGTTCTGTGCGGAGGGCGCAAAAACGATCTTAAGACCTGTTATGTTGACTCGCGCGGTGGCAGGAAGGACTTCGCGCATGCGGTCCTCGACGTATTCACAGTCCTTGACGGATTTCATCAGGCGCCGATAACTCGTGGGATTGGCGACGCGGTCCACGGCGAGGGCGAGGCCCCAATCGAGTTGCATGGCGCCCTTAGGCTGGTCGGTGACCAGCCATGTTTCTTCGGCGAGGAGGTCATCGCGCAAGGGCACGTTGAATTCTCCATTCGCGGCGATTTTGACTGGAATTTTTCCCTGCTTGGTGTCGATGTAGGCGACGACATCGCTAGCCTTGACAGCGGTGTTGGTGGGCGACATGCGCAGGACGACGACGAGATTGGTGTAAGCGCGGGAAAGGTCGTTCTGGATTTGTTCCATGCGATACAACGCGGCATAGGGCAAACGCGCGTTTTCCGCCCGCACGGGAGAGGCGAGAGAAAAAAAGAGACCGGCCGCCGCGATGAATTTCCCGCTCATACAGGCTGCTCTGTCAACTGAATAGTCGATGGCTCCGGACGGCGCAGGCTGGCCCAAAATCGTGGCGGCATGACGGCCAAAGCAATCAACGCCACCTGGCTGACGTCAAAGCCAATCAACCAAAAGAGGGCCTTGTCCATAAAGCCGTAGGAATGGAGGCCGATGCCCAGCATGTTCACGCCAAACCAGGAAAAGCTGGTGATGATGTTACCGAAAATAGCCATCGCCATCAAACCGCGCTCTTTGATCATGCCGCCCCAGCGCGCGTGCAGGATGACGGCGTTCCAAAGGACGATGAGGAGGGCGCCGTTTTCCTTCGGATCCCAGCCCCAGAAACGTCCCCACGATTGATCGGCCCAAATGCCGCCAAGAACGGTCCCGACGAAGCTGAACAAGGTGGCAAAACAAACAATGCCATAGACCATGCGGGTGAGAGACTTGGCGATTTCGGGCGTCAACGTGCGGGTGAAGAAACCGCGCACGATATAAATTGTGGCCAGCAAACCGGCGACGAACATCGAGGCGTATCCAGTCGTCACGACGACGACGTGGGTGGCGAGCCAGATATTGGTGTCAAGAACAGCGCGCAACATTTCCATAGTGTCGCCGCTCAAGGCGAGATGGTGAGCAATGATGAGGGTGACGAATCCGATGAAACCGGAAACGACCAAACCAATGCCGCCGCGAAAAATGCGCTCGAGAACCATGCCCAACAGACACGAGCCCCAGCCGATGAAAATGGCGGAAGAATAAAGATTCGTTACGGGCGGTCGGCCTTCCAGATACATGCGAAACCCGAGGCCGATGGAATGAATGACGAAGGCCAGGACCAGGAGGGCAAGACCAGAACGGCGCACCCATTCCGAAAGATTCACCCAGTAAAGGCTACCGAGCAAAACGACCGCGACGTAGATGACCATGGCTTTGTAAAACGGCTCGATCTGATTGAAGAAAAATTCCTCGCCGCCCTTTTTCAACGCGGGATACAAATTATTTTCCTGAAGCCAGACGCGATACTCGGCAATCGCCTTGTTGAAGGCGGGCGCATCGCCCTGATTGTAGGCACCGGACATGGCGGCGTAATAGCGCGCGGGCGGTTGGATTTCGCCGTTGCGCATGGACTGGAGCAAGTTGGTTCCTATATTTGACCAGGCGTTGCGAGGCTGATCAGGCAGCGGCGGAATGATCAACGGATCCGCCAACGAGGACAATTCCTGGTAGCGATTGAAGAACGCGGTGATGCGCTGCAAATCCTGCTGGTTGGCGTCGTCTTTTTTGTTCTCCGCCGCCATGAGCGCGGCTTTTCCGGGGGCAATCGCCTCGGAGTAAGCGGCCAGTTCTTCGGTGAAACCGCCGGTCCCCTCCGGTTCGAGGCTGTTTTTCAAACGATGAAAGAGCCAGAGACTGCTCCAGAGATGCATCAAGTCCTTCTGATAAGGCGTGCGGAGCTTGGCTGCGTCGTCTCCCAGCGGTTCTTCCGTCGCCCGGAGCTTGTCCACTTGCGATTGCAGATGATCAATCTCGTTGGTGATGTCGTCGAATGAATAGTAATCCAGCCCCGGTTTGTCGGCGCCAAGCACTCCGGCGAGGTCCGGGTTCTGCACGCGGAAAATGCGGTATTGATCGGCCTTTCGGGGGCGTGTCATGGTATCGAGCAACCATTCGTTGGCGGAAAGCGGCCCGGCATTTGTCAAGCGCACAACGGACTTGCCGCTGATGCTCAACAGGGAGTTGCGCGCCACCGAATCCAGCGGCTGGAGGCGTCCATCCAAAAGGACTGGCAAACGGCCAAAAGCGGCGAGATCGAAGCCGTCTTTGGGCTTCGGCGCCTGAGCACCGGAAATGAACCACAGCGCAAAAACCGCGACGAGAATCCAAGGCATCCAGCGTTTCATACGGCCTCCTTTGGTTGGGGCGGACGCCGTCGCGCGGCCTCTTTTCTCAATGCCTGTACGACTAGTGGCCGGGTTTGGGCGGCGCGTTTGCGGGCGAAGCCGAACAGGTGCGTTAAGAATTGGATGAGCAAACCGGCGCCGACCATAACGCAAGCGAGGTAGGGCGTGGGCGAAAACGGATTTTGCACGACCTGCAAGACGGTGGCCCGATCATCGGGCTTGAAGGAGGCCTGGTAAAATGTCTCGCCGCGATAACGCAACGGATTGTTCATGTAGATTAATATGTCGCGGTCCTCGCCCGCGGCGGCATCAGTCAAGTGAATACGACTGGCAAAGTTTTTGGGAATATCGGTGCCGGCGTAAACGTCGTGGGTAAACTCCCGCAGCGTGATGGTGTAAGGCTTGTAATACCGCACGGCGCGCAACGCAATTTGATACGTCCGCCCGGCATACGAAAATTCCTGGGGCTTGGAAAGTGAGGTTCCGAGCAGATCGCCGAGTTCAGACTGCAAGTTGTCGGCAAAAGGAAATTTGTTCATCCAGGTGGAGACGGTCCATTCGCCAATGGGGCCTTGAGCGGAAACGAGGCGCAGGAGCGCAGCCGGTTTGTCTTCGTCATCCATGCGGGTCGTATGTTTGGCGGGCGTGAACTGGAGCTTCTGGCCAATTCCATCGGCAGCTTTCATTTTATCGCCACCGCCAGACATGGGGCCAGCAGGATTGGAGTTGAGAAAGTAATTCTCCACTGCAATGGAAAAAGGAAGGTTTGGCGTTTTGATTTCGCCACCTTTGGCGAGAAAAGATTCCGGAATGGAAACGACGGTGTCTTGTTTGGGATCGGTCACGTCAACGATAGCCAATTCATTCTTGCGACTGTCCTCGGAATAATTTTTCGAGCCGCCGACCGGAATGAACATCGTGCTCTCGCGCTGGAAGGATTCGGTGAACAATTGGCCGACGAGCAACACGACGATTCCGGCGTGAGTGAGGAAGATGCCGATTTTTTTATTGGACCACTTGAAGCGCGTGATGTGGGCAGCGAGAAGGTTCACGAGCAAGACCGAGCCAAGCAGCCAGCCGCCGGGGAGCAAAGGAATTCGAAGAGAGGAACCGTGAGGCGTCCAATAAACGAAGAAGCTGCGGAAAAACTGGGATTGGACGTCGTAGAGGCCGAGATAGACCTGGGCGATGGTGCCGGAAAAGATGAGAATAATCGCCAGACAGAGACAAACGACCGTCAAACGCAGCGACGAAATAAATTTGATGAAATGATTCAACATTTACTGGTATTGAGCTGTTTGGACGAATTTCACAAACCCATCCTTCTCCTTGGAGACGGTGGCGCCGTCGCCGACCAATTTGTAAAACCAGGTCTGGCCGCCGTGGGGGACGATCGCTGCCACCATGCGCGCGGGTTGGCTGGTTTTGGCGTCTGTGCCGGTGAAATCGACCAAGGTGGCTTGGACGCCGTTGGCATCAATGGATTGGATCGCCGTGGAAAAATCCTCTTCCGAAACCGGAGGCAGGCTCAGTTGGCCGCGCCAACGATTCACGTTGGCCAATTTACCGCCGACATCGCCCGGGAACGAACTGATGGAGACGACCGCCGTTCCCTTGTCATCATCCACCGTGTAAGATTTGAGGACCATCGGCCCGGCCGGGCGATCGCGCCAGTGGGAAGGCGGATTCCATTTGGCGTTATCCGCAGAATCGGCGGCGGCTGAATCGACAGGCATCGACACGCTTGAAGATGAGGCTGCCTGGCTGGCTCCGAATTGGACTGATTTTAGGAAATCCAAAAACGTGGACCGGGCCGATGCGACCACGGATTTGTCGCCCTTTAATTTGAAAAACCAACTGGCTCCATCGCGCATGACATCGGCGACTACGGTGCGGCCTGACTCGCCGGAAATGTCATAAAGCCTGCCCGAAGCGCGATCCACTGCGATTGGCTCGGAGGAAAGTCCGGCTTCGTTCATCGGCGGCAAGGCGAGCTCGCGCCGCCAACGGTTGACATTGTCCAACTCCGTTCCGACAGAACCTGGAAAAGAGGTAATGGCGACTTCGGCTTTCTTGCCGTCGGCGTTGATAATGAGAAAGTTACCAATGCGCACGCTGGTTGGCGGCAATTCCTGCCATCCGTTTGGCGTTTTCCAATGCACATCGGCTGGCGAAACGTCGCCAACTGGCACTTGACCCGAACTCATTGAATCAGGACTCGCCGAACCCTGACCGGAGAGGGGGGGGGGAGGGGGGGGGGTCTCTTTTGGAACCGTATAGACGTGGATTTGGTCGTCACCGAGGCACACCGAGGCCGCCGGAACCAAAGCGGCCGCCAAAACCAGAGAAAGTGGAAAGATGTGCTTCATTTCACCCGTCGTGGAAAACATCATAGCGCTTGCCGGGCGGAGCAAAAGCGGTTTTTTGGTTGGAGCAAGCCGGAGCAAAGACATTTTACAGGAAATAGAGGAAATGGAGCGGAAAACTGAGATGGCAAGTGGTTGGGGATATGACCATGAGGACACAAGACTCCTCCCGACGCGGCGAGGGTCATTCGCGCGTTGGCGGTCACGATGCCGGTTTTTCATGGCAAAGAGCATACATGGTTGGAATAAATCCAACTCATGGATTGTTGCATATTATAACACGACGGTCAAGGTGGAAGTTTTTAGACGAGATTAACAAGATGGAGCGGTTTATGGCAAAGCCATGACACCGGGCAGATTGAGGCGGTCATATTCCTTGGGATCAATGCGGCGAATGGCGAGGGCAGCTTCGGCGTGAGGAGAAGCAAAAGGAGCGAGGAGTTTTTCCAACGCAGGAAGGGCTGGTTTTGCGTCTGGACCGATATCACCGAGCAATCGAACCAGATTTTCTTTTTCACTGCCGAATTTTGACTTTGCCAATTCAGAAACCAACCCTGCAATTGGCGGGTGAGGCTCAACTCCCAACCTCCATAAGGAAACTTCGGCGGCGAGGCGGAAATAATTGCTGGACGGGTCAGGTCTGAAAGCAAGTGGAGCGGTGTATGGCTTTGAATCGTCGTAATAAACAGCAAGTGGAGGGGCGTGTTCCAACTCGCGCAGAATCGGTATGACTTCAGAAGCATTCTGTGGCGCTATTTTTGTAATGGCGTCAGCTGCGTCGCAACGCACCTGAGGAACGGAGCTACGCAATTCTCCTTCCAAAAAAGGAAGCGCATCTTTTGCGTCCACGCCGATGCCGCCTAAAGCCGACATTGCGGCGCGAGACCCAATCCAATAGTTGGTAGATAAGATTTCCACGGCGGGCCTGGCTGGCCGGCCAATTTCTCTGAGCGCGTCAGCAACCAAACCGTTTTCATTCCGTTTATAGTCAGTCCCAGGCACTTTTAGAAATTCAATGAGCGCAGGAACTGCTGCTTTGGCATCGGCACCGTACATCTTGATAGCCCTCAACGCTTGAGCTCGAACGGCTTCATTTGTGCCTTGAATCTCCGAGATAAGGACGGACACGTTGGCGTCAGCATTGGACTTGATTTGGGCGTTAAACTGAGCCAACGCCGAGGGGTCAAGCGATCGAATGATGGCTTCGGCCTGCTGTCTGATTGTGTGGTTCGAATTTCCCATATCGGCTATAAGATTCGGAATGCCGGGACGGGCCGCGTCACCCATTTCGGCCAGGACTCTAAGCGCGAGTAATATTTGTTGCGGGTGAGCGACAAGGGTGGAAAAAACCATGTTGGTCTCCCGATCCACTTCCCACAAAGTCCGGGCAGCAAAACCTGCCACAGACCGATCTCCATTGGTGACCAATGTTTGTAACAGGGGAACAGCGACATGGGCTGCACTTCCACATCGTCCTATAAAAATGATTCCAGCAATTCGCCGGGCGGAATTTGTGCTTTT
>Ga0182024_10011540_pt1 | contig 17694 bp, 16 predicted proteins | sample P32metaG_FD_120480 | JGI IMG/M metagenome (GOLD analysis project Ga0182024, IMG submission 120480) | Permafrost microbial communities from Stordalen Mire, Sweden - P3-2 metaG (Illumina Assembly) | ecosystem: Environmental > Terrestrial > Soil > Wetlands > Permafrost | place: Sweden: Stordalen... | reverse complement strand
CGTGGCCCAGGAGCGTGAGGTCGCTGAGGAACAGCGCCACCTCGACGGGGCGCACACCGCGCTCGACGCGATGCGGGACGAGGCACGCTCGATGCTGGGCGACGTGCTCGACATCGGGCGCGGCGGCACCTTCCAGTCGAGGACCGAGCGCGACATCGTCGTGAACACCGCGCTGTCCCGCCTCCAGCAGCTCGACATCGGCGACCAGGCCCTCCTGTTCGGGCGCATCGACACGGCAGCCGTGTCGAGCGGGCACGCGGGCGAGACCTTCCACATCGGACGCGTCGCGGTCTCCGGCGAGGACCTCGAGCCGCTCGTCGTCGACTGGCGTGCACCGATCGCAGAGCCCTTCTACCGCGCGACCGGTGTCGAGCCGCTCGGCCTCGCGCGACGTCGCCATCTACAGGTGCGGCACCGCGAGGTCCTCGGGGTGGAAGACGAGTACTTCACGCAGGCCGACGGGACCGGACCCGACCGCGGCCAGGTCGAGCGTGCCACGCAGGACGGGCTCGTCGAGAACGGCCTCGCCCTCGGCGGCCCCGGCGCCCTCCTCGCGGCGCTTGGCCAGGCGAGGACGGGCCAGATGGGCGACATCGTCGCCACGATCCAGCGCGAGCAGGACGAGATCATCCGCTCGCCGCTGCCGGGCCTCCTCCTCGTCCAGGGCGGGCCGGGCACCGGGAAGACCGCCGTCGCCCTGCACCGTGCGGCCTACCTCCTCTACACGCACCGCTTCCCGCTCGAGCGACAGGGCGTGCTCGTCGTCGGGCCGAATCCGCTGTTCCTCCGCTACATCGAGCAGGTCCTCCCGTCGCTCGGCGAAGCGGGGGTGACGCTGTCGACGGTCGCCGGTCTCGTCCCGGAGATCCAGGCGGTCGCAAACGAGCCCGACGACGTCGCCGAGCTCAAGGGCGACGCGAGGATGGCGCGGCTCGTCGCTCGCGCCGTCCGCACGCGCCAGCGTGCGCTGCCGCACGACGTGCAGATCCCCTTCGGCGTCGCCGTGCTCACGCTGTCGAGGTCGATGACCGAGGACGTGGTCGCACGCGCGAAGCGGCGCCCCGGTCCGCACAACCAGCGCCACCGCTTCGTCGAGCGCGAGCTCGCCGGGCTGCTCGCCGCCCAGTACCGCCGACGCGTCTACGGCACCGTCGAGGTCGAGGACGGCGACGACCTCGAAGAGCAGGTTCGCAGGACCAAGGAGTTCCGAGCGTCGCTCCGGCGGATCTGGCCACGGCTGGCCCCACACGAGCTCATCCACGACCTACTGGGCGCCCTCCCGCTCCTGCGCGCTGCCGGCAAGGGCCTCTTCTCGGACGCCGAGCTGCAGCTGCTCTCGAGGCCCCGATCCGACGGGCTCGACGAGGTCGCCTGGACCATCGCGGACGCCGCGCTCGTCGACGAGGCGCGGACCGTCCTCGGCCCGGCCCGCGCCGCTCGACGACAGCCGGCGCCGACGTCGGTCCGAGAGCTCTTCGACCCACCGGCAGCGGTCGAGTCGTCCGGCGACGACGAGCTCACCCGCAGCTTCGGCCACATCGTCGTCGACGAGGTCCAGGACCTCTCGGCGATGCAGCTGCGCATGCTCGCCCGGCGCTCCATCTCCGGGTCGATGACGGTGGTGGGCGACATGGGCCAGTCGACCGCGGCAGGCGCGGCGGGCTCCTGGGACCAGGTCGTCACGCACCTCTCGCCGCGCAAGCCGCCGTCGACCGTCGAGCTCACCGTGAGCTACCGCACGCCGAAGGAGGTCCTCGACGTCGCGGCCGGCGTGCTCGCGGTCGCCGAGCCCTCGCAGCGCCCTCCGCGCCCCGTGCGCACGACGGGCGTCGAGCCCGACCTGCGCGTGGTCACCTCCGAGGTGCTCTACGACGAGGTGGTCGCGGCGTCGCGACGCGAGCTCGCGGCCGTCGCTCCCGGCCGCGTCGCGGTCCTGGTGCCGGCCGCCGACCTCGAGCTCGCCATCGCCACGCTGCTCGCCGCGTCGCTGCAGCCGGTCGACCCCCGCGTGGCGTCCGGTGAGGGGCTCGCCGCCAACCTGGTCGTGCTCCCCGCGGACGACGCAAATGGATTGGAATTCGACTCCGTCGTCGTCGTCGAGCCCCAGCGGATCGCCCAGCGAGGCGGCGAGGGACGCGCGACCACTCGTCGCGGGCTCCGATCGCTCTACGTCGCGATGACGCGCCCGACGAGAAGGCTGACAGTGCTCGGGACGTCCCCGCTTCCCACCAGCGACGCGTCGAGCGGACCCGCCCAAATGTGGCACGCGGAACCGGCGATCAACTAGACAGTACCGTCGTGGCGCAGGCTCTCCCTTTGGACAGCCTCCCGCAGCCGACGAAGATCGTTCACGATCGTCCGCCGATGCTCGCGATCGGCGTCATGATCTGGCTCGGCTCCGAGGTCATGTTCTTCTCAGGGCTGTTCGCCGCCCTCTTCACGATCCGCGCCCGACTGGGCACGTGGCCGCCGGCCGGCACGAAGCTGGACGTCATCCAGGCAGGGATCTTCACTTTGATCCTGGTCTCGTCGTCGTTCACGATGCAGTGGGCGGTCTGGCAGCAAGAGCACGACCGGCGACGCTCCGCGAAGCGGTGGGTCTGGGCCACCTTTGTCCTCGGCGCGCTGTTCCTCGGGAACCAGATCTACGAGTGGACCCACATCACGACGCGGTGGAACACAAACTCCTACGGCTCGATCTTCTTCATCACGACGGGCCTCCACGGCGCGCACGTCTTCTTGGGGCTCGTGGCCATGACGTTCCTCGCGGTGCGCATGAAGGGTCGACTGCACGGTGACCCCGGTGAGCTGTCGAACTTCCAGGCCGTGAGCTACTACTGGCACTTCGTCGACATCGTGTGGATCGGGCTGTACTCGTGCCTGTTCCTGCTCAAGTAGCCATGATGGCTCCACGCCACCCGCGACTGCGCCACGTGGGCGCGCTCGCGCTCCTCGGCATCGTCGGCGGCCTTGCCGTGCTGCCTTTCGCGGCGAGCGCGTCCTCGCCCACGACCACCACGACGTCCACGACCTCCACGACGTCCATCCCGCCCACGACGACGACCACCACGCCGACGGCGTCCACGCCGCTGCCGAACGTCCCCTACAAGATCTTCTGGATGGGGATCCCCGAGCAGACGCCTCCGTACAATCGGGCGAACTCCGGCACGCCGAACGCGACGATCAGGATCTTCAACAAGAACGGGCAGCTCGCGATCTACGGGAACACCTCGGTGCTGTACTTCCTGCCGCAGCTCCTCCAGCACCAGCTCTCGACGCCGGCGCTGTACTCGGTGGGCGAGCAGCTGTACCAGCAGAACTGCAGCGCGTGCCACGGGATCGACGCCAACGGCGTCCCGTTGCACCTGACGCCGGCGGGTGGGGGGTTCCCCTCGCTGCACGGCATCGGACCCGCGGCGGTCGACTTCTGGATCGAGTCGGGACGGATGCCAGCGACCTCGACCAAGATCACCCAGCCGATCCGTCGGCCCCCGCGACTCGACCACATGCAGGCGCTCGCGATCGCGACGTACATCACGGCGCGGTGGCCCGGGACGCCCTACATCCCCCAGGTGAACCTCCAGGGCGCGAGCCTCTCGGACGGCGCGCAGCTCTTCGCGGCGAACTGCGCGGCGTGCCACACGATCACGGGCGACGGTGACGCGCTCGCGAACAGCACGTTCGCGCCGTCCCTTCGCGACATCCCCGCGACACAGGTGGCCGAGGCGCTCCGAACCGGCCCGGCGAACATGCCGATCTTCACGGGGAACCTGACGGACCTGCAGCTGCGTGACGTGGTCGCCTACGTCGTGGACAAGATCGAGCACCCAGAGAACCCCGGCGGCATCGGCCTCGGCGGGCTCGGCCCGGTCGGCGAGGGATTTGTCGGCCTCGCGCTCGGCGTGGGCCTCCTTGCGCTCGTGGGGTTCTGGATCGGGGACCGGTCGTGACCGACGCGCACCTCGAGCCGCTCTCGCGGCACCCCCGCCATATGGAGCGGGTCATCACCGGGCTCTTCTTCGTCGGGCTCGTCGCCTTCGGGCTCTTCGGCGCCGCCTACTGGCAGAACTGGGCGGCCTGGACGCTCGGCGCGACGCTCGGCGTGGGCATGGTCGCCGTCGGCGCCGGGATGACGGCCTGGGGCAAGTACCTGATGCCGAGGGGCCCGTTCGTCGAAGAGCGCCACGTGCTCGCCTCGGCGCCCGAGGACCTCGAGAGGTTCACGAACGCGATCGTCGCGCGAGGGGGCATCGAGGTGCGGCGGCGCAAGGTGCTGGGCGGCATGCTCGGCGCCGGCATGGGCGTCTTCGGCGTCGTCGCGATCTTCCCGCTGCTGCGCTCGCTCGGGCCGCTGCCGGGCACCACGCTCCAGACGACGAACTGGAAGCGAGGGACCTACCTGGTCGACCAGGCGGGCCGCCGGATCCACGTCGGCGACCTGGGCGTCGGCAGCATCGTCACGGTGTTCCCCGAGGGCCTCGAGAACACCGACGAAGGCCAGGCGGTCGACCAGACGATCCTCATCCACGCCGAGGCCAGCTCTTGGACCACTCCCGACACGACCCCCGGCGGCTTCGTCGCGTACTCCAAGCTGTGCACGCACGCGGGCTGTCCCGTCGGCCTCTACGAGCGGGGGCTGCAGTACCTCGTCTGCCCGTGCCACCAGTCGATGTTCGAGGTCCTCGAGGGGGCCACCCCGGTGTTCGGCCCCGCACCGCGTCCGCTCCCGCAGCTGCCGATCTCGACGGACGCGGCCGGGTACTTCTACGCGCTCGCGGGCTACGACCAGGCCGTCGGCCCGGGCTTCTGGGAGCGGTCGTAGTGGCCCCCCTCCGGAGGCGCAAGAAGCCCCAAGAGCCGCTCGGGCCCTACGGCAAGTTCGGCAAGTCGGTCGCCGAGCTCGACGAGCGCCTCGGGATCGCCAAGGGCGGCCGCACGTTCCTCGACAAGATCTTCCCCGACCACTGGTCCTTCATGCTCGGCGAGATCGCCCTGTACTCCTTCGTCGTGCTGCTCGTGACGGGCGTCTTCCTCACGCTCTACTACATCCCCTCGGTCGCCCCGACCGTGTGCCACACCCCCTACGCGCCGATCAACGGCCAGGTGACGTCACAGGCCTTCTGCTCGACGGTCAACCTGTCGTTCTCGGTGCGCGCGGGTCTCCTCATGCGCCAGATGCACCACTGGGCGTGCGACATCTTCGTGGGGGCGATCGTGCTGCACATGGCGCGGGTCTTCTTCACGGGCGCCTTCCGCAAGCCCCGCGAGCTCAACTGGACCATCGGGCTCACGATGCTGATCCTCGCGATCCTGAACGGGTTCATCGGCTACTCGCTGCCCGACGACCTCATCTCGGGCACCGGCATCCGCATCGCCTACTCGATCGTGCTGTCGATCCCCGTGGTCGGGACCGACCTCGCGTTCTTCCTCTTCGGGGGCAACTTCCCCGGGACGGCGATCATCCCGCGGTTCTTCACGCTCCACGTGCTGATCCTCCCCGCGGTGATCGTGGGCCTGCTCTCGGCGCACCTGTTCCTGCTCGTGCGCCAGAAGCACACCCAGTTCCCCGGCCCCGGCAAGACCGAGCGCAACGTCGTGGGCTCCCCGATGTACCCCGTGTTCATGGCGAAGACGACGGGGTTCCTCTTCATGATCGGCGGGGTGACGGCCCTCCTGGGCGCGTTCTTCCAGATCAACCCGATCTGGCAGTTCGGCCAGTACAAGGCGTCGAACATCTCCTACGCGGTCCAGCCCGACTGGTACATGGGGTGGCTCGACGGCGCGCTCCGCGTCATGCCGTCCTGGGAGTTCGTCGGCCTCGGGCACTCGATCCCCTTCGAGGTCTTCCTCCCGGCGATCGTGTTCCCGGGCATCATCTTCACGGTCTGCTTCCTCTGGCCGATGATCGAGCGCCGGTACACCAAGGACGCGCTCATGCACAACCTGCTTGACCGGCCGCGCGACCGGCCCAAGCGCACCGCGGCGGGGGCGGCGATGCTCGGGCTGCTCAGCATGCTCTTCATCGCGAGCGCCACCGACGTGCTGGCGAACTTCTTCCACATCTCGCTCAACTCGGTGCTCATCGCGATGCGCATCCTCGTCATCGTCACGCCGTTCGTCTGCTACTTCGTCGCGTGGAAGATCTGCCTCGAGCTCCAGGCCGTCCCCAAGGCCGGCAAGCGCAAGGTTGCCAACGTGGTCACGCTCACCACGGCGGGGGAGTACGTCGCCACCCCCATGCCGCCCCCGCCCGGCGCCGACCACGAGCTCGCGCCCGAGTTCGTGCCCGCCCTCCTCGAGCTGGAGGACGGGGGCGTCGACGACGGGTCGCCGCACGCGGGGGATGCCGGGGCCGCCTTCGGCACCTCCTCGGTGCGCACCGTCCCGAGGTGAGCCCGCGCGGCGCCCCGCGCGCCGCGCCCGCGACGTCTCGCCCGTCCCAGCGGAGCTCTCCGTGAGCGCCTCGCGGCTCGTCGCGTTCGCACTGACCTCGTTCGTGATCATCCTCGTGCCGGGGCCGAGCGTGCTCTTCGTGCTGGCCCGCGGCATCGCCTGGGGCCGGGCCGTCGCACTCTTCACCGTCCTTGGCAACTCCCTCGGCGTCCTCGTGCTGTCCTCGCTCGTGGCGGTCGGCCTCGGCTCGGTGCTCACGAGGTCGGTCGTGCTCACCGAGGCGATCGAGGTGGCAGGTGGGTGCTACCTCGTGTGGCTGGGCCTCGACGCGCTGCGCCACCGCCGCGCGCACGCCGAGGCCATGCAGGCGGGCGGCGGCCCCCGCCCCTCCCGCGCCCTCGCGGTCCGGCAGGGCTTCGTCGTCGGCCTCTTCAACCCGAAGGCGCTCGTGTTCTTCGTCGCGGTCTTCCCCCACTTCGTGGACACCGCGTCCGGCCACGTGACGCTCCAGCTCGTCATGCTCGGCCTGCTCTTCGCCCTGCTCGCGCTGTGCTCGGACGGCGCGTGGGCGCTCGGGGCGGGCGCGACGCGCGACCGCCTGCGCGCCGCCCCACGCGTGCTCGTCGCGCTGCGCACGGGGGGCGGCGTCGTCATGCTCGGCCTCGGCACGCTGATCATCACCACGGCGGTCGCCTGAGGCGCCACATTTGACGCCGGGGGCGGGCTGGGTCAGATTCGTCATGGTGGCGAACCCCTCCAAGTACCAGCCGGGCACCCAGGCCATCCACGCCGACGACGCGGCGCGCGGCGGCGCGGTCGTCGCCCCGATCAGCCAGGCGACGACCTTTGCCCATCCGACCGACGCCGCGTTCGTCGACGCGGCGACGAGGAGCTTCTCGGACGACTTCTACGTCCGCTACGGCACGCCGAACCACACCCAGGTGGCCGAGGTCGTCGCCGCCCTCGAGGGCGCGGACCGAGCGCTCGTGACCGCGGGCGGGATGGGCGCGATCTCGACGATCGCGCTCGCGCTCTTGAAGGCCGGCGACCACGTCGTCGCCCAGCGGAGCATCTACCCGGGCACGACGGCGCTCGTGGCGTCGGTGCTCGAGCGCTTCTCGGTGACCTCCACGACCGTCGACCTCGAGGACCTGGACGCGCTCGACGCCGCGTTGTGCGACGAGACCGCCATGGTCCTCGTCGAGACACCGAGCAACCCGTTCCTCGGGGTGGTCGACGTCGGGGCGGTCGCGCACCTCGCGCACCGCCGCGGCGCGATCGTCGTCGTCGACAACACGCTCGCCACGCCGATCAACCAGCGTCCCCTCGAGCTCGGCGCGGACCTCGTCTGGCACAGCGCGACCAAGTACCTCGGCGGGCACTCCGACGTGTCAGCCGGCGTCGTCGCCGGTCGCACCGACGTGATCGAGGAGGTCTGGCGGACCCACCTGGTCGTGGGCGCGGTCCTCGGCCCCTTCGACGCGTGGCTGCTGCTGCGCGGCCTGCGCACCCTCGACGTGCGCGTCGCGCGCCACAACGAGAACGCCGCGGTGCTGGCCGCCGCCCTCGAGGCCCACGAGGCGGTGACCGCGGTGCACTACCCGGGTCTCGCCTCGCACCCCCGCCACGAGCTCGCCGTGGCCCAGATGCGCGGGTTCGGCGGCCTCTTGTCCTTCGAGGTCGCGGGCGGCGCCGCGGCGGCGGACCGCGTCTTGGACGGCCTCACGCTGTCCACCAGGGCCGCCAGCCTCGGCTCGGTCCACACGCTCGGCACCCGGCCCGCGGCGATGTGGGGAGACGCCCGCAACTACGACACGTCCCTCGCCGACTCGGTCCCGCCCGGGCTGATCCGGCTCGCCGTCGGCATCGAGTCCACCGGCGACCTCCTCGAGGACCTCACCTCGGCGCTCGACCGCTCCGCAGAGGCACGCAGTGCGGACGACGAGGCCGGCGCGGCGCGTCCGTGAGGCGCACGGCACACGCGGGCGGCGCTCGAGGGCGAGCCCGTCGCCGCTGACGTGCTGCCGGGGGCCCCGACGACGCTCGGCGCGCGCCGTGCGCAGCGACTCCTCCGCGCCGCGCCGGCCGTGGGCGTGGTCGCGTGGGCGATCGACGCCGTGGTCATGCTCGTGTGGGGTCGGGGGTGGTCGCTCGATCTGCGCGTCTACCTTCTCGCGGGGCGTGCGTTCCTCCACGGGTCGCCCGTGTACTCGGCGTTCTTCACGACCCAGCACCTTCCGTTCACCTACCCGCCGTTCGGGCTGGTGGTGCTCAGCCCGCTCTCGGTGCTCCCGATCCCGGTCACCGAGGTGCTGTGGTGGGTCCTCGACGCGGTCGCGCTGACGGCCACCGTCTTCCTCGCGCTTCCACGCGCGGCCTCGCTGCGCACCCGGGACCGGTGGTGGCTGGCCTTCGCGATCGCCGGTGTCGCCGCCCTCGTCCTCGAGCCCGTGCGGGCCAACGCCGACTACGGCCAGGTCAACGTGATCCTCATGTTCATGGTGGTGGCGGACCTCGTCGCGGTGCGCGGGCGCTGGCGGGGGCTGCTCATCGGCGTCGCTGCGGCGATCAAGCTGACGCCGCTGTACTTCGTCCTCTACTTCTTCGTCGACCGCGACCGTCGGGCGCTCGGCACCGCGCTCGGGAGCGCGCTTGCGCTGACGGGGCTCGCGTGGCTGGTCCTCCCGGGGGACTCCACGCACTACTTCGTCCACGAGCTGCTGCACCCGAACCGCTTCGGGCGGGCCGGGTCGATCGGCAACGAGGCCCTGTCGGGCGTGTTCCACCGCACGCCGTTCACGAGCCCCGCCCTCTCGACGGCCCTGTGGCTTGCAGCGTCCCTCGCCGTGACCGTCGTGGTCGTCGACGTGGCACGCCTCGTCATCGGCGAGAGCCCCCTGCAGGCCGTCGTCGCCATCGGGCTGGGGGCGCTCCTCGTGAGCCCGCTCAGCTGGTCGCACCACTGGTGCTGGCTCGTGCTCCTGCCCCTCGTCGCGTGGGAGCGGCGGCGCAGCACCCCGTTCGTCGTGCTGAGCGCCGTCGTCCTCCTCGACGCGATCGTCGCCCCCTACGCCGACTTCCACCGGGGCGCGAGCCGATCGATCGGGCCGAGCACCCTCGTCGTCGTGACGTGCGCGCTCCTCGTGTGGTGGCTCGTCGAGGCGCGGGCCGCTGCCCGCCACGCCCGGGCGTCGCGCCGCCCTTCGCTGCGCTGAGCCGCCCAGCGCCGGGTCGCCCGTGGCTCAGCCCGTGGCGCGCCCCTCGAGCATCGCGGCGGGCTGCGGCGCCATCGGGGCTGGACGGGTCCCGCGGAGCTCGACGACCGCCATCGTGGCGAGCAGGAGCGCCCCGGCGCCGAGGAGGGAGAACCCCGGCACGACCGAGCCCGCGCCGGTCACGTGCCAGCCGTAGGGGGCGGCGATCGCGACGGCGAGGAGGAGCCACAGCGCCGCGGTGACCGCGGCGGGGCGCGGGCGCACGGCGAGCAGGGCGACGGGGACCACGGCGAGCCAGGACCAGTGGTGCGTCCAGGAGATGGGGCTCACGAGCAGGCCCGTGACCGTGATCGCGAGCAGCGCGTCGAGGCGGCGGCCCGCCGTCACGCAGCGCCGCGCGACGAGGTAGCCCACGCACACCGTGACCGCGCACAGGACCAGCCACACCGTGGGCCGGAGCCAGCCGGCGCTCGCGGGGAGCCGGCCGACGAGGCCCCACCACGACTGGTTGGCCGCCGACCTCGACGCGCCCCTGCGGCTGGGGCTGAAGGCCTGGTGGAGCCAGAAGGTCGTGGAGTCCGCGGGGCGCACGAGCCACAGGAGCCCCGTCACGCCGGCGAACGTGGCGCACGCGCGGGCGGCCGCGCGGCGCTCGCCGGTGACGAGCAGGTACAGCACGAAGACGAGCGGCGTGAGCTTGACGGCGGCGGCCAGCCCGATGAGGAACCCGCGGCGCCGCGGCGGGACGGCGAAGAGGTCCACCACGATGCAGGCGAGGAGCACCAGGTTGACCTGGCCGTTGAGGAGCGTCGAGCGGAGCGGCTCGAGGGCGAGGCACGAGACCCCGCCGATGAGGGCGGCGAGCACCCAGCACCTGGTCCAGGACCACGTCGTCTCGGTGCGCGCGCAGATCGCGAGCGCCACGACGAGGCAGGCGGCCCCCGTCGCGTCGAAGGCCCAGATCGCGGTGTGGAGGTTGAGCGCGGTGAGCGGGGCGAAGAAGAACAGCGCGAAGGGCGGGTAGGTGAAGGCGAAGTGCTGCGAGGTGAAGGTCACGGCGTAGGGGGCGCCGCCGTGGAGCACGACGCTCGCGGCGTCCCGGTAGACCCGCAGGTCCAGCGAGCGCGGGATGCACGCGCGTGCGACGAAGGCGACCACCACGCACCACGCGGCGACCGCGGTGAGCGCCGCCATCCGTCCCGTGCGGGTGGTCCGGCGCAGCGCGCGGAGCGGCGCGTCGAGCGCCCGCACCGAGGTTCCCGTCGCCTCGGAGCGGGTCACGGAGTGAATCTACCGAGCAAGGCCCTGTGCGGCGCAGACCTCGCGCCCGCGGTGCCGGCGGCGCGACACAATGGCCCCCCCGGTGCGAGGAGGCACGCATGCAGGCGACCAGCGAGATCGTGGCCAGGGGCGTCGTCGAGCGTGCCTTCCGCTTCGAGGTCGAAGGCGAGGAGGTGCCTGGGCTCCTGTGGCGCCCCGAGGCCGCGACAGGGCCGACGCCCGTGGTCCTCCTCGGCCACGGCGGCACCCAGCACAAGCGCGCGCCCAACGTCCTCGGGCTCGCGCGCAGGTTCGTGCGGCACCTCGGGATGAGCGCCGTCGCGATCGACGCCCCGGGCCACGGCGAGCGGGTCGACGACGAGGCCCGCGCCGACGCCGCGCGCCGCGACCTCGAGCGCCGGCTGCGCGCCACTACGGGCGAGGCGGCGGCCCCGCGCCCCGCGCAGAGTGACCCCGACGCCTACGCCGAGGCGCACGCCCGCGCGGCGAGGGAGTGGTCCGCGCTCCTCGACCTCCTCGACACCGACGGGCTCGTCGCCGACGGGCGCGTCGGCTACTGGGGGCTCTCGATGGGCACCATGATCGGGCTGCCGATGGTGGCCGACGAGCCCCGGGTGCGCTGCGCGGTCCTCGGGCTCGCGTGCCTCTCGGGGTGGCCCAACGAGGCCGTGCGGGCCGCGGCTGCCCGGCGCCTCGAGATCCCCGTGCTCTTCGTCCTGCAGTGGGACGACCAGCTGATGACCCGGCAGTCCGGCCTCGAGCTGTTCGACGCGATCGGGTCCGCGGACAAGGCCCTGCACGCCTTCCCCGGCGGGCACGTGGACACCCCGCTGTACGAGCGAGACGCCTACGACGCGTTCTTCGCCCGGCACCTCTCGGGCTGAGAGGACCGGCTGGCGTCAGTGGTGCGAGGCGGCCGAGCCGGGGTCGCCGCGGCGCGACTCGATCACCGCGCCGAGGAGGGCCCACACGATGAGGCCCGCGGCCGGCAGGGCGAACCAGGTGCCGAAGACGAGGGCGAGGGCCACGCAGAAGCAGCCCATGCCGAGCGTGAACGGCCAGATGGAGCTGCCGGGGAAGGTCTCGATGACGCCCGCCCCGTCGGCGATCGAGGCGTCGGCGCGGTCCGAGGCGCGCAGGCGCATCCGGTTGCTCCACCACAGGTAGTAGCTCCCGGGGAGGAAGCCGAGGCCCGCCGAGGCCATGAGCATCATCCCGCCGGCGTTCTCACCGCTCCACAGCCAGTACACGAGCCCGATGACGAGGAAGGAGAGCCCGAGGAACAACAAGAGCCGGGCCTCGGCCTTCACGTCGTCACCAGCTCTGCGTCCTCGGGCGTCTCGTGGTGGCCGTGGACGAGGGCAGGGGCACCGGGGTGGTTGTAGTCCCAGGTCGGGCGCTCCGAGCGGATCGGCGGCAGCGCGTAGTAGTTGTGGTGCGGCGGCGGCGAGGTCGTGAACCACTCGAGGGTCTGGGCGTCCCAGGGGTTGTCGCCAGCCGGGACGCGCTTCCACCACGAGTAGGCGACGTTGACGACGAAGAAGATCGTGCTGATCCCCATCACGAACGCGCCGGCGGTGGCCCATCGGTTGAGGTCCTGCCACTGCGGGTCGTGGATGTAGGTGGCGACGCGCCTGGGCATTCCGAGGAGGCCCAGCCAGTACTGCGGCAGCACCATCAGGTTGGCGCCGATGAAGAACGTCCAGAACTGCACCTTGCCCAGCCGCTCGTTCAGCATGTACCCGGTGACCTTCGGGCCCCAGTAGTAGATCCCCGCCATCCCCGCCATCACGAGGGCGAGCACGACCGAGTGGAAGTGCGCCACCACGAAGTAGGTGTCGTGGGTGAAGAAGTCGAGGGGTGGCGAGGCGAGGTAGATGCCGGTGAGCCCGCCGAGCAGGAACGTGATCACGAACCCGATCGCGAAGAGCATGGCCGCGGTCAATCGGACCCGGCCGCCCCACATCGTGCCCACCCAGTTGAAGATCTTGATCCCCGTCGGCACGGCGATGAGGAGGCTCATGATGGAGAAGAACGGGAGCAGCACCACGCCGGTCGTGAACATGTGGTGCGCCCAGACCCCGAGGGACAGCGCCCCGATCGTGATCGTCGCGAAGACCATCGTCCGGTAGCCGAAGACGGGCTTGCGCGAGAAGGTCGCGATGACGTCGGTGGCGATGCCGAAGAAAGGCAGCGCGAGGATGTACACCTCTGGATGGCCCCAGAACCAGAAGATGTGCTGCCACAGCACGGGCACACCACCGCCGTGGACCGTGAAGATGTGCGTCCCGAAGTGCCGGTCGCAGTACAGCATGACGAGCCCCGCGGTGAGCACCGGGAACGCGAGCAGGATGAGGATGCCGACGACGAGCATGTTCCAGGTGAAGATCGGCATCCGGAACATCGTCATGCCCGGCGCGCGCAGGTAGAAGATCGTGGCGCAGATGTTGACGCCCGTGAAGATCGCGGAGAACCCGGTGAGCAGCAGGGCCGCGATCCACAGGTCCGGACCCGCACCGGGGCTGTAGACCGAGTTCGACAGGGGGGCGTAGCCGACCCAGCCGAAGTCCGCGGGGCCTCCCGCGACGAAGAAGCCGAGGAGCATGGTGAGCGACCCCGACAGGTACAGCCAGTAGCTCAGCGCGTTGAGGCGGGGGAAGGCCATGTCGGGCGCGCCGATCTGGAGCGGCACGATGATGTTCGCGAGCCCGCCGAAGGCGAACGGGCCGACGAACAGGTAGATCATCAGGCTGCCGTGCATGGTGAAGAGCTGGTTGAACTGCGCGATCGAGACGAAGCTGCTGTTCGGCGAGGTCAGCTGGATCCGGATCATCTCGGCGAGGGCGCCGGCGATCACGAACATCACGAGCGAGGTGATGGTGTAGCTGAGCCCGATCACCTTGTGGTCGGTCGAGGTGAGCCACTTGTAGATGCCGGTGGGCTCGTGGTGCTCGTGGGCGGCGTGATGGACCTCGTCTGACTCGAAGACGGTGCCGTCGCCCCCGGCGTGCCGCTCGATGAGCTCGGTCATTAGTTCGTCCCTCCGCCGATGTCGGGTCGCACCGGGAGCCCGGCGCTGCCCTGGGAGAGCGAGGCCGCGGCCGCGGCGATGGCCGCGAGGTTCGCCGCCTGGGTCTGCTGGGACCTCGCCCACGCCACGTACTGCCCAGGGGTGACGACCTTCACCTGGAACCACATGAGCGAGTGGTACAGCCCGCAGTACTGGGTGCACTGGCCGAAGAACGTGCCCGTCTGCTGGGCGTTGAAGGTGAACTCGTTCGTGACGCCGGGCAGGGCGTACCGCGAGAAGTTGAACTCCCGGATGTAGAAGCCGTGGACCACGTCGAGCGACTGCAGCACGATGCGGACGTTCTCATGCTCGGGCATCTCGATGGTCGGGGTCTGGGTGGTCTGGCCCGCGATCGTGAACGCGTAGGGGCCCTTGACCTGACCCGCGGGCGTCCCCGGCGCGGGCGGGTAGAAGAACCGCCAGCCCCACTGGAAGGCCTGCACGCGGACCGTGAGCTGCGGGGGCGGGAGCGCGGTCACGTTGTTCTCGACGACCACGGTGAAGGCGAACAGGACGAGGACGATGAGGATCGGGATGATCGTGTAGGTGACCTCGAGGGGCAGGTGGTACTGGGTCTGGCGGGGCACGCCGTCGTCGCTCGGACGGACGCGGTAGCGCACCGCGGCGAACACGATCAGCGCGAGCGTGATGCCGCCCACGACGATGGCCCCGATCGTGAAGCCCTGCCAGAGGTGGTACGTCTGGCGACCCGTCGTCGTCGCCCCCGGATGCGCGCCGAAGCTCGACATCGTGCAGCCCGAGAGCACGAGTGGGGACAGGACGAGCGCGAGGAGTCCGAGGCGCCGTCGGGCTCGCCGGGACGGCGGCGTCTCGGCCGTCCGGCGGGGCGTCACGGGCACGCGCCGACTGTAGTCAACCCCGCGCAACGCCCGGTAATTTCAGAACGTCTCTCCAGCTGCCTCCCGTGCAGCCCACCGGAAGACGCCCTTGGCCATGGTCGACGTCGCCGCCTCGGCCCTGGCCGTGAAGACCGCCCGGCGGACCTCGCTGACGGCGGCGTCCTGCGGCGCGGCGAGCCACGCGAGCTCGGCGAGGTGGCACGCGAGGCGCAGCGACGCGTCGTCGGCGCGCTCGAGGAGCGCGAGTGCGCGGTCGCACAGCGCGGTCGGACCGCCGGCGAGCACGGCGAGCTCGGTCGCGAGCGCGGCGTCCGGCGCGGGCTTGAGGGTCGCGGGGTTGCCGTCCCACCATCCGCCGTTCAGCCGCCACACGTTGCGCACCACGAACTCGGGCTCGTCGTAGACAGGCTGGAGGAACGGCCGCCCCTCGAGGTCTGCGGGCGGCCGCACCGTGTGCAGGATCTCGGACAGCCGCGCGCCCTCGTTCATCATGGCCAGCGTCGCCTCGACGAGGTGCTCGAGGTACCTGGCGGTGTCGACGAGGGCCGTCTGGACGCGCTCAGCGCCCACGACCGGCAGCCCGTGGCCCGGCAGCAGCAGCTCGGGCGCGAGGGCGGCCATCCGGCGCAGCGCGGCGGCCCACTCCGCGGGGTAGCGCTGGACCTTCTGGGGGTTCCCGGCGTTGGGGCTGGCCCAGATGAACAGGTCGCCGCAGCACATCGCCTTGGCGTCGGGGATCCACGTCACGGTGTGGTCGTCGGTCTCGCCCTTCTCGTGGCGCAGGCGCAGGGCCTTCCCGCCCACGTCCAGGTCGAGCTCGGTGACGTAGGTCTCGTCGGGGTAGCGGTACTCGGTGGGCCAGACGAGGTCCTTGAACCCGAACTGTCGGCGGTTGACCACCTGGTTGTAGCCCGCGGTGCGCCGGTAGCGGTCGAAGCGGGCGGGGAGGTGCTCGTGGGCAACCACGCGGGGCGGCCGCCACCCCTGCGTCGAGGCCTCCTCCTCGAAGATGCCGACGCCGAAGACGTGGTCGATGTGCCCGTGGGAGAAGATGGCCGTGTCGAGGCGCGCATCGCTCCACCGGCGGATCTCCTCGTGGAGCAGCGGCGCGACGACCGAAGAGCCGGTGTCGACCATGACGAGCCCGTCGTCGGTGGCGACGCACGTCGCGTTGGCGAAGCTCGGGCAGAACGCGATGCCGTCGGCGACCTCCACGAGCCCGCCCATGTGGCCGACGGGGTGCAGCTCCGCCGTCGTCACCTCGCCCCGCCAGAGGCGGTCGGCGGTGCCGAGGATGTCGTCCACGGCGGCGCCCGGTGGGCCGCTCAGCCCGCGGGCTTGTCGGTCTTGCTCTGGTCCTCCGGCGCCTTTGCGGCGCTCTCGCCTTCCTTCACGCCCTTTTCGAACTCCGACTTCGCCGAGCCGAGGCCGCGGGCGATCTTGGGGAGCTTCGTGCTGCCGAAGACGATGAGGCCGACCGCGATGACGATCAGGATCACGTCCAGGCTTGCGACTTCAGCTATCTGCATGATCCCTCCAGCGGGCTGCCCGCCCGCACAACGAAGGCTAGTTCCTCTGGTCGCCCTTTGGGGCTCAGCCTGCCAGCAGGACGCCCAGCACGACCGCGACGATCGACGCGGTGCCCGCGATCGAGCCCCAGGCGGCGAGCCCCTTTCGGGACGTCGATCGCTGGTGGAGGCCGGCTGCGAGTCCGGCGAGGACGACGACCACGATCTTGACAAAGAGCACGGTCTTCCACGCCGACGTCGCGTGCGACGCATGGACCGCGGTGACGTTCCAGATGCCGGTGAGCACGAGGACGCCGAACGCCGGCCAGCTGAGGCGGGCGAACGCCCTCGCCACGCGGACCGTCGCGTCGCCGCCGAGCGCGCGGAGGTCGGGCAGCAGTCCTGCGAGCGTGATCTGGCCGCCCACCCAGACCGCGGCGGCGAGCACGTGAAGGCTGAGCCGCAGCGTGGTGAGCGCCGGGGCGAGCGAGTTCACGCCGTCAGGCTCCCGTCCAGTTGGGCTCGCGCTTCTCGGCGAACGCGATCGCACCCTCCATCGCGTCCTTGGACCTCGCGATCTCGCCGAAGGACGCGTCGTTGAGGGACCACGCCGCGGCCTCGTCGAGCTCGAGCGAGCCGATCATCACGCGCTTGCTCACACGAACGGCGAGCGGGGCGTTCCGTGCGACCTGCTCGGCCAGCTCGATCGCCGCGTCGAGCAGCGTCTCGCCGGGCACGACGCGGTTGACGAGCCCCACGGCGAGCGCGCGCTCCGCGTCGATGGGCGCGGCGGTCAGGGCGAGCTCGAGCGCGATGGCGCGAGGGATGCGCTTCGCGAGCCGAATGAGGCCGCCGCCGCCGGCGATCAGGCCGCGCGCCGCCTCGGGGATGCCGAACCTCGCGTGCGACGCGGCCACGACGAGGTCGCAGCTGAGCATGATCTCGAAGCCGCCAGCGAGGGCCGAGCCGTTGACCGCCGCAATGAGGGGCTTCGGGAAGTCGCGCTTCGTGACGCCGGCGAAGCCCTTCTCGGTGATGGGCGCCTCGCCCTTGGCGAAGGCCTTGAGGTCCATGCCGGCACTGAACGCCTTGTCGTCGGCACCGGTGAGGATGACGACCCAGCACTCCTCGTCCTGCTCGGCGTCGTCGAGGGCAGCGGACAGCGCCTTCGCGACGGCGAGGTTGATCGCGTTGCGCGCCTCGGGTCGGTTGATCGTCAGGATCTCGACATGGCCCCGTCGTTCCCGCAGCACCTCGTCAGCCATCGTGCCCTCCCGTCTCGTTGGTCCGCCGCGACGCTACCTTCTTGACCGAGGAGCACCCCGCGGCGTGGTGCGAGACTCGTCAGGTGTCGATCCACGACGTCG
>Ga0182024_10011539_pt1 | contig 17697 bp, 16 predicted proteins | sample P32metaG_FD_120480 | JGI IMG/M metagenome (GOLD analysis project Ga0182024, IMG submission 120480) | Permafrost microbial communities from Stordalen Mire, Sweden - P3-2 metaG (Illumina Assembly) | ecosystem: Environmental > Terrestrial > Soil > Wetlands > Permafrost | place: Sweden: Stordalen... | reverse complement strand
TTCACCGGCAAAGAAACAGTGCCGGGAAGAACAATTTCAAAGGAGAAATATGGACACAGAAACGACGCAACAATTGCTTGCCACCGCAGAAAGATTGGCAAGCGCGGCCGAGACTCTGGACAGAGTTCTTGCAAAGATAGATGCACAACAAGCGGCGTTGAACGCCAAGGTCGACCGGATTGCAGCTGCAGTAGAAGAAAGAGTCGCTGAAGATTCTGAGATTGCAGGTGAGGCTCAGGGGCCGCGACGGCTGAGAGAACGCATCGCAGAACTGGAAAAGGCGAACAATGATCTAAAGGGACAGGCGGCACGTCTCACACGCAAAACGCTGTCTCCCCTGGTCACCGCGCTACTTAGCAAAAATAGCGTGGATGCCGGGGACAAACTGGATGCGGGGCTGCTTGACAAGACTCTGCAGACGTTGAGTGTGGAGCAGCGAATTGCGGTTAAGGCAGAGATGGCACGAGCAGGGATGATCGAGTAGCAAGAGTTACAGAAACCGGTTCTTAGTTCGAAGCAGGCACGACAAACGGTCGTGCTTTTTTATTTGCTTCTAATTTCGAATGAGAGACCGCATCGAGCGTTTTCAATTGAGGCAACAAAAATTCATTCTTCAGGAGAGTACATGCACACAAAATTTATTGATCTGAATGCGGCAGCCGATTTTCTGGGACCTGGCGCAATCGAGATCAACCGTTATCAAACTGAAATTTTCGACATCGTGCGCCGAAGAGGCGTGTTCGGGCAGCGATGCAAGCAGGTGCCTGCAACCGGACATCCGTCGCGGTACTTCGAAGAAACTCTGATTAATTCTCCCACTGCGGCGCAGGCATTTGTCGATCCCCGAAATATCGTGGCGACAATCGGCGCGCCCACGCGCATAGAGCGTACGGTGCCGCTGAAGGCTCTGGTTTCGCAGATCAATTACAACCTGTTTGATCTGGAAGTGGGCGCTCAGCAAAGCCAGTTTGCCTACCTGCAAGCGAAAGACCTGACTGATTCGGTGGAGGGACTGTTGCGAACTCATGACGTTGCCCTGTGGAATGGCAACGATACTTCGCTGACAACACCCACCACATTCCAATACATGGGAGCGATCAACCAGATCGAGGCTGGGGGCAACACAACCACCATTACGACTTCCGAGAGCATCGTGGACGGAATCAAGGGAACAATCGCCAGTATGGTGTCAAGTTCTTCCTATGAAGTACGTCCTACAGCAATCTATGCGAACCCGGTGCTGCTTGACCTGATCGATCGCGAGATGAAAGCCGAATTTAACGTCGTGCTTTCAACCGCTGAGATCACGGGGGGATTGACGGTAAAGACGCTCTCCACGCAAGCGGGAGATTTGCCACTCATTCCTGAGTGGGCGGTGCCGTACACCGGAACGCCCGGCACTGGCACTGCGGTGCTTCCCGCCTACATCGTGACCGAAGACCTGATCGAGTACCACTGGCTGACGGACCCGAATCCGCGGGTGTTCCAGTTGGGACTGCTGGGCGCTCTGGCTTCACAGATCGTGGTTGTGAAGTTCGGGGCGGTGGTGGTCAAGGGCGCGAACTATGCGCATTACGAAGTGAAGGTAAACCGTTAACAACAGTTGCCAGTCATTAGCAGTTCGTTGCCATAAACAGCGAATCAACTGGTGACTGGCAACGAGAAATTTGGAACTCTTATGGTCTATCTTGCTCCATCGGAATACGAGCTTTACGGATTGGACGCGACTACGCCGGCGGCAGTTGTGGCGGCTGCATCGTCACTGATTGATGCACATTGCCGAAGGGCAACGCTGGGGGTTGCTCAGTATGAAGAACGGATACGCATCACAGCGGACCGGAATACGGTGCGGCTGAGCTACATTCCGCTGGCCATAGTGGCGCCGGCGGTGACTCCGATTGTCTCAGCTCAGGGACGTTATACGATCCCGCGGCGCGGCGATTGGCCTTTTGACGATTTGCGACTCGATGCGGTACTCATGTTCGGATTGCCGGGCATCTGGACGGCAATTAATCCCGCCGCCATCGATTTCTTCGCAAATACGGGCGAGTTGACGTTACCTCTGAACATCGTGGGCTTATGGTTCAGCGAGGTAGACATCGTGTACACGGCAGGGATGGCAGTCATCGCCGACCCAGTGAAATTTGCCTGCGCTCAAATTGTCCGTAACGCGCAAGCGACCCCTGCATTGAACGTGAGCGTTAGCAAGATCGACGCGATGAGCATGAACTACTTCTCTGACTCATTGTTGGACCAAAACGTTCAGTCGATGCTTGCGCCCTACGTGGCGCAGAAAGTGGGCTGAAAATGACTGATACAGGGATGAGTCCCGCCGCGATGGTGCGAGCAACGGATGCGATGCTGCAGGCCCTGGGCGGAGACCAGGTCAGCATGTTGTTTCCGCTGATAGCTATGCCAAATGATCCGAGCGCGCAACTTGGGCTAGCCGATCCGGGAGTGGAAGAAGTAATTTTCTGCCCTGTAGTTGTGCGGAGCCTGGTTACGCCGGCGACTGGACCGCGAAGACGCTTGGAGTTCATGTTATCGGGCGCGACTGTGGCAGCCGAAGTGACTTCCCGGAATGTTGCATCGGCTGAAATTCTCTTTGATGGCGCGCTTGGAATCCTGTACGACAACGACCTATTCCATATCGAGAACGTGACGACCGAGTTCTTTGCGGGAACTGCCTATCTATACCGAGTGCTTGCCGTGGAATGAAGGAGGCTTTCAGCTTCTAGCTCCTGGCTCCTAGCTCTTCGCTTGGACAAGGAGGAATCCTTACGTCTTGGGCTGAGGCGCACATTTTGTCACGGCTCAGCCGGTCCGGCTGAAGCCATGTCCTCCCTGCTGAACATTTACGAAACCAGACCGAACTGAGAGCCAGAAGCTAGGAGCTAGAAGCTTTTTATGCAATTTACAAAAGACAGTTTTTACATGGCATTGCTGGAACGGTTGGTGTCATTAAATCCGATGCAGACGATCACGCTGGATGGGACGACGCGGCCCGCGATTATCGTGGCGGAAAACGAATTAGTGACTTCTGCTCAACCTGTGTCCGATGCGTTCTACATCGAATGGGGCGATGCACAGATGGTAGCGGGCCAAGTTGGCGATCGGGGTCTGATGGAAATGGACTGTTTAATCTCGTACCACACCTTCGGGACAGTGCAAAGCGGAGTGGATAGAGGCCGTGCTTTGGCGGCTCTGGACATGGAACTTTTGAGCATTTGTGAACCACCCCGTACTTCTAAGCGAGATTACACTCAGGCACCCAGCGTCGATTTGGGGACGAGCATTCTGTGGACCACGCCAACATTCGGCAAGGTTTCGGGCAGTGATGCGGCCAAGAATGAGCGTCTTCCACTGGGAAATGAAGGAGTCAGGTTAGAGCGGAGTGCAAGCTTGAAAGTTTTCTTTTTCCCCGAGGTGAATTTCTTATGAGTACTTCGCCGGTTCGCGCTGCGATGGTGCCGGTAATGCGGCAACTACGAGCGTACTTTGCGCCCATGAATCGTACGACCGGAACTCCCACTATCTTCGATCCGGGAAAGTATGGAGCGTTCTTGCTAGATGCCCCTCCCGCACCGTGGCTCGACCTGGGCTGGGTAGATAATTTTCAACGTCTTTGCACTACGCTAACCGAACCGGTGCGAGCGGGAGTTCCAAGCACGCCAGCTACACAGTTTCGCGGACCGCTCGATGCACGAATCGAATTCGACTTTCGTGAATGGGGCAAGCTACAGATGGCCCTGGCTTGCGGTTCGGAGCATATGAATGTGCTGGCGTCCAATCCGAATGCCAACCCCCAGCCCTCGGGAGGGACGCCCTTGCCAGCGGTGGCCCTTTTGGCAGGATCGACGGCCAGCGAAATTGTGCTGGGGGTTGGGGCGGTGAATGCTTTCTCAGTGGGCGACATTGTTGCCGTCGATGCAGATTATCAGCAGCAGACCGGATATGTGGGTAGTGGAATTTCAGCTGCATACGTCAGCGATCCGGCGAATGTGAACAACGACGCCAATTACATTCGGCGCGTGACATTCAACCTCGGACGAGTTGCGCAGGAAACAGCGACGTCGTTGCTGCTGGCCCAGCCCTTGCTGGGCGGAACACCTCCGGTTGGAGCGTCCGCGCAAAAAGTTATCGCGTTTGTCGATCGCGACGGCGGATCTTTTTTTCAGGAGTGGTCAGCACTGTTCGTGGCGGAGGAAGAATCGGGAGGGCGAGTGTGCTTTCACTATCCCAGGCTGAGTCCAACAACAGCCATTGAGACGTCCATGTCACTTAATCCCGCCGCGCAACCTCGGGCAGTTAAAGCGTTCCAGCATGAAGAAAATATTGAAATCACAAAACCGATCTCTGCGCTTGCTCTGCACGCCGCCTTTCAGGGCATGCCGCATGTAGATGAGAATGATGGGCAGACCGTGGTGTGTTACCGCAGCTACTTCCCCGCAGCCATGGCGGCAGTTTATTAGGGACCTACAGGAAGGTAACGACTACCTCCGCGCAGTTGCGCGAGGCCTTTGCTCGTGCCTTAATATGCGTTAGGACTCCACGGCCGGCTGTGGCCAATAGTACCCCGCGACCACTCCCATTTTTGGGAGCTCGCTACCTCTCAGGCAAAAGAAGATACTCGCCGGTTCCGGGTGCGCTCAAGGGAAGTTTGTGGGCTCTCCGCGTTTTTTCCGTCACGCCAGCGTAACAACACGCCGAATTCCAACGGCGTAATCGAAGTTCGACAGATCATTCTTATTCAACCCAAAATGAAATTACAAATCGACAATCTCGACGGTCTCGGGCCGGTCAACTATACCCCGTCGGTTGATGGGTCACGCTCCCCACAGATAATGCGCAAGTTGAATCAGCCTTCTGAACTGCACCTCAGCCTGGTGGCAGATTCGCCAACTTTTGTGGTGCCGGCAACCGGTGCGCGTATCACGTTGGGGCTTACCAATGGGCAAGACGTATTCACGGGCTACTTGACCCAATCTCCTGTTTTTGAATACCTGGGATGGGGAGAGCGAGGACCGGTTTACCGTTATGATTTGGTTGCGCAAAGCGACGAGGTGTTACTCGACGAGAAACGGCTCCCTGACCGTTGCCCTTTCCTTGATCGGAGCGCAGGCAATGCGCTCCGGCAATTGACCGAAGATTTACTGCCCGGCGTATTCGACACCAGCGCCGTCCAAGACTTGGATCTGCTAACTGGGTTTGCATCCAATCCGCGAAAGACATGGTCACAGCAGGCCGCAGAAATTGCAATTCAGGCGCGCGCCAGTTACCGCATCATGAATGGGGCCCTCATTTTTGCGCCGTTGGGCGCGGCCTCATATTCGCTAAGCGAAACTGATCAGGCTTTCTGCCCCGAGGGTCTCATCTTGCAGCCAGTGAGCGCGTTGATCAACGACGTGACGGTAGTTGGAAAAAGCGAACCGCAAGCGTACGTTACGGACTACTTTGTAGGCGACGGTCTGACGCTCAAATTCTATCTTTCTCACACACCGTTTACGAAGACGAGTACGACTCTTTTCGACGAAGGATATACGATTGCTCCACTCGAACCCACGTTATGGGTTGTAACCGATCCATCAAGCGCAGTTTCGGTGAGCGGCGGTGAATTGCAAATTGCGGGTGGTACGGGAGTCGACGGAGGGACAATCGTACAATTCGCGGAGCAGGTCGAATTGGGCGGAGCGTTAGTAATCGAGCACGGTGATGTCATGTTCAGCGCGGCTTCCACAGGCGTTCTTGGCGGATTGTATCCGGGAGCCATCTCAATTGCGGGCTGCCTGGCAGGATTCCAGATTACGCCCAACGGAACACAATCGAATATCCAGGCGCTGGTGAATGGCGTGAGCAGTGGCGCGGCGGTCACGACGAACACCGGACATCACTATCTTCTTACTACTCGTTTGTACTCTCCGGAAATCTATCGTCGGCAGCAGACATTTCATTCTTCCGTCCATCCTTCAGGCAGCGGAATTGGTGGGGCAGAGGTTGCCGCGGAGGTCCGCATCGGAATGGAGCTGCAGGACATTGATCCTGCGAACCCGTTAACGCTGGTCGCACCGCCCACCGTGCTGTACGACGGAGTTATCTCCAGCGCGCCAGACTTTTGCACTTGCGCGTTGGCAAATTCTGCCAGCCTGTATTGTGCGATTGCGTTCACACGTCTGATTCAAGATGTGGACGCAGAGGTACGCAGCGCGCTCCCGGGGCAAAGTTATATCACGCAACTGGTGGGGTCACTCGAGGAAGGGGCAGAGTGCGAGATCACCTCAAGCTCCGTCCTGGAGTTCTATCCTCAATATGCACCAGCGGCGAATCAGTTAATCGAGGTGCATTACCGGAGCCTAGACCATGCCCTCGCGCGAATTACAAATCCGGCAAGCATTGCGGCGCAAGAGCAGGGTATTGACAACGGCGTGCACAGTGTAGTGCGCCTCCTGAAAGAACCTGTGGCCCGCACCGCGGCAGATTGTGAGATGGCCGCTCTTGCGCTGCTGGATGACGCCACTGGTCCTGCGTGGACGGGAGAGTATGACGTGTGGAGCGACTTCTTGCCGGGGAATGCTAGCGATATTTTTCCGGGAGACGCTCTTAACATAAGCATTCCGTCCCGAGCTGCAGCATTTTCTGCCATCGTTAACGAAGTAGAAATCACGGTGAAGAATTGGGAGGGCCAGCACCTCGGGTACAAGATAAAGTTTGCCAACGATGCTGCGAAAGCGATGGCCTTCGAGTTCGAAAAGACAACGGCCACAACTTCTCTGGTGGTGACCCAGCAAACCAACGCACAGGTCGGAGTATCCTACATCGCGGATTTGACGGCAGCACAGATCACGCAAGCGACTTCAACTACGGTAAGCATTGATGCCGGCGCAGCACCGGTTACTGGGGGCGGAATTGAAGTTCGGTGGAGCGACGCAGGATGGGGCCCCGGCAACGATCGCAACCTTGTAGGCCGATTCACCACACAAGCTTTCAGTGTGCCCAGGCTATCTGAGGTACAGGATTGCTATTTACAACAGTACGACAATTCGGTGCCCCCGAAATATTCCAGGTATTCCGCCGCCCTCCATGTGGATTATCCGCTATAGCGGCTCAGCTCGAGTTACTAAGACAAACTAAATCCAGAGGTGCTTGTGAAGCGAAATGATCCAGGAAATTCCGTGCCGCTTAAAGAACATGTGTTAGCGCTACTCGCCGATCAACACGAAATGGCTACGCACCGCGAGACTGTGGTCAACCTGCGTTTTGAGTTGGCTCAAAGGGCAGTCGAACTGGATCATATCGAAACCCTTCGGCGACTGGATCTCCTAAATCACGCGCACGAAGAGGCTCGACAGAAAGAAGCGAGCTTCGTGGGCCGCGAAGTGTATGAAAGTCAAGCCAAGGAACACAACAAATGGCGAGACGAGGTAAATGCGACGCTTTCCGCCCGCCAAGGCCGATCGTCAGTGACCTCCGGAGTAGCAGGCGCGGTTGGCGGACTAATTCTGAGCGCTCTGTTCGGGTTGATCATGTATATCACCAAAGTCGTACTGAATAGCGGTCCCAGATGAATCAGTCATCTCATTAACTACTAGATGTATCACTTCACGCTTATTTCAAGTATTCAAGAAAATCAGGGAGAGGTATATAAATGAACTTTCTAGCAATATTGCTGCAAACCCTGGGCTTTGTCCCCTCGATAATCACTGGAGTAGAGGGGTTATTCGGCAATCGAACAGGAATCGAAAAGAAAGATGCCGCATTGTCATTCCTGCAGACGGCCTTATCCATGAGTACCGCGGTCGCCCATCGCGACATTGTGGATCAGGATAAATTCAAAGAAGGCCTGGGAAAAGTGATTGATGGAGCAGTGGAATGTCTTAACGCATCCGTCTGGGCCAAGGCCAAGTAGCGAGTCAGTTAGTTTTGGTAACGTTGGCTACCCGACCTCTTCGCTCCAGTTCTCCAAAGTTTTCTTCACCAATGCCATGAACTGATCGGCGACTGCTCCGTCGATGAGGCGGTGGTCGTAGCCAAGAGTCAGGTGAACAACGGAACGGATAGCAATGGAGTCGTTGCCGTCGTCGTCAGTAACTACCAGCGGAGTTTTGGTAATTCCACCCACGCCCAGGATCGCTGAGTTCGGCTGATTGATTATGGGTAGGCCGAAGACAGCGCCGAATTGTCCGGGGTTAGTCACCGTGAAAGTTGAGCCCTCTACTTCTTCGGGTTTGAGTTTCTTCGAGCGCGAACGCTCTCCCAGGTCAGAAATACCTCGTTGCAAGCCCAGGAAATTTAATTCGTCGGCATTCTTCAGCACGGGCACGATCAATCCCCAATCGAGTGCTACGGCAATTCCTACATTGACATGCCGGTGATAACGAATGTTTTCGCCTTCGAGCGAAGCATTCACAATCGGAAACTGCTGCAGCGCTATGATCACGGCGCGCACAAAGAACGGCATGAACGTTAGCCGCGCTCCGTGCCGCTGCTCAAATGTGGACTTGGTTTTGTTTCGTAGCTGCACGATGCGAGTAATATCGACTTCGAACATGCAGTGGACGTGTGCGCTGGTGCGGCGCGATTCAATCATGCGTTGGGCAATGATCTTGCGCATCTGCGTCATCGGAACCAAATCGCCGGGGATGGTCGCCGGAGGTGAAGTCGGTCGCGGCGATGGCGACGGCACGGGGACCGATGACGCTGCGGGCGCCGGAGCACTGGCGGTCTGGGGTTTTTCCAGAAACGCCATGATGTCCTGCTTCGTAATACGACCGCCCATGCCGGTGCCGGCGACCTGCGAAAGATTTATGTCATGCTCACGCGCGATCTTGCGGACCAACGGGGAAGAGCGCGCGTGATCGTCGGTTTCTTCGCGCGTCTCAGCCGGGGCTTTCGACTCCGCCTGAGCAATAACAGTGGGGGCGGGCGCTTCTTTCTTTTGAGCCACCGGAGGCGCTGACTCAGTCGCCTTAACTTCAGCAGCAGGGCGCGTGGCTGCGGCTTCGCCATCGCCAGCGATCGTTCCCACTACCGTGTTGACCTGTACGGTATTCCCTTCGACGACCTTGATATCCTGCAAAATGCCGGACGCTGGCGCAGGAATTTCCGCATCCACCTTGTCAGTAGAAATCTCGAACAGCGGCTCGTCGCGCTGTACTTTATCGCCAGGCTTCTTCAGCCACTTCGTAATCGTCCCCTCAAATATTGACTCGCCCATTTGGGGCATCACGATATCTGTCGGCACAGTTCCCCTTCCGTACGGCCCGGTAAAGAATCTTAGGCCGAACGCAACCTCATATTATATCCAAGGTTTGATCCTTGAGCTTACCCATGCCATCACTCATCTTTCTTGGTGCCCGCCGATGGCGGACCAACCCCGAACGATTTCTTCCAGTAATCCTGCACCCCCGGAGGCAGTTTTTCTACCCGCGACAGGAATGCCGTAACTTTCCAAATATCGTCATCGCTCAACGCCTTATTCCATGCCGGCATACCGCTATAGCGAACGCCGGTGCGGACGGCGTAGTAGATGTGCCACTCAGGGTCATCCAGCGGATCGAGAATTAGCTGCGGCACCGGGGGATAAAACGATTTTTCCAGCGGGCTGGGCTTGTTGTCCAGGGTTCCATGACATTGGGAACAATTCATGGTGTAGACCTTCATTCCATAGATCAGATTTTCGTCAGTTGGTGAAATCGGGTTGTTCACCCGCGGCGCATGACGCTCCATGGAAGCGTCCAGGGCGCTCATGGCGATCCGGCGTTCGAGCCGAGGCGGAGTTGCATCAGCGCTGGTCGGCACCAGGCCCAGGGTCGCGACAGCTAATCCGCCAAGAGCGAGTACGAGCAGCGTAACCACAATCCCAATGATGAAGTTGCGCATTTTCCTCCTTCTGAGATTACTCGCGGCCGTTTCAGTGAATTACACTTTTAATTAATACGCATTCAACCGGCGCGCTTCCCGCACGACATCGCTGACTTTGGGCAGAAAATATTCTTCCTGAAGCGGCGAGAACGGCACTGGTGAATCTTGCCCCGTGATGCGAACTATAGGGCCGTCAAGATCGTCAAATGCGTCTTCGTTTATAATCGCCGCGATCTCGCCCGCGATGCCGCCCGTACGCACGTCTTCGTGCAATACCATCACTTTACTTGTTTTGCGCACGGTTTGCGCGATCGCCTCACGATCAAGTGGGGAAAGTGTTCGCAAATCGAGTACTTCGAGCTCAATTCCTTCCCTCGTCAAAATCTCAGCAGCCTCAAGCGCAACATGCACCATAGCGGCATAAGTAATGATGCTGAGATCGCGACCTTCCCTGGCAACTCTCGCCTTGCCCAACGGCACGATGTAATCTTCATCCGGAACATCTCCTTTAATTCGCCGATAAAGATATTTGTGCTCGAAGAAGATCACCGGATTGTTATCGCGGATTGCGGCCTTGATCAGACCTTTCGCATCGTAGGCGCTCGCAGGGCAAACGACTTTCAGGCCCGGCGCATGCACAAACCACGCTTCCGGATTCTGCGAGTGGAAGGGGCCACCGTGAACATTCCCGCCGCTTGGCCCCCGAATGACCAGCGGTGCGGGCGCATTCCAGCGATAGTGAGCTTTGGCCACCATATTGACAATTTGATTGAAAGCGCAACCGATGAAGTCCATGAATTGAAATTCGGCCACCGGGCGCATGCCGGTGAGGGAAGCGCCAAAAGCAGCGCCGACAATGGCCGACTCCGCGATCGGCGTATCAATCACACGCTCGGCACCGAAGTGGTCGATAAATCCGTCGGTCACTTTGAAAGCGCCGCCATAGATACCGATGTCCTCCCCGATGCAGAAGACAGTAGGGTCGCGTTCCATTTCTTCCCAGATTCCCTGGCGGATGGCTTCGAGATAGGTAAGTTTAGGCATATGTCTTCGCCGGCGATTCCGGCGTAAATGAGCATCTACTTCAAATGCACCGCAGACTCTTTCGAAATGGCTTTACCAGCTTTCGAGACACGGATTTTCGGCGCCCCGTACTTGGCTTTGACCTCGTGACAGCCGGTTTCACAGTACACACCTCCTGCAGCACTCTCTGGATCCGGCATTGGCGAGGCTACGGCAAAATTGCGATCGGCTTCAAGTTCGCGCTCCACACCAGCGATCAGACTTTCATTCTCCTCTGGAGTAAGCCATTTCTTCACATTCACCAAATAACTTTCAAAACGGGTTATGGGGTCGCGCCTGCGCCAGTATTCGAACAATGGCTTTGGAACGTACTCGGCCGCATCATGAATCGCGTGACCTTTCATACGCATCATCTTGGCTTCGATGAGTGTCGGCCCCTCGCCTCTTCGGGCGCGCTCGCAGGCCTCATGCGCCGCGTCGTAAACCTGGCACGCGTCGGTGCCATCCACAATCACGCCGGGAATTCCATAAGCTATGGCACGCTCGGCAAGGTCTTTCACGCGGAACTGCATATCGGCAGGCGTGGAGTATCCCCAAAGATTATTTTCGACGAAGAGCACCAATCCGAGATCCTGCACGGCAGCAAAATTCAGTCCCTCGTAAGTAACGCCCGTCGATTGGCCGCCATCACCGATGTATGTCATCACCGCGATATCGCGGCCTTGCAAACGCGCGCCCAGAGCGACGCCCGCAAGCACCGGAATCAGGTCACCGAGCGTGGAAATAGGCGCAACCACGTTGCGTCTTTCGATATCACCGAAATGAGATGACGCATCGCGGCCCTTAGTCGGCGACCCTGCCTTCGCCATGTACTGCATCATGATGTCACGTGCGGAGAAGCCCCGGACCAGCAGAGACCCCTGATTCCTGATCATGGGGCCAAGCCACTCATCCTCGCGAAGTGCGTACGCCGAAGCGCAGGAGCAAGCCTCCTGGCCGAGTCCGAAGTAAACGCCTCCCACTACTTTGCCTTGCTTGTACAGGTTCTCTAGTGCGGTTTCCATCTTGCGGTTCAGAAGCATCCATCGATAAATTTCGAGGCATTGCTTTTTGTCGAGGTACTTCGATTCACGAATAGGCGGAGCTGTTGCGCTCAAGTCTCCATTCACCTGGTAACGAACTTTGTCGTCCTCGCGGATTTGACGAATACTGAAGCTGGGCTTCTCCAACCGATAGTCAAGGATATTGAACGTGCGCTGTGACGGACTTATCGAAGAGGATTGCGATGCTTCTTGGCCACGACCGTTAGAACTATGGCGAGTGCGAGCTTTTAAAGCAGCCTTTTTTTTCTTGGCCATGAATGTTTTGGTAGCAGCGATTCTCTGGAAGAATCCTAACTCGCCTCGCCGGAATTAACCAACTCCAGTAGGCCCAACCCGGCGTTAAGCCCAAAACGCATCTTCCTCGCCATGCAGTTTTCGGATTTCTGCTGGAGGCTTCATAGGGACGCCGACGGAATGACCGAGCAAAGCATCCAGCTTTTCGAGCCAGAGCATCTGGCTTTTAAATACAATGCCGAAGTTGCGCGATATCGAATGCGCGACGTCCAAAAAAGAAAGTTGCTGGCCCAGTTCTTTCGTCATGGAAGTTACCGGCTTTGAAGTGATCCCGCAGGGGATGATCAACTTGAAGTAATCGAGATCGGTATTCACGTTCAGAGCGAATCCATGCGAGGTGACGCCACGAGAAATGTGAACGCCAATTGCCGCAATCTTGGCTTCGCCATGGTTTGTGTTGACCCGGGTCTCCGATCCGCTTGGGGCGACGACAGCCTCTGTATCGGTTCGAGTCTCCGGGCCGCCCAGCACCGGTTCGAGGTCGACACGACCTTGCGTCGTCCACACCCCCGTTAATCCCGCCACCCTCTCGGCCGGAATGCGGAATTCGGCGCAAGTACGAATTAGAACCTCTTCCAACCGGCGCACATATTCCACGGCGCCCGAAGTCTTTCGCTGGCCATTATGCGAACTGAAACCGCGCAGGTCGAAGATAGGATAACCAACCACTTGTCCCGGGCCGTGGAAGGTGACGTCGCCGCCACGATCACACTCGAAAAGCTCCACGCCCCGTTCCGCAAGCAGTTCTGGTGAGGCAATCACATTTGCAGCTTTTGCATTCCGGCCCAGAGTGATCACCGGGGTGTGTTCCAGCAGCAAGAGCACATCACCGATCAACCCGTCCTTGCGAAGCCCAACTAGCTTCTGCTGCAGGCGTAGTCCGGTAGCGTAATCGAGGGGGCCGAATTGGAGGACAGAGATCATTTAATACCATCACCAAATTTCAACTTTTCTTCAAGCATTGATGGGCATCCCGTAGACACTGTTGGATGCATCCAGCATCGCTTCCGCCAGCGTCGGATGGGCATGGATTGTCCACATCAAATCTTCTACCGTGGCTTCGAGTTCCATCGCAACGACAGCTTCGGCAATCAGTTCTGTGGCTTGTGGCCCAATAATGTGCACGCCGAGAATCTCGCCGTAATCGGCATCGGATACAATTTTGATGAAACCCTCGTGCTGGCCAACGATTGATGCACGCGAGTTCGCGGTGAATGGAAATTTTCCGATTCTCACGTTGTACCCGGCCTCGTGAGCCCTCTCCTCAGTCAGGCCAACGCTGCCGATTTCCGGATGGCAGTAGGTCGCGTTCGGAATGTGTTCGGGGTTGATCGGTTTGCCGGGCTTTCCCGCAATCTTTGTCACAGCGACAATACCTTCCATCGCGCCAACGTGGGCGAGTTGCGGTGTGCCGAGCACGATGTCTCCAATGGCGTAGATACCAGGCTCGCTCGTCTGCATCCAGCTATCGGTTTTGATGAAGCCACGATCCGGCTTGATGCGTGTCTTTTCCAGACCGATGTTTTCGGTGCGCGGCTTGCGGCCCACCGCGATCAGAATCTTTTCAGCTTCAATCTTCTGCTGCTTGCCACTTACTGTGAAGGTCACGGAAATGCCCGACTTCGTCTTCTCGACTTTCTCGACCGTGGCGCCAGTATGAAAATTGATACCACGCTTCCGATACACGCGGGCGAGCTCCTTCGAGACATCTTCATCTTCCACTGGAACCAGCCGTGGCAGCATCTCCAGGATCGTAACCTCGGCATCGAAAGAACGAAAAATGGAAGCGAACTCTACGCCTACGGCTCCCGCTCCGACAATGATCAATGACTTCGGAATATCTTTTAACCCAAGAATCTCGATATTCGTCAGCACCCGCGCATCCGGCTCCAAGCCTGGAATCATGCGGGCTTCAGAGCCAGTTGCAAGGAGAACATTTTTCGTCTTGATCAGATTGCTTTTGCCGCCATCGCTGACTTCCACCGTCAGCGTTCCGCTTTGCGCGGGGCCTGTGAGCTTGCCGTAGCCCTTGATCGTTTCCACTTTGTTCTTACGCATGAGGAACTCGAGTCCTTTGGCGTGCTTACTCACGATCTTCGATTTGCGATCCTGGATCGCAGCCCAATTGAGCTTGCGCGAATCAACACCTTCAATCCCGAACTCCTTCGCTTCTTTCAGGTGATCCCAAAGCTCAGCGTTAAACAGGAGAGCTTTTGTCGGAATACAACCCACGTGCAGGCAAGTCCCGCCAAGAAATCCATCTTTCTCGATTAGCGCAGTCTTCAAACCGTACTGGCCGGCGCGGATGGCAGCGGTGTATCCCGCCGGACCGCTGCCGATGATTGCAATGTCATAAATAGTTTCAGGCAAGCAGGCACCTCAGACGAACAATTAACGAGTATCTAAATAGGTGATTCTACGACAGGGCTGAAGGATTCGAGAAACCCACGAAGGGATCAACCTTAACCGAGCAGCTTGGCCGCGTCTTTTGCGTGATACGTAAGAATAATGCTGGCTCCGGCCCGCCGAATGGAGAGCAGCGACTCCATCATCACTCGTTCGCGATCGATCCAATTGTTGCGCGCGGCGGCCTCGATCATCGCGTATTCGCCAGAAACCTGGTACGCAGCGAGAGGCAGATCGAAACGTTCGCGAGCTGCGGAGATCACGTCTAGATAAGGCATCGCGGGTTTTACCATAATCATGTCCGCGCCCTCTGCGACGTCGAGTTCGATCTCGTGCATGGCCTCGCGCAAGTTTGCACCATCCATTTGATACGACCGACGATCCCCGAACTGCGGCGTCGAGTCAGCCGCTTCGCGAAATGGACCGTAGAAGGCCGAGGCAAATTTCGCGGCGTAAGAAAGTATGGGAGTATTGGCCAAGCCTGCGTGGTCCAGCGCGTTGCGGATAGCGCCCACGCGGCCATCCATCATGTCAGAAGGCGCGATAATATCGACGCCTGCTCGGGCCAGCGAGACGCTGGTACGGGCCAGCAGTTCAAGCGTAGCATCGTTGACGATCTCATATTCCGTGGCGACCGCAGGAGGCGTGGCAACGGCAGCGCCGAGTGACTGCGGATGCGCTGCGCGCACAATTCCGCAATGGCCGTGCGACATGTATTCGCAAAGGCAGACATCGCCCATGATGATCAGCTTGGAAACTTCGCGTTTGATAGCGCGCGCCGCTTGCTGCACAATTCCATCGTCTGCCCAAGCGCCAGTTGCCAATTCGTCTTTCTTCTCTGGCAAGCCAAACAAAATAACCGCGGGCACTCCCAGCGAGTGCGCCTGCTTAGCCTCTTTCACCGCCTCATCTACCGAAAGGATGAAGACGCCGGGCATGGAACGCACTTCCTTGCGAACGCCCTCGCCGGGGCAAACAAACATGGGATAAACCAGCGAAGTCGGAGACAGGCGCGTTTCGCGGACCATGGACCGAAGCTGTTCACTTTGGCGCAGGCGGCGAAGGCGCGTAATAGGAAAAGCCATGGCAGTCAGTCCCAGACAGGCGGTTCGCCCGTCCCGTAACCAATGATTCTAGCAGAGCAGCCTGCCGCATCTTGTAACATTGGTTCTGATGATTCCCCAGCCGCTTTCCCAGACCAGCGCACGCGTGCTGGAGTTCGATTCTCTCCGCGACTTGCTGCGTGGATATACCGGGTCGCCATTGGGACAGGCTCTCATCGGACTCCTCGCACCTTCGACCCATCGCGATTGGATTGAAAACCAGCAACAACTCACCCGAGAAATTGGCGAGTTCCGCCGCGTGGGCGGCCGGTTTGATTTTACTGGGTTGCTGGATGTGACCAAGCCGGTAGAAAAATCCCGCATCGCAGGCGCCGCGCTTGAGACGACAGAAATTCGCGATGTCGTGTTGGTTGTCGACCACGCCGCCGAGTGGCGGGAAATCGCGCAGAGTCCGCCAGCCGCGATGAAGTTCGAGTGGAAGGCAGTGGCAAAGCTTTCGGAGCAAATCGCAGACTTCACCGACTTCCTGCGAGCGTTTCGAAACAAGATCCTCCCTGATGGCACGCTCGACGATAAAGCCTCGCCTGAACTGGCCCGCATTCGCCGCGACATTGAAAAGCAAAGACGCTCCATTCAGGATTCGCTTCGCGGTTATTTGCGCCGGCTTTCCGAGGGCGGCGCTGTGCAGGACGAACTAGTCACGATTCGCGGCGAGCGCTTCGTGATTCCCATCAAGGTCGAACAGAAGCGTCGAGTGCAGGGCGTGGTGCACGGCGCCAGTTCCAGCGGGCAGACGGTTTTTGTCGAACCTCTGGAAACTATCGAACAGAATAACGAACTTGTGCGTTTGTTCGACGAAGAGCAGGCTGAGATACATCGCATCCTCGTAGACATGACGCGACGCATCGGCGAAAGCGCGGCTCCGATACTCGCCGCGGCTGAAACATTGGCAGAACTGGAACTCCAGTTTGCCAAAGCCCGATTTGCTGAGGAATATAACTGTGTTCCAGTTGTTTTCCCGCCGGAAGACTCGCGTGGAGACAGCGGCATCCGTCCGTCCATGTCGAGCAAAGCTCGACTCGTTCTCATCAAAGCTCGACATCCATTGCTCGAACGTAATCTGAAAGCAAAGGGTGGGTGCGTCATTCCTACCTCGATTGAACTAGAAGACGAAAAGAGAGAACTGGTCATCACTGGCCCAAATACAGGAGGCAAAACGGTTGTTCTGAAAACGGTAGGACTGCTTGCCCTGATGGCGCAATCCGGAATTCCGGTTCCCGCCGACCGCGCCGAGCTTCCCATATTCGACGCGGTGCTGGCTGACATCGGCGACTATCAATCGATCGAGCAGAATCTTTCAACTTTCTCCGCTCACGTCACTAATATTGATTTCATCTCGCACACCGCGACTGCACAATCATTGGTATTGCTCGACGAACTCGGTTCCGCGACTGATCCCGAGGAAGGCGCGGCGTTGGCGGTTGCCATCGCGGACCACTTCCGCCGTCTCGGATGCGTAGCCGTCATCTCTACACATCACACTTCCCTGAAAGTTTACGGCGCCAACACCGCCGGAGTGATAAACGCTTCCGTCGGATTCAACGAAGCTACTTTGCAACCTACGTATGAATTGAAAATCGGCGTACCTGGAGCGTCCGCCGGCATAAATATCGCGCAGCGCCTCGGCCTGAATCCGACGATTATCGACGCTGCCCGCGCTCGATTGGGTTCGCAGACACGAGACGTTGGGGAGTTCCTCGATCGGCTGCACTCCGATTTGCGCGAGGTGGAAAGTGAGCGGTCAGGTTTGCGATCCCGCGAAGAAAAACTTCAACGCGAGAAAAATCATCTCGCCGCGGAAGGCAAAAAAGAACAGCAAGCCAAAGTCAAAGAAATGGAGAAGAAGCTCGACAGCCTGTTGCGCGATTTCGAGTATCACGCGCGCGAGA
>Ga0182024_10011538_pt1 | contig 17698 bp, 13 predicted proteins | sample P32metaG_FD_120480 | JGI IMG/M metagenome (GOLD analysis project Ga0182024, IMG submission 120480) | Permafrost microbial communities from Stordalen Mire, Sweden - P3-2 metaG (Illumina Assembly) | ecosystem: Environmental > Terrestrial > Soil > Wetlands > Permafrost | place: Sweden: Stordalen... | reverse complement strand
CGCGCTGCGCGACGCACAGGACGCCATCATCGGCTATCTGCTGATCGGCACCGAATTGAAGGCGGGCGCCCTGCAGAGCGCGATCTTCAACAGCGCCAACTTCTCGAGCATCGCCACCGACGCGAAAGGCGTCATCCAGATCTTCAACGTCGGCGCCGAGCGCATGCTGGGCTACACGGCCGCCGAAGTGATGAACAGGATCACGCCGGCCGATATTTCCGATCCGCAGGAAGTGATCGCGCGCGCCGAGGCGCTGAGCGTGGAACTTGGAACCCCGATTACGCCGGGCTTCGAGGCCCTGGTCTTCAAGGCCTCGCGCGGGATCGAGGACATCTACGAGCTGACCTACATCCGCAAGGATGGGAGCCGGTTTGGGGCGGTCGTGTCGGTCACCGCACTGCGCGATGCCCAAGACGCCATCATCGGATATCTGCTGATCGGCACCGACAACACCGCCCGCCAGCAGGTCGAAGCCGAGAAGAAAAAGCTCGATCAGCGCCTGCGCGACCAGCAATTTTACACCCGCTCGCTGATCGAATCGAACATCGACGCGCTGATGACCACCGACCCGTCCGGCATCATCACCGACGTCAACAAGCAAATGGAGGCGCTCACCGGCTGCACGCGCGACGAACTGATCGGCGCACCGTTCAAGGGCTACTTCACCGATCCGGAGCGGGCTGAAGCGGCGATCAAGCTCGTGCTGAGCCAAAAGAAGGTGACCGACTACGAGCTGACGGCGTGCGCCCGCGACGGCAAGAAAACGGTGGTGTCCTACAACGCGACCACCTTTTACGACCGGGACCGCACACTGCAGGGCGTCTTCGCCGCGGCGCGTGACGTCACCGAGCGTAAGCGGGTGGAGGCGGAATTACAGCAGGCCAAGGCCGCGGCCGAGAGCGCGAGCCGGACCAAGTCGGATTTTCTGGCGAGCATGAGTCATGAAATCCGAACGCCGCTGAATGCGATCATGGGCATAGCGGATCTGCTCTCGAAGACCCCTCTGTCCCCGGAGCAAAACGAGTATGTGCAGATCTTGTGCCGCGCCGGCGAGAACCTGCTGGATCTGATCAACGACATTCTCGATCTGTCCAAAGTCGAAGCCTCCCAGCTGGAGCTGGAACGGACCGGGTTCTCGCTGACCGATCTGCTGGGAAAAGTGACAGAGATGGTGGCGGTCCGGGCCCATGAAAAAGGTCTGGCCCTGACGTGCGAGATCGCGCCGACGGTGCCCACCGACCGGGTTGGCGATCCGACACGGCTGCGGCAGGTGCTGCTTAATTTGATTGGCAATGCGATCAAGTTCACGGAATCCGGCGAAGTGGTGCTGCGAGTTACGCCGGATATGGATTCCTCGGTCGAGAGCGCATTGCAGTTCACCATCTCGGACACCGGAATCGGCATTCCGGGCGAGAAATTAGGCGCGGTGTTCGAGCGGTTCACGCAAGCCGACTCGTCCACTACTCGCAAGTACGGGGGCTCGGGGCTGGGCCTCACAATTTCGAAGCGTTTGGTGGAACTAATGGGCGGGCGCATTTGGGTCGAAAGCCAGGTCGGGAAAGGCAGCGAGTTCTTTTTCTCTGTGCCGCTCGAGATCTGGGCCGGAGCGAGGCGGAGTTCGGCCGTGCCGGTCGGCATGGGTCCTGAGCCGCCGCTACCGGCGCTGAAAATTCTTCTGGTGGAGGATTCCCCCGACAACCGCATGATCACGCTGGCTTACCTGCGGGACACGCCATACCAGGTCGAAATTGCCGAAAACGGAGCCATCGCTTTTGAAAAGTTTACCGCCGGACACTATGACGTTGTCCTGATGGACCGGCAAATGCCGGTAATGGACGGCCTGACCGCGACCCGAGTGATTAGACAGTGGGAAGAGGCGAACAACCGGCTGCCGACGCCGATCATCGCGCTGACGGCCGCGGCCTTGAAGGGCGATCAAGAAAAGTGTATGGCGGCCGGGTGCACGGCGTATTTGACGAAACCAATAAAACAAGAGGTACTGCTGCAAGCGATCAAGGAAAATTCCATAGTGGCTTCACCGTCATCGAAAGAAGAAGGCAACCGGGGGGATACGATCCTCGTGCGTTCGAATCCTAAGTTCGCAGACTTGATCCCCGGGTTTCTGGATAACTGCAGGAAGCATGTGATCCCGATGATGGACGCCCTCGAGCGCGGGGATTTCGGGGCCGTGGAAATTCTGGGGCACGGCATGAAGGGCGCCGGCGGCAGCTATGGGTTCCAGGCCATCACCGACATCGGCGCCGCCCTTGAAGAGGCGGCCGAGAGCGCCGACGCCGACCTGTCGCGCAAGTGGGTAGACGAGTTGTCCAGGTACCTGGATCGTGTCGAGATCATCTCCGATTAGCCCGCCGGCGATTACGGGAGCCGGGTCCTGGCGAGGCAGGCGCGGACGCGCGCGGTGAGCTGCGGAATTGAAAACGGCTTGGTCACATAGTCCGTCACGCCCGCTTCAAAACCGGCGCGGGTGCTCGGTTCATCGGTCATTGCGGTGAGCATCAGCACCGGTAGCGGCTGGGTCTTTGGCTTGGCGCGGAGCGCTTTCGTGACCGCGAGGCCGTCCATGCCGGCCATCTTGTAATCCAGCACAACGAGGTCCGGCATACGCGTGTCGATCATCTGAAGCGCCTCTGGGCCGCTTGTCGCCGTGCTGACCGTGTACTGATCCGCCTCCAGCGCGCGAACGATCAGCGCGAGCGTGTCCGGTTGGTCGTCAACCACCAGGATGTGGAAGCGGCGCTGCGCGACGGACGCCTGGAAGGGATCTGCCGGGACAAAGGGCTGCAAGGTGGAGCGCGGCTCCAAGACAAGATCGCATCCTTCATAGGCGCAGAACACATCGAGGCCCGTCCCGAGTTGCAAGGCAAGGGCGCGCGCCTTGTGCTCGATGTCCGCGACGAAGTGGTCGTCGTGGCCCGGATCGTGGTGGGTCAGCGCGACCCGCCGCACGCCGGCCGCCGCGGCTATCTGCACCACGTAGTCATACGAGCTGTGCCCCCAGGTTTTCTTTGGGCCGTACTCCTCGGGCGTGTACTGCGCGTCGTGGATCACGAGATCGGCGTCGGCCATGAATTTGGCGTGCCGGCGGTCGCCCTCGTGCAGGATGGATTCGATGCGGCCCGGCTCGGCACCGGCGCGCCAGAGCTTATCGGAGAACGGCTCGTGGTCCACCAGGTACACCACCGCCACGCCGTCGGCTTCCACTCGGTAGCCCAACGTCACGGCCGGGTGATTGAGAAACTGCGCCGCGACCCGCAGGTCGCCGATCGTGTGGATCCCCTCGGTCAGGTCGTGATAGGTGATCGCGGCCGGCAGCTGATTCAACTCGATGGGAAAGTAGGTGAACTCCATCTGGCCGGCCAGCACGTGGTGCAGCGAGCCACCGCTGCCGTCCGGCCCGTAGATCGCGATCGAGTTCCCTTGGACAAAGGCCGGGCTGAAGAAGGGAAAGCCCTGAATGTGATCCCAATGCGTATGTCCGAGGAGAATGTTCGCGTTAATGGGCTTGCCTTGGGCCATCAACTCGGCTGCGAGCCGGTGCGCGCCGGTGCCGCAGTCAAAAATCAAAAGTTCGCCGTTGTCGGTGGTCAGCTCGACGCAGGAAGTATTGCCGCCGAAATGGTTGGTGCCTGGCCCGGGGGTGGCGATCGACCCTCTCGTTCCCCAGAAGCGTACTCTCATGGGTCCGCCCCTCCCTTGCATGGGGCCTCGTCCCTCGAAGACGATCCGACCCAATGCGGGCTTTATAGATCACGTTGACCCAATCTGCCGCGCGCCAATTTTCCAGTCGCTGCCGTCGCCGCGATCGGGGCTTCCAATCGACATCGGCGGGGATCGGCGGGACGCAACTTCTTGCAATCCCCCTCCCCCCTTATGATATGGATCGGTTGGATGCGGGCGTAGCTCAGGGGTAGAGCACAACCTTGCCAAGGTTGGGGTCGAGGGTTCGAATCCCTCTGCCCGCTCCAGTCGAGGACGGCCCTATTGGTGGTGCAGCACCACCCGCCCGCGCACTCGCCCTCCGCTCTTCAGGTCGCTCAGCGCCGCGCTCACTTCGCTCGCCGGCCGCGTCTCGATCGGGATCGGCGGGACCTTGCCGGCCTGAACGAGGGCGAGGAGCTCGCGCAAATCGTCGAGGGTCCCGACATAGGAGCCCTCGATTGTCATCATCTTGAACGGGAACAGCACGGTCGAGATCGGGTGGGCGCCGCCGTAGAGCCCGACCATGACGAGCTTGCCGCCCTTTTTGAGGATGCTGTGCCCAAATTCCATCGTCTTGGGCGAGCCGACAAAGTCGATCGCCGCCGCGGCGCCGCCTCCGGTCGCCGCCATCACCTGTTTCACCGCGTCGGGCGCGGCGTTGTCGATCGTCGCGACGGCCCCCATCTGGCGGGCATGCGCGCGCTTCTGCGCGTCGATGTCGGCGACGATCACCTTGCCCGCGACCGCGGCGGGCGCGATGTGCACGGCGCTGCCGCCGACCCCGCCGGCGCCGATGATCACCAGATGGTCGTCGGCGCCCAGCCGATCGCGCGTCTTCTTGAGCGCCGAGAGGGCGGTGATGCCCGAGCAGGTGTAGGTCGCGGCGAGCCCCTGCGGCACGCCCTCATGCGGCAAGAGGTAGCGGCCGTGCGGCACGATGACGTGCGTGGCATAGCCGCCGGCCCGCCTGGTGCCGAGGGTGCGCGGGTTGAGGCAGAGCAGCTCCTCGCCCTTCTTGCACACCGCGCATTCGCCACAGCCGATCCACGGATAGGCCACTACCTTATCGCCAACCTTGACCCCAGAGGCGTGCGGCCCGAGCGCCACCACCTCGCCGGCGATCTCGTGCCCCATCGTGAAGGGCAGATTGACCCCGCGCGATGCGAGCGAGATTTGCTTGCCATCGCCCAGATCGAAGTGCCCGTCCCAGATGTGCACATCGCTGTGGCAGACGCCCGCCGCCTCGACGCGCAGCAGCACCTCTTCGCCCGTAGGCTCGGGATCTGGGTAGTCGCGGGCTTCCAGCGGCTTACCCCATTCGATGATCTGCATCGCGCGCATGGTGGGTTCCTCCGGGGGTTCAGGTGAACTTCGCGGCCAGCGGCGGCGGACCGAGCGAGGATGGGTCGAGCCGGTGCAGCAGCGTTATCAGCGTCTGGGTCAGGGCGGCCAAATCGTTGCGGGCGGGTTCTGCTGCCAGTTGGCCGTCGCGGAAATCGCCGGGGGTCACATAGACGCTGGTCGGCGCGACGAGTGCGCCGAACCAGGCCAGCACCTGGCGCAACTGGCTGTCGACGGCAAGGTAGTGGTGCGGCGAGCCGCCCATCGCCAGGATGCCGACCGGCTTATTTTGCAGGGCCTCGACGGGCGTGATGTCGAGCAGGTTTTTCAATACCCCCGGGAAGCTCGCCCGGTAGACCGGGGCGCCGATCAGCACCGCCCCCGCCGCGGCAACCCGGGCGATCGCCTGGCACGTCGCCGCGCCGTAGGCATCGAGCGGGCGGCCGTCGCAAATCTCGATCGGCGTTTCGGCGAGATTGAGGATATCGACCGCGACATCGCCGCCGCCGGTCCGCGCCGCCTGCGCCGCCATCGCGATCGCGGCGGCAAGGCGGCCCGGCGGCGTCGCGGCGCCGACCAGCATCAGCAACCTTGCACTCTCGGCCATTCGCCAGCCCTCTCACTGCCTAAAAAATCCGCATTCCCGGCGAAAGCCCGGATCCATCTATCAGTCGTCTCGGGCGCCGAATGGTGGGTCCCGGCTTTCGCCGGCAATGCGGTTTCATTGTTACTCCGCTCCGACAGCCTCACGACGCTCCGCCGGCGCTAACACTCGCGGAAGGCCGAGATGATCGCGCAGCGTGGTCCCCCGATAGGCGCGCCGGAACAGGCCGCGGCGCTGCAATTCGGGGACCACCAGATCGACGAAATCGGCAAAAGCGCCGGGGAAATAGGGCGGCAGGATGTTGAACCCGTCGGCCGCGCCCTCGACAAACCATTCTTCGAGCGTATCGGCAATGGATGTTGGAGTGCCGCAGACGACCCAGTGGCCGCGCGCCGCCGCGGTCAGATTGTAGAGGTCGCGCAGCGTCATGTTCTGGCGCTTCGCCATTTCGTAGAGCACGCGGTGAAAGGTCTGGCCGCCTTCGCTCGGCGGCGGCGGCGGCACCGGTCCGTCGAGCGGATAGCCCGAGACGTCGTAGCCGATTCGGCCGGTCACCAAGGTCAGCGCGTTGGTCGGGGTGAGCCAGCTCTGCAACAGCGCCAGCTTCTCCTTTGCCTCGGCTTCGGTGGTGCCGATGATCGGCATCACGCCGGGCAATACCGCCAGCCGGTCGGGCGAGCGGCCGTATTTGGCCATCCGGCCCTTCAGATCGGCATAGGCCTTTTGCGCGCTGTCGAGCTCCTGCACGACCGAGAAGACAACGTCGGCGGTGCGCGCGGCAAGTTCGAGCCCGGTCGGCGAACCGCCGGCCTGGATGATGACCGGATGGCCCTGCGGACAGCGCGCGGTATTGATCGGCCCCTTGACCTGGAAGAAGCGGCCCCTGTGATCGAGCGGCCGCACCTTCTCGGCGTCAAGGTAAAGCCCGGTCGCCTTGTCGGCGACGATCGCACCGTCGTCCCAGCAATCCCACAGCCCGCGCACGACATCGACAAACTCGTTGGCGCGCTCATAGCGCAGCTCGTGGTCCATCTGGCGTTCGAGGCTGAAATTGAGTGCCGCCTTCGCGCGCGAGCTGGTCACGACGTTCCAGGCGGCGCGGCCCCCGCTCAAATGGTCGATCGAGGCAAAGATGCGGGCGACGTTGTAGGGCTCGGTGAAGCTGGTCGATACCGTGGCGCCGAGCCCGATATGGCGGGTCGCGGCGCTCAACACCGATATGAGGGTCGTCGGCTCGAATCGGCACAGGAACGACGGCAGGTCGCCCGGCTCCATGTCGAGGCCGTCGGAGATGAACAACAGGTCGAACTTGCCGCGCTCGGCGATCTTCGCGATCTCTTGGATGACCCCGAGGTCGTTGTTACTGACCGCCGCGCCCTCGTAGCGCCAGCCAGCCGAATGATTGCCGGCGCCGAGGACAAAGACCCCGAGATGCATCTGACGTTTGGCCGCGGACATTCCGATGGTTCCTTATTTGTCGAGCCAGATCGTCGCCAGATCCTGATTGACGTAGTGGCTCGGGCTGATCTTGAAACCTTTGACGTAGCTGCGATACGGCACAATGCGGTAGCGCCATAAGAGGAAGATTTCGTGCGCCTCGGTGTCAAGCACGAGCTTCTCGAACTGGCGCATCAACGCGCGCTGCTTGGTGAAATCGGTTTCCCGCACCATCCGGTCGTAAATCTCGATTGCCGCCGGGTCGTCGTAGTTTCCGTAATTCGATGGCGACACCGAGTGCGGCAGGTATTTGGTGCCGTCGAGCAGCGGGTTGACGATGTTCTGGCAATCGCCGTCGACCACCGTGTCGAAATCGCCATTGCGCAGGGCTTCGCCGAAGGGTCCAGTCTGCAGCACGCGCTGCGTCACGTGCACGCCGATCTTGCTCCATTCGTCGATCACCCAGAGCGCATTGAACTTGTACGGCTGGTCGACGTTGCGGTTGAGCAGCTCAAAGGTCAGGTTCTCCTGCCCGGCTTCCTTGAGGAGCCGTTTCGCCTCGGCCCGCGACTTCTCGATGTCGGGCCAATAGCCGGCCAACTGCTCCAACTCTTCCTTGGTCGCGGCGAGGGGCGAGCCTGGAAAGGCGACGCCGCCGACCGTCTTCATCACCGAGATCTTCGCCATCGCCGGCGCGCCGTGCCAGCGGTCGATCGCCAGGGTCAGCGCGCGGCGCACCCGGACATCGTCGAACGGCTTGCGCGCGTGGTTCGGGGTGATCGGATTGCCGCAATTCCAGTCGCTTTCCTGAACCGAGATCTGGTCGCCGAGCGAGGCGACCAATTCGTCGCGCGTCGCCGGCGGAAAGCCGCGGAACTCGATCGCCGCCCGGTCGCCGCGGATCGCGGCCACCCGGACCGCCTGTTTGTCGGCAAAAATTCCGATGAATCCATCGAGATAGGGCAGACCCGGGCGATAGTAATCGGGATTTCGCACGCCGGAAATCGACTGCCCGGTCTGGTATTCCTTAAAGCGAAACGGGCCGGAGCCCATGATGTTCGTCTCGAACCAGTGCGGGTCGCGGTCGAGAATCTCTTTCTTGTAGAGGAAGGCATAGGGATCGGCGAGCGCCGGGAGGAACGCAGCCGTCGCGAATTTGAGGTGGAAGACGACGGTTTTCGAATCCCGCGCTTCCACCTTGTCGATCATCGAATAGTAGCCGCGACGCGGGCTGATGACGCCCTCCGGCGGATCGACGATGTGGTTCCAGCTTGCCGCCACATCGTAGGCGGTCAGGGTCGAGCCGTCCTCGAACCTGACATCGTCGCGGATCAGGAACGCGTAGGTCCGGCCGCTATCCGTTGGTTCCGGGATCTCGACGCAGACATCGCAGACGAAATCGGTCGTCACAGCAGGGTTTTGCGGATCGGCCCGGATCAGGACGCTGTAGAACGGCGCCACCGCGTGGATCGTCGCGAAGGTGCCTTCGCGATGCCCATCGAAGCTTGGCGGCGCGTCCGCCGGGATCATATAGGTCAGCGTGCCGCCGCGTTTCGGCGTCTCCGCCCCGACCACCGGCACGGTGAGCGACAACAGAACGGCCACGCCCGCCGCAAACGATCGATGCATTTTCCTCTCCGCCGATGCCAACTGTCCCTGTAATGGTCTCCAGACCACATATCCGCGGTTAAGCTTGTCAGAGCCGTTGTGAGTGAGTTACGCGACGTTGCTGACGGTACGGCTACGCCCGGTTTGCACTCGATCCAATATCACGCCCCGCGCGAGAGATGGCATCCTACAAGAATCAGCACTTCGTGCCGCGTTGCTATCTCAAGCCCTTTAGCGTTAGCGCTGAGGGCTTTGCCATAAATCTGTACAATATCGACCGGCGAGTGGGGATCCCAAACGCGGCAATTAAAGGGCAATGCTCGAAGAGATATTTCTATGGCAAAGATCTGAGGTTAGAAAAATTACTGGAATTTTCGGAAGGTACCTACGCAAGTAGCTTACGGGACATTCAAAAGCCTGGATATAGCTTAACCAAATCAGACAAGGCAGTTCTTCTGCATTTTGGCTACCTGCAGCGTTGTCGTACGGAGGCGACCTTACAGCGCGCAGTCATGTCAATGGCAGAGATGGCTGACATCGCCTTTAGTGGTGACGTCCCGGTGGACCAACGGATCACAATGAGTGACGCCGTGCTCTTCGCCATGCGCTCCTTCAGCGAAACCATGCACATAGTAGATGATCTTAAGGTCTGCCTGGTTCGAAATCAGACGCACAGGCCATTTGTCACCTCAGATGACCCGGCAGTCATGACCAACCGCTGGTATGCCCAAAGCCCTCGAGCAAGAGGGCTAACTGGCGGGATCGGCAGTGCAGGCGCGTTGATCTTTCTGCCACTCACACCCGCCATTATGGCTGTAATTTATGATGGTGACGTGTATTCGATTTCGAACGCCGGCGGCTGGACTAGAGCCGAAAAGGTTATCGATATCGATTCATTTAATGAACATCAATTCCTAAATTGCCTTGCCAACATTTACTTTGCTGACTGGATCAGCCTTCCCCAGGTCAGTAAAGCATTCGAAGCCGCTCTCCCCAACCGGCCGGCAGTCCGGCACGAGATCATTACCGGGGAACTGGAGAGCGAGGACGATTGGGGAGAAAAATACCGCGTCGTCCCGCGACAGGAGCTGCAGAGAAAAGGCAAGGTATTTTTACATCTTAAGGCAACCCGACCCCAACCGAGCCGCTGGCCGTCGATGATCAGACTACGATCAGACCGGAAGATTTATTATAATGGCACGGGAATGGGGTACCTTCGACGGTCGACAGCCGAGGAAAACTCATATCGCGGGCCGCCCTACAAACGGGTCACCTAATATAGGAACGGAGCGAGCGTAGGGCGGAAAAGCGTAGCGCATTCCGCCGGGTATCGCCCCGGCAAAGCTGTCGCCGGGCCGAATGACCGGGCGACCCCGCGTTCCCGCCGTGGCACGGTGCAGCTTTTCGGGGTGCCTTCGAAGTGTTGCGGGTCGCCGCGGAGATCGGCGGAATGCGCTGCGCTTTTCCGCCCTACTCATTTATCGCAATTGCGCCTTTAAAAATGCCATAATCTGATTATATGTCGCCCATGCAGCGCTGCGGTTGGTCGCAGCCAAAACGAGAGACGGTGGGACGATGTCTGATGTGGGACTGCAAAAAACCGGAGAAACAGGAGGAGTGCGACAGTCGCCGGCGGCTCCGCCGGGGCTGGCCGGGCAATCCGGGGAGCGGCGCGCTTGCGTTCCGGACCGGGCGGCGCACGCCGCTTCTGCGCCGCTCCGCATCGTTGACCGGCGGATGGTCGCCCTCGGTGCGGCGCGGGAGACGGCCGGCTTCGGGCAGGCTCGTTGCAACTTGAGCGGGAGATCCGCCTGATCCTGGCCAGAACTATCAGGTGCGGGAGATTGTCGATACAACTTAAGGTTGCCGGATGGATTTTTGCCCGCGATGGACGAGCGAGGCGGCTAATATGATGGCTCAGGTGGCGAGGGGGCGGCGGGGATGATGGGTTCGCGACAGATGCGGCTGGGAGCGTTTATGCGCCCGGTGGGCATCCATACCGCCTGGTGGCGCTATCCCGGCGCCGCTCCAGACGCCAATTTCAACTTGAAGCACCTCATTCGCTTCGCGCAGAAGCTGGAAGAGGGCCGGTTCGATGCTTTTTTCATGGCCGACCATCTCAGTGTCCTCAACATGCCGATGGCGGCGCTAAAGCGCAGCGCGACGGTGACCTCGTTCGATCCGCTGACCCTCTTGCCGGTGCTGGCGATGGAGACCGAGCATCTCGGGCTGATCGCGACCGCCTCCACCACCTTCGAGCCGGCCTATACGATCGCCCGCCGGTTCGCCTCGCTCGACCACATCAGCGGCGGGCGCGCGGCATGGAATTTGGTCACCACCTCCAATCCCGACGCGGCCTTAAATTTCGGCCTGACCGAGCATATGGAGCACGGCGAGCGCTACCGCCGCGCCCGCGAGTTCTACGATGTGGTAACGGGCCTCTGGGACAGCTGGGCCGACGACGCCTTTGTCCGCAATGTCGAGGAGGGCGTCTATTTCGATCCCGACCGGATGCACGTGCTCGACCACCAAGGCGAGTTCCTGTCGGTCCGCGGGCCCCTCAACATCGCGCGGCCGATCCAGGGCTGGCCGGTCATCGTCCAGGCCGGCGCCTCGGATGCCGGGCGCCAGCTCGCCGCCGAAATCGCCGAGATGGTGTTTGCCGGCGGCGGGCGCCTCGCCGACTCGCAGAGCTATTACGCCGACGTCAAGGGCCGCGCCGAGCGCCTCGGCCGCAACCCCGATCACATCAAGATCCTGCCCGGCTGCCTCGTCGTCGTCGGCGATACTGACGAAGAAGCGCGGCAGAAGCGCGCTCTGCTCGACAGCCTGGTTCACCCCGACAGCGGCATGGCCTCGCTGTCGATCGCGCTCGGGACCGATGCATCGGTCTTCGACCTTGATGGCCCGCTTCCCGACATTCCGGAAACCGACGCCAGCAAGAGCGGCCGGGAGCGGGTCATTGCCAGAGCGCGGCGCGACAACCTGACGGTCCGCCAATTGGCGCAAATTTCCGGCAGCTATGGTGGGCTCGCGATGGTCGGGACGCCGAAGACCATCGTCGATCAGATGGAGGAGTTCTTTTTCGGCAATGCCTGCGACGGGTTCAACATCATGTTCCCCTACGTCCCGGGCGGCCTTGATGATTTCGTCGACCGGGTCGTGCCGGAACTGCAGCGCCGCGGGCTCTTCCGCCGGGAATACGAGGGCCGGACGTTGCGCGAAAATCTCGGATTGCCGCGCCCGGAAAACCGCTTCTTCCCGACGCCATCGGGATGAGTCGGGCGATGCGGCCGGAGGGTCGCGAGGGGCGCCGCTGTCGGCCGCCATCGATGCGAAACGGCAATCTGGCGCACCTCAACCCATTTGCGCAAACACGTCCAATACTTTCAGAACAGCCGGGCCGCCGATGACCAGGAAGATGCTGGGCAGGATGAACAGGATCATCGGAACGGTCAAAAGGACCGGCATCCGGTTGGCCTGTTCCTCAAGCTTGAGCAATTCATCGTTGCGCAGCTCCGCTGCGACGACGCGTAGCGCCTGGGAAAGCGGCGTTCCATATCTCAGGGTTTGCGACAAGGTGGCGACCAGGGAATGGACGCTCGGCAGGTTGACCCGTCCGGCCAATCGGCGAAACGCGTCATCGCGGTTGGGCAGGATCTTCAGGTCTGCGCCGGTCACCGCGAGCTCGTCCGCCATCATCGGCTGCGAGCGCCGAAGCTCGCCGACGATGCGGTTGATCGCGTCCTCCAGCGACAGCCCGGCTTCGACCGAGATGACAAGGAGCTCGATAGCATCGGCGAGCCCGCGTGCCACCGAGCGCCTGCGATGTAGAGAGAGTCGGGCGGCAACCAAGTGGGGCGTGACCCAGCCGAGTACCGCGCCCAAGGATCCCGCCCCAACCAGACTCGACGTCGCGGTCAAATTCAGAAAGCGATAGCCGAGCAGTACCAGCGCCGTCGCCAGAACGAGGCCAACCAACAGCCGCAGCACGAGAAACAACCGCGGCGCGAGGGAGGCTGGGATGCGCAACGGCGCGAGCCTGCGGGCGAATTCGAGTTCATCGCCGCGCAGCGTCGTGGCCGTGAGCAGGCCCAGTGCGCCGGAATCCCGGGCGCGGCGCCCGCCGCTCGCTCCGGCCGGCTGCCAGCGGGCGAGACCGAGAAGGTCGACGCGATGTCTCAGCCGCTGTCTGGTCGCAGAGGCCTCGTAGCCAAAGAAGCACAGTCCGGCGACGGCGAAGGTTGTCGCGACAAGGCCGATCAGGACTGCCGCGAATGAATCCGCCATGATGCGGTCCTCACAATGATCAGATGCGCAGGCTGTTGCGGATCATCGCGCGGATAGTGATCCCGGCGAGCAGCAGGCAGAGGAGCGCCGCGCCGAGAATGATATTGCCGCGCGGGTCGGCGAAGAGCGGGTCCAGATAACTGGGCGCCACGAGCAGAAGAGCCCCCATCACGAAGAACGGGATCGAGCCCAGCACGAGCGCCGATATCCGTACTTCCGCGGTCGCTGCGCCGGCTTTCAGTCGTACCGTCCGGCGCCTGCGGATAATCTGGCTGAGCGTTTCCAACGTCGCCGTCAAATTGCCGCCGGTCGATTGCTGAAGGGCTACGGCGACGGCAAAAAAACGGAAATCGGAGTTACCGACCATATCACTGGTCCTCCCCATGGCCTCAACGATCGGCACGCCGATCTCGATCTGGTCGGCGATCTCGGCAAAAATCGTGTTGAGCGGCGGATTGGTCTCTTGCCCGACGGTTCGTATCGCCGGGCCAACCGGCAACCCCGCCCGCACGATGCGCACCACCATGTCGATCGCATCGGGCAACAGCTCGGCGAACTGGGCGTCGGAGCGCCGCTGCTCCCGCATGAGGATGATCCGGGGGAGAAGAAAAAAGCCGCCGGCCGCACCGATCGCGATGACATAGCCCGGCAGGTGATGAGCAACTCGGCCGAGCAACCAGATCGTTGCAGCGGCGACAACCCCTGCCACCAGCAGGTAGAAAGGGTTGGCGTGCACACCCCAGCTACGTCGCATGCGAAACGTGAACAGCGAACGCAGGCCGATTAGGGCGCGCGCTGGCCAGGTTGAAGCCGACTCAGGCTGGCCCAGCGAAACCTCACGAGCGCGCGTGATCGCCTCGACACGACGGCCGAGAGCACGTTCGCGCGCGCCGGCAGCCAGCGCGAGCCCCAGCACGCCGGCGGCGCCCGCGACGACAAACAGGACGCCGAGGACCAAATCCAAATCAGCCCTCCGCCCCTTTGGCGCCGATTGCCGTCATGAAAGCCGATGCGAGCCCGTAATTTTCGAGCCGCGGCAGGAACCGCGGCCGGGAACCGGAGGCTTCAAACGCGCCGCTCATCGTCCCGTCGGGGTTCTGGCCCACGTATTTGAACGTGAACAGATTGCTCAGGGTGATGATTTCTCCTTCCATGCCAACGACCTCGCTCAGCTCGGTGACGCGGCGCGTCCCGTCGCGCATCCGCTCGATCTGCACGACTAGGTCGAGGGCACTGACCATCTGACCGCGGATCGCCCGGCTCGGCAGGCTGACATTGGCCATCATCACCATGTTCTCGACCCGCGCCAGCGCATCGCGGGCCGTGTTGGCGTGGACCGTGGACATCGAGCCGTTATGGCCGGTGTTCATCGCCTGCAGCATGTCGAAGGCCTCGCCGCCGCGGACCTCTCCGACGATGATCCGGTCGGGCCGCATCCGCAGCGCGTTGCGCACCAGATCGCGCTGTGTGACCTCGCCCTTGCCCTCGACATTCGCCGGCCGGGATTCGAGCGATATGACGTGGGGCTGGCGGAGCTGCAGCTCAGCGGTGTCTTCGATCGTGACGACGCGCTCTCCCGACTCGATCAGGCTCGACATCGCGTTGAGCAGCGTCGTCTTGCCCGACCCGGTACCGCCGGAGATCAGGATGTTGAGCCGGCACTGCGAGGCTATTTCGAGCGCCCGGGCGAGCTCCGGAGACACGCTTTTGAAGGCGACGAGCTTGGCAAAATCGAGAAAGCTGCGGGTGAACTTGCGGATTGAGATGCACGGTCCCTTGAGGCTGAGGGGCGGGATGACGACATTGACCCGGCTGCCATCGGCCAAGCGCGCATCGAGCATCGGGCTCGATTCGTCGACCCGGCGCCCGATCGAGGAGGCAATCCGCTGCGCCACGTGGAGGACATGCAGGTCGTTGCGGAAGCGAACCCCGGTCAGGACAAGCTTGCCGAGCCGCTCGATATAAATCTGGCGCGGACCGTTCACCAGGATGTCGGAGACGGTATCGTCGCGCAGCAGCGATTCGAGCGGACCGAGCGCGATCATGTCATCGACCATCGCCGCGGCCAGCGCCTGCTGCTCCTGGTGGTTCAGCAGAAGCCGGCGCTGATCGGCAATCTCGGCAACCAGCTCCTCCACCCTTGCGGTCAGCTCCGGGCGGGCCATGCGAACCGCCGAGGCCGGCTCGACCCGGGCAAGGATCTGATCGTAGATAAACTCGGCTGATTTCAGCTGGGAGCGCGGCGCGAGGGACACCGTCGGCCCGGCCACCAGCGGGAGCGCGGTGCCGATTTCGGCGGGGACCGCGCCAGCGTGTGGCAAGGGACGCAGACCCATCAGCTGAAGATCCGCTTCCAGAATGGTCGGGCCGCCTCCTCGGCGGCGGAACCCGACAACTGCCGCGACAACGCCGCCATCCCGCTGCGAATTGCGTTGCACTTCTGTGCCGCCTTGGTACCAAGCGCCGCCGCGGCCATGATCTCCCGGCTCCAGTTGATCGAGACGTCGGGTGCCGGGATGACCCGCAGCATCTCGCGCTCCGGCAGCGCGCCCTCGGCATTTTGCTTGTTCAGCACGTGCAGCAGCGTGCGCTCTGGCGTGTTGGGGCCGATGAACTCACGCCAGCGTCCGACCTCCCGGATGGCGGCGATGCCGCCGTCGCTGACCAGCAGCAGGGTGGAGGGCATGTGCAGCAGGCTGGGAAGCGAAAGCGCGATTTCCGCGGGCAAGTCGACCAGCACATAGCGAAAGTGCGCGAGGACCTTTTGCAGCAGCTGGAAGATGGCATCCTCGGTGGGCACGACGCGGGCGGACAGCGGCTCCAGCCCGGCAAGCAGACCGAGATGGCTGGTGACCGACAAGACGCCGCGTTCGAGAAACAGCTCGTCGATCCGCCTGGGGTCGTCGAGCGCCTCGCGCAAGCCGTGGCCCGGCTGTGCGTCTAGCTGCAAGGCGGCATCGCCAGCGTGCAGCTCGAGGTCGAGCAGCAGCACCCTGCGTTGCTGCACCTCGGCGAAATGCCAGGCGAGATTGGTCGCAATCGTGGTCGCGCCGACGCCGCCGCGCACACCGAGGACGAACACCAGCCGGCCGCTGCGCGATGGCCGCGCAGTCTCGGTCCCGCTGCTGATCCCGACCAGCGCGCGATTGAGCAAGCTGCCGATCAACGGCTTGTAGAAATACTCGCTGACGCCGGCTCCCTTGAGGTCGCGGTACAAGACGATGTCGTTTTGCTCGCCGACGACGATGACCTCGGTTTCCGGATCGGAGATTTCGGCGAGCCGGTTGATGCGCGGCAACGGATCGTTGATCCCGCTGATGTCGACGATCAAAAAACGCGGCCAGCCGCGGCGCGCTAGCTCCTCGATGGCCGTATCGATGCTGCCGTGCCTGACGCGCATTTCGATAAATCCGACATCGGCAAAAGAGTGGCGCACCACACCCTCGGAATCGGCATCGAGGAGATAGGCCATCGCCGCCGGTGCCGGTGCGCCCGTCGGCGGGGCGTTCTTGATCGGGCTATCGACATCGGCGGCAGCCCAATCGACCATCTCAGGTAGAGCATCCATGGAATGAAACCCTCTATAATTTACCTTTCCGCTTTAAATCACGTTTTACGTGTTTTCTCTCTTATATAGGCCAAACACCCGTATAGATAGTAAAAAGATTTGTTCCATTGCCAGGGTATCGCGCGCGACGTCATGGCCGTTCAAACAGGGAAGCACGCATGCGCGCTCAGCGTCGGCGAATAGGGCAGCAGCGCGGGGACGAGGAAGGTGAACGGCAGGGTCGCCGTCACCTGGACGCCGCAGGACGGCCGCGTCACGCCGAACGTCGATGCGGGATTGGCGAATGACAGCCCCGGCGCCTTGTCGGCGGCGTAGTTCTCAATATTGACATCGGTTCCGCAGGTGTTCGTATCGACCGCGGCACAGCGGGCGGCCGCTTCCACGGCATAATCAAGCGTCGCCTGGGTCCAAATCGCCCGCGCGAATTCAATAAGGCCAAGCACGCACAGCAACACGATGGGCAGGACCATGGCGAACTCGACGGCGGCAACACCGCTGTCACGGAAATCTCCACAAAAGGCGCGGCGGGTCATGGCGCGCTTCAATTGAGCCGACGGTACGCTTGGCCGGCAAGCGTCAGCGTTGTGGGCAGCCCCGGGTAGGGCAGCATGGTCTGATACAGCAGCTGGGCGCTGACCGAGGCGTAGAGCCCTGGGTTGCCGCTCGGGGTACAGGTGAGGGTGCTGCAGCTGCCGTTCGTGGGAGTGCCGACTTGGGTGAAGATGTTGTTGTTCGTACAGCCGCACGTCTGATAGGGCGCGGGAGTGGCGGAGATGCCGCTGGCTCCGGTGGCGCCTGTCACCGCCGCCGCTATATTGGTCGTATCCCAACCGTTGCGGCTGGCGTATTGCGCACCGGCCTCGGCTGCCGCCTGGACCTGCATCGAGCCATAGACCCCAAATCCGAGATCGCAGAGGCCAACCAGCAACAGGACGAGGAACGGCACGATCAGGGCAAATTCGACGATTGCCGCGCCGCGTGGCGGCGAGCGCAACAACACGCATAGGGCTCTAGTGTGGTGGTTCTGAAGTTCGTTTGATCTGGATCGTTGTTTCCCTTCCTCGTCATACCGGCGAAGGCCGGTACCCACGGCAGACATGGGTCCCGGCCTTCGCCGGGATGACGAGATT
>Ga0182024_10011537_pt1 | contig 17698 bp, 14 predicted proteins | sample P32metaG_FD_120480 | JGI IMG/M metagenome (GOLD analysis project Ga0182024, IMG submission 120480) | Permafrost microbial communities from Stordalen Mire, Sweden - P3-2 metaG (Illumina Assembly) | ecosystem: Environmental > Terrestrial > Soil > Wetlands > Permafrost | place: Sweden: Stordalen... | reverse complement strand
TTCACGTATTCGTTCCCGCATCGTTGTCTCTAGCGCAGTCGACGGCTGCGTAAACGGGGTGAGCGACATGGGTAACTACGATGCCCACATGGCGACAACGAGGGTTTCGATCGATGAAAGGATTCTGGCGATCGACATCGGTGCGACCAATATGAAGTTCTGTCACGTCGACGGCGACGGCCGGCTGCTCGAAGTGGTGCGTCGCCGTCGTACGCTCTATCCCTGCACGCCTTCGCAATTGGTCACGGTGCTCGGCGCCAGGATTTCTCGGTCGGGATGTTCTCAGGTGGGTGTCGGCTTCCCCGGCGAACTCACGCAAGGTGTAGTGACCGATCCGGCGAATTTGGCCCGCCCCGGGGGCATCACTACCGAAGTGGATCATCATCTCAAGGAGCTATGGCGGGGTTTCAACCTGCAGGAGGTGCTGCGGGTGGCCACTGGCCGTGACGTGCGAGTGGTCAACGACGCGGCACTCGCGGCGCTGGGGTGCTGTGCGGGTTCGGGCACCGAGCTGGTGTTGACGCTGGGCACCGGTATGGGTCTCGCACTGGAGATTGATGGAGCACTGCAAGAGGTACGTTGCGTGGGGGCGGAGTCATTTCTTGGTGCACGGACGTTCGACGAAGTTTTCGGGGAACGTTCGAGGGCCGAAGACGAGGTGCGCTGGCGCACGATGCTGGTGAGCGCCGTGACTGGATTCTGCGAAGAGTTCAGGGCGAGCACCGTGCACCTGGCGGGGGGCAACGCGAGGAGACTGTCGCCGAGCAATTTTGTTGACCTGCCGAGTGCGGTATTCATACACGGTAACGACGCATCGCTGCGCGGCGTGCCCAGACTTTTTTACGCTTGAGCGAGGTTCACCGCGCAGGTTGCCAACACGCTGGCGAAGGTAGAACAGGCCTCGTCGTCGATGGCAAAGTCGGCGCTGTGGTGTTGACCGCTAGTTCCGTCGGCCAGGGCGCCCCCGATGAACATGTAACAACCGGGAATGCGGTTGAGGAACTCGGACATGTCATCGCTGGGCGACACCGGCGGCAAGTCCACGACGTTGGCGGCCCCGACGATCTTTCCGGCCCACTCCATGACCCGTCGAGCTACGTTGGTGTTGTTCACCACGGCCGGTGTTCCGTCATTGAGGGATAACGAACAGCTCACCTCAAACGACTCCTCTAATTGCTTAAGAATGACTTCGAGACGGGCCAGGGACACCACGAGCTGATCGGGCGTAAACGTTCGCAGCGTGCCGCGAAGCTGCGCGTGCCGGGGCACCACGTTGTTGGCGGTGCCCGCGTGAATTACGCCAGCGGAGCAGGCGCAGATTCCCCCTTCGAATTCAAGCCCATGCACGACCTCGCTGAGTCGGGGCGCGAGGGCGCTGAGCGCCAACACCACGTTGCCTTCGACGCTGGACATCGCTCCGTGGCCGCCCTTGCCCTGGATGTCAACGACAAGGGCGTTCGCCTGACTCATCATCACGCCCGGTCGAGTGGCGACCAATCCCAGCGGGAGCATGGACGTGACGTGCGCGCCAATTACGAAGTCGGCGGGATGGTTTTCCAGAACTCCTCCGGCGATCATGGCCTCGGCTCCGCCGAGGGCCTCTTCGGCCGGTTGAAACAGCAGCGTGTACTCGCCCGCCAGCTCGTCGCGACGCTGGCTCAGTACGTCGGCCACTCCCAAGAGCGACGCGGTGTGCACGTCGTGGCCGCAGGCGTGCATGACCCCTTCGTTCACCGAGGCATACGAAAGCTGACGTTCTTCGGTGACCGGTAGGCCGTCGATGTCGGCGCGGATCATGACACGCTGGCCCGGTTTCGTGCCGCCTAGGACCGCGACGGCTCCGGTCTCGGTCGGACAGGTCGCCAGTTCCCATCCGAGTTCTACCAATCGTGCACGAATGACGTCGGTCGTACGTTGCTCGAGAAAAGAGAGTTCGGGGTGGGCGTGCAGGTCGTGTCGGATGTCGACCATTGGCCCGTAGGCGCGCTTCAACAATTCGGGCAATTCTTCGGTGAATGTTCTGACCATCAACGCATGGTACCCAGTACGTCGTGGCGATAGAGAACAGTGGTCGGCTACCATGGTTGGCCAACAACATTGCGGCTGTAGCTCAGCGGATTAGAGCATCGGTCTACGGAACCGAGGGTCGGGGGTTCGAATCCCTCCAGCCGCACCACTATCTTAAGCGCCAGGTACTCAAGTCCCGGATCCCTGTCGCTACGTCGGACGGTCTGAATCGGCCACACATAGGGTGAGTCCTATGAGAAAGCATTCAGGGAGGGATCATGGCTAAGTTCACGAGTACCCAGATCAAGTACCTCAAGAGTCAGCGCCTCGGCCGCCTGGCTACGTTGCGGCCCGACGGAACACTCCAGAACAATCCAGTTGGCTTCTCCTTCGACGAAGAGTCTGGCACTTTCGAGATCGGCGGCTTCAATATGGGCGAGTCCCAGAAGTACAAGAACGTCGTTGCGAACGGTCAGGTGGCATTCGTAGTGGATGACCTTGAGACCGTTGACCCGTGGAAGCCACGAATGGTGGAAGTCCGGGGAACGGCCGAGCCGATTCCGAACGACGATCCGCGCAGATCGACTGTACGAATCCACCCCAATCGGGTTATCAGTTTTGGCATCGAATAGTGGCGTGATCCATTGATGGCCGCAGTTACCGCGAAAGCGCCCCCAGGCCTTGCAACAATCAGCTATTAGCCTCGCTGGTGAAAGCCAGCTCCTCACCTTCAGTTATGAGCAATTGTTGGATCCCCCGTCGGGACATCCATTCTCGCTTTATTCGACAGAGTTCGCGCCCCTCAGTGGGACATAGTGGATGAGACTCGGAGTTCACGTCTCACTCGGCTAGCGCGGCGCGGTTTCGGGTCGCATCGTCACGACCTTCTGCCCAAAGGGTGTTAGCACGAGTCCGCCGCGTGCGGCTAACCACCTGCACCGTGGGCCAGGGAGACGCCAAACTGCGTAGCGTGCGGCCCGATTCCTCCTTCCTCGCTGGTCCCGTGATGTGAGCCAGGTGTTTCGCGTCGCCTGGTATCGATTCCGGGCCACGTTTCACGATCGCTGGGGTGGGTACCTCACCATTGTCTTGCTGGTGGGACTACTCGGTGGTCTCGCCATGGGGGCCGTGGCCGGCGCCCGTCGTACCCAGTCGTCTTTTCCCACCCTCATGGCTCTAGACAACAGCTCCGACCTGTTGACCCTGTCGGGGGTGGACAACCCCGCCATCGGCCAGAACAACGGTTACAACCCGGCCTTAGAGCGGACTATTGCTCACCTTCCCTACGTGAAGGCGGAAAAGAGCGTGGCGGCGATCAATCTCCTGCCACTCAACGCCAAGGGCCAGCCCGTGGCCGCGAGCGAGGGACACTCCTTTAACGGCAGCGTCAACGGCGAAGAGTTCACGCAGGACCGGATTATCATCACCGACGGACGAATGGCCAATCCCCGGCGAGCCAATGAGTTCGTGATGGACTCGGCCACGGCTCGAGACTTCGGCTTCCACCTCGGTCAGGTGGTCAACTTTTGGGCTTATTCCAACGCGCAATCGGGAATATTGTCGACCCTGTCTATATCCCAAGTGACCAAGAAGTTGAAACCGATCCTGCGCTTCAAGGTCAAACTGGTGGGTGTCGGGGCGATTTCACCGAGCGATTTAATGCAAGACGCCGTCGACGCAGGAAATTCAACGGTCTTACTTTTCACCCCGGCCTTGACCGACCAGTTACTCAAATGCTGCGTCAATACGACCTACAGCGCTCTGCAACTGAGCGGCGGCATCGTGCACGAGAGTGCGGTCGAGACTGAGATATCGAGGGTGCTGCCCAAGGGCTTGCCGTCGGAGTTCTCGCAAGGGTCGGTGGTGCTCGCCAAGGCGGAACAGACCATCAAGCCCGAGTCGATTGCACTGGGCGTGTTCGGCGTCATGGCCCTGCTCGCCATGTTGGTGATCGCCGGTCAGCTCATCGGGCGGCGACTGCGCTTTAACGCCACCGACCTTCAAGTGTTGCGGGCCCTGGGCGCCGAGCCCGCCATGACCTACCTCGACGGGCTTATTGGCATCGTGGCCGCGGTGCTGGTCGGTTCGTTGCTGGCCGGTCTCGTGGCGATTGGCCTCTCACCGTTGGCCCTGTTGGGGCCCGCCCGGCCCTACCTGCCCCACGGGGTGAACTTCGACTGGACCGTGCTAGGTCTTGGTCTCGCGCTCATCGTGCTATTCCTCGTTTCAGCCGCCGTGATGGTGGCGATTCGTATGGTGACTCGGAGAGCGGCACCGTGGCGGGACCGGGCCAGTTACCGAGGCTCGAGGGCCGCGAAAGCGGCCACCTCGGCCAATCTGCCCGTCTCGGCTGTAACGGGGATCAGGTTCGCCCTGGAACCGGGCATCGGGCGCAACGCCGTGCCGGTGCGTTCAGCGATCCTCGGGACCGTCTTCGCCGTCGTCATCGTGACGGCCACCATCACCTTCGGCGCCAGCCTGCAGACCCTGGTCGCCAAACCAGCCCTCTACGGATGGAACTTCACGTACGAGTTGAACGGCGGTGGCGGCCTGGGTGACATCCCGGCCACCGGAGCGGCCACGATGCTCAACCGGGATCCCTACGTGCAAGCCTGGTCCGGCGTCTACTTCGGGGGTCTTCAGATCGACGGCCAGAATGTCGCGGTCATGGGCACCAGCCCCCGGGCCGCGGTGCGACCACCCCAGTTATCGGGGCACGCGTTTAACAAACCTAATCAGGTCGTGCTCGGTGCGACCACCCTGGCCCAGTTGCACAAGAAACTCGGTGACACGGTCAAAGTGGGCGCCCCCGGCGCCCCGACGACCCGGTTGAAAATCGTGGGAACCGTCACCCTGCCCACCATCGGAGCCCAGGGCAGCAACCACCTAGAGATGGGCAGCGGGGCCGTACTCTCGTACAAACTCATTCCGGCCGGTGAGCGCGATCTTTACGACGTGCCACCCGGCCCCAACGCCATCCTCGTACGCGTGAAGCCGGGGGCCAACCACGCCGCCACGCTCGCGTCACTCAACTCCATCCTGAACAAACTGCACGCGAAGGCGTGTTGCGGTGCGCAGGTCAACGGCGTGGAGCGTCCGGCCCAGATCATCAACTACGGCTCCTTGGGCTCGACCCCCGCGGTGCTCGGGGGCGCCCTCGCCGCCGGTGCGGTCGTGGCATTGGGCCTTACGCTGATTGCCTCGGTACGACGTCGCCGACGCGACCTGGCGCTGCTCAAGATACTGGGCTTCACCCACGGTCAATTGGCCGCGGCCATTGCCTGGCAGTCGAGCGTCGCCGTGGGCATTGGCACGATTGTGGGTGTGCCGTTGGGCATCATCACCGGGCACTTCATATGGGACCTCTTCGCCCGTGAGATAAACGCCGTGCCTCAACCAACCGTTCCGGTACTGTCGGTCGTTCTCATCGTCGTGGGGGGCCTGGTGCTCGCCAATGTTGTAGCCGCCATCCCGGGGCGCATCGCGGCGAGGACCCCCACGGCGCTGTTATTGCGGGCCGAGTAAAGCCCCGGGGCGCCCCGCGACGAGGGGATTTGGTTACGCGCTGCGGATCCACGATCTGTCATCGCCGATGAGTTCCTAAAACCATCGCTACTCAACAAGGAGCCTCTTGCAATTGGAGAAATAAAGTGATATCAATTAGATATCGATTTAACGAATCCACTCTCAAGGAGGGATCATGAGTCAGTCAGACCAGTCATACCAACAACTTGACGCCACTCCGGTCGGCCAGTCGGGAACGCGCGTCCAGATTCACGAGCACGAGGCGTGGACCATCAATGGCTGGTTCGGAGTCCTCCTCATCGCCGTGTGCATCGCCGTCGCAATCCTGCTCGCCAACGGATCCGCCAAAGCATTCATTTCCGTGCCGATCGTGGTGGCCGTCATCATTATCGGCTCGCTGGTCATTGTCCAGCCGGGTCAGACCAGGGTGGTGCAGTTCTTCGGCAGTTACGTGGGAACCGTGCACCAGACCGGCCTGTCCTGGATCCGACCCCTCACCAAGCACCGCGACGTGAGCATTCGGGTCAGGAACTTCGAGACGAACCACCTGAAGGTCAACGACGCAGATGGCAATCCCGTCGAGATCGCGGCCATCGTCGTTTGGCAGGTCACGGATACGTCGCGGGCCCTCTTCGCCGTCGACGACTATCACAATTTCGTGCGAGTCCAGGCCGAGTCGGCGTTGCGGCACGTGGCGACCACCCATCCCTACGACAACCCCACGGAGAACGGCATTTCCTTGCGCGGCTCGACTGACGTCGTAGCCGGCGAACTCGCCGAGGAAGTAGCCCAGCGGGTGGCCATCGCCGGGCTGGAGATCGTCGAGGTCCGCATCAGTCATCTGGCCTACTCGCCGGAAATTGCCCAGGCCATGCTGCGGCGCCAGCAGGCCAGCGCCGTCGTCGCCGCTCGCTCGCTCATCGTCGACGGCGCCGTCGGCATGGTGGAACTCGCGCTCGATCGACTAAGGGAGCGAAACATCGTTGACCTGGACGAGGAACGAAAGGCGGCGATGGTGAGCAATCTCATGGTCGTGCTCTGTAGCGATCAGCCGGCTTCGCCGATCGTCAATGCCGGGACGCTGTACAACTGATTCGTGAGCGACCGTAAGCCGATACTGCTGCGAATTGATCCCGCCGTCCACGACGCGCTGGCCCAATGGGCGGCCGACGACTTCCGCAGCCTCAACGCCCACATCGAGATGCTGATGCGTCGAGCTCTGATTGACGCCGGACGCATGCCCAAGAGAGCGGGGCCAATGCCCAAACGGGGCCGACCCCCCGCCGCGTGAAATGAAGCGTACGTGTCGAGTGACCAAATGAAGTGCCGAGCAAAGCAATTGATCAGGAGAACAGCGACATGAGCACTGAATTGAGCGGACGGCGCTCTTGCTTGTCGAGCAGAGATTCTTGCTTTCGGTTCGTGCCGTTCGTGCTCTTAACGAATAATTGAGAGGAGTTAGATGAAACCGAAATTGACTGTGCGCATTCATCTATGTGTGTGCTGCCTAGTCGTAGGGGGCCTGCTGGTCGCCACGGGCGCAGCCGTAACGACCGCCGCGGGCGCTTCAGCAACCACGCAAGGGTCGTGGCCGTATTCGAATGGTGACTTAGCCAACACGCGAGTTGCGACGGGTTCGACGATCTCGCTTGCGAACGTATCCCAGCTGAGGAAGCTCTGGACGTTCACATTGAAAGGTAAAGCGGCGTCGAACGTCGGCGGTTACGGCACCTTGTCCGCCGGACCGATCGTGGTGAACGGAGTCGTCTACATGCAGGACCTGCACTGCAACGTGTACGCGCTCGCTCTCGCCACGGGTCGACTCATGTGGGAGTACGTGGTGAACAAGCCCGAGAAGAGTGGACCGGGACCGAACGGTGTCGCCGTCGTTGATGGCACTGTCTATGGCGCTTCGCCCAAGGCGGTCTTCGCCCTCAACGCCACGACGGGGAAAAAACTCTGGGTCAACAAGAAACTCCTCAAGAAGGGCCAGGGCACCTTCGGTATCCAACCCCAGGTGGCTGACGGACGGGTCTACCTCGCGAGCCAGTACGGTTCGGGGTCCGGTGGCGGGTTGCTGCTGGCGCTCGATGCCACGAACGGAGCGTTGGTATGGAAGTTCAATACTCTCGTGCACGCGGACCAGGGCGTCGCTGCCGTCGGCCTCGGCTCCGGCGGCGCCTGGGAGACGCCCCTCGTCAGCGCCGACGGGACAGTGACCTATGGAACCGGCAATCCGTATCAGACGGCCGCCTCGGCGATCGCGCACCCGTCCAAGCTGCTTTACACCGATAGTGACGTGAACTTGAACGCGGCGACCGGGAAGTTGAATTGGTACTACCAGGGAGTCCCTAATGACTTCAAGGACTACGACATGCAGGCCTCGCCGATTTCTGCAAGTGTGAACGGAGTACCGGTCGTGCTCGGTGGCGGCAAGATGGGTTACGTCTACGAGATGAACGCCGAGACCGGCAAGCTTCTCTGGAAGACGCCCGTCGGCAAGCACAACGGTCACGACGACGACTCGCTCAAGGCGCTGAACCACAAGCTCAAGTTGACGGCGCCCTACACCATCCTTCCTGGATCGCTCGGAGGCATACTGACGAACTTGGCTCTTTCGGGTAATACCGTCTACGTGGCCACGTGCGATGTATCCATCACCGCGACGAGTCTGACCCAACCGGTGGGCACCAAGGCCGGCAAGATCAGCGGAGAGGTGGAAGCGCTCAACCTCACCACCGGCAAGGTCGAGTGGGACACGAAAGTAAAAGGTCTGCCGCTCGGTGCCACCACGGTGTCGAACAATCTGGTCTTCACCACGCTCTTCCAGGGCACCTTGGTCGCTTTTAATCGAAGCACCGGCGCGATCGTTTTTAAGCAGAAGCTGCCCAATACCACCAACTCAACACTCGCCATTGCCGGCCGCATCGTGATCGTCCCGGCGGGCGGCCCCAAAGCGTATGGAAAGAGTGGGATATCGCAGGTAATGGCCTACGCGGTGCCGTCAACCTAACTCGAGGAATCTACCCAATCACAGAGGCGGCACTATTCCTCCGATCGACGGCGAACCCTGGGTTCGTGGCGTGACCGCTCTCGTGAACTGGAGAGAGGCCCTTCTAAAAAACAGCTGCGGTCACTGGTCAATACTCGCTGCGGCAGTAGTCGGAAGGCGCACGCAGACCGCTAATCCACCCAGACTGCTGGGTTCAAACTCAACCGATCCATTGAGGTCCTTCACCACGGCGGCGATGATGCTCATGCCGAGTCCCGATCCACCCGATTCACGCGAGCGCGAGCTATCGAATCTCATGAAACCCTGGGGCCCACTTGTGTACGCCGAGACGGGCAGGCCGGGCCCGCCGTCTTCGATCCACAGCTCCATTACTTCACCTCGTTCGTGCAAAATCACTCGCACCGGAGCATTGGCGGGCGTGTGGCGACGGATGTTGGAGAAGAGATTTTGCAAAAGACGCTCCACGCGGCTTCTCGCACCCACCACACACATTTCCTGGTCGACTTCTGACTGGATTGTTCGATCGGGTTCCAGCGTTCGAAAATCGGTGAGCTGAACGCGCAAGAGACTGCTCACGTCTATATGTTCGTCGTGGACGGCGCGCTGTTCACCTAGTTCGGTGAGCAGTAGCAAATCACTGATCAGTCGTTCCATTCGCTGCACCTCTTCGCTCATCCGGCCCAGGGCCCGTTGTTCCACTTCGGGCGAGGACACTCGTTCGCTGCGCAAAAGTTCCGTATAGCCGCGAATGACAGTAAGAGGCGTACGAAGTTCGTGCGAAGCGTCGCCGAGGAACTGCTGCATCCGTTGCGAAATGTTTCGCTCCAGCACCACGGCCTCGTTTAAGGTGCCGACCATCCGACCGAGCGCACTGGAAAGTTGATCGACGTCAGAGCGGCCACTTGTTTCGGGTAGCGCGACGTCTTCGTTCTTGTCAGCGATGTCATTGGCCAGACCTATGAGTTCTTCTATTTTTTTGGTGTCGCGTCGGATGATGATACGAACCGTGCCGCCGAGCAAGAGATCCGCCACCACCGTGAAGAGCAGAAGTCGAAGAATGAGATTGTGCGTGGAGCGCTTCACTTCCGCCGAGGACATGGCAATGAAGAGGGAGTCGCCACCGGGAAGGTTGACGGTGCGGAAACGTATTCCGCCGCCGTCGGTCGATGATTCGACGGAACTGGCTGACGCGGAGAGCAGGGCCTTTCGGGGCAAGGTGGCCACGTTGAAGGTCGCCAAGGAAAGTTGCGAGATGGTGCCGGCGTTGACGAAGTCGACGATCGCGTTGAGATTGTTTTGGTGCACCGCGAGCAACGCGGCACCAATAGCGTCGCTACTCGATCCCTTGGTGCTGAGGACAATTTGATTGAGGTTGTGATCCAAAATGGAAAGCTGAGAGTTCTTGGTGGCAATGACGGCGTAGCCACCGATCAAAAGGGAAATCAAAGTGGTGGCGACGATCATGACCAGGGTGAACCTGGTTCTCAGCCTCACAAGCGACTCGTCGAGTCCACGATTCGATAGCCGACGCCGCGGACTGTGGTTATTCCCTCAAAGCCGTCGCGATGTAATTTACGTCGCAGGTACGAAATGTACGTATCGACAATGGAGGTGTTCGATTCGAAGTCAATACCCCAGACGTCATCGAGTATTTGGGATTTGGTCACCACGCGGTTTTGGTTGGCCATCAGATATTCCAATAGTCGGAACTCGGTGGGCGAAAGCTCGACGAGGGTGTCGTGGACGAACACTTCGTGCTGGGTCTCGTCCAAAGTGACCGGTCCGCACGTGATGACGGCGTCGGCGTCGAGGAATTGGGTGCGGCGAAGTATCGCGTTGACCCGCAGCAGCAGCTCTTCTAGGCCAAAGGGTTTGGTGACGTAGTCGTCGGCGCCGAGGCGCAGACCCTGGGTAACGTCACTCCGGTCGCCCCGGGCACTGAGCATCAAGGCGGGCGTCAGGTTGCCCTTGGAACGTATTTGGGCCAAGAGCTCGAATCCGTTGAGAAAAGGCATGTTTACGTCGAGAATAAGGAGATCGGGCTTGGCCGTGCGCAGCGTCACCAGGGCCGACTCCCCATCTTTGGCGGCCATCGTCTCAAATCCGGCGATTGACAGGGCGTCGCAGAGCAGATCACGGACCCCCTCCTCGTCATCGACGACAAAGACGAGGGACTTATGTGCTTTGGCCACGTTCTAAAGGGTACCGGCGCGCGGGAAGCGATGTGGAAGGAACTTTCCAGATAACATGCGACGCACTGACCTTTCACAGAGTTCTCACATCCAGAGCCCATAGTTTTGCTGAAGTGGTCATAGCGGCCGAGAAGCGAAGTGTCGAGGAAGTTTCATGAAGAGCAGGATCATTCGGAGCCTTACTGTTGGCCTGGTAAGTGTCGGACTTTTCACCGGTACGGCGACGCTGGCCGCGGCGAGCGCCCCCAAGCGCTCTTTGGTCGCCTACGAGCTTCAATTGAAGGTCTATCGTGATCAAGTTCAGGCCATAAATCTGACCTTTCAAGAGGCCATTCAGACCGCTACCGCCAACTACAAGATCGCCCTGAAGGCGCCACCGTCCACGCAAAAGACGGTGGTGGCGGCCGCGGAAGCCAGGTACAAGACCGCCCTGGCCGCGGCGACCACGACCGCCGAAAAGAGTGCGGCTCGTGCGGCCCTCGCCGAAGCAGTCGCGGCGGCCTGGCAAAACTACGGCAATGCGCTGGCCGGTTCAAATACCGCGGCGATGAGTGCAGCCCTTTCGACCTTTAACGGCGCCGTCACTGCGGCCGTCCTAGCGCAACAAAACGCCATTACGGCACTGGGGCCTAAGCCGGTTCCGCCTAAATAGTCTCGGTTACCTGGCGGGCACGACTTTTTAGTGGGGAATTGACGAGGCGGTGGCTGGAAAAATTAGAAAATCAAACTTTCCCCACGGGCTGACCTTTCTCTGAAGAACCCTAAGTAGTCGATTCCCGGTCCTGAGGGAACGGCCAGTTCCTGCAGGAGTTTTCTTAGAGTTGTCGCCGTACAGGTGCTGCCCACCCTGCTTTCACAGGATTTTCACATCTTTTGTTGTGAGACTTGAATCCGTTCGAGAACACCTCGGGCGAAGGCAGTGAAGGGATTTTGGCATGAACAAGATCAAGACGAAGACAGTAGGTCGAGTTACTGCGGCAGCGGCCCTCAGTTTGGGTTTAGCGGCGAGCGCAGTCAGCGTCGCTTCAGCCTCAACCCACGGTTCACGCCATGGGGGTCGCCATGGTTTCGCCGATGGGACCAATTGGACCAAGGGCTTCGGGGGCGTGGTTACCGCGGTTACGGCGACCTCGGTCACGGTGACCGGTCGCCATGGCACCTCCAGCGCGTTCGTCATCACCCCGACGACCACGTTCGCCGAGGGCTCCACCACGGTGCTGCCTGCGGCCCTTGTCGTAGGTGACCGCATCGAGATCCAGGTGTCGTCGAGTGCGACGACCACCGCCACCAGCATCGGCATCAGGCCAGCCTGGTCGATCCGGTTGGGCGGCCTTGTCACCGCGGTGACCGCGACCTCGGTCACCGTGATCGGTCGTCACGGCACTTCCAGCACGTTCGTCATCACCCCGACGACCACGTTCAGCGAAGGCTCCACCACGGTGCTGCCTGCGGTCCTTGTCGTGGGTAGCAGCGTTGACATCCAGGTGTCGTCGAGTGCGATCACCACCGCCACCAGTATCGACATTGATTTGACACGGTTTGGCGGTGAAGTAACCGTGGTAAGCGGCGACACGATCACGATCTTGGGTCATGATGGTGTAAGCAGCACCATCTTGGTCGGCACCACGACGACGTTCTCAAAGGGTGGAGCGACGGCAGCCCTGACTGACGTCGCGGCGGGCTTATATGTCAGTGCGCAGGGAGTGATTGGCGCTACCCCCACCACGCTCGACGCCTCCAGCGTCACCATCGGCGGTCAGTGCCATTCATCGGGCGCCAGCCAGGGTGCTAACCACTCGGACTCCAACTCACGTAGTGAGGGGAACGACCAAGGCAGTCAGGGCAACCAAGGATCGCACAGCCAAGGATCGCACGGCCGGGGCTTCGCCGGACGCGGATCGTCGCACCACGGGAACTCGCGTAGGTAACGCGATCAGCGTTCTTTGATCGCTTCATCCAGTTGTCGCGTGCTTCAGTAACGCGGGACAACTGGATGAGTTCGTTGAAAGCGGCACCTCGAACCGCTCTCACTCTGAGGGCTCGGACCTATGGTTGAACCGAGTTCTCGAGTGCATTCTCGGGACCTCGGGGCATTTGGCACCGCGCTCAATGTGCACGTTGGTTCCACGAGGGATGGTCATGTGCTTTTCTCCCACGGGTGATCTGGTCGGCGGAAGCGTGGTGGTCGCTATTGGCATCGATGCCTGTCTTCACGTACGAGGAAGGCCCGAGTACTTGGCCATTGCCGCGCTGCCGGTGGTGCTGGGACTGCATCAGGTCGACGAAACGTTCGTGTGGTGGTGGCTGCAAGGTCACGCGTCCCAAACGGTTGGCCACGTCGCGATGTGGATCTATCTGCTCTTCGCTCTGGTGGCGCTGCCGACGTTGGTGCCGGTGATGTTCTACTTCATTGAACCGCCCGGCCGTCGTCGATGGCGAATGGTGCCCTTCATGGTGCTGGGAGCGGCGGTGTCGACGGTATTGCTCGAAGCGATGCTCGTCGGACACCCCAGTGCGAAACTCGGCACGTACCATTTGGCTTATTCGATTGGTCTACATCACGGCGTCGTCATCATTGGCCTTTACATTGTCGCCACCTGTGGTCCGCTCCTGCTTTCGGGCTTTCGTTCCGTAGTCTGGTTCGGCGTGGCGAACCTGGCGGCCGTTATCGCGCTGGCGCTGCTTTGCGCCAGCGGTTTCACGTCATTGTGGTGCTTTTACGCGGCGCTGCTCAGTGGGGCTATTGCCCTGCACGTGCGATACGCCAAGCCGCGGGCCGCCAAATCCCGAGGTCTCGCGCCAAGTTCGCGTTGAAGGGGCGGGCAATTGCCTGGTCTCATCCTCGAACGCGGTGCCGGCGTGGTCGCGAACGGAGAGGACCACCGTGGCAACGGTTCGGTGAAGTTGGCGGGGCCGTGCACAGCGTGCAATGTCGCTACTCGGCGAGTTCGTCAAAACGGGGCTGGTAAGGTTTTCTGGTTACGGAGCTGCAACGATGCAGTTTTAAGAAGGAGCGACATGAAGGTATTGGTACTCGGCGGCGACGGATTTTGTGGTTGGCCCACCGCACTGCACCTCTCTGACGCGGGCCACGACGTCACCATTGTTGACAATCTGAGCCGTCGGGAAATCGATCTGGAACTGGAAGTGGAGTCTCTCACGCCAATTCGGCCCATGGGCGAGCGTCTTCGCGTGTGGCAGGAGCTGACCGGAAAAGAGATTGGTTTCGTCAACCTTGACCTGGCCGAAGAGTACGAACGCTTCGAGGGTTTGCTACGTGTACTGAGTCCCGACGCCATTGTCCACTTCGGCGAGCAGCGCGCGGCCCCTTATTCGATGCGTAACTCCATCGCCAAGCGCTACACGGTTGACAACAACGTGCGCGCCACGCACAACGTGCTGGTGGCGATCGTTTCCAGCGGTCTGGATATTGCGTTAGTGCACTTAGGCACCATGGGGGTCTACGGCTACGGCTGGTCCGGTTCGGCCCCCATCCCCGAGGGCTACCTCACGGTGAAAGTGCCGACGCCCGACGGCGACATCGACCGCGAGATTCTTCATCCCGCCAATCCCGGCTCCGTCTATCACCTCACCAAGACCTTGGACCAGTTGCTGTTCTCCTTCTACGCGGTCAACGATCAGTTGCGAATTACCGACCTTCACCAGGGCATCGTGTGGGGCACGCAAACACCGCAGACGTCGTTGGACGAGCGCCTCATCAATCGCTTTGATTACGACGGCGATTACGGGACCGTGCTCAATCGCTTCTTGATGCAGGCCGCCATTGGCCACCCGCTGACCGTGCACGGCACCGGGGGTCAGACGCGCGCCTTCATTCACATTCGTGACACCGTTCGCTGCGTCCAGATTGCCCTGGAGAATCCGCCCAAGCGCGGCGACAAGGTGAAGGTCTTCAACCAGGTCACCGAGACCTACCGAGTCCGCGACCTGGCCGAGCTGATCGCCAAGTTGACTGACGCCAAGATCGCCAACCTGCCCAATCCCCGTCGTGAGGCCGTCGAGAACGATCTCAACGTCAGTCGCGACAAGTTCTCGGCGTTGGGTCTCAACCCCACGGTACTGTCCGAAGGCCTCTTGGAAGAAGCTCGCGACATTGCGCTGAAGTACCGCGACCGGGCCGACACCACCAAGATCATCGCCCGTTCCGTGTGGCGTGCCGGCATGGAGACTTCGCCCGACCTGGTATAGGACCATCGCGTCGCGAATTATTCGCGGCGCGGATGACCGTTCGCCAATGCCCTAGATTTTGGCTCGCGCGTGTGAGAATTCGGTCATGGCAACTATCTACGAATACGTGCGTCATCCCCGGTCGGCCGAGCTGCGACTCCAGGGGCCCGTCAAGACCAGGGACCTGCGGCGCACTAACAGCGACAACATTTTGGTGCGCTTCAACGCCAAATTCGGCTTGAAGATCACCCTGGTGGTGGGCACCATGTGGTGCAGTTACATCTTCACCATCCTGGCGCTCTTCGCGCTGCCCTCGGCCATCAAGCAGGGGACTTATTTCATCATCGTGTGGATGTCGAGCAGTTTTTTGCAGCTGGTGCTGTTGCCGATCATCATCGTGGGCCAGAACATCCAGGCCGCCGCCGCGGACAAGCGGTCCGAAGACACCTACAAAGATGCCGAAGCGGTGCTGAAGGAGTCCGAGGAGATTCAAAATCACCTATTGGCCCAAGACAAGGCGATTTCGGACATCCTGGACCGCATGGGAACGATGATGCAACGGATCGGACCCAAGAGTCCGTAGCCGTCTTGTCGATGGTGGTGTCGAAGGGGACTGCGACGTCGCGTGGCAGAGTGAAACGTGCACTTGCTTTTGGCTTCCGTCTGGCTTTGGACCGTTAACACGTCCACGACCGTGCCTAACGTGCACGGCGGCGCGGTGGTGCCCGAAGCCCGCGTCGTCGTGGTGGCGGTGCCCTTAATTATTTTGACGGGGTTCTGGTGGCTGGTCAAGCACCGTGGCAAGTAGGCAAAGTTGCCCGGCGGCCCCGCGTGGTCGCCCCGACGGATGGGTCGGGCCGCTACGAACGAAGAAGATCCTTGGCGATGGCCACTACTTGCATTTCGTCGGTGCCGGCGTAAATTCGCAGCACTCGGGCGTCCCGGCTTAGTTGCTCCACTCGGTATTCGGCGATGTAGCCGTTTCCACCGAAAATTTGGATGGCGTCGTCGGCCACCTGACAGGCCGCCTGGGCCGCGTAGAGCTTCATGGCCGAGGCCTCGGCCAGCGTGGGCACCGCACCGTCGCCGGAGCGCTCGATGTGGGCGAAGATCATATTGCGCACGTTGACGCGGGCAATCTCCATCTGCGCGAGCTTCAGTTGAATCAGTTGGAAATCCGCGATGGGTTTGTTCCACAGCGTTCGGTGCTTGGCGTACTCAATCGAGAGCCGCGCGCACTCCTCGATTATCCCCAATGACATGGCCGCCACCCCGGCCCGTTCGGCGACGAAGTTGTCCTTCGCACTTTGCCGACCGCCGCCTTGGATCTCTTCGCTTTCGCCCAGCAGCCGGTCTCGACCGGCGCGCACGTCACTGAGGAACACTTCGCCGGTGGGCGAGGCGTGCTGGCCCATTTTCCGCATAGGCCTGGCCTGGTTCAGCCCGACCATGCCCCGGTCGAGCACGAAGGTGAGAACTTTGCGGTGGCGCACGTCGTCGCCACTGCCGTCGTTGAGTTTGGCGTAGAGCACGATGGTGTCCGCGTACGGGCCGTTGGTGATCCAGGTCTTTTGACCGTTGAGCACGTACTCGTCGCCGTCGCGCGTCGCGCTGGTTCGCATGCCACCTAGTGCGTCGGAGCCGGAGTCCGGTTCGGTGATGGCCCAGGCCCCGATCTTGTCGAGCGTCATGAGGTCGAGGCCCCAGCGCCGCATCTGGGACGGGGTACCTAGTTTATTGATGGTGCCCGCCGCCAGGCCGGTCGAAACGCCCAGGGAGGTGACGAAGCCGGGACTTACCCGACAGAGTTCGATCGTGGAAATCAATTGGGCCGAGGGATCGGCTCCGCCGCGAGTTTGGCGGGAAGGCTGCTCGCCGGAAAGCTTGCGATCAAGCTGGCGTTGGAAGTTCTCTTGCGCCATCTCCTTGAGACCGAACACCTCGTACATCTTGCGCATGAGGTCAAATGGGGGAACACCGTGGTGCTCGAGGTCGTCGAGGTGGGGACGGATCTCCTCGTCAACGAATCGCCGCACCGCCGAGGCGATGGCCTGGTGTTCTTCGGACCAGTCGTACATGAATTTGCCCTCTTAGGTGACGCGCGTCAGCGTGTTGCGATCGGTGTGCATGATGATCGTCTGACTTTTCCCGTGCTCGACCACGATCGTTTCGTCGTAGGAAAAGGTGTCCGCGCCCAAGGTGATGGTCACTTCAAATCGCGTCGTCCGGGCCACTTCGTCGAGGTAGCGGCTTGACAAGATGCCGTACGTGTTTGAGCCCAGCACCGCTTCTAATCGAAATGAAGTTGCGTCGGGCTCCACGGTGGCTCCGGCGATCAGCGTAACGGCGAGAGGGAAGGTGAAGCAGCGCATGACCTGCTTGTTTGCGCCGTCCCACATCCAGTAGCCGACTTCAGTGTGAAATGGGTTCTCTTCGTCCTGGCGCCAAGCGCCGGTTCGGTAGTCGAGTCCGTAAAGGGTCCGGTCGCCGTTTTCCACCGGACCGAAGGGAATGAAGGAAGTGGTTTCGCGAAAGGGTGTTTCGCCGATCTTGCCGCTGTCGTTGTGAAACGAGACGTCGAGGCCGTCGAAGCCCGACGCCCATGTGCCAATCAGACCGGCCAGCGGTCCCCACTGCTCATTGGCCATCTGGTGTTCTCCTTCGGCCGGCATCGCTGGTGATGGTGCGGTCATTTTACGAGACGGCACGTGAAGCGGCCACCGGTGAACCGGCCAAACGGTCGACGAGCGCGGACGTCCAGCGCATGTGGTCG
>Ga0182024_10011536_pt1 | contig 17699 bp, 16 predicted proteins | sample P32metaG_FD_120480 | JGI IMG/M metagenome (GOLD analysis project Ga0182024, IMG submission 120480) | Permafrost microbial communities from Stordalen Mire, Sweden - P3-2 metaG (Illumina Assembly) | ecosystem: Environmental > Terrestrial > Soil > Wetlands > Permafrost | place: Sweden: Stordalen... | reverse complement strand
CGTGGTCGACGACCTAATCGGCTGGCCATCAACGATGACAGTTGGGTGCGAGAAAGACGCCGTGCGTGAGTCGGCAGTGTAGCGGCCCTGTCCCGCCGCGGTCCTTGTGGTCCAACCAACTCTCGTTGCTATAACGCCTGGCCCCGAGCTCATATGAGAGGCCATCACCATGACGACTGCCGTGCAGGTGCTACTCGAATCGTTCGATGCTCTGTCGGAGACTGAGCGGCAGGAAGCCGCCTTGGAGATCCTGCGCCGCGTGACGCTGGAAGGAGATTTGCCCGAGCAGGCGCAAGTGGAGGCTGCAGACGAGTTGTTCCGCATACTCGACGCGGAGGAAGCGGCGAATGGCCGCTCCTGATCGCGGTGAAGTGTGGGTGGTCGATCTCGGCATGGCAGGAAAGGTCCGCCCTTGCCTGGGTGGCTTGAACCGGCCGTGGAGGGGCATCGAGATCGAGGCGGACGCTATCCCGCGGAATCGGACCGAACTCATCAGCGTGAAAGCGAAGTGAAAGGCCGAACAGCGATGAAGCCGGATGGGATACGTCCTTTGCGCCACGCCATTGAGATTCGTCACACCACTTTCGCAACGCCGGAATTTATCGAGATGCTGCGTTCCTACAACGTGGCGGTTGTGTGCGCCGATACAGTGGAATGGCCCAGGATGATGGATGTGACTTCAGATTTCATGTATTGCCGGCTGCACGGTTCGGAAATTCTTTATGCCAGCGGCTACACTTCCGAGGCGCTCGATCAATGGACCGTTCGAGTTTGCGCTTGGGCGCGAGGTGGGGAACCTGACGACGCTGAACGGGTGGTTAAAAGCTGTGGCGCGAAACTCCCCGCGCGCGACGTCTTCGTCTATTTTGACAACGATGTGAAAGTGCGTGCACCTTTCGACGCAAGAAGCTTAGCCGAGCGGGTCGATAAAGTGCTCGGCTGCTAGAAATAGCGAACCTCTAAACGGTGATATTGCGAAGAAACCTTACAAACAACGAAGGTCTGGCTCAAATTGGTGCCCAAGAGAGGACTCGAACCTCCACTCCCTTGCGGGAACTAGCTCCTGAAGCTAGCGCGTCTGCCAATTCCGCCACTTGGGCAATTCTTGCGGCAAAACAACGAGGCTCAACCATATTGCCGCGTGGCCCATGGTTTGTCAACGAAGCACAGGCGGGTGAAGGGAATCTTGACCCCTGGGCGCGCGACGCTTAAGGTTAATACTCCGGCCTGCGAACTGAGGAGCAAATTATGGCATCCGCCCGCGCGATGATTGAGCGTCGCCGCTCAAGCCGCATCTTAATACGAATCCCGGTGCAGGTTTTCAGTGATGGCGACTTTGGGCAACCTCTCGATACGCCGGCTGAAGCGATCGCGGTTAGCCGCTTTGGCGCTTTGCTTCGCGCCCCTTTTTCCCCTGCCCTGGGGTCTCGTATTGAGGTACTGAATACAGTTTCTCAGGAAACCCAGGAATTCCGGGTGATTCGGGTGCAGGGCGCAGATGACGGTACTTTCGAGTTGGGCATTGAAATCCTATATCCCGTGAAGAATTTCTGGCACGTACATTTCCCTGACGAACAGTTCGCTTAACCCCCGTTGACCCCACCCATTGCGGGTGGTGCTATAATCCCGCCAATACCACTTCAGATATGGGCCCGCTAGGCCGGCTCATTCTTCATCAAAGCCGACCTTCGGCGGGCATGGGGAGACAACCATGGAGGAGCTCGGAACCGCGCTTTTCAGTCTGCTGGTTGGTTGGGCTGTCGTTACCGCCGTGCTCATCTGTATGCTGATTTATCGCGCGATGCTGGGAGCCCACGAAGACGATCAAATCTTCCTCGACAAGGCAGGGGATTCCATGGCTCAGGAGCAGCGCCTGATCGTCGCGCGCATCGAGAGGCTGGATACTCCGATCAAGTTGTTGATCACAGCCTCGATCGTACTGCTGCTGATAATTGCCGGGATATGGCTCTGGCGAGGATTTAAGAACTTCTGAAGCCGCAAAGTTGCGCTAGCGTTCGCTGACGCGCGCGGCATGCCGATCGCATGCAATCGGCTTCTTTTACTGCTTGGGCGCTTCCTTCGGAGCAGTCGGAGTGACCGGGGCAGGAGTAGCCGGCGGCTGCTGCCCGCCTACTGATTGTTCGCAAAGTTGCGACGTGTGGTTGTGAACGATCAGCCAGTTATCTCCCACTTTATTCAACACCAGCGTCGTCTGACCGCGGATTCCATAAGGTTTCCCGTTAAAGACTGAGCTAAATTCCCATTGATAAGACGCCCAGGCCACATCCCCGTGCACAAAGATATTCGTGTTGCGCCGGATCAGCTGCATGCCCTGAAATGCCGCGCGTGACTGCTGATAGCCGTTTACATAATTCTGCCAGCCTAATATCGGAGGACCGTAAGTTCCGCTGACGAACGTTACGTTGTCCGAATAATATTTGTGCATGGCCTCGACATTTCCTACCTGAAACGCGCCCAACATTTCTCCGATGTCGTGATCGATTTGGTCGGACACAGGAAGAGGGATCCCTTGGATCGGCGTGGTGTCCGGCTTCTTATTCTTGTTTTTCTGGCCCCAGGCCCCCGAGGAAATGATCAGAATTAAGGCAGTTCCGGCGAGGAGCCGCGGTCCGATTCTGGAAGCCTTGCGGGCGCACGATTTCCAATTCTCCTGAAGAATCATGCGCGTTCACCGCATTCGAATTTTTGTTGTGAGTTCTTCATAAGTCCTTCTCCCGTTCGACTGGGAGAATATCACGAAGAAAAATTATTCGGCGGCTGGACACTGCAGAGTGTGTTCATAAGGAAGCACTCGGCGGAAGTTCTCTTATTTACTCGGAGGCTCGCAGGCAACACGGAATCCGTAATCGGCGTACTGAAACTCAGGAGGGATGCTTGACCGCGCGGCGCAGCGCGACACTTTAGTGAAGTGCCGCCACGAACCGCCTCGCGACGAACGCCGGGCTGGCTGTCTCGATCCGCTCGGCATGGTATCCGGTCCCTGAGGATTTCGCTCCGCCGACACTCGGTAGTAGTCTGCGTCAAACCAGTCCGCGCACCATTCGTGAACGTTTGCGCCAATATCGCAGAGTCCATAGCCGTTCGTTTCCGCGCATCCTACCGGTTCTGGCCCTGTCTTCCAGCGCGCAGCATAGTTTGCGAGAGATTCGGGAGGTTCATCTCCCCAGGGGAATAATTTCTGCTCCAGACCGCCGCGCGGCGTATTCCCATTCCGCTTCCGTAGGCAGGCGAAAGCGCCTCTGCATCATGCGGCTCAACCATTCGCAATATTCCACTGCATCAAACCACGAAGGCGCTACCACTGGTTGCGAAGGAGCGGAGAAGTTTGGATCATCCCAATGTAGAGGTTTGCGATGCTGCGTTGCGGAAAGAAATTGCGCGTACTCGGCGTTCGTAACCTGACAAGCGCCGAGTTCGAAGGCGTCTACCCAAACACGATGCACGGGCCGCTCGTTATCTTGGCCCGCATCGCTGCCCATAAGGAACCAGCCCGTGGGAATCTGTATCATGCGCGGAATTACAAATTCGGTAGCCGGCACTGTTCGGATCGGTTCAGTTTTTTGCTGCTGCATGAGGGGTTTGGCTCAGCAAATTAACGAATAGCCGATAAGCACCTGGCACTCCCGCCGGAAGCTCGCGGAAAAACGACAAGCCGGTGTAAATGTACAAACCTTTTCCAACTCGGGCAGTCACAAGCGCGCCGGTTACCTCAGCGTCGTTAAAATCCTTTAGACCCAACAGCACTTGATAGCGTTGATCGAAGGTGCCCCAAAAATATAAGCCGCGCTCCTGTTCCCATCCCTGGAAATCCGCGAGGGTAATTTTATTCGGCGTATTCATGAGCGGGCTGTCCGGCGCAAGAAATCGCACGGGTGAATTCGGGTCGGTCACGCGCGCCACTTTGTCCCCCATCTTCGCAGGGTACGGGGCGGGCAGCTCCTTATCCCAGGCGAAATCACGCTGATATTGGACTAGAAGCGTTCCGCCTCGATCGACATAATCCAGCAACCGTTGATTGGCGCGCAGCAGATCGGGACGAAGCTCGTAAGCGCGTATGCCCACGGTAACTGCATCGTACTGGCTTAGATCGCCGAATGCCAAAGCTACTTCGTCGAGCAAATCCACTTGAATGCCCAACTGTCGCAGGATTTCTGGAAGCGGATCATTTTCCGCTGCGATGTATCCGACTCGCAGGTAAGCCGGAACATTTAGATCCAGCACATGCGCGGTAGCATCAGACGGCTCGCTCCAATTCCTGGTCGGGAGAGTTGGAATGGGCTCGAGCGAGGTCCTAAACGTCTCTCCCCCAATTCGCGCGTAAGGATGCAGAGCATAAGCTCCAGGGGATGTTTGCGCCGGCGGCGCCACGATAAAACGGATCAATTGGTCGCCGGCGGCGGAAAAATCCAGCGGCGCGATTGGTTGCGCTTTCCATCCATCCGGCGCATCCACTCCCACATCCACTTTTGCCGGTTTCGTGCCGTGATAGCGAATGCGCGCGAGCAGTTTCACGGGCTCGGATGCTCGCTGCACAGGAACCATCACTTGCTGCGGCTCGACTGTCAGCGTCACGGCGGGAACAAGCTCTAGTGGGTATGTCGCGATGCCGGTAGTCGTTGCCTGCACGGATTGCACCGGCTTCTCAATCGTAAATCGGTACGAACTCCAAACAGCGGCTAAGGCTACGCGGATGAGCGGCCGCGGAAACGGTAGGATTGCATCTTCAGGCGAACTCGGTGGTTTAGCACCGGGAGGAATTGTAATCTTGAAATTTTCGCTTTCGCCATCGTGCTTCGCTTCTTCTTTCGTTGCAGCCCAGCCTGTGGGCACTTCCAGGCTGTTTACGTCGAGAGTCCATTTCACCGGGACGATCGGCTTTCCAACCGTGACCTCTACGGACAAATCCTCGCCAGCCACTAGCTCGTGGCGGTCCGCCTGTGCTTCAAACGGAAGCGCCACGTCTTCCGCTAATGCTCGATCGATCCGTTCGCTCGCGCGCTGCAACTCCCAAAGCGCCGACGAAGTTTCTTGGTTGGCTCGATCCGCCATTGCATTCCTTGAAATCTCATTCCTTAAGGCTCCAATTTGCAGTCCGGCCTGGGCCAGCGAAGTGGCGGCATCGGTGCGCTGCATTGTACGAGCCGCTGCAAGCGCTGCTTTCAAGTCTGCATCGGCCGCGGTGAGTCGCGTAGCCATGGACGCTTGCAGCGAGGGAAACCTTGGGCTGAGCGAGGTGAGCGGCTCCGCTAGCACCTTAGCGTCGAACTTCCCGAGCGTTCCTTTTTCGTTTTCTGCAACCAGATAAATGGGACGGCGGAAAAATACGTTTCCGAAAAACGCCGGCGTGCCCTGCGAGCGATGCAGCGCGTGCCCTTCCATGCCCATCTCGGTATAGCTCTTACCCCAAAGCGGCGAAACATCGCTAACGGGCAGCTCCACGGCATCAGGTGTTTTTTCCCGCGCTAGCCGAACTTCCAGCGTTGCCTTCCACGGAGGCAGCCCTTCTGCAATTTGCTCGGGAAACATTTTTGGATCGGCGGCCGCGGCTACCGCCTGCGGAGTCAGTATGCCGCTCGCTTGATGCTGGCCGTGTCCGGAATGCACGCCGCCCCATCCGTTGATCACCACTTGCGGGCGGTACGTGCGAATTGCCCGCACCATATCTTCCAGCGCGATGTTGTCCCAAATTTTCATGGTTTGGTCGGCGCTCTTCGAAAAACCGAAGTCCGGCGCGCGTGTGAAGAATTGATGCACACCGTAATGCTCTCCCGCGGCGAGCAATTCTTCCGTACGAATCACTCCCAGCGCGCCGCCTTGTTCCGGCCCGATCGCATTCTGTCCGCCCTGGCCGCGAGTAAGGGTTAGCAGTCCAACGTCGGCATTGAGTCCGCGCGAAAGGTAGGTCAACAGGCTGGACCACTCGTCATCAGGATGCGCGGTGACGAAAAGAATCCGAGTGGTCACTCGCGATTTATTGATGGCCTCGATGGTATCGGCCAGCGACTGGCCCGCTGCGCCCGGACTCGCAGAAAGCGCTCCGACCAACGCCAAGATTACTACCGGCAAAATTGTTCGCCACCGCGTCATCCCACAACCTCCTGAAATGGCCATTGCCGCAAAAGCCTCGCTCGCCCAAGGTATACAAGGATACCTGCTGCCATCGCCGCCAGCGAAGCAAGCATCGGCCTTCGACCCGTCGAAATAAAAATTGCAATCCAACCCGCTATCGCGATTATTACCGGAACGGGATATAGCCACATTCGAAAAGGCCAGCGCTCCGCCTTCCAGCGCCGGTGAAGCAATAGGAGTCCAACAGCTTGGCCAACAAATTGGATGAGGCAACGCATCGCCAGGATGGCGCGGATTACCGAGAAAAGACTGAAGAACAAGCAGATGAAGATCGATGCTGCGCCCAAGGCCAGCAGTGAAATGTGCGGAAAGCGCTTTGTGGGATGCACTCGCGCGAAAACCGAAAAGAAATTTCCATCTAACGCCGCGGCATATGGCACCCGCGAGTATCCAAGCGTGGCTGAAAAAATCGACCCGAATGCCAACACTAAGATCAGCGCGGTCGCAAAAGTAGCCCAGTGCATTCCAAACGTTCGTTCCACAAACAAGCTAACAACAAAGCCGGAATTCTGCGCCTCTTGCCAGGGGACCACGGCTAAAATGCTGGTTTGCATCAGAAAATAAAGTATTGCGATCCCGAAGATCGATAGGAATATTGCTCGCGGAATATTCTTTCCGGGATCTTTCATTTCTCCACCCAGATTGCAGACGTTGTAATACCCGAGGTAGCTATAGACGGTCTGGACTGATGCGTGGCCAAGACCGGCGAAGAAAATCCAGGAAAAACTCCAGGCACCTGCGGGGTAGGTGAATACGCGGCTGGCATCGAAATGTGTGGCACCACCGTAAATAAGCCACAAGATTGTGCCTAGAACGATCATCCAAAGCACGGTGGAGATTTTCCCAATGGTCGTAATGCGCCGGTAAAGCAATGCCACAGCAGCCACAATCAGCAAGAGCGCCACTGTTTTGTCGTAACTCGCCAGCGCCACGCCGACCCTTGCTGTATTCGCGTTCAGCCAGGACGTAACGCCCGGAATCTTGGCGGTCAAATATTTTGAATAGTCCGCGAATCCCAACGCACCTGACGAAATACTAAGTGGGGCTTGGAAAAGTGTCTGCCAGATGAAAAGAAATGACAGCAGGCGTCCCCAGCTATTGGCCCCATAAGCTTCCCGCAGAAAAACGTAGCTGCCGCCGGCCTGAGGCATCGCCGCACCCAGTTCCGCCCACACGCATCCATCCACGGCTGCCAAGCCCGCGCCCACCACCCACGCCAGGATGCACTGCGGCCCTCCCATCGCGCGAATGATGAACGGGATTACGATGAACGGCCCAATCCCCACCATGAAGGTCATGTTGAGTGCGGTGGCCTCGATCAGTCCAAGCCCGCGGTCGAGTTTTTCCGGCTCGTTCATGATTTTAGTGTATCGGCGTGACGCCCCGAGACTTCAAGACGGCAAAGGATAGCAAGTTTCCGCCGTTTGCGTCCGCAACCTTCGTGATGTAGGTTAGTTCTGTGAGCGCAACGTGATCAGGGTCGGCATCGCGCTATCGCGTCGTCTCGTTATAGCCCTGTGGTTCGCTGTACTGATCGGCGGATTACCTGCTCGCGCAGGCGGGCTCACGCTGCCTCCTGAGGCTACACAGGCACTCGCTAGGATGTATAACGGCGATCCCGACGCGGCCATCGCCATCGCGAAAAATCTGCAGCAATCGCAACCGGACCATCCTCTTGGATTCGTACTCGAGGCTGAGGCTCGGTGGTGGCAGACTTACTGCTCCGCTTCGGAAATCAAGTACGGGATGGTGGAAGCCTGGAAGCGTGGAAAGAAACCCGAGGACCAAGCTTATCTCGCGTTAGCCGACAAAGTGATCGAACTCGCCCAGGCGCAGACCGCCAAGAACGAGACAGCCGAGATGCATCTATATTCCGGCGTTGGCTATGCACTTAAGGCGCGGCTTCTTGCTTTGCGAAACGAAAATCACGCCGTCGCTCACGCCGGCGTTTCTGCACGAACTGAATTCCTGCGCGCTCTTGCTCTCGATCCCGATATGGCTGACGCCACCGCCGGTCTCGGCCTTTACAACTATTACGTCGATTCGCTTTCGTCCATCGTAAAAATGCTCAGATTTTTCATGGGAATCCCTGGCGGAAATAAGCAGGAAGGCATTCGGCAGATGACGGTCGGCATGGAACGCGGCGTGCTAATCTCGGTAGATATACGTTTTTACCTCGCTGCGAATCTTCGCAGGTACGATCAAAAATACGAACAGGCCATAACCATCGCCGAGCCGCTGGTGACAAAATATCCAGCCAACCCGATTTTCCTACTGCTTCTGGGGAATCTAAATGCGGAGCTATCACGTAGTGACAAAGCTACTGAGTATTTTCATGCCGTGTTGAATCTACCGAACCCCGAGGCGACTTGCATTGATTGTACTTCTTGCTCTAACTGCACAACCTGCTCTTCCCGCGCGCGGGAAATTGCGAATTCCTTTCTTGCTTCACCCCACTAAGGCGGGATCTCTTCGGACGTTACTTTTGTCCAGTCCGATTCGGCTCATCAGCAACGTCGAAACGCATCCGGACACAAGCGCTATGCCCCAAAGCGCCTGCGGCCCACGCCTTTCCAGCAGCATCGCGCCTAACCAGGGCCCCAGCGAAAATGCGAAGCTAAACGACATGGTGTATAGGCCCATGTATTCACCACGTCTTCCAGCGGGTGCGATCTCTGCCGCATAGGCGGCGCTGCCCGGCATCAGAATCATTTCACCAAAAGTCCAAACCACCACCGCCGCGAAAATTCCTATTGGCCCCTTGGCTAGCGCAAATGACCCGAAACCGATGGCGTAGAGAAACGCGCCGAGCGTCAGAGTTCGCCGGTGGGACCACTGCGCCATCGCATTATTCAGTGGAAGCTCCAGCACGACAATCATTAGCGTATTGAGGGTGAACACCGTGCCGTAAATCGACTCCGGGAGCCGCAGATAGTGCACCAGAAAAAGCGGCACGGTCGATGTCAATTGAAAGAAAACGAGCTGAGTGGGAATCAGCGCCGCGAGAAAATAAAGCATTCGCCGGTTTCGGAAGGCGCGCAGGTCTGCAACGGGATGTGACGCGGCCAGCAACGAAGGCCCTTCCGCCTCGATTTCGCGCCCCAAATCTTCAGGATCATCCCACTTCGGCTCACTTGCCTTGGTGGGCCGCGTTCCCGGCCAAGCGAACATAAGAACCAGAGCGGCCAGAATCGATGTCACGCCGTCGGCGAAAAACAAAATTCGGAATGAGTAAAGCGCCAGGATTCCGCCAATCGCCGGACCCACGCTCATCCCCAGATTCACTGCCAGACGGCTTAGCGCAAATGCCTGTTTGCGCTGTTCGGGCTTCACCAACTCCGAAACCAACGCGAGGCTCGGCGGCCGCACGGACTCGTTCAGGATGGCAAACGCAAACGTGATCCCGAGGATGGCCGCAAAATGGTGCGCTAGCGGAAATAAAAATAGCATAAAGCCGGAAAGAAGAAGTGAGCCACGCATCACGAACAGGGAGCCGAACCGGTCGGTGAGCCAGCCCGAGACGGGCATGGTTAAAAGTGCGGCGATTCCGTAAACCGTGAGAGCAAGCGCAGCATGCGAAGCGGAGATTTTGAGTTCCCGGGTCAGATACAGAACCAGGAACGGCAGCACCATTGTCCCGCAGCGGTTAACCAGAGTCGCGGCGAACAGAATCCAGATTTCTCGGGGAAGTTGTCGCAGGCCGCGCCAGGGATTCATGAGGATTTCGTCACGGCCGAAGCGCGTCGAGGCAAATCAGTTTAGACGCGCGCGGATTCTTCTTGCTCGAAGGCGTGATAGGAAGATCGGACCAGCGGACCCGCTTCAACGTGCTTGAACCCCATCGTTTCGCCAAGCTGTTTGTATTCGGCAAATTCATCCGGATGGACGTACCGCTCGATCGGCAGATGCTCCGGAGTGGGCTGCAAATATTGCCCCAGCGTGAGGATGTGCGTCCCCTGCGCAGCAATCTCCTGCATCGCCTGCAAAATTTCTCCCCGCGTTTCGCCCAGGCCCAGCATCATCCCGGTTTTAGTCGCGAGTGCGGGCGCAGATTGACCGGCGCGGCGCAATAACTCAAGCGAGCGTTCGTACACAGCGCCTTTGCGCACCGCTCGATATAGCCGTGGCACGGTTTCCATATTGTGATTCAAAACATCAGGGCGCGCTGCCAGAACGGTTTCCAGCGCCTGCCAATCGCCGCGGAAATCCGGAATCAGCACTTCCACCCGGCATCCCGGGACACGCTCGCGAATTCTCGTAATTGTGCGCGCAAAGATTTCCGCTCCGCCATCCGGCTGATCGTCGCGGTTCACCGAAGTCACCACCGCGTACCGCAGACCCATGCGTGCCACGGCTTCAGCCACGCGCTCGGGCTCGTCTTCTTCAGGAGGGCCTAAGGGTTTGCCGCTTGGCACAGCGCAGAATCCGCATGCGCGGGTGCAAATGTTGCCCAGGATCATGAAGGTTGCGGTGCGGTGCTCCCAGCATTCACCCATGTTTGGGCAGCGAGCGCTTTCGCAGACAGTATGCAGGTCCAGGGTGCGCATGATGCGCTTCAGGTCCTGGTAGTTCGTTCCGCCAAAATACTTCACACGCAGCCACGACGGACGCGGGTGCGCCGACGGCGGAGGCGTGGGGTTGTTCGAGAGAATGGTGAATGGAGTCGCCATTTGTTGAGATCGAAAACAATTCTACGCCGGGCCACTCTATGAAACAACATCGGTGCCTTTGAGCATATTCGCAGTAGGCTCGTACGAGCACCCCTTCCAACGATTCAGAACTAGGTCTATCGCAGAACGTTGATTCCGAACTTCTGCCACTTGTTCCCTTTGGGCACATGCGAGAGGTCCTATCTGTTGTATATCTGCAACACGGGAAAACAACTTCCTCTGTAGAACGCTGTAACCTATTGATTACAAAAGTGTAAAATGACAGTTAGGCGGTTACCGAAATGCTAGTATAATTGTGCTCAGCGCATGCCTTTTCAACTTACTATCCAGCGGCCGGTGGAGATTGACGGTTTCGGCCTCCACACCGCCGTCAGGAGCCACGTCCGGCTCGTCCCCGCTTCGGCCGATACAGGTATCGTATTCCGTCGCGTTGATCTCGACGGTTTCGAGATTGAAGCTCACGTCCGCAACGTAGCGCGCGTTAGTTATGCCACCAGCCTGATGAAACAAGGAGTGCTGCTCTCCACCGTGGAGCATGTACTGGCGGCTTTGTACTCCTGCGGCATCGACAATGTGTATGTTGAACTAGACGCGCTGGAACTGCCGATTCTCGACGGGTCTTCGCAGCCTTATATCGATCTGCTGGCTCGCGCTGGGACACGCACTCTACGTCGACGCCGGCGCTATATACGGGTTACCAAGCCACTGGAGTTTTCCGACGGCGATCGCCGAATCGGAATATACCCTGCCGAGGAATTTCAAGTGCATTGCTTTGTGGACTATCACCACCCGGCCGTCGGACCACAGGAAGTGAAGATGACTGTGGATCGCGAATCGTTCAGCCGCGAATTGGCTCCGGCGCGCACGTTCGGCTTCATGAAGGATTTTCCCGGAATGCAATCGATGGGTTTGATTCGCGGCGGTTCGGTGGAAAATGCCATCGTTCTCGATCACGACAGTGTATTGAACGGGCCACTGCGATTTCCGGATGAATTTGGCCGCCATAAAGCGCTGGATCTTATCGGAGACCTGGCATTGGTTGGCCGCCCATTGAAAGCGCGCGTAGTGGCGCATAAAGCCGGGCACGCATTGCACACGCAACTCGTAACCCGTCTGCTGGCTGACCGGGCCTTGTGGAACGAAACGACCCAAGGTCATGAATCAGTCCCTACAGCCGAAGCTGTCGCCATCTCCAGTTCACTTCCCACCTGAAATGAACGCAAGAGATACCGCAATCGTATTGTTGGCCGCCGGCAAGGGGACGCGCATGCGTTCCGAACTCGCGAAAGTGTTGCATCGCGCCGGTGGGCTTTCATTAGTGGAGCATGTGGTGCACGCGTGCCAGGCGCTTAAACCAGCGCAGTTGCTGGTTGTAGTAGGGCACCAAGCTGAGGAAGTTAGCGCGGTGGTGACTGCTCTGGACGCACAAACCGTCCTGCAACAGCCGCAGCGTGGGACAGGGCACGCCATGCAAGTTGCGCGGCGCGCCATTCGCAAAAGCTCGAAATTCGCGATTGTAGTTCCCGGGGATGCTCCGCTCCTACGCACCGAGACTCTTGCGGCGCTTCTCGACACGCATCGTCGCGGGGAAGCTGCCGCCACGATTCTTACCGCCGAGCTTAACGACCCCACCGATTACGGACGCATCCTGCGCGATTCCGAAGGTCGAGTGCAGGCAATCGTGGAGGAAAAAAGCGCCACGCCAGAGCAACGCGCCATTCGCGAAGTAAATTCCAGCATCTATTGTTTTACCCTGGCAAAATTGTGGCCCTGCTTGAACGCGCTGCGTCCGGAAAATGCGCATCGCGAGCTCTACCTTACCGATGTGATTGGGCTTCTGCGCCAACAAAACGAACGAGTCCTCGCATATGTTGCGCCCGATTCGCAGGAAATTCTCGGATGCAACACCCGCGGCGCATTGGCTGACGTGGATCGCATTTTTCGCGCGCGTAAAGCTGCGGAATTGATGGAATCCGGCGTCACGATTTATCTGCCGGAAACTGTCGTCATCGATCGTGAAGTCACTGCCGGCCCAGACACGATTGTGGAGCCCGGCGTTCAACTCCTGGGCAAGACGCGCATTGGGGCGCGCTGCAAAATCCAAACGGGCAGCATTTTGCTCGATTCTCGAATTGATGATGATGTTGTGATCGCGGCCTACTCCGTTCTGGATTCCTGCCGCGTGTGGCCTAAGGCCAAGGTCGGGCCGTTTTCTCGTTTGCGCCCGGGTTCGGATATCCGCGAAGGCGCTCACGTGGGAGGCTTCGTCGAGATTAAGAAATCGGTGATACATGAAGGCGCGAAGGTGCCGCACCTTAGCTATATCGGTGACGCAACGATAGGCCGCGATTCGAATATCGGAGCGGGCACAATCACTTGTAACTATGACGGCTTCGCGAAGTTCCCTACAACGATCGGAGAGGGTGTTTTCATCGGTAGCGATACCGCGCTGGTGGCTCCCGTGCGCGTCGGACGCGGCGCCTATGTCGCTGCCGGCTCGACCATCACGGAAAATGTCCCTGCCGACGCGCTGGCCATCGCCCGTGGGCGCCAGGCTAACAAACTCGGATGGGCCGCAGCACGCCGCAAAGAATTAGCCCGCGCCAGAAAACCCAAATCCTCGAAGCGTCGCACTTCGCGAGCACGCCCCAGTCGCCGCAGGGCGAAATTGAAGCGCCGACGATAGTTTTTGCATCGGAAACGCACATTCCAAATGTGTTAAAATCAATACATGAAATTCGGCGTGGTCCAATTTCCCGGCTCGAATTGCGACGACGACGCTCATCACGCCATCGGCTCGATCCTAGGCCAGCCTGTCGATTTCATCTGGCACCAATCCGAAAATATTTCCGGTTTCGACGCCGTGATTCTGCCGGGCGGTTTTGCCTTCGGCGATTATCTGCGTACGGGCGCCATTGCGCGTTTTTCTCCGGTAATGAAAGCGGTGGATCGGTTCGCCCGTTCCGGCGGGTTGGTGCTCGGCATCTGCAATGGCTTTCAAATTCTCCTGGAGGCTGGGCTTCTGCCGGGCGCGATGATGCGCAATAAAGGGCTGCGGTATCTTGGCCGCCAAGTCCATATTCGCGTTGAATCTACTGACACGCCTTTCACTTGCTCCGCACGGCGCGGACAAGTTTTGAAAATGCCGATTGCGCATAACGAGGGGAATTATTTTTGCGAGCCGGCCGTGCTTGAAGAACTCGAAAGCAACAACCAGATTATTTTCCACTACGTGACGCCTGACGGGCACGATGCCGCTGAAGACGACCGGGAGTCGAATCCGAATGGCTCGCTTCACGCCATAGCCGGAATCTGCAACCGCGAGCGCAACGTGATCGGTCTGATGCCACATCCTGAACGCGCTGTCGAAGCGCCACTAGGCTCCGTGGATGGCCTGGTTATTTTCCGTTCAATGGTCGCGAGTCTGGCCAGACGCGAATCGGTTTCCGCATAATTGCTCGCCTATTCCAACTGTCTTCCATTTCAATCTCTTGCTCGAATTTTAATTTACTGGGACACTTTCCCAGTTAAGAATGGCGGTTGCCCCAGCCGGGATCGACGGATAGACGAAGAATGATCGATACTGAAATCAAAGTAACCCAGCAGGTCGCTGCCGAGCACGGCCTTACTCCTGACGAATACGCGCGCATCCAGAAAATCCTGGGCCGTGATCCGAATTTCACCGAGCTTGGCGTTTTCAGCGTCATGTGGAGCGAGCATTGCTCGTATAAGTCCAGCCGCGTGCATCTGAAGCGGCTCCCCACGCAAGGAACTCATGTGGTGCAAGGGCCTGGAGAAAACGCCGGAGTAGTGGACATCGGCGACGGTCTTTGTGCCGTTTTTAAAATCGAATCGCACAATCACCCCAGCTTCGTTGAGCCATTTCAGGGTGCGGCTACCGGCGTGGGCGGAATCCTGCGTGATATTTTCACCATGGGCGCGAGACCCATCGCCGTACTGGATTCTCTGCGCTTCGGACCCATCACGCCCGGCCCTGGTGCGGGAAACGCATCACCCGAAGAAATAGCACGCAATCGCCGCATCCTGGACGGCGTTATCCGCGGCATCGGCTTTTACGGAAATTGCTTCGGCGTTCCCACCGTGGGCGGCGAAGTAGTTTTTGAACCGTGCTACTCGAACAATCCATTAGTGAACGCTCTGGCGCTGGGCATCGCACGACGCGAAGAATTGTTTTTCGCGAAGGCCCGCGGCGAAGGAAATCCTGTGATCTACGCCGGCGCGAAAACAGGACGCGACGGAATTCACGGCGCTTCCCTGCTGGCTTCCGCTGAATTCAGCGAGGAATCGCAGCAGAAACGCCCTAACGTACAAGTCGGAGACCCTTTCCTGGAAAAATTGTTGCTCGAAGCGTGCCTCGAAGCCATGCGCACGGGAGCGGTGGTTGCGATTCAGGACATGGGTGCAGCGGGGCTTACCAGCTCCAGCTCGGAAATGGCTTCGCGAGGCGGCATGGGAATCGAAATCGATCTCGCGCGAGTGCCGCAACGAGAAACGGGAATGACTCCGTACGAGATCATGCTGAGCGAATCGCAGGAGCGCATGCTGCTGGTGGCCGAGCGCGGACGCGAGCGCGAAGTGTTCGAAGTTTTTCAGAAATGGGGGCTCGACGCCGTAGAAATTGGCCGCGTGACAGCCGACGGCAAACTTCGCGTTCTGGACCATGGCCGGCTAGCGGCGGAAATCCCCGCGCATGCGATTGCGGAGGAAGGCCCGCGTTATAACCGTCCAATCGCCGCACCGCAGCCGCCCGCTCCTGAGGCGCAGGTGCCATTCATAACATTTGCGCCAGAGGGTACGTCGCTTACTGAAAATTTTAAGCAGCTGCTCGCTTCGCCGACCATCGCATCGAAATATTGGATCACCGAGCAGTACGATTCGATGGTGCGTACGAATACGCGCATCGGTCCCGGCTCGGGAGACGCTGCCGTCCTGCGGCTGAAGGAAACCAAGCGCGCGATTGCTCTGGCGACGGACGGTAACGGCCGCTGGTGCTTCCTTGATCCCCGCATTGGCGCTATGCACGCCGTGGTAGAAGCCGCGCGCAACGTGGCTTGCACCGGCGCACGGCCCATTGCCGCGACAAATTGTCTGAATTTCGGCAATCCTGAAAAGCCGGAGGTAATGTGGCAATTCTCCGAAGCTATCGACGGTATCTCCGAGGCGTGCCGCTCTCTCGACATTCCCATAACCGGCGGCAATGTGAGTTTCTACAATGAAACGCTGGGCAAGCCGATATATCCAACTCCCGTGCTGGGCATCCTGGGCTTGCTCGAAGACGCGGAATACGCGCTGGGATCTGGCTTTCAGAAAGAAGGAGATGTGATTCTGCTGCTGGAGGGAAAAGGGAAAGACGCCGGCCCGCGGCCTGAGGCAGCGCGAGCACAGGAATTTGCATCGAGCGAATATGCCAAGACAGTTCACGGGATCGTCGCAGGTTGGCCACCTGCAATCGATCTCGACGCTGAAAAACGCCTTATCGAATGCCTGGTTAAACTTGCGAGTGAGAAGATTCTCCTATCTGCCCAAGATGTGAGCGATGGGGGGCTGGCCGTTACCCTAGCAGAATCCTGCTTCGATCGTACCGGACTATCAGCACAGATTGAGATTCGTTCTGAGTCCGCGAACGAACCCTCTGAATACGCGCTGTTTGGCGAACAAGGAGGGCGCGCAGTTGTATCACTGGCTCCCGCTTCCCTTGCTAGCGTCCGTGCGATTGCGGCACAATATAGCGTTGCAGCACAGCCAATTGGTACAGTCTCACGCGGGGAATTTCGCATCCAATATAACGGCACGCCAGTAATCCACGGCGACATCGATTCGTTCCGGAAAATCTGGGCAAGTCGTATTGAGGCAATTGAGGCTCGCTGACACAGGCATGAATCGTTTGATACAACTCGACGACGATCATTTTCACGATCATTGCGGCGTGTTCGGGATTTTTGGGCACCCCGAGGCCGCGAAAATGACTTATCTCGGGCTTTACGCGCTGCAACACCGCGGGCAGGAATCCGCCGGCATCGCTTCTACCGACGGTGCGGATGTTCACGTGCACAAAAGCCTGGGCCACGTGCAGGATATTTTCACGCCGAGTGTAATTGCCAAGCTCCCGGGCGAGGTAGCTATCGGGCATACAAGATATTCCACTGCCGGCGATACTTCGCTGATGAATGCGCAGCCCGTGGTGATTGATTGCAATAAAGGCAAGCTGGCGCTGGGACACAACGGCAATTTGACCAACGCTCTGGAAGTTCGTCGCCGGCTGGAGCATCGCGGCTCGATTTTTCAAACCACCAGCGATACAGAAGTGATCGTTCACTTGATCGCTCGCAGCTCTGCGCGAAATCTTTCCGGAGCGATCGCAGACGCGCTGAATCAGGTGGAGGGCGCATATTCACTGCTGCTGCTGACGCGCGATGAAATTTATGCGATTCGCGATCCGCGCGGATTTCGTCCGCTTGCTCTCGGACGGCTGAACGGAGCCTGGGTAGCCGCATCGGAATCTTGCGCGTTCGATTTGATCGACGCGGAATACGTGCGCGAAGTGGAACCCGGAGAGATGGTTCGAATTTCGCGCAGTGGACTTGAATCGATTCGATTCGCTCCGGAAAAGCCGCATCAATATTGCATCTTCGAGCATGTTTATTTTTCACGGCCAGACAGCGTGGTTTTTGGCCGTCCGGTGAATGAAAGCCGCGAGCGTCTGGGACGCCTGCTAGCGCAGGAGCATCCTGTACAAGCCGATATCGTCACGCCTGTGCCGGATTCCGGTGTGCCGGCTGCGATTGGTTTCGCGGCGGAATCGGGAATTCCATTTCGCATGGGACTGATTCGCAATCACTACATCGGCCGCACGTTCAT
>Ga0182024_10011535_pt1 | contig 17699 bp, 16 predicted proteins | sample P32metaG_FD_120480 | JGI IMG/M metagenome (GOLD analysis project Ga0182024, IMG submission 120480) | Permafrost microbial communities from Stordalen Mire, Sweden - P3-2 metaG (Illumina Assembly) | ecosystem: Environmental > Terrestrial > Soil > Wetlands > Permafrost | place: Sweden: Stordalen... | reverse complement strand
GCCGCGGGGTGAAAGTGGCCACCCGCGTTGTTCGCGGCCGTGACGGCGCTGATCGTCACACCGGCCAGCACGCATGCCGCTGTTGCTGCGAACCATCCTCGCGCCCATCTCGGGGACATAGCCCGGCGAAATCTAACCTCCAGCGCGGCTCGCTCCGCGTTCTCTGTTGCTGCGGTTCGGCATTACGAACCACATTCACAAAGAACGAGCCGAGGACCAGCCTAGACTCGGACCACAGCATGGCTCCCGCCTTCAAGAGCGCCTATCTCATCCACGGCGACGACCACGGTCGCATCACCGAGCGCCGCGCGCGCCTGCGCGAGCTCGCCGAGCAGCAGAGCGGGGCCAACGGGTTCGAGCTGTTCGACGGTGAGGAGGCGACGCCTGACAACGTCGCCGCGGCACTCAACGCGATGACCTTCGCGATCGGCCGCCGCTTCCTGCTCGTCGACGGCGCCGAGCGCTGGAAGGACAAGGAGATGGATGCGCTCGAGGCGGCGATCGCGGCGATCCCGCCGGACACGACGGTCACGTTCTTCGCGCGTGAGGAGGGGCGCCTCAAGGCGCCCAAGCGACTGCACGACGCGGTCCAGCGGGCCGGGGGGAACGTCTCCACCGAACAATCTGTCAAGCCCTGGGAGCTGCCCAAGTGGGTGGTCGCGCAGGCACGTCAGCTCGGCCTCGACCTCACGCCGGAGGCGGCGCGGATGCTGGTCGCACATGTCGGCGAGCGCCAGCAGCGGCTGCTGCGCGAACTCGAGAAGCTCGCGCTCGAGTTCGAGCCGAACGCCCATATCGACGCCGACACGGTGCTGGAGCTGACGGCCGCATCGGCGGAGCGCAGGGCCTGGGCGCTCGCGGATGCGCTGCTGTCCGGTAGCGCCGATGCCGCCACGCGCACGCTGCTGCAGATGCGCGCTCAGGGCGAGCGCCTTCCGGGCCTGATCTACTGGATGAGCTCGCGCGTGCGCCAGGCCCACCAGATCGCGCGCGCGCTCGACCGTGGCGAGTCGCAGGCCAACATCAAAGCGTCCCTGAGGATGCCGCCCTCCGCGGCCGACAAGCTGATCGCCGACTCGCGCCGGATCGGCGCCGAGCGGCTAGAGCGCGCGACCTGCCTGATCGCCGATCTCGAGCTCGCCTCACGCGGTGGCAGCGGGAGTGGCACGAGCGAGGACACGCAAGCGCTCCTCACAATCCGAGAGATCGCCGCCTAGCACGATCCGAGAGATCGCCGCTAGCGGAGGGACCGGCGCGCCGAAGCGGAGAGGTCGCCCGCCTGACCAACGCCCAGCGGCGGCAGGGCGCGACTATTCGGCGGGGGCGCCGAGGCGCACACGGGCAGCGCGGGACTTCTTGCGCGCGCCGTTGTTCTTGTGCAGCGAGCCGCGCTTGACGGCCTTGTCGATCGTCTGCACGAGCACGCGATGCTCGGCGTCGGCGGCCGGCTGGTCGCCCTCGGCGACAGCGATCTCGAGCCGGTGGAAGTAAGTCTTGATACGCGAGGTGTAGCGGCGGTTCTCGTCGCGCTCGCGGAGCGCACGCTCGATGCGCTTCTTCTGTGAATGAATGTTGGCCATCAGCGGGGCCGTACTATAGCGGCCCTTGACGGCCACCGATGACAGCCAGCGCCGCCGGGTATCTGTAAACACGGCGATCTTCGCGGCGGCGACGGCGCTCTCGCGAGTGGCCGGCCTGGTACGTGAGTCCGTAGCCAATTACTACTTCGGCACCGGCCTCAAGGCGTCGGCGTTCACGTTCGCCTCGCAGATCCCGAACCTGATGTCGAACCTGTTCGCGCAGGCCGCCCTGTCGGCGGCTTTCGTGCCGGTCTTCACCGACCTGCTGCAGCAGGGAAAGAAGCGCGAGGCGTTCCGTCTCGCCACGACCCTGTTCTGGATCGTGATGCTCGTCCTGGGTGCGATCACCTTGCTCGGGATCGTGCTCGCCGGAGTGATCCTGCCGCGTTTCACCGGCTCGCACTTCGACGGGCACGCCGCCGCGGTGATGACGCAGATCATGTTCCCGGTCGTGCTCCTCCTGGGGCTGTCAGGAGTGCTCACGGGGATTCTGCAGTCCTACGACGAGTTCTCGATTCCCGCGCTCGCGCCGGTTGTCTGGAACGGCGTGATCCTGATTCTGCTGCTGCTCCTGCACGACAAGTTCGGAAAGAGCGGCATCTACGGCTACGCGCTCGCATGGACCGTCGCGGCGGTCGTGCAGATGTTGCTGATCGGCTCGGCGCTGCGCCGCATCGATTACCGCCTCGACTTCCATGTCGACTGGCACGATCCGCGCGTCCGCCAGGTGTTCGCGCTGATGCTGCCGGTCACGATCGGGCTGGGGATCGTCAACCTGGACGCGCTGATCAACTCGACGATGGGTGCGCTCGTCAATGGCAACGGTCCGCGCTCGATCCAGGACGCGTTCCTGCTCTACATGCTGCCGCAGGGCATCTTCAGCGTCGCTGTCTCAACGGTCCTGTTTCCAACGCTCAGCCGTCAGGCCGCGCGCAGCGCCCCGTCAGCGATGCGCGAGACGCTCGGCAACGGCATGCGCCAGATCAACCTACTGCTGATCCCATCTGCGGCCGGAATGATGGCGCTGTCGCGGCCGATCGTGCGTCTGGTGTTCATGCGGGGGGCATTCACGGGACTGTCGTTGAATCTGACCTCCGAGGCGCTCTTCTGGTTCTCATGGAGCCTGCCGTTCGCGGGCCTGAACCTGCTGATGACGCGCACGTTCTTCGCGCTTCAGCGGCCGTGGCTCCCGACCCGGCTGGCAGCGATCAACATGACGGTCGACATCGTCGTCAGCGTCGCGTTGTACCAGCCATTGGGTATCGCCGGCCTCATCATCGGCACCGCCAGCGCCAACATCGTGATGGCAGTCCTGCTGCTCAGGCGCCTGCGGATCGGGTTCGGCGGCCGGCTGGACCTGGGGCAGACCGCGATGATCACCGCTCGGATCCTCCTTATCTCAGTCGCGACGGGCGTGGTCGCGCGGCTGATCTGGGGCGTGCTCGACAAGATCGCGGGCGTCTCGCTGGCGGGCCAGATCGTCTCGGTGGGCGGCGCCGTGCTGGTCGCCGCGGGCTTCTACGTCTGGGCAATCAGACACATGCGGATCCCCGAGTGGCAGCAGATCGAGTCGATGCTGCTCAGCCGCCTGAGGCCGAGGTGAGCGACCGGGATAATCCTCTACGCTCTCGGCCGTGCTGAGCATCGCCACGCTTGCCGGACCGTGGCCGCGCCTGGGCGTGGTCGCCGCCGCCGCGCTCGCCGCGACGGCGATGCTCGCCCGCACGGACGAGCGCCGCGCCTGGGCGATGCTCGGCGCGCTGGTGCTCGCGCCCGCGCTGCTGCTGGACGACGTCTGGCACTCCTCGCAGCTGCATTTCGTCCACCGCCATCCCGCCGAGGCGATCGTCGCCGCGGTCCTGGTCCTGATCGTTCTCGCGGGCGCAGCCGTGCTGATCCGGCGGGTGCCGTGGGTTGTCGCGCCGCTCACGGCGCTGACCGTGCCCTTCCGGGTTCCGATCCAGTCCGCCGGCACCACCAACAACCTGCTGGTACCGCTGTATTTCGTGGTCGCCGCGTCCGCGCTGGCCTGGCTGGTGCCGGTGCTGTGGTCGCGGCGCGCCGGGGCGCAGTTTCAAGCGGCGCGCGGGCAGCCGTCCCAGCCCCGCGCGGAGCCGCTGTTGTTCGAGAAGCTGCTCGGCGCCTTCATCGTCCTCTACGCGCTTCAGGCGCTGTACTCCCCGTCGGCGGGCTTCGTCAAGGCGGTTCAGAACGAGGTCTTCTTCTACGTCCCGTTCGCCTTGCTGTTCGCCCGTCTGCGCGATCTGGAGTGGACGCGTCAGCTGCTGATCCGCTGCCTGCAGGTCACCGTTGTGCTGGCCGTCGCCTTCTCGCTGATCGGCTTCGTCGAGGAGGCCACCAAGCACCTCTTGCCTCTGATCGGCTCGAAGTTGGTGATCCAGAACGAGCTGCACGAGTACTTCACGGTCAACTCGGTGTTCCTCGACCCCAACATCTTCGGCCGCTACCTGGCGCTGGTGATGATCCTTCTGACCGGCGTTCTGCTCTACGACCGACGCACGCGAGTGCAGCTCGCCTCGGTGGGCGCGCTCGCGATCCTGTGGGGCTGCTTGGTGTTCACGCTCTCGCGCTCGAGCCTGGTAGCGCTGGGCCTTGGCATGGGCGTGCTGGCGGCGCTGCGCTGGAAGACTCGCCCGGTCCTCTATCTGGCGGCCGCCGTGATCATCGCCGGCGGGATCGCGATCGCCGTCCGGCCCGGCAGCTTCGGCCTCAGCAAGGCAGCCGGCGGCATCAACGGCGGTACCAGCGGCCGCGGCGATCTGATCACCAACGGCATCAAGCTGCTCGGCGACCGCCCAATCTACGGCTTCGGGTCGGGCTCGTTCTCGCCCGAGTACTCAAGCCACTTCCACAAGGCGGCCGAATCGGTCTCCGATTCGCACAACATCCCGGTGACGGTCGCGGCGGAGCAGGGGATCATCGGCGAGCTCGTCTACCTCGCGCTCGTGATCACCGCGATCATCACGCTGTTCCGCGGCGCTCGCGGCGACCCGTTCCGGGTCGGGATCGCCGCCGCCTTCCTGGCCTTGCTGCTGCACACGATGCTCTACGCGGCCTTCCTCGAGGACCCGGTCACCTGGACGCTGCTGGCCATCGGGGGCTCGCTGGCGATCGCGGCGCGCGCAGAGCCACGGCCTGACGCTCCCAAGCGCGCGCAGCGCGCTGTCGCCTAGGAATGCCGCCCGAGATGCAGCGTCTGCTGTTCGTCAAGAGCCGCACGGCCAGCTTCATCGAGCTCGACGAGCGCCTGCTCGCCGAGCGCTTCGACGTCCACGAACTCCACCAGCCGGGCCGCTTCAGCGATCCGCGCAGGGTCATGAAGGAGGTGCTCGCCGCCGACGTGATCGTCGGCTGGTGGGCCTCCTGGCACACGTTCCTGCCGATCACGCTCGCCTGGCTGTTGCGCAAACCGTCGCTGCTGATCGTCGGCGGTTTCGACACTGCCGCCGAGCCGGAGTTTGGCTATGGCTTCCAGCTCGGTGGACCGCGCGCGTGGCTGAGCCGCTTCACGATGCGCCGCGCGCGCATCCTGATGACGAACTCCGAGTACTCGCGCCAGGAGATCTGGCACAACACAGGCATCCCGCCGCACCGCGTGCGGGTTGTCTACCACGGCGTTCCCGATGTCGAGAGGGCCGGCGGCCCGCTGGCCGCCAGCTTCGGTGGGAACCCTGAGCGCCCGCCCGCCGCCGGTTCTAATGGGAACCCTGGACGCCCGCTCGCTCTGACCGTCGGCATCGTCGACCGCACCAACCTCGAGCGCAAGGGCCTGCGCGCATTCGTCGCCGCCGCCGCGCAGGTGCCCGAGGTGGACTTCGTCGTGGCCGGGAAGCACGCGGATGACGCCGCCGCGGAGCTCCAGCGCGAGGCCGGCGCGAACGTGCGCCTGACCGGCTGGCTCGAGGATCGGGAGCTGGCCGAGCTGTTCGACACCGCCGCCGTCTACGTCCAGGCGTCGAAGCACGAAGGGTTCGGTGTGTCCGTCGCCGAGGCGATGCTGGCCCGCTGTGTGCCGGTGATCACCCGCGTCGGGGCGCTGCCCGAGGTCGTCGGCGACACCGGCGTGGTGCTCGACGACGCTCGGCCGGCGACTGTCGCGCTGGGTGTGCGCGAGGCGCTGCATCTGGGGACCGGCGAGGCGGCCCGGCAGCGGGTGTTGGAGCGCTTCCCCGTGGAGGGGCGCAGGGCTGGCATCTTCGCGCTGCTCGACGAATTGATCTAAGCGACTACGCAACCGAGCTCGCGGGCCGATCACCGCGACGCCACCTAAGCTTGTGGGTCGTGACCGACCAGGCTCACATCCGCAACTTCTCGATCATCGCGCACATCGACCACGGCAAGTCGACGCTGGCCGATCGCATCCTCGAGTTGACCCACACGGTCGACCCGCGCGCGATGCGCGCGCAACTGCTCGACTCGATGGAGCTCGAGCGTGAGCGCGGGATCACGATCAAGGCTCAGGCGGTGCGCGTGTTCTACCGGTCAGGGCTGGACGGCGAGACCTATCAGCTGCACCTGATCGACACGCCCGGCCACGTCGACTTCACCTACGAGGTGTCGCGGTCGCTGGCCGCGTGCGAGGGCGCGCTGCTGGTGGTGGACGCCAGCCAGGGGGTGGAGGCGCAGACGGTCGCCAACACGTACCTCGCGGTCGACGCCGGGCTCGAGCTGATCCCCTGCATGAACAAGGTCGACCTGCCGGGCGCCGAGCCCGAGCGCGTCGCCGAGGAGATCGCCGACCTGATCGGCGAGCCTGCCGACAGCGTGCGCCGGATCAGCGCCAAGACCGGTGAGGGCGTGACCGACGTGCTCGACGAGCTGATCGCGCGCGTGCCGCCCCCCAGCGGCGACCCCGATGCGCGCCCGCGGGCCCTGATCTTCGATTCCGAGTTCGACCAGTACCGCGGCGTGATCGCCTACGTCCGCGTCGTCGACGGCACCTTCACCAAGGGCGAGGCGATCCGTGCGATGCAGGCCGGGACCAACGCGGAGATCGACGACATTGGCTTCTTCAGCCCGGAGATGACCTCGGTCAAGTATCTGGGTCCGGGCGAGGTGGGGTACGTGATCACGGGGCTCAAGGACGTCACGACGCTGCGTGTCGGCGACACGCTGACGAGCGCGCGGCGGCCGGCAACCGAGGCGCTGCCCGGCTACCGCGAGGTCAAGCCGATGGTGTTCGCCGGCCTGTACCCGATCGACTCCGACGACTACGCGGATCTGCGCGACGCGCTGGAGAAGCTGACGCTCAACGACGCCGCGCTCTCCTGGGAGCCAGAGACCTCCGACGCGCTCGGCTTCGGCTTCCGCTGCGGCTTCCTGGGCCTGCTGCACATGGACATCGTGCGCGAGCGCCTGGGGCGCGAATACGACCTCGACCTGATGATGACGATGCCGAGCGTGGAGTACGAGATCACGCTCACCGACGGCACCGTCGTGCCAGTGCACAGCCCCGCAGACATGCCGGACCCGAGCAAGGTCCGCGAGGTGCGAGAGCCATACATCAGGGCGTCGATCCTGACGCCGAAGGAGTTCGTCGGCACGATCATGGAGCTCTGCCAGGAGCGTCGCGGCGACTCGGTGGGCATGCACTACCTCTCGGCCGAGCGGGTGCAGCTGACCTACGACCTGCCGCTCGCCGAGATCGTGCTCGACTTCTTCGACAACCTGAAGAGCCGCACGCGCGGCTACGCCTCGTTCGACTACGAGATCACCGGCCTACGCGACTCCGACCTGGTCAAGCTCGACATCCTGCTCGGCGGCGATCAGGTCGACGCGCTCGCGATGCTGGTGCACCGCAGCAAGGCGGAGGCGTTCGGCCGCACGATGGCTGAGAAGCTCAAGGAGAAGATCCCGCGTCAGCAGTACGACGTCCCGATCCAGGCGGCGATCGGCTCGCGGATCGTCGCTCGCGAGACGGTCAAGGCCTACCGCAAGGACGTGATCGCCAAGTGTTACGGCGGCGACATCAGCCGCAAGCGCAAGCTGCTCGAGCAGCAGAAGAAGGGCAAGAAGCGGATGAAGCAGGTCGGGCGCGTCGAGGTCCCGCAGGAGGCCTTTCTAGCGGTGCTCGAACTCGGCGACTCGCGGTGACACGCTGGCCACCGCCGCAGGAGCTTGTCCCGTGATCACCTGCTGGATCTCCCCCCGACGTCTGAGCAAGCGGTTGGCGATGTCATAGGGGTAGGCGTATAGCGTCAGTCGTCCGACCCGCTCGCTGGCGATCGGCCTGCCCAGCGAAGCCACGGGAGCCGGCCCGAAACGTCCGTCGAAGATGAACAGCGTGCGCAGGCGCCTGCGCGGGGTGTAGGCGGCGGTGAACGAGTCGGCGTGGTAGAGCGGGCAGTATCTGCCGTCGTGCCGGCCGCAGCGCTTCACCGGGTACAGCTTCACAGTGAAGTTCGTGTGCCAGGTGATCGTGACGGCGTCCCAGTAGATGGCGTATCCGAAAGTCGCGTGATAACGGTGGGCGAAGCTATCCACCGCGACCAGATCTTTGCGAGCGAGTGAGACATCGCGCGGAAGGTAGGGCAGTGGTGTTGACTCCAGCCGGTAGAGACCGGCGAGCGCCAGCACCGCCAATCCCGCGCCGACCGCGACCCGCCAGTCCCTGGTTCTGGCAGCGGCCACCGGTAGCAGCGCTGCGATCGCGACCAGCGGCCCGACCAGATAGCGGTAGTCGACCGACCCGACGGACGAGAGCAGGAACAGCAGTAACCCGACCGTCAGGCAGGTACTCCAGAACGCAACATGCACGAGCTTGGGGCTGACCTCGGCCCTGCTGCCGCCGGGTCGGCGCTCACCCGCGGCCACAGCCGCCCGGTAGACCGCGAACACGGCGGCGGCGCCGCCGAGCAGCAGCGTCCCGCCGCTGAGCAGCTCGAGGAAGCCATCGCGGTCGATCTGGTGGCCGAGGAAACTGCCGCCGACCAGGTAGCCGAGCTCGTTGAGCATCTTGCCGACGTTCGCCACCAGCGCACCCGGTTTGACGAATTGCATCTGCGCCGCCTGTGCGAGCTTGTCGACGCGAATGCCGGCGCTCTGCATGATCGCCGTGAACAGGACCGCAACGACCAGCATCGCCATAAGCGTCACCAGCGCGAACGCCAAGGTTCTCGCCGCGTCGGCCACGGGGCCGCGCCACGCGCACACGCCGACGGCCACGACGAACGGCAGCACCGCCCAGGCCAGCGCGAGCTCGTCGCCGGCGATCGCGAGACCCGTGAACGCTCCGATCAACATTCCCGTACCGAGCACCCCTGCCAGCGGCAGCGTCCGGATCCGCGGCAGCACCCACCCCGCCACCACCGCGAGCACGGCCGCGTGAAACACCACGTTTGTGTGGGCGGTCGGCTGGAAGACGAGCATCAGACCGACCGGGGCCAGGCACAGCAGGCCGGCGATCGCCAGGCCGGCGCCGTAACGCCCGAACGCTCTGGCTGCCGATACCCCGACCAGCGCGATCGTGATCACCCAGACCACGACCGGGATGCTGTACCACAGCAACCGGTGCGCCGGCAGTCCCCGGGTCAGCAGGTCGAAGCTGAACGCCTCGTACCAGCCGTGGTCTCCGAGAATGATGTACTGGCCTGACGCCGGGTGGCTGTAGAGCTGGGCGACCACTCCGGCCGACCCCGAGTCCGCGGACCACCAGGTGTGGGCGACGATGGCCGGTAGCTGAGGTACCAGCGCTGCCGCGTAGACGCCCGCCAGTGCGACCGGCAACCACCACCAGAGTCCCCGGCGGATACCGCGCGGAGTCGAATCCTCAGCGCCCGGAGCGCGAGCTCCCCTGATAGCAGTGACAGTCTTCACAAACACCCGCCCTCACGACGCAACTTACCTGCGATTGACGCTCGGCGCTCACCATTTAACGGCTTTTAGAGCCGTGAGAGCCGGCTCTCAGGCCAGGGTGCGCGCGACGCCGCCGCTGCCCGCCAACCGCGCCGCGATCGCGACGGGAATAACGGTCATGATCAAGACGGCGACGACCACGACATTGACCTCCGGCAGCTGCTGGCCGAGGCGGATCGCGCCGAAGATCCAGAGCGGCAGCGTGTTCTGCGCGCCGGCGGTGAAGGTCGTCACGATCACCTCGTCGAACGAGAGCGCGAACGCGAGCAGCGCGCCTGATAGCAGCGCCGTCGAGAGCATCGGCACGGTGATCGTGCGGAACGTGAGCCAGCCATGGGCACCGAGGTCGGCCGCGGCCTCGTACATCGAGTCCGATACACGCCGCAGCCGCGCGATCACGTTGTTGTAGACGACGACGATGCAGAAGGTCGCGTGCCCGATCACGATCGTCAGCAGCGAGAGATTCAGCCCGACCCACTGAAACGCCGAGTTCAGCGCGATGCCGGTGATGATCCCGGGCAATGCCAGCGGCAGCACCAGCAGCAGGGAGACGGCCTCCCGCCCGAAGAAGCGGAAGCGATGCACCCCGAAGGCCGCGGCCGAGCCGAGCAGCAGCGCCACCGTGGTCGCGAACAGGCCCGCCTTGAGTGACAGGAACAGCGCTGATCGCACCTGTGGGTCGTGCCAGGCGACCGTCACCCACTTGGTCGAAAGGCCGCCCGGCGGCCAGCCCTCCACGTTTGACTTGTTGAACGCGTAGAGCACGATCAGCGCGATCGGCACGAACAGGAACAGCAGCACGAGCGCGACCCAGACGCGCAGCATGATGCGTGTGGTGCGACCTTCGATCACAGCGCCTCGAATGCGCCCAGCGCGCGGGCGCCGGTGAGGTAGACGATCATGATCACAATCGGCACGATCGCCAGCGTGGCCGCGAACGGCAGGTTGTTGGCGGTGCCGAGGTTGGAGTAGATCACGTTTCCGATCAGCTGCGAGTTCGTGCCGCCGATCAGCAGCGGCGTGATGAAGTCGCCGAGCGTCAGCGAGAAGGTGAAGATCGAGCCGGCGACGATGCCGGGGAGCGCCAGTGGCAGCAGCACGCTGCGCAGCGTGCGCCAGTTGCGCGCGCCGAGGTCGCCGGAGGCCTCGAGTAGCGAGTTCGGGATCCGGTCGATCGCGCTGAACACCGGCACGACCATGAACGGCAGCCAGATGTAACAGAACACGATCCACATCGCGGTGTTCGTGTAGCCGATGTTGACGGCGCCGAGCCCGAGCTTCTGGACGCTCCAGCTCAACACGCCACCCTTCTGCAGGATCACGATCCAGGCGAACACCTTGGCCAGGTAGCTGGCCCACAGCGGCAGCATGATCGCGGTGAACAGGAGCCGCTGGGTCCGCGCTGTCGCGACCCGCGCCATGAAGTAGGCGAACGGGAGCGCCACGATCGCGTCGGTGACCGTGACCGCGGCCGCCATCACCACCGTGCGCAGGATGATCGCCAGGTATGTGCCGGTGAACAGCTGCGTGAAGTTGGCGGTCGAGAACGTGTGCTCGAGCGTGTTGGTGAACGGGTTTACTGTCCAGAACGCGGTCAGCAGCATGACCAGCAGCGAGGCCAGGTAGATCACCACGAACCAGGCGAGCGGCGGTGAGAGCGTCAGTAGGGCGCGCAGCCAGGGGCGACGCCACAACGTGCGCGCGAGAGCTTTGGAGAGGCCGGCCCCAGCGGGGGCCGGCCTCACCTCAGGTGCTTCAGCGGTCGCAGACACCCGCGACCGTCACGACGTGATCTGCGTCCATGCCGTGACCCAATCCTGGAACGGCACACAGTCGCTCTTGCCGTTGCCGCACTGCGCCAGCGGGGTCTTCCAGAACTTGATGGTGTTGTAGTAGGACAGCGGCGCGTTGGCGTGGTAGGCGGCGCAACCGCCCTTTGCGATCTTGTTCATGTAGGAGCACGCGTCGGCATTGGCCGGCGTCTCACCGAAGTAGAGAGCCTCCTCGGCCTGGACCTTCGGAGTCGTCACCCACTGCATCCACTTGTAAGCGCAGTTCGGATGCGGCGCGTTCGTCGCCAGCATCCAGGTGTCGGCCCAACCGGTCGCGCCCTGACTCGGGATCGTGTCGGCGACGGCGACCTTGTCGGCCTTCAGCGTGTTCGTCTGATACGGCCAGGCGGCGCCCACGACCGTGGTCTTGCTCTGGAACAGCGAGATCTCCTGGGATGCGAGGTCCCAGTACTTCTTGACCAGCGGATGCTCTGACTTGAGCAGTGCCACTGCGGCGTTGAACTGCGGTTGTGTGAGCTCATACGGATCGGTGATCTTCAGGCTCGGCTTCGCCGACTCCAGGTACAGCGCAGCGTCCGCGATCTGGATCGGGTTGTCCGGCACCGTGATTCGGCCGGCGTACTTCTTCGAGTAAAGGACCGACCACGAGGTCGGCGCGGTCTTGAACGCCTTGGTCGAGTACAGCAGCACGTTCGGGCCGAACTCGTAGGAGACGCCGTAGTGCTTGCCGGCGATCGTGTTGAACGCCGGCGACTTCAGGAACGAATGGAACTCGGGCCACGACGGGATCAGCTTGATGTTGATCGGTCTGACGTCACCGCCGTAGATCAGGCGCAGGTCGGCGTCGCCCGAAGCTGAGACGAGGTCGTACTGGTGCCCGCCGCCGTTTGCCATCAGCGAGACCATCTCACTCGATGAGCCGGCGTATTTGACGTTCACCTGGCAGCCTGTGTTCTTCTCGAACGGCTTGACCCATTCGTTCTGCGCGTAACCCTCCCAGGCGATCAGGTTGAGCGCGCCCTCGCCCTTGCCAACGGACTTGGCAATCGGCGCGTTTGCTTCCGGCGCTTTCAAGCCGGAGGCGGCGCTTATCCCCACGCAGAGCGCCACCGTGACGCTCAGCGCCAACGTGGCGGCGAGCGCCGTCACTGGACTGAATCGGTACCTCATGATGGGTCCTCTCCTCTCACCGCGAGACTCCCCGGTCACGCGGGCGGTGCATTGATTGTGAAAGTCTGTGCTTCGAGCCAGTCGACCTGGACGCGCCGATCGCGGGCCTCGAGCAGCTCCTCGGGAGTCAACGGCTGCAGGTTCTGGCTGATTGCGATCAGCGAGTCGCCGGCATCCAGCTGGATCGAGTAACGGGTGATGGCGCCGAGGTAGATGACCTCGGTGATCCGACCCGGCTCGGCGTGGTGGCCCGGGGCTACCGGCGTGCCGATCGGCTCGATCGAGAGCTTCTCCGGCCGGATCGTGAAGCGCCGCCCGTTGCGCTCGAGCAGGTTCGAGACGCCGATGAAGCCGGCCACGAACTCGTTGGCGGGGCGCTCGTAAACGTCGATCGGAGTGCCGAGCTGCTCGAGCCTCCCGTTGTTCATCACGGCCAGGCGGTCGCTCATCGTCAGCGCCTCCTCCTGGTCGTGCGTGACGAAGATGAACGTGATTCCGATCTCTCGCTGGATCGTCTTCAGCTCGAGCTGCATCTCCTGGCGCAGCTTCAGATCGAGGGCGCCGAGCGGCTCGTCGAGCAGCAGCACCTCGGGTTCGTTGGCGATCGCGCGCGCGAGCGCGACACGCTGACGCTGACCGCCGGACAGTTGCGCCGGCTTGCGCGCCCCGTGATCGGGCAGGCGCACCATCGCGAGCGCCTCCTGCGCGCGAGTGCGGCGTTGGTTGCGGCCGATGCCCTTCACGCGTAGTCCGTACTCGACGTTCTCGTGCACGGTCATGTGCGGGAAGAGCGCGTAGTCCTGGAAGACGGTGTTGACGTTGCGCGCGTACGGTGGCTCGCGCGTGACGTCGACGCCGTTGAGCAGGATCTGGCCGGCGTCGGCCCGCACGAACCCGGCGATGATTCTGAGCAGCGTCGTCTTGCCTGAGCCGGACGGGCCGAGCATCGTGAAGAACTCGCCCCTGCCGATCCGCAGATCGACCCCGGCGAGCGCCTCGACACCCCCAAAGGTCTTGCGCACGTCCTTAACGTCCACAGCCGGCACGGCGCCCTCCTCCAAGGGCGCGCGGCCTGCTGACGGCTCGGCAGGCACGCTCGTCATCGATTCGCTCAACGTCCCCGAAAATCTACGCGATCTGGACGACGCGACCAAGGTTCAGATGGCCAACGCGCGCAGGAGGCACTGGACGAACTGACCATCGTCCCGGCGCGAGGTGAGGCCAGGGTGCGGTCCAGCGGGACCGCACCCTGAAAGTCACGTCAGGAGGGCTGCGGGATGATCCGGATGTAGGGCTTGGGCTCTTCCCACTCGCCGAACATCTCTTTGGCCTGTTCATTGTTGACCGAGCCGGCGATGATCACCTTGTCGCCCTGCTGCCACTGGGCCGGGGTGGCGACCTTGTGGTTGGCTGTCAGTTGCAGCGAGTCGATCACGCGCAGAACCTCGTCGAAGTTGCGCCCGGTCGTCATCGGGTAGACGAGGATCAGCTTGATCTTCTTGTCCGGGCCGATCACGAACACGTTGCGGACCGTCTGGTTGTCGGCGGGGGTGCGCGTCTTGGCGTCACCCTCGGTGTCGCTCGCGAGCATCTCGTAGAGCTTCGAGACCTTGAAGTCTGCGTCAGAGATGATCGGGTAGTTGGGGGCGTACCCTTGGGTCTCCTCGATGTCCGTTGCCCAGTTCTCGTTGTCGGCGACGCCGTCCACCGAGAGGCCGATCACCTTGACACCGCGGCGTGCGAACTCGGGCTCGATCCTGGCCATGTAACCGAGCTCCGTTGTGCACACCGGCGTGAAGCTCTTCGGGTGGGAGAACAGCACAGCCCAGGAGTCGCCGATCCAATCGTGGAACGAGATCCTCCCCTCAGTGGTGTCAGCCTCGAAATCGGGCGCGGTCGCGCCCAGCGAAAGGGTCATGACTCTCCTTTGTTCAGTGACTCTGTGGAGTTTAGAACTCCAATGCGGCAAAAGCGGTGCAAAGCTTCGCACGTGAGCGTGGGCCGTGCCAGACTTCGGCGCCGTGCCCGTGCCAGTGGACAAGATCGGCAAGCGCTATTCGCCGGTGACCTATGCGGTCGGGCGCGAGAAAATACGTGAATACGCACACTCCGTCGGCGAGACCGAGCCGCTGTACCTGGACCTCGATGCTGCGCGTGCTGCCGGATACGCGGACCTGCTGGCGCCGCCGATGTTCGTCGTCGTCTACGCCAGCGCTCCGTTCATCGCGGCGCTGTTCGACCCGGAGCTCGAGATCGACTTCGCGCGGCTCGTGCACGGGGCGCAGGAGTTCCGCTGGGATCAGCCGGTGGTCGCCGGCGACGAGGTCACGACAACGCTCACCGTCGAGCAGATCAGCGAGCGCGCCGGACTGCGGTTCTACACGTTCGAGACGGTGTCGGTGAACGACCGCGGCGCGACCGCGTGTTTGGGCACCTGGTCGACGATCGTGCGGGGGGAGGAGTGATGGGACCGACGCGTGAGGATGCCGGGGGCGCGCCGCTGCGCGAGGGCGACGCGATCGAGCTGAGGGTCACGCCGGATCCGTACGTGACGGTGCGCTACGCGGGCGCCTCGGGCGACTTCAATCCGATCCACATCGACGAGCAGTTCGCGCTGCAGGTCGGATTGCCGGGCCGCATCCTCCACGGCCTGTGGTCGATGGCGCAGGTCGCACGCGCCACCACTGAGGCCGCGGGCGATCCGACCGCCCTGCGCTCGCTTAGCGTCCAATTCCGCGGCATGGGGCGGATCGGCGAGGAGGTGGTCGTCAGCGGTGAGGTCTCCTCAGTCGCCGACGGTGTCGCGAGCGCCAAGCTCGAAGCGACCCAGGGCGGCACGCGCCTGATCCGCAACGCCGTCGCCGAGCTGCGCGTCGGCTGAGCCCGTCGCGCTATCGGCCGCACTGACCGCCCCCGGAAGCGTCGCCAGCGGCGCTCCTAGAATCCTCAGGGTGCTGAGCGAACGTCAGGAACTGGTTCTGCGCCGCGTCGTCGAGGAATACCTCGCCGCCGGCGCGCCCGTGGGCTCGAAGTCACTCGCGACCGGTTTCGCGTGGGGACCCTCCACGATCCGCCACGAGCTCGCAAGCCTCGAGGAGCTGGGGCTGCTCCAGCATCCGCACACGTCCGCCGGACGGGTTCCGACAGAGTCCGGCTACCGGTACTTCGTCGACCGTCTGCTCCCCGAGGACGTCGACTCGCCGCCACTGGGGCTCTCCCTGGTGCGTCGCGAGGTCGATGAGGCGATGCGGGTCACGACCGAGACCCTGTCGCAGGTCACGAACCTGCTCGCGATCGTCACGGCGCCGCCGATCGACACCGCCACGGTTCGCCACATCGAGGTGCTGACGCTGCAACCGCAGGTGCTGATGGTGGTCGTGATCACCTCCACCGGCGGCGTCAACAAGCGGCTGTTCACGTTCGACTCGCCGGTCGACCCCGGCCTCGCCGACTGGGCCGGCAGCTACCTCAACGAGCGCCTCGCGGGCACCGGTCTCGGCGCTCGGCGGCTCATGCAGAGACTGCTCGATCCGTCGCTTTCGCATGGTGAGACCGACTTCCTGAGCGCCCTGCTCCCGGTCTTCACCGACCTATCCGAGGCCGCCGAGGACAGCATCTACATCGACGGCACCTCGCGACTGATGGCGCTCGACCGCGGCGGCGACGTCACCGGGCTGAACACGCTGATGGACATGCTCGAGCGGCGCGTGACGATGCTCGGGGTGTTGCGGGTCGCGCTCGGCGGGCACGAGGTCAGGGTGCGGATCGGCGCCGAGAACGACCAGCCCGCCCTGCAATCGCTCGCGCTCGTCGCCGCCGGCTACGGGCTGCCGCAGCGCAACCTCGGGACGGTGTCGGTGATCGGCCCGCTACGGATGGACTACCCGCGCGTGATCAGCGCGGTACGCGACGCCGCGGCGCAGCTGTCGACGTTCGTGGCCGAGGTCTACGACGAGCGATGAGCGCGTCGACGCCGAAGCGCGACTACTACGACGTCCTCGGAATCGCCCGCGACGCCGACGACGCCGAGATCAAGAAGGCATTCCGCCGGCTCGCCCGTGAGCTGCACCCGGACGTCAACACGGAGGACCCCAACGCCGAGGCGCGATTCAAGGAGGCGGCCGAGGCTTACGAGGTGCTGTCGGACACGGACCGCCGCGCCACCTACGACCGCTACGGCCACGACGGCCTGCGCAGCGGCGGCTACTCGCCCAACTTCGAGGGGTTCGGTTCGATGTCGGACCTGTTCGAGGCGCTCTTCAGCGGCGGCCTCGGTGGCGCGTTCGGCAGCGCGTTCGGCGGTGGCGGCGGCTTTGGCGGCGCTGCCGCCGGCCCGATGCAGGGCGGCGACCTCCAGGCCGGTGTCGAGGTCACGCTCGCCGAGGCCGCGCACGGCACCCCGGTCGAGCTCAAGTTCGACGCCGTCGTGCGGTGCGAGCACTGTCACGGCAACGGCGCCGAGCCCGGCACACCGATCGAGACCTGCCCCAAGTGCCAGGGCGTGGGCCAGTTGCGAACCGTCACCCGCACGTTGATCGGCCAGGTGATGAGCACCACGACCTGCGATCAGTGCGGTGGCGAGGGCAAGATCCCGAAGGAGCCTTGCCACGTCTGCCACGGTCGCGGCCGCCGTCCGGAGCGCCAGACGGTGTCGGTCGACGTGCCCGCCGGGATCGCCGACGGGCAGCGGATCCGGGTCAGCACCCGCGGCCACGCCGGTGAGCGCGGCGGCCCGCCCGGCGACCTCTATGTGCTCGTACGCGTCAAGGAGGATTCGCGGTTCGTCCGCGACGGCGACGATCTGATCACGGCGGTCGACGTCTCAGGCCCGCAGGCCGCGCTCGGCGCGACGATCGATGTGCCGACGGTCGACGGACCGGAGGGTGTCGAGATTCCGGCCGGCACGCAGCCGCACGAGACGATCCTGCTGCGCGGAAGAGGGATGCCGTCCCTCCGCGGCCGTCGCCAGGGCGATCTGCGCGTCGTCGTGAACGTGATCACGCCGCGCAACCTCAACTCCGAGCAGCGCAAACGACTCGAGCGCTTCGCCGAGACGCTCACACCTGAGAACCTCTCAAGCCCCGAGGAGGGCGTGTTCGCGAAGCTGCGTCGCGCCTTCCATCTCTGAGGCGCGGGTGCTGCGGCTGGCGGTGCGCGTGCGCCGCGCTGATGCCGAACTGGTGCTGGCCGAGCTGCTCGAGCTCGCCCCGAGCGGCGTCGAGGAGGTCGACATCGACGCCCAGACCGTCGAGTACGCGGTCTACGGACCGCCAGGCGAGCT
>Ga0182024_10011534_pt1 | contig 17700 bp, 21 predicted proteins | sample P32metaG_FD_120480 | JGI IMG/M metagenome (GOLD analysis project Ga0182024, IMG submission 120480) | Permafrost microbial communities from Stordalen Mire, Sweden - P3-2 metaG (Illumina Assembly) | ecosystem: Environmental > Terrestrial > Soil > Wetlands > Permafrost | place: Sweden: Stordalen... | reverse complement strand
CGCGGTGCTTCGGTTGACATACCGAGCGGTTCGGAACGATTCGAAGGCTCCGTAGAAGAACATGCCCCCGAGCGACAAGCCGAGAAGCAATGTTGAACCGAATGCCGCGCTCACGACGCCGAACGTCAGAACACCCAAACGCGCGGTACGTTCCGCGTTGAGTCTCCTGGGCACCCGAACTCCGATTGTGAGACCTGCTGTTCGAGCGAAGGAACCGAAGATTCCCATCGCTGCGGCCAATGCCGCCCAGAACGCGGGCCATGCGTTGCCAGATCGGGCGAAGTAAACGCCCGCACTGGCGACAAGAACCACGTCTCCGCAGTGCAACAATAGGCACCCGAAATAGACACTTCTAAACGAAAGCAGCGACTCTCGAGCGCCTTGCGTAGCGTCGTCATCTGGGAACTGAGGGGCGATATCTAGCCACAAATTCACCGCAAACCGAGCCAACAGCACAGCCGCTGCCCACACGAAATGCCCGAAGGCGATGAAGAGTGCCGAGAGAACCACCGAGGCGACGGTCACGAAGCCGGAAAACACGAGGCGCCTAAGCGCCCCGTCCCGGTCCCGGACAGAGGGCCCCGACGGCTGCCGTGGTCGAACGTACGGGTTGTTCGCCTGACCTAGACGCGAGATCAGAGAGCCATAGTCGGGCGCCTCTCGGCCAAGTCGGCGTCGACGAAGGCGCGAGGCTTCGTCCGCCGCTTCCAAAGCCAAAAGGCGCAGTTCATGCCGCGCCGCGCTACCTACCTCGTCGGAACGTGCCGCGAGCTCGGCGAGGTTCGAGACAAGACCTCGCGCGGCTACCACTGACTCGTTGACAGACCGCAAGAGGTCGAATGACGCGAGATCCGCGACGAGCAAGCACCACGTAGGATCAGAGGCAGTACCTAACCAAGCCGGGGGCGACTCGCGATGTGGATCGGCGCGCCACTCTGAGAGATCCCGCACCGGGCGCTTTCTCGCCCGACGACGCGCCGCGCGAGTCCGCCAACGGCTCACTTGCCCTCCTTGCCCGACTCTGCGAGCGCCGCGGCGAGTACGCCTTCCTGTTCACCGAGTTCGTCCTCCGAGATGTTCAGGAGGCGGGTGATCGTCCCGCGACCGACGCCCGCGTGACGAAGAACGAAGACCTCGATAGTCCTGACATCGAGCCATCGCAGAACGCCCGCAGCTCGCTCAGAGAGTCCAGTCGTCGCGGGGGTAAGTACGAAGTCTGTTCGTCGCAGCGCGCCGCCTTGTGCGGCGCGACGGCGCTCGCGTATGGCACGGCCCCGCGCAATACGAAGCGCGCAGAGCTCGAACTCCCGATTACCACCGTCCGTCCGTCGAAGCGAACCCCGAAAGGCCGTCAGGGCGATGTCGAGTTGGACCTCGTATTCCTCCACGAGAGCCGCGAGATACTTCTGCAACCGAGGGAAGACGTCGTTGTACAGCTCGTTCACCATCGGGTTGTCCGCCGTCAGCCCTTCGAAGACTGTCACTACATTGGGCTCGAGATACGAGTTACCACCCCCGATTGGAAAGCCACCGGCCACAACGACTGACTGAGCCTGGGCCGGAATGAAATACGCGCGGATCCACTGCGCGTGGGCCTCGCGAGTCGTCAGTCGCTCGGTGAAGAGGTCATGCTCGCACCACTCCCAAGCCTGCGGGTCGAGATGAAGGTCGCGTTGACGCCAGCGGTGTCGCTGCACCATCCCATATACGTAACGAGACTGGACCCAGGTTTCGCGGGAGAGTCGATCCACGCTCGAGAGCTCGCGTGCAATCCCGAACCCAATCGCCGCGAGTCGTCCCGGGAGGTCATCGAACATCTGCGCTTGCGTGCAGATCTCGTCGAGAGCCGGAAGAAGCGCAGGTGTTAGCGCAAGCGGATCCAATGACGGCCAACCGCCATACCCGTTCCGCTCTCGGAGGTCTGAGATCCAGTCGGAGATCCATTCCCCCAGCAATAGCTCCTCGCGTCCGGCATGCCGAGCGCCGAAGCAGTCGTACCCGACCTTCTCTCCACGGACCACTCAACCCTCCTTGTGCCGAGGCCGCTAAGGCGAGGACTCTCCCGTGGCCTCCAGTTCTCGGATCTGAACTTCGGTTTGTCGCAGTTGTTCGGATTGGTCAAAGAGCGCGGTCTTGGCCTTGTGCAGTTCCTTGCGCGCGCGCTCGGTGACCCATTCCTCGAGTAGCGCAGTCAAACTCTTGCCTTCGTGCGCCGCCACGAGCTTCGCGACTGCGTGGACGGTCGTGTCGACTGGAAAACTGAGCTGCGAGCGCTCTCGAGGGTCGGTCCTCCCGGCGTCCTGCTGCGCGTCCACACGAACGCCGCCGGTCACGGAACTCGACCGCGCTGCCAGCGACGACGAGCGGCTTTGCGGAGAGCGGCGGGCGACCATGCACGCATGGTACAGCCCTTCAGGAGGTCTGTCACTCCACGGGCCATTTACACATCGCCCATGTGCGCGGTATACATAGTCACGAGCCCCGGCGAAGCGCCGGGGCCCGTGAGGCATTCGACCAGCGTGAGGGCGTTGCTGCGCCGACTCACGCCAGACCGGAGGTACCCGGCATGACCCACGCTAGTTCTGAATCGTTCGTTCCTGAACCGTCTTCCGCGCCGAGCACACCGTCCCTGAATCCCATCGGCCCGTACGCCTACTCGAGCGCGGGGCACGCTCGCCGCATCGGCACCCAAACCCGGCTCAAGGCAGACGCTCGAAGCGGGGGACCGCGGATGGCGCCGGAGCCCGACATAGCGCTGCCCTCCCGAGAGGAACGGCGAAGGATCCTCAAACTTGCGCGTCGACTCACGCGTATCAGCTTCCGAGACGAAGCCGAGCGGTACGTCTCCGAAGCGCAGCTGTTGTGGCATTGGATGCCGGAGCGCTACCTGCGGGCCGTCGCGTACTTCAAGCGGTTCGGATCCTCGCGAGGAGGGCTGTACGTCGCCGGCCTGCCGATTGGACCCGTTCCCAGGACACCGCAGTTCGCGAATGTTGCCGTCGATCTCACGCCGATCGGTGCGGCCGTGCTGAGCTTGTTCGCCGCGGGACTGGGTGACCAGTTCGGCTTTGCTCCCGAGCTATCGGGTCTCATCCTGCAAGCCATCGTCCCGATGAAGGGCGCGGAGGACACACAGCGCTCCGTTTCAAGTCGGGTGCAGCTCTACCGGCACGTTGAGACCGCTTTCACAAGGTACCGCGCCGACTACGTCGGCCTGTTCTGCTTGCGGGCCGACCACGACGGGATCGCCGGTACGACGCTGGCCTCGATCGAGGCGATCCTCCCGCGACTTGCTCCGTCGACGATCGCGATCCTCCGTCAGCGACGATTCGAGACGACCGTCGACGAATCGTTTCTCATCGGGTCGAACCGGACGTCGCCGATCGTGATCGCCGACGTCAGCGTGCTGACCGGCCTACCGAATCGGCCGCGGCTGCGTGTGGACTTCGCCGAGACGACGGGCACCGACGCCGATGCCCAGGCGGCGTTGGACGAACTGGTCGCGGTCGCCCTGGAAGTCGAGTCGACCGTCAGACTTGCCGCGGGCGACATCTTGTTCATCGACAACAACCACGCCCTTCACGGAAGAACCGACTTCACCCCCCAGTGGGACGGTCACGATCGATGGCTGATGCGGACCTTCGTTACCCGGGACCTCTCTGCCAGCGCCGAGGTCAGACCAGGCAACGGTCGGATCGTTCACATCGACTTCAGCGCAGACCCGGACGCGGGATCACAACACTGATCCGGTCGTCCCTTCCGCGTCGGGGATTGTGTTCACGCACGATCCCCGACGTACTCCGCGCTCTCGGAGCGTGCATCGACCATCTTGGTGATGCTCGGGGTCACACCGTGTGCCCGCGGATCGTGTTTGCGTTGGGAGATCGAGCCGTGATTGCGGTGATGGTGCACACGTCGCGCATTATGGCGCAGTCGGCATCAGCCCACGATCCGCCTGGAATCGAATCACTCCGGATCGTGGGGTCGATGCTTCTGGAATCGTCTCGAACCTCACGAACGACACGCGGCAGATCACCCTCGACGACAAGGTGCCGTGAATACAGGGACAATAGAGCGAGCAACGAAGTCCGCTCAGGCCACCCGAGCACGCAATGGCTCGACGAGGTAGAGCACGACAACGTCCAAGTACCGTTTCCGCCTCGCCGACCAGTGCGGGCACTCCTGACCGGCGCTGCCGGGTGAAGTGCGGCAGGTAATCCCGTTCCTTCGCAAGCCGAGCATCTCGTAACGAACGAGCAACAGCGGCGATGGAATCGGCCTCGATTGATGTCCGTCATCCTCGCCGTGATGCTTACGAAGCGCGGGTCGGTCGCAGCGTGCGTAGTGCTCTTGATGCTCATCGTCGAACCAGCGTTCGACGTGCTCGATGCGGAAAGGCGTCCGACCCGAATAAGGCACGGTCCGTCGCCGCGGCGGCACCGGGAGGTCGTGGCGAGCGAAATGCCCGACAGCGGCGCAGGCTCGTCGGGCGAACCAGCCAAGGTCGGTAATCAGTGCCGAGTCGGCGTCAGGTACTGGATCGATGTCATGGTCACGTCCCTTCGTTTGTCTCCTAGGCACGCACCGTGCGTTCCATCACTCGGAATCACTCCCGGAATCACTCCCGGAATCACTCCCGGAATCACTCCCGCCGCAGCTGTCGGAACATGTGCATATGGGAGCGATGCCGGGAGCGCACGAGTTGCGCGGGTTTTCACGAGGCTGCTTCCGCGCGGAGGGCGGGGGTAATGACAGGGTTCGAGGGTGAACGCGTGGTCGTCTCCGACTGGCGCAGGCGCGTTGGCGGGGTGACGTCGAGGTGGCGTCCGGACCCTGGTGGGTTGGTCCGTGGCCCGGTCTCGCCGCTCCGCGGTCCGAGACCGGGACGACGTGCCGCTCGTGTCGTTGCAGGTCGGCGCAGCCGTGTCGCAGGTCAAGGGGTCTCCCGGGAACCCTGGGAGCCCTCAGTCCTGGCGAGCGTCGTGGCGGCCCGTCAGGCCGTCTGCGACGGCGGCAGTGGATCAAGGGGCATCGATTGGCGGCGCCCAGATCGCGCCATCGTGCGGGGAGGCTGCGCGGCCGCGTCGCGCCAGGCCGCGGCAAAACCTTGCTGCAGACCTCGCGTGCACACCTCGCAGTCACTCACGACACATCATCAGGAACCCCCCCACGACAACGACGCACCAACCCGAGACTTACCGACGACCCAAGCCCCTCCGACCCGACCAACCTTCAACACGCACCTCCAACGCGCCCCCACACCGAAGCCATCATCACCACAACCGAAACCCATGACCAATGCACGAACTAGGGGTAGACACACTTGCAGGTTCCGCACACGGAACCCGACGGGAGTGATCCCGGGAGTCATCCGCGCGCGTCCTCGAGGCCGACCTCCCCGAAGCAGCATCGTCGACGATCCGATCCACGCAGCCCTTGCGATCATCTCCAGGCTGTCCCGCTCCAGCAGCTTGTTGCATGACTCGACACACCACGAGAGCGGGCAACACGGCCTGTCATAACGGCCCCGGTCGAGCTGCACGGCGAGGCCGTGCCGCGTAGCCGTGCGAGCTCGATGATCGCGGGGGAGCATCGAGACGCCGTTTGAAGCGCGATCACCACGCGGGAGTTTTCCCGGGAGTAACCCCGCGCATCTCGAAACGTCCGAACGCCGCCCCGCGCGAAAAATCTACGGGCGGGAGTAATCCCGGGGGTAGTCCGCGCATTATCCGAGACGATGCGGTCAGCCCGAGAACGTCGAGCACTGCCGACTGCCGTAAGTGGGCGCGAGATCGCACTTTCGGTTTCTGGTCACACCACCGCGCCGCCTTACCGCCCCGCAACAGCACGCCCGGGCGCCGCCACACATGAACCTTTTCGACGGGTCGAGGCAGACAACGAGTCAAGATGGAAACGGAGCGTCTCACTTTGACAGTGTCCAAGGCAGCGGAAATGCTTGGCATCTCGCGTGCCTTCGCCTACGAACTCGTCAGACGAGGAGCGATCCCCGTCGTGCGCTTCGGACGTCGCGTGGTCGTGCCCCGCAGAGCCCTCGAAACACTGCTCGAGGTCGGCACGCCGACGAGCGTCACAGGGGAGCGCCCTCCGAATGATGGCTAGCTCCCCGCGACTTCGCACACACGGTGAGCGCTCGGGACGGCCACCCGCGCCGCTGCCACCTCTACCCACGGCGACCACCTTCGCTCGCCGGACATCCACCGGCGGCTGGCACGCCAGGCAGCCGAGACCTTGACCGACGAGGCGACACTGGCGACGGCATCACCACGGTGCGCGACGCCGGCGGTACCGATCTCGGCGTGAATAGCGCAGTGGAGCACAGGTTTGACCCCCGGCCCTTCACATGCAGATCTCCTGGTCATGCTCAGTTCAGCCAGGCGGGAGGCCAACCCGACGAGTGGACGGCGTGTGGCGGAGACTTCCCTATCCGTTCGTGCTTCCGACGCGGGCCGACCCTCACCGGTCGTCGGCGGACCGCCAGAGATGCGCAAGAAGGTACGCGAGCTGATCCGGCGCGGTGCCGGTGTTATCAAGGTCGCGACAAGTGGTGGCGTGCTCTCGCCGCGAAGCAATCCGCACCACACGAACTTTCGGGACGAGGAGCTCGACGCGCTGATGACCGAGGCGCAGCGGCCGGTCGTGTGGTCATCGCATCTGCCCAGTCGAGCGCGAATTTAAGTCGGCCGTTCGGGCCGGCGTCCGCTCGATCGCCGACGGTGTACCTCGACAATGAAGCCATCGAGACGATGGTCGAGCGCGGCAGCTACCTGGTACCAACGCTGCTGGCGACCCGCGGGCTGCTCGACGCCGCGGCCCCCGGCGAGCTCACCGACGAAAAGCCGGCGCAAGGCCGAGATGGCGATCGAAGCCCATGGTGACTCCTTGTCCTGGGCGATCGCGGCCGGGGTCGAGATTGCCATGGGCACTGACTCGGGGGTCACCCCGCACGGCCAGAACCTGCAGGAGCTACCCTGTTGGCGGACCACGGAATGACGCCCACCCAGGCGCTGGTGGCGGCGACGCGAACCGCAGCCGAGCTCAGGGGACTCGACGGCGAGCTCGGCACCCTTGAGCCCGGCAAGCGGGCCGACATCGTGGTGGTCGACGGCGATCTGCTGAGCTCAACAAGGTGCCCGACCGAACCGCGACGGTGTAGAAGGACGGCGAGCTCGTAGCCGAACACTCCGGGCCGTGGCGCGCGCCGCTCCCGGAGAAGCTCCCCTCAGGGCAGACTGCCATCGGCTAAGACGCCGCGCATGGCCGTGCCCGTTCTGTTGACCTAGCCTTCGGAGATCGGCAGGAGCCGGCATGAGCTCGATCGTTTGGCGCCGGCCGCCGACTGGCCGGTTGGTGAGGTAGCGACGATGCCCGAAGTCGACGGACTTCTCGAGTTCATCTCGAGCGAGCTGAAGCGGATCGAACCCGCCGCCGAAATCGAACACCTCGCCGCGAGGTCGAGCTTCTCCGACCTCAATCTCGAATCCGTTCACATCATCGAACTGATCGCAGCCGTCGAGACGCACTACAACGTGACGCTCCCCGACGAGGAGCTCGGCCAGGTCGACACGGTCGACGACCTCCTGGCTCTGGTCTCCCGCGCCACGACCGCGACCGGGTGAGCTCGTGTCGACGAGGACAGAGGTCGAGACTTCCTACGACGTCGGGAACGACTTCTTCCGTATGTGGCTCGACGCGGGCATGAACTACACGTGCGGCGTATGGAACGGCGTAGCGACATTGGAAGAAGCGCAGCAGCAGAAGCTGCAGGTGCTGAGCGACTTCGCACGCATCGCCCCGGGTTCGCGCGTTCTCGACATCGGATGCGGCTGGGGCGGCGCTCTCGACTACGTCACGAGGGTGCGCGGCGCCACGGCACATGGGATCACCCTCTCGCAGGCGCAGTACACAGAGGTCGTCGAGCGTCACCTGTCCAGGACGAGCGTCGAGCTCGTCGACTATCGCGACTTCGAGCCCACGGAACGGTTCGACGCCGTGCTGTCGATCTGCATGATGGAGCACGTCGCAACGCCCGAGCAGGCGCGGCGGGGCGAGCACGTGCCGCTGTACCGCGACTTCTTCCGCCGTGTGCACTCCTGGACACGGCCGGGTGCGTGGTTCGGTCTCCAGACGATTCTCCGAGATCGAGTCCCTCGATCCCGAGAGGACCTTCGGGACCTGCACTGGGTGACCCATACGATCTTTCCGGGCGGGATCTCCCTGCGCCTCGAGGACGTCGTATGTTCGGTCGGGCCGTACTGGGAAATCGTCACGATCCGAACGCGTCGCGAGGACTACGCCCGCACGACGGCGGAATGGCTCTCTAGGCTGATCGCCAACGAGAGCGAGATCAGAGCGCGTTGGGGTGGTGACGTCTTCGACGGCTACCACCGGTACCTGCGTACCTGCGTCCGTGCGTTCACTAAGCACTACCAGAGCCTTGCGCAGTACGCGCTCCGACGGATCGACGAGTAGAGCGACATGTTGCTGGTTCCCGAAGATGTCCTCTACCGGCAGTACATGGAGTTCTTCGAGCTGGCCGAGCGCCGCCGACGATGGAGCGTCTTCGACGACGTGCCGTGGGACGACTGGCAACCAGAGTGGGCCTCACCCGACCGCGCTCTGTGCGCCGAGACGTTCTGTGCCGTCGAGATGTACCTACCCGACTACGTGTCGCATGCGCTCAGCCTGTTCCGGTCGAGGTTCTCGCAAACGTGGTTCTACGCGAACTGGGCCTATGAGGAATCGAAGCACGCGCTCGTTCTGAAGGAATACCTGACGCGCACCGGCCAGCGCCGGCCCGAGGACATCGCAGCCTTCGAGGAGGACACGTTCTCCCGGCGCTGGTCGCTGCCGTTCTCCTCGCCCCGCGAGATGATCGTCTACGGAGCGCTCCAGGAAAAGACGACGTGGATGATCTACCGCCACCACGGGCGGGCGAGCGAGGCCGCGGGCGACCGCGTGCTGTCGACGATCTACCGGCTGATCGGTCGCGACGAGGCCGCCCACGCGCACTTCTACCAGAACGTCCTCGCGTGCTGTCTCGAGCTCGACAGGGACGGGACGCTGGCCGACATGCATACCGTCGTTACGCGGTTCCGAATGCCGGCAGCCGATCTCGTCGCCGACTACGGCGCGCGCATTGACGTCATGCGGTCGATCGGCATCGATCGTGGCGTCTTCTACGCCGAGGTCTTGTTTCCGATCCTCAACCGAGTGGGTGTAACGAGACGCGAACTTCTCGCCGCAGGGCGTCTCGACGACGCGTCGCGCGAAGACTCCGCCCATCGCTCCTCGCCATCGACCATTCTGTCGTCGGCGCCGATCCGTCGGATGGATAGTCAGCCGCCCGAGAACACGCCGGGGTGTTTCGGGTGCAGCAAGCAGAGTCCCGGAGGGCTCTGGTTGGAATTCTCCGTCGATGACAACGGCACGGTCGCCGCGTTGTTCTCGCCGCGGCCGGACTACCAGGGCCTACCCGACCTGCTCCACGGCGGGTTGGCGGCGACGGCGCTCGACGAGACCATGGCGTCCGTGGGTTTCCTCCGCGATGGGGTGGCGCTGGTCACCGTCACGTTGACACTGCGTTACCTCCGACCGATCGCGCTCGACGGCAGCTCGTTGCGAATCGAGGCATGGCGACAGCGGCCCGAGCCGACGTCGCGCCAACGCATCACCGGTCGCATTCTTTCCGCCGACGGCGAAGTTGTCGTGGAGGCCACCGGCCTCTTCGTGCAGATGCGCAAAAGCGAGCGCACCCGAGGCGGCGATCAGAGCACCGCACGTGTGCTGCCGCCGAGGGAGCCGTCCTCGTAGCCGCGCCGCATGTGGCTCCGCCGCACCTTCCCGCTGCTCGTCTTCGCCACCGCGCCGGATTCGAGCACGACAATGCGTACAACTCGCAGACCGCTTCGGCGCGTGACGGCGGAACGGACCGATCGCTGGAGACGCTCGAGGTCGGCCTCGGCCTCGGCCTCGAGGGCGACCACGAGCGCAACGCGGTCGTCGTCTTCGATCCCAAAGGCGACCACCCGGCCGGCGCGGACGTCCTCCTGCTCGCCCACCACCTCTTCGATGTCCTGCGGTTGGTAGTTGCGGCCGTTTATGATTACCGTGTCCTTTGTACGACCCGTCACGTAGAGTTGGCCGTCGTGGACGAAGCCGAGGTCCCCCGTCATGAGCCACCCGTCATCGAGGGCTGCGTCGGTGTGGGCCGCATCCCTGAAGTAGCCTGGTGAGACACTAGGACCTCTCAGCTGAATCTCGCCCTCGCGGCGTTCCGGGAGGACGTTGCCGACCAGGTCGACGATCCGGAGCTCATGGCCGGCGAAGGGACGGCCGAGCGCGACGAGTTCGACCGCGTTGGCTTCGGTGCCGCGCACGGGGGTGGCGAGGGCGCGCGTAAGGTCGCCGCGATCGAACGCCGTGACCGTCGGCGGCGCGTCGATGTCGGCGAAGGTCACCGCGAGCGTGGATTCGGCCAGCCCGTAGGCGGGCAAGAACGCGCGCGGTGGGAACTTCGCCGGTGCCAACGCCTCCGCGAAGCTGCGGAGCCCCCGCGCTGACACTGGCTCGGCGCCACAACCGGCGATGCGCCACGACGACAGGTCGAGCGCCGCTGCCTCGTCGGGCAACATCCTGCGGGCGATACGCGCGTACGCAAAGTTCGGCGCGAAGCTGACGGTCCCGCGAACGTCGTTCATCACCCGGCACCAAACAGCCGGTCGGCGCAGGAACTCGAGCGTTGGGATGTACCAGGTCGCGATCTGCATCGCGAGCGGCACGATGACGAAACCGATCAGACCCATGTCGTGGAACATCGGGAGCCACGAGACGCAGCGGTCGGTCTCAACGTTGAGCCGCGCGCCCTCGCGCGCGATGGCATCCACGTTGCTGCTGAGATTCCGGTGCGTGACCGTGACACCCTTCGGGTCCGACGTGCTCCCCGACGTGAATTGGATGAACGCGATGTCGTCCGGCAGCAACGTCGCTTCATCGGCCGCGGGTGAAAGGCCGAGCGCCTGTTCGGTGGTGAGGCATCGCAGGCCGCGCGGCTTGGCGTCGCGCTTCATCTCCGCAACCACCTGCTCGTGCCCGATTAGCAGCGAGACGTCCGCAACCCGAAGGATGTGCTCGACGCTGTTGCGATAGTCGCTGAGCTGCCCGACGAATGGTGGCGCCAACGGTACGGGAACGAGTCCGGCAACGATCGTCCCGAGGAATGTCCGCACGAAGTCGTACTGTCCGGGAACGATGAGAGCGACGCGCTCTCCCTCGGCGATCCCGAGCCCGCGCAGACCTGCCGCCGTACGGAGCACGGCCTCGCGGATGCCGGCGTACGTGTGCACAGGTGCGTCGGGATCCTCGAGGAACGTCATCCCCCGCTCCGTGCTCCGGGCAGCATCGACGAAGTCACCGATCGTCCGGGCGGGAACGGTCGACTCAACGACGGGGTCACTCATCGCCGACGTGCCCCCTTAGGTGCATTCCCTGCCGCGACGTGCTGAGCTCCCCTCCAGAGAGGCCTGCCTGCACGCGTGCCGTTGGATCTTCCCGCTCGACGTCTTGGCGATCGCGCCGCGCTCGACGAGCACGATCGCGGCGCAGGAAGGACTTCGAGACCTGACGGGTACAGCAGCAGCGCCCGATCGCTCGGGTCAGCCACGGCCTGGAGGCGGGCAGCAACGGCACGCGCCTGGGTCTGGAGCGCGAGATGCGAGACCTCGATCTCCGGCGCGTCCCTGCTGGCCATGAAGGCATCATCGGCGAGAAACCGGCAGGCAGTCGCCTCAAATGACCGCTCGATGCCCTCCTCCAGGAGATCGAGCAGTGTCTCGAGACGCGGGTGCGCGTTCATGCCTTCTCCCTCGGTGGCGTGTCGTGCTGCCGGTCGCACGTTCCCCAAGCACTCAGGCCGAGAACGCACATCAACGGTCGCCCGAAGTCAATCGTTGGCGCGCCGCACCGGGCAAAAGCGAAGGCCTCACCGAACGATCGATCGCCATCCGCAACCCCCTGCATGGCGACCCGGAGCGGCGGCCGTACAGTAGCGAGACCCCCACGAGGCCGCAACAGACGCGTTCGACCGGCTCGCCCACGCGACCGCATCGTTGGGACTCCCTTCGGGGTCGAGGGTTCGGTTTACGCGGCGTGCTGCGTTTGGGTGTTGAGTTTCTCGTAGGTGATGGGGGCGCGACAACCGCAGTGACTGTGACGCCGGGTCCGGTTGTAAGGGTCAAGCCAACGGACGAGCCGTTGCCTCGTGCCGGCCTTGGAGGGGAGCACCACCCGGTAGATCAGCTCGGTTTTGAGGAGATTGTCCCGTTGGCTGTTGAAGTCGCCGCGGGTGGCGGTCCCGTTGTTTATGCGGCGTCGGCTTGTTGATCGTACTTGGGGGGTGCGACAGCGTTGGTGTGGCGGGCGAGCGCGGCGACGAGTCGGGGCATCTGTTTGCAGCCCTTGACGCGCCGGAAGCTGCGTTCGGCTTCGAGCATTCCCGCCGCGCACCACCGGCGGCGCATGTCGCTTCCGTTGTCGTTTTGCCAACGCTTCACTCGTGCGGTGGTGGTGCGAGCGATCGAGATCATCGACTCGATCGCGTTGGTGTTCGTGAGCGTCTTCGCGAGCTGCCGGTCGATACCCAGACGCGACACGGTGAACATGTCCTCGAGGCCCTCCCGTAATGACCCGGCCGCGTCAGGCCAGGTGGCTTCGAGTTCGGTCGCGAGGCGGCGAGCATCCGCGAGACCTTGATCGGGATCGGCATGGTTGAACGCCCGCACGAGACGCGTCTCGACCCAGCCGCGGTCCTTCTTCGGCAGGTAATCAACAACGTTTCTCCGCTTGTGCAGCTTATGAGGACACATCTTCATAAACTTCATTATGTGGAGCAGCGGATTATGTGGAGCGGCTGGTTGACGGCCGTGATCGGGGCAGCTGGGGACCGCCTCGCAAGTTGAAGTACTCCACATAATCCGGCGTCTTATTTCCGGCGAGGCTTCCTCTCCTTATCCATGTCGGAGAGGAGGCAGCGATGACGATGCCGTCGCGGTTCGGGTGTCTGGACCGCTCGTTCCGTACGTCGCCGGGTTTGGTTTGGAGCTCGAGAGGCAGGGCTATCGGCCCAACGCCGTGGGTTGTCAGCTCTATGTGCTGGCGCATGTGAGTAGATGGCTTGCAAGCAAGGAGCTTGGTCCGGGCGACTTGACGCCCGAGTTGGTGCGTCAGTTCCTCGCCGCGAGGCGTGAAGCCGGTTACACCTTGTGGTTGTCGGAGAAGGGCGTGGCGCCGCTACTCGCGTACCTGCGCCGCGTGGGAGCCGCTCCCGTTCCAGTGGCGGCGCTTCCGGCTACACCGGCCGAACGTCTACTCGCTGAGTTCCGCTCCTATTTGGTCGACGAACGCGGCCTTGCAGCCGGGACGGTCGCGAGCGACCTGCACATCGCGGGTTTGTTTCTTGCCACTCGACCTCAACAGGAGCTCGGCGTCGAGGGGATCACGCCGTCTGAGATCGTCGCGTTTGTCAAGGAGCAGTGTGAGCAGCGCGGGGCGGCGTATGTCACCGCCGGGCTGCGCGCCTTCTTGCGGTTCTGTCATCTGACCGGCCGGACACCGCGGCCGCTCGCAGGTGCGGTCCCCAAGGTCGCGTCATGGCGGTTCGCTGCTCTTCCGAAGAGCCTCGAGCCGTGCACGGTCGAGGCGCTGCTCTCGAGCTGCGATCGGCGGACGACTTATGGAAGGCGCGACTTCGCGGTGCTGGTGCTGTTGGTGCGCCTGGGGCTGCGTTCCGGCGAGGTCGCCTCGTTGTGTCTCGAGGACATCGACTGGCGCGCCGGGGAGCTCCTCGTTCGCGGCAAGGGTCCGAAACTTGAACGGCTCCCGTTGCCGGCCGATGTCGGCGACGCGGTCGCGGGTTGGCTGCGCCGGGGCCGGCCCTGTTGCGCCGCCCGCGAGGTCGTCACTCGCGTTCGCGCGCCGCACGGACGGCTCAGTTCCGGCGGGATCTCGGCGATCGTGCGCGCCGCGTGCGTACGGGCCGGGGTGCCCGAGGTGAACGCGCATCGCCTTCGCCACACCGCCGCCACTGAGATGTTGCGCGCCGGGGCGGGCCTGATCGAGATCGGCCAAGTGCTCCGACATCAAAGCGTGCTGACGACGTCCATCTACGCCAAGGTCGACCGGGCCGGGCTTCGCGAGGTCGCCTCGCAATGGCCGGCCTCCGTCCGGCGGACGGTGGAGGCATGACCGCGCTGGCGACGGCGCTCGAGGACTATCTGGCGCTTCGACGCTCGATGGGTTTCAAGCCCCGGCGCGCCGAAAAGCTGCTCGCCCAGTTCGTCGATCACTGCGACGCGCTGGGGGCCGACGTCGTCACGGTCGGGGTTGCGCTCGACTGGGCGACCCTCCCCGAACAGGCCAACCGAAATTGGGTGGCGCACCGGCTCTCGGTCGTGCGCGCGTTCTCCCGGCACCTCGTCCTCCTCGACGAGCGCACCGAGGTGGTCCCGACGAGTGTTGTGCCCCACCGGCCGAGCCGGGCGACCCCTTACCTCTACACCGACGACGAAGTCAGGAGGCTGATGGCGGAGACGACCTCATTCCGTTCGCCGCTTCGCCAGGCGACCTTCGAAACTCTCCTCGGGTTGTTGTGGGCCACCGGGATGCGGATCGGCGAGGCGCTCGGGCTTGACCGCGCGGACGCCGACCTCGTCCACGGGATCCTCACCGTGCGTCAGGCCAAGTTCAACAAGTCCCGCGAGCTCCCCGTGCATGAGACCACCAGGACGGCGCTTCGTGTCTATGCGAAACGCCGTGACCGGTTGTGTCCGCATGCCGACACCCCGGCCTTCTTCGTATCGGCAACGGGAACCCGGGTGCTCTATTGCAACTTCCATTTGGGCTTCCGGGAACTGGTGCGCCGGGCCGGTATCGAGGCCCGCTCGCCGTCATGTCGGCCCAGGCCGCGATCTCCGCCACAGCTTCGCGGTGCGCACCCTGATCGGTTGGTATCGCGACGGCGGCGACATCGAGGGCCGGCTGCCGCGGCTGTCGACCTACCTCGGTCACGTCCACCCCGCCAATACGTACTGGTACTTGTCGGCCGCGCCCGAGCTGCTCGCCCTGGCGGCGGCTCGCCTCGAGGCGGAGAAGCAACCATGAGCGCGTTGGCCCCCACACTCGAGGCGTTCTTCACCGAGCGGCTCGTGACCCAACGTCGGGCGAGCCCCCACACCATCGCCGCTTACCGAGACACCTTTTGCCTCCTGCTCGGTTTCATCGAACGAAAGACCGGCAAGGCCCCAGCCTGCCTTGCGTTCGAGAACCTCGACGCCCCCTTGATCGGGGCGTTCTTGGACCACCTCGAACGTGATCGCCGAAACACCGTGCGGACAAGAAACGCGCGATTGGCCGCCATCCATTCGCTGTTCCGGTTCGCCGCGCTCCACCATCCTGAACACGCCGCGATAATTGAGCGGGTGCTCGCCATCCCTCCCAAACGTTTTGAACGTCAGATCGTCTCGTTCCTCACCGACGCCGAGGTCGACGCGCTGCTCGCCGCGCCCGACCGCAGCACATTCCTCGGTCGGCGGGACTACACCCTGCTGCTCGTCGCCATCCAGACAGGATTGCGGGTCACCGAGCTCGTCGGCCTGCGCAGCGAAGATGTCGTCCTGCACACTGGTGCACACGTCCGCTGTCTCGGCAAAGGCCGAAAGGAACGAGCGACGCCACTGACTTCACAGACGACGGCCGTGTTGCGCGCGTGGCTCGCGGAACGAGGAGGCTCCTCAGCGAGCCCAGTGTTCCCGACCAGCCAGGGAACAGCTCTCAGCCGCTACGGCGTCACCGCGATCGTGGCCCGGCACACCGAGACTGCCGCCCGCTCATGCCCGACACTCACGTCGAAGACGGTGTCGCCGCACGTGCTCCGCCACACCGCCGCGATGCGGCTGCTCCACGCAGGCGTCGACACCACAGTGATCGCGCTCTGGCTGGGCCACGAAGGAGTCGAGACGGCGCAAATGTACGTGCACGCCGACCTCACCCTGAAAGAGCGCGCCCTCGCCCGCACCACCCCGATCGGGACCGCACCCGGCCGCTATCGGCCGCCCGACAAACTCCTCGCTTTCCTCGAAGGACTGTGATTATGCGGACAACTTCTCGCCGCGCACCGCCTCAACCAGACCAGTCCGCTCCACACTCCACATAATCCGCCGCTCCACATAATGAAGTTGGCAACGCTGCACAAGCGCGTGCTTGCCGAACACGGACTTCACGGCCGTGGCGAGCGCTTTGGCGCCGTCGATCACGACCAGCAAACCGCCGTCGGTGGACAACCCGCGAGCGACGAGATCGGCGAGGAGCTCGCGGACCAGCGTGGCGTTCTCGGTGTCTCCTTCGCGCAGCCCGATCGGGACCTTGGTGCCGTCGGCCAAGATGACCATGCACACCACGCAGCACACGTCCGCGAAGTGCACACCATCGATCATCAACACCGCGACATCAAGCCCGGACAGATCACGCTCCAACAGCTCGTCGAGCGCGGCCTTGGTGCCCTTGACCCACCGGCGTGACACCGTGCTCTTCGACGTAGACCGAGCCTGCGCCTCGATGGCCTCACCGACCGGTTCGTTTGCCGCGCCGTGACGGCGAGTCGAAAGCCCGGCCAGCATCCGCTCGAAGACCAACTCGTCGAGCAGCGACTCATCCGAGAACGCCGCCCACGTCGCCAACTCGACCTCACCACCGCCGTCGACGTAATGAGCTCGGGGCCGGCTCACCGCCACCTTGCGGCCACCGAACACCACCGACGACGGCGTCGTCCCACCACGGGTCGCGACACGCTCACCAGCGAGCTTGGCGTGGATCGGCCCGCACAGCTGGACGCGCTCATCTTCGAGCATCGTGGCCAACACCTGCAGACCGACCGTGGCCGACATCGCCAACAGCCCTTCTCTCGCCGCGCCGGCGATCCCAACCAACGACACGCGGACCTGATCGCTCAACCCACCGGTCACCAGCTCCACGTCATCACGGTCGACAACACGCAGCTGCTCCTTCGATACCTTCTTGCTCATGGCGGTCCCCTTTCTGGGGTTCGTGTAGTTCCCGACAGCTCGACACCTACCAGCCGGCAGGCATCAGAGCGGGGACCGCCACCCTCCTCACTTCAACAGCACCTGGGGCAACCTCGTTTTGAGCGTCACGAAAAAGCTTTCCGCGACCACGTTCTCGAAGCGATCCGAACCGGACATCGACTGCACGATCCCGTGCTTGCGGCACATCTCGACGAACGAGGCCGCGGTGTATTGCGACCCGGGGTCGGTATGCATGATCACACCCGCGATCTGGCCACCGCGAGTCGCGATCGCCATACGCAACGCGTCACACACCAACGATGCTTTGCAATGCTCAGCGATCGCGAAACCGATCAGCCGTCTCGAGTACAAGTCGATCACCGTCGCGAGGTAGAGCTTGCCTTCCCACGTTTTGATCTCGGTGTAGGGGTCGGACCGGAGCGCCCTGTCGGCTTTCGCACGGTGAGTTTCTCCGGCCCGCCCTCCGAACCGGACGTGCACTTCTCCGCGCATCCGGCTCTCCACGTTTCATGCCGCTGGTGCGGGTGATCCTGTCGTGTCGTTCGCCCATGGGGTTGGGATGCGAGCGCCCCGGTAGCGGTAGCGG
>Ga0182024_10011533_pt1 | contig 17700 bp, 18 predicted proteins | sample P32metaG_FD_120480 | JGI IMG/M metagenome (GOLD analysis project Ga0182024, IMG submission 120480) | Permafrost microbial communities from Stordalen Mire, Sweden - P3-2 metaG (Illumina Assembly) | ecosystem: Environmental > Terrestrial > Soil > Wetlands > Permafrost | place: Sweden: Stordalen... | reverse complement strand
TGCTTTATAAGGATGGAGAAGCGATGCAGAGCTTTGAGAGGTTCCCGCGCGAAGCGGCTCACAAGCCGACCTTCTGTGTCTGGGAACTCGTTCCGGTATGGCATGAGCAACAAGCGTGGCTGCACTTTCTGGCGACAGTACGTGATATGCGCGCGGCGCAAGCGTGGCTCCTCGACGTTTATACAGGGCCTGCATGACGGATGATTGGCCGTCGGTGCGGCGCGCCGCACGCGATGAATATTCGAATCTACTTTGCGCTCACCCGAAGTCATTTCATGAGCCGCCGGCGCGCGGCCTGCAACTCGCGACGCTTTTTCGCATCGATCTCGGGATAGGATGAGCCGAGCGCGCCGAGAGTTTCGAGGATAACTTGCGAGACAATCAGGCGCGCACTCGCCTTGTCGTCCGCAGGCACTATGTACCAGGGCGCGACGGCCGTACTTGTTGCACTCAGGCACTCCTCGTACGCACGCATGTAGTCCTTCCAGAATTCGCGCTCCTTGGCGTCAGCCATACTGAATTTCCAGTTCTTCTGCGGGTCATCGATGCGGGCAAGGAAGCGCTTGCGCTGTTCCTCCTTAGAAAGATGCAGGAAAAACTTGACGACCCGGGTGCCATTACGGTGCAAGTGCTGTTCGAAATTGACGATCGAACGATACCTGCCTTCCCAGAGCTTATTCGAGTCCTGCGGCTGCTTGCCTTCAAACTCGGCACCTAGGAGTTTGGGATGCACTCGAACGATCAGTACTTCCTCGTAGTAGGATCGATTGAAGATGCCGATATACCCGCGCGGCGGCAGTACACGCGTGGTGCGCCATAAAAAATCATGCTCTAGCTCAGCCGCACTCGGAGACTTGAAACTCGTCACCTCACAGCCTTGCGGATTGATCCCGGACATCACGTGCCTGATCGCGCCGTCTTTGCCGGCCGCGTCCATCCCTTGAAAAATTAGGAGCAGCGCGTAGCGATTGGCCGCATAGTGAATATCCTGCAGGCTGCTTAGCTGCTCGACGTGGCTCTCAAGGAGCTTTCGATATTGACGCTTGGACTTGTATGCCAGCTGTGCAATGGTCGCCCATTTGCGAAGCCTGACTTTCGCCCCTGCGGGGACACAATACGCCTGTGAATCAATTTTCATTCGCACCAGTCCGCCAACGAATCGAGTGTTGATACTAGCTCAAGCCATTTGCCGCGCATGCTTTTGACACAATACGACAGTGGCGACGCGAAGATGGCCCAACGCGTAATGGCTTAAAGGGGGAACTCATGACGACCAAACTTGAAAAACCGCTGAAGCGGCAGATCGACATCAACGGCAAGCCTCATATTCTTACAATCACGCCTGAGGGGTTGAAGCTCACGGAGAAGGGCAAGCGCAAAGGCCAGGAATTGCGCTGGGTCGATCTTACGAGCGGCCAAACAGCGCTCGCTGTAGCGCTCAATGCATCGCTCGGGCGCGTGAGCTCTTAGACGGCGCCCAACCGCCGGCCCCTCCCCTATACCGCGGTCCGTCGCGGAGCTTGAGGCCAAGCTACTCCCAATGGCGCGCAGTACAGACTAAGGCACCGGGGCCAGAGCCATGATTCGGCTTGGTTGAAAGAATTGCCCGGGAGGTCACTCGCGCGCACTGATCAGCGGCAAATGCCCCGCCCCCTTGGGTCAATCGGTTAATTTTCTTAATGATTCGACGCCACCCGCCGTGCGCACGCAAGACGAGGTCGGCCTCGCACAAGCTAGGCCGGAACCAAAGCCAGCGCCGCGCCGTTTATGTCTCTAGATTGCCACACCGCTTCCGGACGCGCTGCAAGGAGTGCCTTTATGAAAGCGAAATACGTTGTCACATTGGCGGGTCCTGCCCTACTGCTTGGATGGGCCATCGCCAATGCACAGGCCGCGCCCCGCGCGGCAGAAGCACCACAGGCACCGGGCGTCACGTCGCATCTGGAAACGCCGACGGAATCGGATCCGGATCAGCCCGCCAACAAGGTAGCGGATCCAGAGACACCCACCGCAGGCCACGACGATGTGACCGGCAAGGACCAGCCATCCTCGGATTTGACGGCGCCCACCAGCACGCAGGTCGAGAAAGCGACCACCCAACACCCCGACTTTTTAACGCTGGATCCGAACAACCACGGCTACCTGACCCTCGACGACGTCAAGCACAACAAATGGCTGAGCAGTAACTTTGCGCGCTGCGACGTAAATCACGACGGTCATTTGAGTCAGCAGGAATACGCCAACTGCAAGTAGCGTAACGCCCTGCCTGCTGCCGCGCATCAGAGCGCGGACGTGCAGTGTGCCGTGCGGCCGCACGCGCGATGAGGCCGCGTTGGCCGTAGGTTGCGTTTATCTTGACTATTTGAGCAGCAACGCCACGTGCTCGGCGATGCCGAGCGCGGCGGTCAACCCCGGCGACTCGATGCCGAAAAGATTGATGAGTCCTGGTACTCCATGATCGAGCTCGGCGTCGATGCGAAAATCCGCCGGCGGCGCCTCCGGACCCACGATCTTAGGACGCACGCCGGCATAAGCCGGCCGCAAAGCCCCCCGCGGCAAGTGCGGCCAGTAACGCGAAATCGCACGCTCAAATTGCCCGACCCGGCGCGGATCGACGTCGTAGCTGAGCGATTCGATCCATTCGGCGTCGGGGCCGAACCGCGCCGCACCCGCCAAATCGAGGGTCAGATGCAAGCCGAGGCCGCCGGGCTCTGGGATGGGATAGATGAGGTGCCGGAACGGCACTCGGCCCGGAAATGCAAAATACGAACCCTTGCAGAGGTACGCGCGCGGGACGTGGCGTTGGTCGAGGCCCTCGATATTCCTCGCGAGCTCAACACTGCCGAGGCCCGCGCAGTTAACCAGCATCTGGCAGCGTACTTGCGCAGACTCGGAGCCGCAGATAGTCAACTCGAAGCCCGCACCCGTTGCGTGCGCGGCAGCGATTCGGGTGTCGAACATCGCGCGTGCGCCGCTTGTTCGGGCATCGTCAAACAATGTCCGCATCAACGCATGGCAATCGATGATGCCGGTTGAAGGCGACAGCAGAGCTGCATGGACGGCTAGCGCAGGTTCAAGATCCCGTACCTCTGACCGGGTCAGAAGCCGCAGATCTTCGACACCATTCAGCTGTGCCTGCGACTGCAGCCTTTCGAGCTCGGCCAGCTCTTGGCTCGAGCAGGCGACGATCAGCTTACCGGTCTTGCGCACTGCGACGCCGCGACGCGCGGCGTACGCATACAGCAGCTGCCGTCCTCTGACACACGTGCGCGCCTTGAGAGTGTTCTGAGAATAGTAAAGTCCGGCGTGAATGACTGAGCTGCCGCGCACGGAGGTCCCCATGCCAAAGCTCGGATCGGCCTCTATGATCAAAACTTCGACGGGAATCTGCGCGAGTGCGCGCGCCACCGCGAGCCCGACGACGCCCGCCCCCACAACAATGACCTGCGCCGACTCTGGCCGACTCATCTTTCCTGGAAGGCGGCTACCTTCACCTGCAGGAGTGCAGCGAGTGCTCTGGTCTTGGCTCGATCAGGCCACCACAGACCCTTGACCACCTTCGCGCCGCCGCCGTTGGGCAGGAACACGCCTCGCGTGGGACTGAATAGTTCCGGTGAGTTCGGATCGCCTTTGGCGATGCTCAGGAGCTCGCGGCCGCCATCTTTCGTCGTGATCAGCACGCGACTGCCCCAGGTACCCGCGTTCAGCGGGATCACCATGTTCAGGGCGGACAGCGGATGCGTGATCAACTTGATCTCGACGATGTCGCCAAAGGGAATCGTTATGGATTTCCGCTCGCCCAATTCGCCCGGCGCGAAGCCGACGCCCGTCAGAATCTGCAGAGCGTCGTTGGTCACCGTCGCAGAATTAAGCACCGTAAACTGCTCATCGCCGGTATCGAGGATGTGCCCATTCTCATCGACGTTGCGGTGCCACTCGAGTCGCTCGAGATGCTGCACACTGGCCGCTCTGCCCGCCACCGGCGCACTGTCCCTAAGGTCGCGCGACGTCACGCTGCACCCTGTGCAGAAGACCGTAATCGTCAGGAGCACGGCGGCTCGAATCGCAAATCTAGGCTTCAAAATCGTCACCGCCCGAGGCTGCGCACAGTTTAGCGCCGCGCGATGCTACCGGGAACGATGCGCAATTGGTATTGAGCGCAGACGGCGCACCACACGCGAAGGCGGGAAACCTCAATGGCCGCCCTGCACGAAGAGTCCGGCGTCCCGCAATGCTGCGGCGAGCTCGCCCTCGATACGGGCCGCGTCGCGGCGCCTGATCTTCTGCAGGTGCAGCGTTGGACCGGTCAGGACCTCAAGGCCACGCCGCAACACGCTGCCGGCCGCGCGGATGCCCGCTTTGTGCTGATCGAAGCGCTGATGCGCACTGTAGTCACTCATGCCGACATAAACAGCATGGGGTTCGGCGCGGCTATCGCTGTAGTCGAGGAGCACCAGATAGATATTGGTGCGACCTCGGACCTGCGCTTGGAACTGCGCGCAGATCTCATACACAAGCGGCAGCCATTCGATGTCGCGCATGGGCAGCCAGTCCGGAATTGATTGCGCCGCCCTCCCCCAAAGCTGATCCAACGCTTCGTCAATATTGACGGTCATTTCCCGCCGCATCCAAAGCTCGTGAATGCAATGTGCGCCGGTCGGGCCATCAGCCGCCGCCAAGGCTTGCGTGAAATGCCACTTGATTGCAGCGGCCGGCTCGAGCCGCAGTGGCCGCTGCGCCGCGGGTGTGAGCGACGCGGCTTGCGAAAATTCACGCCACCATGCCGGCGTGTGCTCTTGGCCGCGGCGCACGTCGGCCGCGCCGCGGTTCATGAAGGGGCTGGGCATCCGCCGCATCGCAGCAGCATGATAAGATCAAACCCGATGTCAGGGACCCAGTCCCGATTCGAGCTGAAACTGGAGCTGATCATGCAGCGAGCGGTCGCATCCGCATTATTCGCAGGCCTCATGGCATTGCCTTTGGGTGCATCCGCGGATGATGCGCCGACAGCGCCAGCTGCGCCCGACGCGCATGCTGTAGCAACTCCGCCGAAGGCAACTTCGACGGTGAAACAGCCGGCCGCGCCGGGCCACGATGAGAGTCGGCCAAACTCAGACGTGACTCCCGTCGCGATTACCGCAAAACGGACTCATCCACGCCTTGATCTGCGGCTTACTTCCGACCGCCTGAATCGCGTGCTGGATGACTCAGGTGTCGAGCCGGTTGCAGAAGCGGATCCTGCGATCGACGCCATCGAGGTTACCGCTCGCCGCGTGCAGGAGGAGCCGATCACACCAGGCATACCCGCGATCTACTACGGCATTACTCATCCGACCGAAGCCTGGCGCATATTCGCGCCGATTCAGCCGTAGATGCGCTAGTCGGTTTTGGACGTATCGGCCGAATCGCTTGCAGGCGCGGCCGCAGCTTTCTGGCGGTGCTTCTTCATCGCCTTCTGCATGTCTGCCACGGAGATCTGTCCGCTGGCATCCTTGGGCAGCAAGCTCCAGTGGGTCGCCTCGTAGGACATGAACTCGTCTTTCGTGACGGTGCCGTTATGGTCGGCGTCCATCGCCTTGACCTTGACGTGCATGCCGCCACGCGCAAAGGCTGCACTCAAGTCGGTTACGGACATGGATCCGTTCGAGTCCTTCGTCATTTGGTCCCACATGTCCGAGTGGTATTTCATGAACTCATCCTTGGAGATCATGCCGTCATTGTCGGTATCCATCGCCTTGGCGCTGAAATGCATTCCGCCCTGGGCGAAGCTGGTGGATGAACTGGCTTGCCCGAAGCTGACACTCGTCAGAGTCGCAGCCGCGAGGAACACAAATAATCTTCTCATGGGCGTACCTCAATAATAGTGGGGCGATCGTCTGAAATGCCTTGAAACAAAGCCGCAGCCGGCGTCGCCCGGGGTTGATTGGCATTCCCGTTCGACCAAATCCGCGGTGAGCTTATACCAGATCCGGTGTTGCACATCCTTGGACAACGGCGTCCAGCTCCGGCGATCAAGCGTTCTTGAGAGCCTGCAAGATTACCACACCATCCGGACTTCCCCAGCCGGTGCACGCATCCCACCCGACTCGCGCGGCGTAGGCGCCGTTGCTTCCGGATGTGATGTCGCGGCACAGGTCTTTGTCGGCCAATGATCCGTACAACAGCGGATTTAGGAACCCGACCGGCATACCGAGCTTTTTATTGCACAGCGCGATCAGTCCCGCCCACAAAGGTGCAACCGCGCTCGTACCCCCGAAAACCAGGTTTTGCCCATCCACACGCACCTGATACCCCGTGTCGGGATCTGCATCGCCGGCCACGTCCGGCAGGCCGCGCCCGACTCGACCGCCCGGATTGGCCGAGGGCGGTACCCCGGCGGAGTCCTGATAACTGGGTAACGCGAAGACGTCACTGATGCCACCGCCAGTCGCGCTCGTGGGACCGTCATTCCAGACGACCTCGCTTGTAATGGAATTGCCAGAGGCCAAGAGAGAGGTGCCACCGCAGGCGAGCACATGCGGACTTGAGGCCGGGAAATCCACATGTGCGAGGGCGTCGGTCTCGCTATCCGCTGAACCCCCGTCGCCCGCGGCGACGCAAACACTCACGCCCAGTGCGGCCGCTGTTTGGAATGCTGCATCGAACTGCTGCATAGCCTGCGTGGTCCAGGTGGCCTCGGCACCTCCCCAGCTGATCGACAGCACGGAGGGCTGGTTGTGCGTATCGTGCAACGCTGTGGTAACGGCATCAAGAAAACCGCTGCTGGTATTCGGGGCAAAGTACACGGCGATATTCGCCTGGGGCGCGATGGCCGCGGCGACTTCAATATCGAGCATCACTTCGCCGTCCGGCCCGGTGGCCGTCGTCGGGCTATTGGCGCCGTGATCGACGCTGACCGCCGTGACCGTGGGCACTGGAATCCCGAGTGCATTGAAATAGGTGTCGATATCGGCCGGACGGAATCCGCCGCCGAGTTCAATCAGACCGATGCACTGGCCGGATCCGTCAGAGCCCGCAGGGAAACTGTAAAGGCGCGCGAGTGCTGGCGCCGTAAACGATGCGCTGGCATGACGTTTCTTCTTTGACTCCGCGCTGACGACGCCCGGCAGCTGGAAGTGCGGGGCCGCCTGCGGCCGATTGTCGAGCCCAAATACGCCCTGAACAATTCCGGCGAGCGACTTTGGCAGACTGATCGAGCCGACGCGCCCGCGGTAGCTGCCGTGCGGATGGGTGTAGTACTGCAGCTTCACGCCGAAGGCGGCGCTAAAAGCGGCCGCGGTGCCCGAGAGCACGCTCGAGTGGCGTGCGGCGCTCTCGGCGACGACGACGAGACCATATTTTTTTGCAAATGAGCGCAGTTTCGCGAAATCCGCTGCGCGGGTGCCGTACTTCCTCGCGTAACTCGCGCGAGTGAGGTAGCGCCGCCGCGCGAGCGGTACGTCACTGAAAAATTCCGCGCCGGATGGCAGCGGCGCAGCCGGCCGAAGTCGAACGGTGACTTCAAAACGCTCCTCGGGTGAGATCTTGCCCGCGATGCGGGCGCCCGACATGGCAGTACGTTCGCTGCCGGCAAGCTTGACACGACGCACGGGTTGCATGGCCGGATTCCCTGACTTGTGAAGAATTTCACACGCTACTCTTGGCGCCGTGCCGATGCCAGCTGTCGCCAATGAAGTACAAGGCGGCCCGCCGTTAACGTAGCGACCGCATCGTGCGCGCGGTCTGCTAGGATCCGCCGCGCTCGATCGCGCTATTGCTGCGCCCTGGCGGCGGCGCGTGACGAGCACAGCGCAACCGACGGTTTCCTTGAGCATGGCGCCACGGCCCCGATTCCTCGATCTCACGGCGATTGCGATCTGCACGCTCGCTTGGGGAACCACCTGGTACGTCATCACCTTTCAGCTGGGCGTCGTGGATCCCGTGGTCTCGTTGACATACCGATTTGCGCTGGCAACGGCGCTCCTCTTTGGCTGGTGTCGGGTGCGCGGTCTACCTGTGCGCCTCAATTTCGCGCAGCATGCGGCAGCCTGCGGCGTCGGACTATTCACCTTCGGCATCGACTACACGTTCATCTACATGGCGGAGGCGAGGATCTCCTCGGCGGTGGTTGCGGTCATGTTTGCGACGCTGTCGCTCGTGAACCTCGTGGTGTTCCGGGTCGTGTTCGCTCAGCGTGCACCGCTGCGCGCTTGGCTGGCGGCGAGTCTGGGTGGCGCGGGCGTGGCGATGCTCTCCTGGAGCGAGATCGCGACTGCGCATCTTGACTCCAGAGCCCGCAGTGGGTTTGGTATGGCCTGTATCGCGATTTTGGCCGCATCGGTCGGCAACGCCTTCGCCCGTCGCGGTGAAGTCGCAGGAGCGCCCGTCGCAGCCCTAACCGCGTGGTCCCTCGTCTACGGCACCCTCGTGCTTGCGCTCTACGCGCTCGCCACCCAGCGACCCTGGATCTTCGACCCGAGCGCGGCCTACATCGGCTCCCTCGTCTATCTCGCGCTCTTCGGCTCCGTCGTTGCGTTTCTTTTCTATTATGGACTCGCGCGCCGCCGCGGTTATCCCGCGGCGGCGTACGTCTCGGCATTGACCCCGGTCCTCGCCATGACGGTATCGAGCGTGTTCGAGGGCAAATCGTGGGGGCCGATGGCCTTAGGCGGGATCGTACTGGTGCTCTGCGGCCAATGGCTGCTGCTACTCGCGCGGCGCGCGTGAGCGCGGCAGCGCTTAGGACTTACGCCGCGCTGGGTCGGATGCTCACGCGTCGCGAGCGCAGATCCGGCAGGAAGGCCGTCAGCAATCCGATCAGGGGCAGAAACGAGCAAACGCTGTAGACGAATTCTATGCCGCGCACATCGGCGAGCTTGCCGAGGAGTGCCGCCCCGATGCCGCCGACGCCAAACGCGAGACCAAAAAATAGACCCGAAACAGTTCCCACTCGTCCGGGCAGCAGTTCCTGCGCGAACACGAGGATCGCCGAGAAAGCCGAAGCGATGGTCAGCCCGATGACGAAGACGAGCACGCTCGTCCAAGCAGCATCCGCGTACGGCAACATGAGCGAGAACGGCGCGACTCCCAGAATGGACACCCAGATCACGCGCTTCCTGCCGATCCGATCGCCCACCGGGCCTCCGACCAGCGTCCCCAATGCGATGGCGAACAGGAATCCGAACAGATGCAGCTGTGCCGACTGGATCGACATATGAAACTTGCTGATGAGATAGAAGGTGTAATAGCTGCTCAGGCTTGCGAGATAGAAGTATTTCGAGAACACGAGCGCGACGAGAATCGCGACGGACCAGACGACCTTCGTCGTCACCGGGCTTAATCGATCACTGGGTGCGTGCAGCGCCGAATGGCCCGCAGGGCGCGCATGCTGGGCCAGATACCAGTTGCCGATCCTCCAGAGTACGAGGATGGCAACGAGCGCTGCGAGAGAGAACCACGCGACGCTCGTGCGCCCATAGGGAATGATGATCCAAGCGGCGAGCAGTGGCCCTACCGAGGAACCCGCGTTGCCGCCCACCTGGAAAATCGATTGCGCAAGACCGTGCTGCCCCCCGGAAGCGAGGCGCGCCACGCGCGAGGACTCGGGGTGAAAAATGGATGAGCCCGAGCCGACGAGCGCCGCGGCGAGAATCACCGTGCCGTAGTTAGGAGCAATCGACAACAGCAAAAGTCCAACGAGCGTGAAGCCCATGCCGATCGAAAGCGCACGCGGCTGCGGATGTCGATCGGTATACATCCCGATGAAGGGCTGCAGGACTGAAGCCGTGAGTTGGAATGTGAGCGTGATCAGCCCGATTTGGGCGAAACTCAGTTTGAAATCATTTTTGAGGAGCGGATAGATCGCCAGGATGAGCGACTGGATCATGTCGTTCAGAAAGTGCGAAAAACTGATCGCGCCCAGCACTTTGAAGCGCGTCGGCTGGTGAACGGGTGAGTCGGGGGCAGGCAGCGCTTCGGTAAGCATAATATCGGCGATCCGGCACCCTCGCGCGGTGCGGGATCGGCCGCGAGATCGTTACAAGGAGGCGTAGGTCATTGTAGTGAACCGGCTGCCACAGCACAATTCACTGCGCGCGCCGGCGGCTAATGCATGCAGCGCCATCATCTGAGCCGCGCGCTGCTAACATAGACGCGGTTAGGGTGACGCGCCCCGCGCGCGACCTGCCGCAAGCGTACGACGTCTTCATGGCTGCCGATCGGCACAACTCGCACAGCACAGTCAGCACCAAGGCGGCAGGCATCGTCGGGCTTGCGGTCATGTGCAGTCGTATTCTCGGTTTGATCCGCGAGCAAATCTTTGCGGCGCTTTTTGGGGGTGGCCGCGCCATGGACGCCTTCACCGTGGCGTTCCGCACTCCGAATCTGCTGCGCGACCTGTTTGCCGAAGGGGCGCTGTCGACCGCGTTCATCACGACGTTTTCCAAGACCATCGCCACCGACGGCGACGGCGCTGCCTGGCGTCTGGCGAACAAGGTGGCGACGATGGCCGCCGTCGTCCTGAGCGCGATCTGCCTGATCGGGATCCTGATCGCACCGCTGCTCGTGGACTTGTTCGCGCCCGGATTCGACGCCGACAAAGCTCATTTGACCGTGATGCTGGCACGCATCATGTACCCGTTCATCCTGCTCGTGTCGCTCGCCGCGCTCGTGATGGGCATGCTCAATGCCAAACATGTCTTCGGCGTACCCGCCATGGCATCGAGCTTCTTCAATCTCGGCTCGATCGCCGGAGGCGTGCTCATTGGCCGCTGGCTTGACCCGCACTTTGGCTCGCGCGCGCTCGTCGGGCTCGCCATCGGCACCCTCATCGGCGGCGCCATGCAGCTTGCGGTGCAGCTGCCCTCGCTCGCGCGCTTGGGCTACATCTTCCGCCCGGATTTTCGCTGGCGCGATGCCGGCGTCAAAACCATCCTGCGGCTCATGGGCCCCGCCGTCATCGCCGCAAGCTCCGTGCAGTTGAACGTCATGATCAACTCCATGTTCGCATCGACGCTGGGGGACGGGCCGATCTTCTGGCTCGCGATCGCCTTTCGCCTCATGCAACTGCCGCTCGGAGTATTTGGCGTCGCCCTCGCGACGGTCACGCTGCCAGTGCTGTCGCGTCTCGTCGCCGCAGGCGATAGCGTCAGGTTCCGCAGCGAGCTTGCCCGCGGCCTGCGGCTGGCATTTCTGCTGACGATTCCCGCGACCATCGGCCTCATCATCCTCGCGGAACCCATTATCTCGGTGCTCTACCAGCACGGGCGCTTCAATGCCTTTCAAACCGAGCAGGCGGCCGCGGCTTTGCGCTTCTACGCGATTGGCCTCACCGCCTACTCGGCGATGAAAGTCCTCGTGCCGGCGTTCTACGCCCTTGATCGGCGCAAGACTCCGATGATCGTGAGCTTCATCGCCGTCGGTGTGAATCTCTTCTTCAACTGGTTATTCACATTCCGCCTGGGCTGGGGGCACCGTGGCCTTGCCCTGTCGACCGGCTGCGTGGCAGTGACCAATTTCCTGCTGCTGTACGCGCTCATGCGCCGCCACGTGAGCCACATGCACACGGGTCTACTCGTGACGATGCTCGCCAAGGTACTGTTGGCGGGCCTCGCCCTCGGCGCCATCTGTTGGGCCGGAGAGCATTGGCTTCTCGGGCAATGGCAGGTGCAGGCCACCGCACCGAAGGCATTCGAACTTCTGGCCACCATTGCGGTGGCGGCGGCGGCATTCTTTGCAGTCGCGGCCCTGCTGCGCATTAGCGAGGTCACGCAGGTCTTTGCCCTGGTTGGTCAGAAGCTCGGTAGGCTGCGGCCGCGCTCGTAGAACCCGCGCCGCTTCGGTAGGCTCGCGCATATGACACCCAGATTGAGCTTCGACCGTGCGCTTGCAGCGCTCTTCGCAAGAGCGCGCGCGAAAGCGCAGCGCAGGCGGTTTTGCGGCTGCCTCGGCGCCGCGCTTGTCCTTGCCGGCGCTCTACCGGCGCGTGCCGAATGGCTGCAACGCGACGATGCCATCATGGGCACGCGCATTACGGTGGAGCTGCAGGCGGCAGATGCGGCGAAGGGCTCCGCGGCCATCGATGCCGTCATGGCCGAAATGCGCCGCATTGATGAGCTCATGAGCCACTACAAACCCGACAGTGAGCTCTCGCAGATCAATCTGCATGCGGCCGAGGCGCCCGTGCACGTCGATCGAGAGCTTTTCGACCTACTCAAGTTGTCGCTGCATTTCTCGGAAATTACCGACGGGGCCTTCGACATCACCTATGCAGGAGTGGGACACCTGTATGACTACCGGCGCCACATCCGGCCCACCGAAGCCGAGATCCGCGCGGCGCTGCCCACCGTCAACTGGAGGAACCTCATTCTCGATCCTGACAAGCTCACCGTGAAGTTTGCGATGCCCGGCATGCGCATCGATGTCGGCGGCATCGGCAAGGGATACGCGGTTGACCGCTGCATCGGGATCTTGCAGTCGCTCGGCATCACACACGCGCTCGTTACGGCGGGGGGCGACAGTCGCATCATCGGGGATCGCGATGGCCGTCCATGGATCGTCGGCATTCGGCACCCGGACGACCCCAACAAGATCGTGACACGGCTGCCGCTCGTTGATACGGCCATGTCGACCTCGGGGGATTATTACCGCTTCTTTGACGAGAACGGCGTGCGCTACCACCATATCATCGATCCGCACACGGGACACTCGGCGAGTCGCGTGCGCAGCGCCACCATTCTCGGGCCCACCGCGACTGAAACCGACGGCCTTTCAAAAACGGCGTTCGTACTCGGAGCGGAGAAAACCCTGGAGATCATCAACCGCATGCCGAAATTCGATGCGATTTTCATCACCCCGGACGGCCGGGTGTTGTATTCGCATGGCCTTGAGCCTCCCGCAGAGCAAAGTAAAGAGCCGAAGAACCCCTGAGGGCTCTTGGCCCCTGCGGCGCGCTAAAGGCCGCCAGCTACTGCGGCGCGGCGCCGTGATGCGCGGACAACAGCGCATCGACCTCGCGTTCAGCGACGAGCCAGTCTTCGAGCTCGTAGCCGCTTGTGAAGCCACGCTGTTCCGCCCGCAGATACGCTGCCTCCGAGATCATCGCGCGGCGCAGCTCATCGGACACTGCGACGTTGGACTGCGCGTTGGCTGGGGGTGGGCTTGTTGCGGACGATGTGCGCGAACGTGCGCGCTTTCTTTCCGGGATGATCTTTGGACTTCGCGGTAAGTCGGGGGGTCGGCGAATCGCCATACACGCCTCCTTTGCGATGGGGAGCGCATAGCTTGCGGCGCGGGCGACGGACATGCAAGCGCCGCAGGAGCGCAATTGACATGCATCAATGCGTCATAAGACCCGCGGCGGTTATTTGTGCTTTTTCGGTGCGCTCGTGCACACGACCTCATGCAGATACTTACCAAACTCGCGTCCGAGCTGACGATGCGCTAGCGCATATTCCACTGTGGCCTGCAGGTAACCGAGCTTGCTGCCGCAGTCGTAGCGCTTGCCCTCGAAGCGGTGCGCATAGACGGCCTCCTCGCGCATCAGCGCGGCGATGCCATCGGTGAGTTGAATCTCGCCGCCCGAGCCGTGCCCGATCTTCTCCAGATGCCCAAAGATCGCCGGCGCCAGGACATATCGCCCCACGACCGCAAGCCTCGACGGCGCATCGGCAGGCTTGGGTTTTTCGACGATGCTGCGGATTCGGCTCGTGGCCGAATGCGGTGCTTCGACCGCGACGATACCGTAGCGCTCGGTGTCACGGCGCGGCACGAGCTCCACACCGAGGACGCTTGCGCGTTTTTCGCTGTACACCGCGGCCATTTGCTGCAGGCACGGGACTTCGCTGCGAATGAGGTCATCCGCCAGATGCACGAAAAAGGGCTCGACGCCGACCGCAGGCTGCGCGCACAGCACCGCATGGCCGAGTCCGAGCGGCGCAGGCTGGCGAATATAGATGCAGGCGGCATAGGAGGGCAGCACGCTTCTGATCTGGTTCAACAGATCACTCTTGCCCTGGGAATGCAGCAGTTGCTCCAGTTCCGGATCGGAGTCGAAGTGGTCTTCAATGGCGCGCTTGGCTGCGCCGGTGATGAAGACCAGGCGCCGCGCGCCGGCTGCGAGCGCCTCCTCAACCGCGTATTGAATAAGCGGCTTGTCGACGACGGGCAGCATCTCCTTCGGGCTCGCTTTGGTCGCCGGCAAAAACCGCGTGCCGCGTCCAGCCACAGGGAAAACAGCCGTACGGATCGCCGATCTCACGTTCATGCGGCGCTCTGGTGTGGGTAAATGTGATCGTTGCTTCATAGAACGCGTGCCGCCTCATCGGTCCGCTCGGCCCACTTGAATACCACCGGATGCAGACTGTCCCAAGCGCGGCATTTGGGGCAACGCCAATACCAGCCGACGCTCGGCAGACCGCAGTCATCGCACTGATAACGCCCGCCGACATCTCCCATGCGCACCAACAAGGAGCGCAGCGAGGACACCTCCTCCGTGCCTTCCGGGACGTCCTTCGCCGGTACTGCGGTCGCGAGGAGCCACGCCAGCTGCCGCGTGCTCACTCTTCCGGTGGCGCGCAGCCGCGTGCTCACATCCCCTAAGAGCTGCGTTTCGCCGGCGCTACCGACGAGGGTAAGCACTCGCGGGATGATTTCGAGCGCAAGCTCCGGCGCGGCCTCGAGGGCCTGCAGATACAAAGTGAGAGCGCCGCTCGTATCACCGGCCGCGGCAGTCATGCGGGCGCTTAAGATCTGCGCGCGCGGCAGATCTTCATCATGGGCGCGCGCCTGCTTGAGCAGAGTCTGGGCACGTGCGGCATCCCCCTGCAGCACCGCATGCTCGGCAAGCTCGCACAGGTAGTGCGCGGCGACCCGGCGCCGCTCGGTCTGCACGGCGCTCGGCAGCTCGTGAAACACTCGCAACGCATTGGCCCAGTCGCCCGCCTGTTCATGGATGCGCACCAGATGATCGAGCGCGGCGTGGCGGTACTCGCGCGTCGCGGCGAGTTCCTCGAAGAGCCGCTCGGCGCGGTCCATGAGGCCGGCGCTCGAGTAATCGAGCGCGAGGGCAAACGCGCCGCGCTGTGCCACCGCCGCTGCCGCATCGCCGCGCAGGCGCGTATGGATGGCAATCGCCCGATCCACCTCGCCCCGGCGCCGAAACACGCTGCCGAGGGCAAACTGGATTTCCACCGCGTCGCCGTCGACCTCGGCCATGCGCGCGAAGACTTCCGCGGCGCGGTCGAAGCGATCATTGATGAGATGGTCGAGACCGACGTAGTAATCGCGCGGCAGTCGCACCGTGCGCGCCATCCCGCGGCCGTGCCCCAGTCCCCAGGCGATGCCGCCTACGACAATGAATGCGAGCGCCAGAAGGATCGGCGACAGCTCAATCATCGCGGCATTTAATCACGGATCGGCCGGTCGGCTCCGTCGTTGACGCGTTCACGCAGATCCTTGCCGGGCTTGAAGTGCGGCACGTACTTGCCTGAGAGGGCAACCGCCTCGCCCGTCTTCGGATTGCGTCCCTGGCGCGGCGGGCGAAAATGCAGTGAAAAACTGCCGAAACCGCGGATCTCAATGCGCTCGCCCTGCGAAAGCGCGTCGCTCATGATCTCGAGCATCTGCTTCAACGCAAGCTCGACATCCTTTGCGGGCAGATGCTTCTGCTTGGCAGTGATGATCTCGATGAGTTCCGATTTCGTCATGGCTCGCCCGAGTTGCGGTGGAGCGTACTACTCAGTCCTGCTCCGTGCCGATCTGCTCCTTCAGAAGATCGCCGAGGGTCGTGCCGGTGGAGGCCTGGTCGGAGCGATAGCTCTGCACGGCCTCTGCCTCCTCGTGCGCCTCTTTGGCCTTGATCGACAGCGAAATGGTGCGCGTCTTGCGATCCACTCCGGTGAACTTCGCCTCGACCTCATCACCGACCTTCAGCACCATGCGCGCATCCTCGATGCGGTCGCGGCCAAGTTCGGTGGCGCGCAGCTGTCCGTCGACGCCGTTGCCAAGATCAATGACCGCGCCGCGCGCGTCGACTTCCTTCACCAAGCCGCGCACGATCGTGCCTTTGGGGTTCTCGGCGATATACGCGGAGAACGGATCCTTGGCGAGCTGTTTGATCCCAAGGGAAATGCGCTCCCGCTCCGGATCGATCGCGAGCACCATCGCCTCAAGCTGCTGGCCTTTCTGGTAGTTGCGCACCGCCTCTTCCCCGGGCTGATCCCAGGAAATGTCGGACAGGTGCACGAGACCGTCGATGTTGCCCTGCAGGCCGATGAAGATGCCGAAGTCGGTGATGGATTTGATCTGTCCTGCGACCTTGTCGCCGCGGTTGTAATTCTCCGCGAATTCCTTCCAGGGATTGGCCTGACACTGCTTGAGTCCGAGGGAGATGCGGCGCCGCTCCTCGTCGACGTCGAGCACCATGACCTCCACTTCCTGTCCGGTATGCACGACCTTCGCCGGATTGACGTTCTTGTTGGTCCAGTCCATCTCCGAGACGTGCACCAGCCCCTCGACGCCATCCTCGATCTCAACGAACGCGCCGTAATCGGCGATATTCGTAACCTTGCCAAAGACGCGAGTGTGCGGCGGATAGCGGCGTGCGATGTTCTCCCACGGATCCGCACCGAGCTGCTTCAGTCCGAGGCTCACGCGCGAGCGCTCGCGGTCGAACTTCAATATGCGCACTTCGACCTCGTCGCCGACCTTCACCACCTCGGAGGGGTGTTTGACGCGCTTCCACGCCATGTCGGTGATGTGCAGGAGTCCGTCGATGCCGCCTAAGTCGACAAACGCGCCGTAGTCGGTGAGGTTCTTGACGGCGCCGCGCACCACGGCGCCCTCCTGCAGATTGTCCATGAGCGCGCTGCGTTCGGCGGAGAACTCCTGCTCCACGACCGCGCGCCGCGATACGACCACGTTGTTGCGTTTCTGATCGAGCTTGATGACCTTGAATTCGAGGGGCTTGCCTTCGAGGTAGGACGTGTCGCGCACGGGGCGCACGTCAACCAGCGAGCCGGGCAAAAAGGCGCGCACCGTCTCGATCTCCACTGTAAAGCCGCCCTTGACGCGTCCGGTGATCACACCGGTGACGATCTCCTGATTGTTGAAGGCCGTCTCGAGGCGCGTCCAGGTGCGCGCGCGTTTGGCCTTCTCACGCGACAGCCGCGTTTCGCCCGTGCCGTCTTCGACAGAATCGAGGGCGACTTCCACTTCATCGCCCGCCTTGACCTCGAGCACTCCCTGTTCATTCTTGAACTGCTCAACCGGAATCACCGCCTCGGACTTGAGGCCGACATTGACGATGACGACATCATCGGAGACGTCAATCACGAGGCCGGTCAGAATCATCCCCGGACGGATGCGCTGGTTGGCGAGACTCTGCTCGAACATCTGGGCAAAATTTTCGGTCATACCTTCACTCGCACGTCAAATGCGTGCATACGCCTGGCCGCCATCCAGCGATCCAGGGATGATGAATACCGGCCCGGCCATCCGTTGGCCGAACCGCCGCGACTACACAACAACAAGAACAGCCACCTAGCTCCACAAGGAGCGATTGCGACCCAGCTCGAGCACGCGATCAACGACCGCATCGATCGCAAGCTCGGTCGAGTCGATCACGTGGGCATCCGGCGCCGCCTTCAGGGGACTCGCCTTTCGGGTCGAATCCCGCAAATCCCGCTCGGCGATCTCGCGCGAAAGGGCGGGAAGGCTAACATC
>Ga0182024_10011532_pt1 | contig 17700 bp, 13 predicted proteins | sample P32metaG_FD_120480 | JGI IMG/M metagenome (GOLD analysis project Ga0182024, IMG submission 120480) | Permafrost microbial communities from Stordalen Mire, Sweden - P3-2 metaG (Illumina Assembly) | ecosystem: Environmental > Terrestrial > Soil > Wetlands > Permafrost | place: Sweden: Stordalen... | reverse complement strand
TTTTATTTTATTTCTATATTAGCTGAAACATCTCGTACACCTTTTGATTTACAAGAGGCTAAAAACTAATACTAATTGATTTGGCCTCTATAAATATCGCTGTATGCTGGAAACTCCTAAAGCTTTAAGTACTCATCTAATTTTACATAATAATAAATAGATAGTGAAAATCTTAAAGATAATACAATGGACAATCAGCAGGAAACCAAAAATATAAAATTTTAAGACAAGTTGTTTAAAATCAAATAAAAATTTAAATTTAAGAAAATAAGAAATAAATAAAATTTACCCCCCTTTACTTCTAATTATTTATTTTCAAATAAAAGAGTAAACCAGATAAGTAGTATAATTATCTGTTCTGTTTACATTATTTCTTATTTTCTTAAATAAAACACAATAATTCTTAAAATTAAAATTGAGTAGGATCCTCAGAGACTATACGCGATAATTTCTAATAACAAAATGAAATATGATATAGTCCAACCGTTATTGAAAGATAATGGATAAAATATAATATCGAAATTAATTATTGTTGTTTATTTTTCTGTTTTAATTTAAAAAATATTTCACGATAAACTTCCATACGATAATTTGTTTTCTATTTTTTATATTCAATGTTTAAATGTTATACCTATTAAACCTTTAAAAACTTATATTGATCTTTCTGATACTAATTTATTAAAGAGAGATTTAAGTAAATTAGGTGGGGTTTATGGTTTAATACATGTTAAATCTTCTAAACAATATATCGGATCTAGTTTAAATTTATATTCTAGATTAAAGGATCATATAAAAGGTAAAGATTCTAACTTAAGATTACAAAGATCTATAAAAAAATATGGTTTAAAAATTTTGTAATGCTGTAATATATTATCTTCATAATGAATATATGATCCTGCTGTATTGTTAACAGATATTGAAACTATGGTAATATCATCTGTTCCTTTTTCTTCTTTATTTAATTTTAAAAAAGAGGCTAATTCTATGTTAGGGTATAAACACAAAAAACAAGCAATAGAAAAAATGAAATCAAGATTTGTAAATAAGACTAATCATCCTATGTTTGGAAAAACTCATAAAAAAAATAACCTTAAGTTTAATAAGTAAACCTGGTAAATTAAATCCTATGTTTGGAAAAACTCATAGTGAATATACCCCAAATTTAATATCAATTAAAAAGAGTATTAGACCTTTAGGTTTATATGATGAAAATTATAATTTAATTGAAAAATACTCTAATCAGGTTGAATTAGCGAATAAATTTGGTGTACATAAAACGACTATTTCTAGAAACATTAAATCAGGTAAACTTTTTAAAGGTAAATTTTATCTCAGAAAAATAAATGATGTCAATTAAAATAAAAAACAATAATTTAATTAATGTATTATATTAGATTAGATAAATTTATTTCTCGAATCAAGTTTAGATATCTTAACTAAATTGTTGGAATCTGAATTAGTAGCTGGTTTCTTTACTGAACATTCTAGTGTACCTTTTGTTTTCTTTTTTTTAGCTGAATATGCTTCAATAGTTTTATTTAGTTGTATTACTTCTATTTTATTTTTAGGAGGATATCATATGCCTGAATTATTTATTAATGATTCTTTAATTAATTTACAATCTATCATACTTGGATTAAAAACATGTTTATTCTGTTTTATGTTTGTATGATTTAGAGCTACTTTACCTAGAATGAGATATGATGCTTTAATTGAATTATGTTGATTAAATTTATTACCTGTTTGTGTAGCTTTTATTATTTTAATACCTAGTATTTTAATAGCATTTGATATATCACCTTATTAAATAATTTAATATAAATTATTTTATGGATAAAATTTTATTCTAAAATTATAAATAATTGTTTATTTATTCAATAAAAATATATTAATATATTTTAAGTTTTTATAATATATTTATTAAATTAATTTTATTCTCTCACCCCCCCTTAAATAAATAATGGACAATAACTTTCAAACTCAAAATTTAAAATGATTCTTTTTAATTTAAAACCCAAATACAAATTGACGATAGTTTTAAAAAAATAAAAATAATTAAAAGAGATACAAAAAATTGCAATTAAGCATATAAAATATAACAATAACACAAAATTATTGTTTAAATATCATAAGAATTTAATTTTGGTTCCGATTGAACGTTATTCAGTAGTTTAAGACATGCAAATCATTATTATCGAACAAAAATTTTTTTTAAAGATAATAAGGTGTAAAGGTGAGAATAGTAAATAAGTTACTTTATAATTTCCATAAATAGGAAATAAATATAATTAAATTTTATTTTTTAATTTATATTAAAGGAATTATTCTGTTATAAAATACTATTTACTTTGATTAGGTAGTTGGTAGGGTAAATGCCTACCAAGCCGACGATCAATAGCTATGTTTGAGAGAACAGATGGCCACATTGGGAATGAAATCTCCCAAGTAGTTTAATACTACCAGCAGTCAAGAATATTAGTCAATGCTCGAAAGAGTGAACTAGCTAACTGAAATCAATTATAATAATTGATAACATAAGGGAAAATAATGATATTACCTTATTATTAGTGTCGTCCAAATCTGGTGCCAGAAGACTCGGTAAGGCCAGAGACACAAACGTTAATCGTCTTAATCAGGCGTAAAGGGTTTGTAGGCGGCTTTAAAATTTACTTATAAAAAATAAATAAAAAAAATAATAAGTAAAGAATAAAAGCTAGAATCAAATAGAGGATATATGAAAGAATGCTTAGAGTAGGTCTGATATCCTTAGATACTAAGTAGAATATTAAAGGCGAAAGCTTTTTTCCATTAATGATTGACGCTCAGAAACGAAGGTGAGGATAGGAAATAGGATTAGATACCCAGAATACCCCTCTCTGTCAACGATGAATGGTAGTTATTAGTAAAAATTTTATTAATGGCAATGTTAACACGATAACCATTCCGCCTTGTGAGTACAACTGCAAAGTTGAAAACAAAAAAATTAGTCGGTTTCGGAGCAAACGAAGTGAAGCATGTTATTTAATACGATAATCCGCGTAAAACCTTACCAGTTCTTGAATAAAAACTTATATATATATTTTATATATAAAGGAATGTTTTAATTTAAAATATAAAAATATTTTAAAATAGTAAAATAAAACATTTAATACAGGTGTTGCATGGCTGTCTTCAGTCCGTATCGTGAGAACTGAGGTTAATTCCATTAACGGACGAAATCCCTATTGTTAATTAAAAATATTTTAATTTATATTTTATTACATACTTAACAATTTATGATTCTTATAAAGTATCATTTGGGGCTAAGACAAGTCTTTATGGCCCTTATGAACTGGGCTATAGACGTGCCACAAAAACTTTTACAAAGTGATGCTAAACTTTTTCTTAAAATGAATTATATATTTATTTTATTATTAGAGATAATATTATATTTAATGTAAAATAAATAATCGAAAGATTAAATAATGCATTTATTTTTAATTTTATAAAATATAAAAAATTAAATTTGGAAAGTAGGAAGAGCTAATCATTAAAAAAAGTTAAAATATAAATTTAGACGGATTGTTCTCTGCAATTCGGGAACATGAAGAAGGAATTTCGAGTAATCGTTGATAATAAGCGCAACGGTGAAACTAGCATCCGTGATGAACTAACTGTCTGTCGCTGGGAAGAAGCTTATATTGATGGAAATAAAAATGTTATTATAACTTTTCATAGTTAATATTAAATTTATATTTTGTTTTTTATTTAAATAGTTATTTATTTTTTAAATAATATAACGGCTATGTAAAATTAATTAGTTTTTATTAATTCAATTGAGTAACATCTCAAAAGTCATAGCATGGTAGCCGTACTGGAAAGTGCTGCTGGAAAATAAATACAAATTTACCCCCTTTTTAAGAATAATTAGTAAGAGATTAGTTGAGTGGTTTAACAGCATATTTACACTATGCAGACAGAGTTTCGATTACTCTATCTCTTATTTATAATTATTACATTATTTTAATAATAGTGTCTTTATAATTAATAAATTTTTATTTAACAAAAATATTCTATATTTATATAATATAATATATTTATATTTTATTTATATTTAAATTGATAGATTTTACATATATTTTTTTATTTCTAAATTTTAATGTAAACACTTATTAATTTGCGAGTGTGCCGAAATTGGGTAGCCGGGTAAATCTTAGGAATTTATGGTTTTATAATCGTAAGAGTTCAAATCTCTTTACTCGTATAACAAACAAAAATATATACAAATATCTTTAGCAACCAAATTATAACCTAAATAAATAAATATTAAAATTTATCTAAATTAAATACAAATTAATTAAGAAGAGGTTAATTGAATAAAATAAAAATATATTATATTATTTATTTAAGAGGGAGTTTTAATTAGTTGAATATTATATCCTTTTTATATTTATTTATTAGAAATATAAGCTAAAATTTAATAAAAATTAAAAATCTTTAACATCTTTAGCTGAATTGGAAAAGCGTTTGCCTTCGAAGTAATTATATATTGGTTCAAATCCAATAGGATGTACAAAAAATAATTAAAAAATATTTTTAAAAATATTTTAATTTAATTAATTATGATTGACATAATAATAAAAAAATATAAAAAAAACAAATAAATAAATAAAAGTAATGATGTTTATTATTATCATGATTCTTATAGTGGCAATAGCCCTACCCTCAAGAAATAGAAATATTTCACCAAATTTATATTTAAGAATATCTTCTTTATTATTACTTTATACTGGAGCATTAACTTTAAATGCTTTTTATATTCAGTCAATTGGATCAGGTATAGGTATATATAATGGTTTATTTCAAATTACTTTATTCACACAATTATTTGATATAGTTATAGTATTAACAGGTTCTGTAATATTAATAGCTTGACCTTTAATAAATCATAAATTTATAGATAATAATTTAAATTTAAATGAAAAAGGTCATAATATATTATCAATTAATAATTATAGAATAAAATATTCAATAATAGTATTAATATCCACTTTAGGTTCTTTATTATTAATATCTTCTTCAAATTTAATCACTTTATATATAAGTTTAGAATTACAATCCTTTGGAGTATATATTTTAGCCTCATTATATAGACATTCAGAATTAGCAATATCTGCAGGATTAAAATATTTTTTATTAGGTAGTTTAGCTTCTTGTATAATATTATTAGGTTGTGGATTAATATATTCTTTCACAGGATTAACTAATTTAGATTCTATATATAGTATGATTTCAGTAATTGATAATAATAATATATTATTAGGTTTTAGTTTAGGTTTAATATTAATTTTTATAGGATTATTATTTAAAATAGCAGCCGCACCCTTACATAATTGAGCACCAGATGTTTATGCAGATAGTGCTACAATTATAACAACATGATTAACTATAATGCCTAAAATATCTATTTTATTAGTATTATTTGAAATACAAACTCATATTAATTTAATAGAAAATATTAATATAATATTAGAATTAAATCCTTTAAATAATATAATAAATAATAATACTTTAAGTTTTAATAATAGTTATTTATGAAGTAAAAATTTATTATTAATAAGTTCTTTATTATCTTTATTAATAGGAACAATATTAGGTTTAGCTCAAACTAAAATAAAAAGATTATTAGCTTACAGTACTATTTCACATGTAGGATTTATTTTATTAGCTTTAGCTATTAATTCTGAACAATCTATAGAAGCTTTAATATTTTATATAATACAATATACTATTACAAATTTAAATACTTTTTTAATAATAATATTATTTGGATATATAATAAAAAATTCATTTAGAGATTTAATACAAAGTTTTATGATAGAAGATGAAACAGGAACAGAAAATGATATTAATTATATTTCAGAATTAAAAGGTCAATTTTTCTTAAATCCTGTATTATCAATAACTTTAACAATTTGTTTATTTAGTATGGCTGGAATACCTCCTTTAATAGGATTCTTCTCTAAACAGTTTGTATTATATTCAGCAATTCAAAATGGATATTACTTTATGTCTATTATAGCTATTATTGTAAGTATTGTAAGTGCTTCTTATTATTTAAAAATAATAAAAATATTATTTACAGAAGAAGAAAATACATCTGAATATAGTGATAAAGAATTAAAAATAATTAATAATTTAAATTCTAAAACCGAAATAGAAATAAGTAGTACTAACAGTTTTATAATATCTACTTTAACATTATCTATTTTATTATTTGTTCTTAAACCATCAATTTTATTAAATAGTACAACAATACTTTCTTTATCTTTATTTAATTTTTAATGAATAATTTATTAATGTTATTTATTTTGGTTCCTATTTTAGCTTTAGTTTTATTATTTGTAAATTTTTTATTTTCAGCTCATAGACCAGATGAATCTAAAATTTCAGCTTATGAATGTGGATATTCAGCTATTAGAAAACAAAATAGAACTGATTTCCAAATTCAATTTTATGTAGTTGCTATGTTATTTTTAATATTTGATTTAGAAATATTATTATTATTCCCTATAGCTGTTACTTTATATAAAGTAAGTACTTTTGGTTTTAGTATTGCTTTAATTTTCTTTGTAGTATTAACAATAGGGTTTATCTTAGAAATTGGTTCTGGAGCTATCTCTATAGCTAAAACTACACAAACTACAGTTAATAAATAATTTCTTATTTTTTTAACTAATAGAAATATTAATTAATCTATCTATATTTAAATAAATATTACCCCCTTATTTATATAATACATCTATATATTTTTTTATTCAATATTATAATTTTATTTCTGTAGAATTCTAAATTATTCTATTTCCCCTAAATTGAAATTAAGTTCAATCTTAAACTATTAAAAAAAACAAAAATAAAAATTTAAACCAGATTTTTATAAATAATATAATTAACAAATATACGCAAACATAGTTAGTTAATTATAAATTTCATAATAAATCTTCTAATGGATTAGAAATTAAATCGTCTCCATTAAATCCTATATTGTTCACAGAATTAGTATTATCTTTCATATTATCTCTTATTATTCTATTATTATTAATACTACTTATTTTAGAATGAATAAGACCTTCAATTATATCCATTACCTACAACAGCACCAACTCTTTGTAAAGGAGGCATTCTTATTTTAATTATATCAAATAAATAAAAGAAGATTTATATTCATATGCTTTTTCATTTTTAGATTAGTTAATTAATCAATTTAAGTTCGAATTAAAAATAATAATAAGGATTGAATAGTTTTAATTTAATAAATAAAAATATATATATAAATTTAATATATATTTAAAAGAATATATAAATTAAGGAGGGGGAATCTGATAATTGGTAATCAGTTGTATTTGCATTACAAATATGATAGTTCGAGTCTATCTTTCTCCATAAATTTATTTTTAATTAATAAAAACAAAAAATAAAAAAAAAAAATAATAATTATAAGCCTCGATTGCTTAGTGGTCAAAGCGCTATTCTGAAGATATAGAAATGTGAGTTCAATTCTCTCTCAGGGCAAATTATATATTAATTAAATAATTTATTATGTTTTAAGCCGGAATAGTTTAATTGGTAAAACGAATTCCTTGTAAGACTTTGATATTGGTTCGATTCCAGTTTTTGGCAAAATGAAATTAAAACAAACAAAATAACATCAAAAATAGTTATAAACAAAATTAATATGAGTTGTAGTTTAATTTGGAAAAACATCATTTTTTGGTAATGAATAATATCAGTTCGAATCTGGTTAACTCAGTAATTATTTTATTTTTATATTCAATATTTATAAGAAAGCAGAACTTGAGTGGTTGAGTGTCTCCCTTTTAAGGAGAAAGTCCTGGTTCAAGTCCAGGTGCTTTCAGTTTAAAATATAAATTTTATATAATAATATATATACATAAATATTTAGAATTCATAATTAAAAATTAAAATTATAATGTTAAAAATAGATAAATAATCTTTTTAAATATTAAGGGCAGGTGATCCGATTGGTAATGGTGATTCTCTGTAAAAGAATTGGTTAGCGCCGTAAAAGGTTCGATTCCTTTACTGCTCAATAATAAAAAACAAAAATGGTAGATGACAAATTGGTCAGTCGCTCCTTTTGGGTAGGAGACATAGAGCATGTTCGAATCGTGCTTACCATATTTAGGTGTTATGGCAGAGAGGTAATCGCGGAGTACTGTTAATACTTTTTTCATAGGTTCGATTCCTATTAACACCTTTAGTTTAATTCTTTTTTTAAGATTACTTTACATCTTATTATAATTAGATTTTTTAACTTAATTCATTATTTAATTATAAAGAAAATAAATTAAATTTTAAATAATATAATCTGTTTAAAAAATAAAAAATTATATAAAAGAGAAATAAAAATAGCGAACATGTTGAAATTGGTAAACAATCTCTTCTTAAGCAGGAGTGGAAGTAATTCCTTAAGAGTTCAAGTCTCTTTGTTCGTATATATTTATAACAATAGTGTACAATATAATCTAAATAATAAGTTATATTTAGACAGTTTAGTGTAACGGTTTGCACACTAATCTCATTAGTTAGTAGAAAGGTTCGATTCCCATTCTGTCTTTATTAATAATTACTTATTTAGAATTTTTATTATTTAAAAATTTAACTTAAAATTTAATTAATTTAATAAAAATTAGAATTTCATTTTTTGTTTTTTACCGTTTATTTAATAGTTTATTAAGTGAATAAATTATCTATTTTTAAGATAAAGTGTAAGTACAAGCATTATAATTAAATATACAAACAAAATTAGAAAACATTTTTGTTTAATTAAAGTAGCATGTGTTACTTTTGGAGAAATATTAGATTATTTAAACCCTTAAATTTTTGTTATTAATTTTATGTATTTATGAGATATTAATTTAATATAATTAATATTAATTTATTTAATATTTTCATTTAATAGATAAATCTTTTTATAATTAATAGTGTAAGATTTATAATTTAATTAATAACAATTAAGGTCTTTTAGTATAATGGTCGTACAGTAACCCTTCAAGTTGTTAGTGTCAGTTCGAATCTGGTAAAGGCTATATGTATTTATATTCTTAATTTATTTTATGAATATATTAATTTAAATAAATAAACATATTTTAAAATTTAAAAGTATATAAATCTTACAAAATACAAAATTTTTTAACATACATTTATATAATGTAACAAAGAAATATATTTATATTAATAAATAATAATTTCTAATGATTTTTATCCGTTATTAAATTTATTTTTGTTTTTAATTTAGTACGAATTTTAGAAAAAACAAATTGTTGTTTTTTTTAATGATACAAAATTTAAGTTTAATCATAAATTCTCCCTTAGAACAATTTGAAGTAAGTAGTTTAATAAGTGTTATATCGCCTATATTTGGTTATATAAATATAACTTTAAGTAATTTAGGTTTATATTCTATATTAATCTTATTTATAATATTAAGTTTACATATAATAAGTAATAATGAAAATACCGTTTTACCCTCCCAATGAAGTATAGCAATAGAAAGTATATTTACAACAATTAATACAATGGTAAGAGAACAATTAGGTAAAGAAATTTATTTACCTTTTATTTATTCCTTATTTTTCTTTATATTAATAAGTAATTTAATAGGTAATATACCTTATTCATATACAATAACAACATCAGTAATAGTAACTATTGGATTATCCTTTACTATATTAACAGGTGTAACTATACTTGGATTATATATTCATAAATTACATTTTTTCTCATATTTTGTTCCATCTGGAACTCCTTTAGCATTAGTTCCATTATTAGTTTTAATTGAAACTGTATCTTATTTAGCTAGAGCTTTATCATTAGGTATAAGATTATTTGCTAATATGGTAGCTGGTCATTCTTTATTAAAAATATTATCTACTTTCTTATATCAAATGTTTAATAGTAGTTTTATAATAGCTATATTCACTTTAATTCCTTTTGCATTCTTCTTAGCATTATGTGGATTAGAAGTAGCTGTATCTATAATTCAAGCTTATGTATTTGTATTATTAGTAATATCTTATATTAAAGATGCCATTTATTTACACTAATTATTATAAATTAATAATTATTAAGATAAATGTCTTAATTCTATTTATTATATTTAATAAAAACTATTAAAAGTAATAATGAAAAAAATTATCACTCAATAGAGTCAGAATAAAAGAAAATTGAAAAAGTCTAAAATTATTTATTATAAATTAAATAATCTAATTATAAATGAAAATTTATAAGTATATTTACAACAATTAATACATTTACCCCCTTTTTATAATAAATTAATTATTAAATAATAATTTTATTATTATTTAATAAGAGAAATGGAATAGTTATCATTGGAAAGTTAAAACGATTGCTAATTGTTCGGGTTATCCCTTAGGTGTTCGAATCACCTCTATTCCGAAAAATTAATAAGTATTAATTTTGTTTTATTGTTTTTGATATTTTTGTTTTTATAAAGATCAAACACAGAGGAGTAAATTAGGAAGAAAGGAGGAGAATAATGGATTGACGACTTTATTCCACTAATGCGAAAGAAATTGGAACTCTGTACTTAGTTTTTGCAATATTTGCAGGAATGATAGCTACAGGATTTTCAGTTTTAATTAGATTAGAATTATCTTCTCCTGGAGTTCAATTTTTAGAAGGAGATCACCAATTATTTAATGTAATAATAACTGCTCATGGATTATTAATGTTATTTTTTATGGTTATGCCTGCATTAATTGGAGGTTTTGGTAATTACTTTTTACCAATCCATATAGGAGCTCCTGATATGGCAAATAAAAAGGAGGTCCTTGAGTTTAATAGAAAATATAATAGTGAAAATTATAAAGATAATAAATTTAAAGAATATTTAGCTGGTCTATTTGAAGGTGATGGACACATTTGGATTCAAAAAGAAAATCACAAAAAGAAACATAATCCAAGATTTTGTATAACATTTAGTCTTAAAAATGAACCATTAGCTAAAAAATTATTAGAATTAATAGGGTCAGGATTTATAAGATATAAAATACAAGATAATGCTTGTGTATTAACTGTTTCTCCTGTAATAGGTTTAAAAAAATTAGTTCATTTAATAAATGGCGAATTAAGAACTCCTAAAATACATCAACTTCATAAATTAATAGATTGATTAAATAAAAATCATAATACAAATTTTACTAAATTACCATTGAAAGATAGTTCATTATTTGAAGATGGATGATTAAGTGGATTTATAGATTCAGAGGGTAGTTTTTCGGTTCAACATACTAAATTAGAAAACAATGCAAAAAAAAGAAAAATATCTTGCAGATTAAGAATTGAACACAGAATGTTAGATCCAATAACTAATGAAAGTTATTTTAAAGTTTTAACAGATATATCAAATTTCCTTAATTGTTCATTGTTAATTAGAAAACAAAAATCAACTGGTAATGAATATTATACTTTAACAGCTTCAAGTAAATTATCTTTAGAAATAATAGTAAATTATTTAGAAAAATATCCATTATTTTCAAGTAAACATTTAGATTATAATGATTGAAAAAAAATAGTACTATTAATATTTGAAGATAAACATTATACAGAAGAAGGTATAAATAAAACAGATTCTGTAAAAAATAGTATGAATAGACAAAGAATTAAATTTACTTGAGATCATTTAAATATATTATCTTTTTAAATTTACATTATTATTAAACTCTAAACTGGAAATGCCGTTAAGAAGTGTAAACTTTTTAATTATTACTTCGCTATATGCATGGAATCTCTCGATTTTGGAATTAATTTTCCAGTTAACAGATACATAGACAGCTAATTGAAGTTTAAACTTATAAAGTTGTATTTTCAACTGAATTAGTCGTAATACTTATGTATACATGGGAAGAATGTGCAGGAAACCAAAAAAATTACAAAAAAACAAAACAAACAAAAATCTTTTATTAAAAAAAACAAAACAGTGGTTAATATTTTTTTTTTTTTAAAAGAGATTATAATAAAAATAAATTTTTAATCAAATTTTATATTCTAAGTAACTAATTATATCTGTGTTTTAAGATATTATAAAAAATTATTAAATTAGAATAATCTTATATTAGATTATAATTAATAATTACACTTTAGTATGAAAATAAAAAATAAACAAATAAAAAAAATAATGATCGAAACAATACTATTAAATAACAATTTCTCCGATTATACTATTTTCATCGCTGGGGGTATTTTCTTAAGCTGTACTTTAATTTACATAATTAGAAGTAATTATACTGCTATTCCTAATAAAAATATGGAAGCTTTAACAAACCCAGAGATAGAAACTATAGTTAACGAAAATGCAGTAACTAAAATAAATAACAAAAATATAGATGCTATAATTGACAATGATTCTGAAACTGATACAGATGTGGATTCTCAAAGTACATTTGATAATGAAAGTTTATTAGAGAGTGCTACTTCATCTGATTTTGAAAATATATTTGATGATCCAGATATATATTTTTTACCATTATCAATGGTTAAAAGTATATATAATTCAGAAAAATTTATCATGCCTGATGTAGATTTTAATATATGTCCTATTGAGGAATTAAAATTATTTGAGTTGAGTAGCATATTTTTTAGAGAACTTGCTGAACATATGGTTTCTGAAGAAGATTTAATGGAAATAATATGTTTATTTAGCAAGGCAGAATTAGCTACAAATTGAATTAATGACGTAATCCTTAATATTATAAATCTATTATAGTGTTTAATATTTGATATATTTATATAATATTTTAGTTTTAAAATATTAATTAATTTTTTTAATAATTACCCCCTTTAATTTTTAAATATTTATAATCTATTTGTTTTGTTTAAATTTTTGTAATTTTAAGTAGGATCCTCAGAGACTACACGCGAAGCCCCTTAAATTTTTCAATGTCATTAATTCTATTTTATTATGAGAAGACTCAGCAAGTTAAGGGTGAAGACATAGTCCGTCCAGGTAGGAAACTACTTCTTTCAATAAATTCAATTTAATTAACTTTAATAGTTGTAGAATTGAGCAATAAAGGTTTGACTTAATAGTCAAATGGTTAAAAGATTTCCACGATTAAATAATATAAGTTTTTGATTATTACCTCCTTCATTAATTTTATTATTACTTAGTGCATTAGTAGAAAATGGAGCAGGAACTGGATGAACGATTTATCCACCATTATCAGGAATACAATCTCATTCTGGTGGTTCAGTTGATTTAGCTATTTTTAGTTTACATTTAACTGGTGTATCTTCTTTATTAGGAGCTATTAATTTTATAACTACAGTATTAAATATGAGAACTAATGGTATGAGTTTACACAAATTATCATTATTTGTTTGAAGTATTTTTGTAACTGCTATATTATTATTATTAGCTTTACCTGTTTTAGCTGGTAAATTTATACTGCCAGCTTTAAATTCGGCTATATGCTGGGAACTGTTTCATCTAATAAATTTAAATGAAACACAATCAGCAGGAAACTTATTAGATTTGAATCTTTTAAGGATCCTCAGAGACTACACGCCGGAATTAATTTGTTGTAATATTTTATCATTTACTAAAGTAAAAAGAAACAAAATTATAGATTATAAAGATTTATTTAATTTAAAGTTTAGTTCTTATTTAGCTGGTTTGATAGAAAGTGAGGGTACTATAATAGTACCACAGACAGAAAGATCCATTAAAGGTAGAATTAATTATCCTTCAATTCAAATTGTTTTTCATTTAAAAGATTTACCCTTAGCTTTAATGATTCAAAAAGAAATAAAAAATGGATCGGTAACTAGAAAAAAAGGGGTAAATGCTTATATTTTAATTATTAATAATTATGATGGGTTAATATTATTAACTTCATTAATTAATGGTAATATGAGAACTCCTAAAATTTATTGTTTATACAATTTAATTGATTGATTAAATTTAAAATTTGAAGAAATTAATATATCTAAAAAACCTTTAAATGATAGTCCTTTAGAATCTAATGCATGATTATCTGGGTTTATTGAAACTGATGGTCATTTTTCTGTAAGAACAACTTCTAATTCTAAATATTCAAGAGTAGAATGTAAATTTGAATTAAGTCAAAGACAAAATGATTACAATGACAGAAATAATTTTTATTTTCTAGAAATTATCGCTAATTTCTTACTTTCTTCTGTTAAAACTGTTAGAGTTGATAAACCTAAACCTGAATACAGAGTAAGAACAACTAATTTAAAAGGAAATTTAGTTTTAGAAAATTATTTAAATACATTTCCTTTATTTGGTAGAAAATATTTAGATTATAAAGATTGAATTAAAGTTCTAGATTGATTTAAATCTGATCAATTTAAACATAAATCAAATATTGAAGAAATTATTTTAATTAAATCTTGTATGAATGATAACAGAACTATTTTTACTTGAGATCATTTAAATAAATTTTACAACTTAGATTAATAAGATATAGTCCCAACATACATGTGAATGTATGAGTATTTACCTTAAACATAAATAATTAATCAGAAATTAAATAAGAAGAAAAAAAAAACAAACAAACAAAAACAAAATTAAGAATAAAAATTTATTAAATTACCCCCCTAAAATCATTATTAAATTAAAAATATATAAAAGTATATTATATTATATAATTAAGATTTTAATATTTTTATAGATTATTAAATTTATAAAAATATATGAAATAATTGAATAAGATGAATTTTAGGATACTTTAGATATATAATATTATATATTATAAAAATAATATATAATATCTCATAAAGTATTAATACTAATAAGTTATATATTATAAAAATTTTATAATATTAAATATAAATTAACAGTAGATTAGTACAAACCTAAGAGAGAAAAAAAAAATAACAAACAAACAAATGACTATAATAAAAATTTTAAACTTAAGTACTAATTATATAGATAACGATTTAGTATTATTCAGTATAATTACAGGGTGTGTTGTTGGAGCATTAGGATATAAAATCGTTTCATCAATTTTAAAATCTAAATCTGTGGATAAAGGAACTCAAACGGATGCATCAGAAAATATGACTGATAGACCAAATCAAATTACTCAAGAGAATTTAACTTCAATTGAGACTCTATCACCTGTATCTTCTACATCCTCAATTAATACTCTATCACCTGTATCTTCTACATCCTCAATTGAGACTCTATCACCTGTATCTTCTACATTCACAATGAATCCAACGACATCAGAAGTAGGAGTTCAAACTATAACTAAAAATATTAATACAGTTACAACTGATTTACCAATATCCCCAATTAATAAAGAAGTTGTACCTAATCTAGATATTGTAGGAAAAGTTATAGATCCCTCTAATGCAGATTATATTGCTACTAAAGTTGAGCAATTAAATGCTTTAGATCCCTTCTCAGCTACACCTTGAACTCCTGAAAAAGTTCAAGCAATGATAGATAATTTAGAAATATTTAGTAATTTATTTTAATTAAATCATTTTATTTACATAAATGATTTATTCATTAATTATTTTAATAAATATTACCCCCTTTTCAAAGTAAATTATTTTAATAAAAGAGTAAACATAATAATAAGTGTAAAATTTCTCATCTATTTGTTATGTTTACGTTTTCTTAATTTTGTTTTTTTTTTCTTATTATTCTTTCTTATTTGACTGATTAATTTTGTTTTGTTTTTTATTAAAAATTATAAAACATTTTTATACAAACAAAATTTAAAGGAATTAAAATAATTAATTTACTTCTATTATAATTTCGAGTTAAATGTTTATAAGACTGCTATAATTTATAAGACAGTCATTGGATTCTATCCAGTAAATCAAGAAATTAAGGGTATAACTATGTTATTAACTGATAGAAATTTTAATACAAGTTTCTATGATCCAGCTGGAGGTGGAGATCCTATATTATTCCAACATTTATTTTGATTTTTTGGACATCCAGAAGTTTATATATTAATTATACCAGGATTTGGTATAGTTAGTCAAATAATTTCTGCATTTTCAGGTAAACCTATATTTGGTTATTTAGGTATGGTGTATGCTATGTTCTCAATAGGAATATTAGGATTTTTAGTATGATCTCATCATATGTTTAGTGTAGGTTTAGATGTAGATACAAGAGCTTATTTCACTGCTGCTACAATGGTAATTGCTGTTCCTACAGGTATAAAAATATTTTCTTGAATTGCTACTTTATATGGTGGTAGTTTAAGATTAACAACACCTTTAATATTTACATTAGGATTTTTATCTTTATTCACAATAGGAGGAGTAACAGGAGTAGTTTTAGCTAATGCTTCTTTAGATTTAGCATTACATGATACTTATTATGTTGTAGCTCACTTCCATTATGTATTATCAATGGGAGCTGTGTTTGCTATTTTTGCTGGATTTTATTTCTGAGCACCTAAAATTATAGGAAAATCATATAATGAATTATTAGGAAAAATTCATTTTTGAACTTTATTTGTTGGGGTTAATACAACTTTCTTTCCTCAACACTTTTTAGGTTTAGCAGGTATGCCTAGAAGAATTCCAGATTATCCTGATGCCTTTAGTGGTTGAAATCAAATTTCAAGTTTTGGATCATTAATTTCAATTATGGCTACAGTATTATTTGGTTATATTATTTATGATATATTTGCTAATGGAAGTCTAATTAATACTAATCCTTGAAATATGCCTTCTTATTTTACATCTACAGAACAATTTAAAAATGAAACAGAAACAGCTTCAACATTAGAATGAACTTTACAAAGTCCTATTCCATTCCATGCTTTCAAAATGTTACCTGTGCAATCTTAAATTGAGAATGAAATTTATAATAAGTTATATTTAATAAGCTTAAAACTTATTGTTTAATTTTTAAATTTAAATAAAAAGTTCCTTTATAAATTTACCCCCTTTAATTATAAAATTTAATAAATTTATTAAGATATAATTCTTAAAAGAAATAATAAATAAATTAAAGATTGTAGCATAATTGGTAATGCAGTTCGCTCATAATGGATATTATAAGGGTTCAATTCCCTTCGGTCTTATCTATTCTTTTTAGGGTACTTGGTCGAGTCTGGTTTAAGGCGCTCGTTTTGAAAACGAGTACTTGAATAAAGTCGTGAGTTCAAATCTCACAGTGTCCGTCTATTTAATTATTAAATATTTACCTTATGGAACAATATATATTTAAAAGAAGAAAATAAAATTTAACTTCAATAAATATATTATAATTTTGTTTTGTTTAATAAAAAAATCTTCTTTATTATTTCTTAATAAATATTTTATTTATTTATAAATATAAAAATATAAATGAATACAGAGAAATTAAATATTGTATTTAATAATTTAATAGATATTCTAGTTATTCTTTATGTAAAGAATAATAAAAAAATGCTTAGTTTATTATTATTACTACCTATAATAGGTAGTTTATTATTATTAACAATATCAGAAAATTCCATAGAAAATAAAATAAGAATGAAAAGAATAACTTTAATAACTATGTTAATAAATTTCCTAATATCAATATATATTTGATTAGAATTTGATTCAAATACTAGTCAATATCAATTTGTATATGAATTTATAGATTTAAATTATTACCATTTAAATATAGGTATAGATGGAATATCATTATATTTT
>Ga0182024_10011531_pt1 | contig 17702 bp, 23 predicted proteins | sample P32metaG_FD_120480 | JGI IMG/M metagenome (GOLD analysis project Ga0182024, IMG submission 120480) | Permafrost microbial communities from Stordalen Mire, Sweden - P3-2 metaG (Illumina Assembly) | ecosystem: Environmental > Terrestrial > Soil > Wetlands > Permafrost | place: Sweden: Stordalen... | reverse complement strand
GGCCACGTGACTGGAGAAAAAAGACTGCTCAATGGTTACTACTGGATCGACTTCGAGGAGCATTGGGAAGCTGATCTGGCGATGGAAATGGCGGAACAGGCAGAACCGGCAGAGCAGCCCGAGCAGCCCGAGCAGCCCGAGCAGCCTGTGCCGGAGCAAGAACCGAAACAGGTTACTTCCAGCTGGAGTGACGCCGGTGACCGGCCATTGACCGACGCCGAGATTGCCTACCGCGAGGCAATGGGCAAGAAGCCCACGCCCGAGGAGATCGCGGACGCCGAACAGAAGGCTGCCGATCAGCATGCCAAGGTCGCGGGCAACATCATGGTCAAGGGCAAGATCGTCAAGGCCAGCGAGCCGAAGAAACCAAAATCGAAATCAAAACCTAAATCAAAAACCAACAGGAGAAAGTCATGAACAAGGAAATCACCACCATCGCGACCAACGCTGAGTTGGAAGCGTTCTTCGCTGCGGCACCATCGACAGGCGACGGTCGTCTGATTTTTGGATTGGATGCCACCGCGTCGAGAGAGGCGACGTGGGACATGGCGGCGGAGATACAGGCCGGGATGTTCAAGGCGACCGGTGCCAGTCTCAACATCATGCTGGTTTATTATCGCGGCGACGAATGCAAGGCGTCACCTTGGATAGCATCGTCGCGACGTCTGGCCGACATGATGCGCAAGATCAAGTGCCTCGCTGGCGCGACCCAGATCGGCCGTGTGCTCGACAAGGCACGCGGCGAGAAGATCAGCGCATTGGTTTTCGTTGGCGACGCGGTCGAAGAAGAACCTGAGGAGCTATACAAGAAAGCTCGTCATCTGCGCGCACCTGTCTTCATGTTTCAGGAAGGTGACGACGAACTTGCCGAAGAAGTCTTCCGCAAGATCGCCAAGATTACGAAAGGCAAATACGCCAAGTTCGAGCCGGGCGCTGCGGCCACGCTGGCCAAGCTGCTGAAGGCGGTGGCGGCTTTTGCTGTTGGTGATACCAAGGCTCTCGACGCTCCCGACATCAAGCTACTGACCGACCGGGGGACGAAGAAATGAGGAAGATCAAGAAGCACGCCGCGCCCGTCGTCGTCGAGCCTGACGCCGAGCGGATTACAATCCGGGACTATCAGGCCGAAGCTATCAAGAGGCGCACGCTCAAAGACAAGCTGGCCGACGAGGCCGAGCAGCGTGAGCGAGATGCGGACGACATGATGTAGCCCCGGTGCATTCCGCCCCGGACAAAACAGGAGATGACCATGACCGACGTCAAGAAGCTGGACCTTCCCTTTGCTGATCTCTACAAAGGAAACGTTCACAGCCATCCAGCGCGGACCGATAGGTCGCCCAAGCCCGGCGACGGGCCGCAGGCCTATTCTGATTTCTCAAAATCGATTGACGCTTTGGACTTCCACAAGGCCAGTTCGATCGCGCCGCTGCCGAAGACGCCGAACGCGCAACGCATGACGACTGGCGTGCGCTTTGTGATCACTGAGGATACGTTCAAGCGTTATCCCGCCGACGATGTCATGAATGAAAAAATCGATTTGGTCGAGGCCGGGATGTGGCATCTGCCGAACGGAGGCGAGCCTTTCACGATCCGCATAAAGTATTCCGACTTGGGCACGTTCTTTCAATCCGTCATTGGTGACAATGACGAAACCTCCCGCGTGCATTGGGAAAACGAAAAGCAGGCGGAAACGGACGCGGGTTATGACCGTTGGCTGGACTTTGACATGCGCGGTGATGAGTTGATCGGCTGCTGCTCCGTGGTCTATCGTCGTCAGATGCCGGGCAATGTGGACAAGCAATGGTATATCGAGAATGATCCATTCACCTTTAATTCTGACAATTTGCATGACAGCGGTTTTGATTTCGCCAGCCGTCAGGCGTGGTGGGAGAAGGGCAACTGGTTTAACCAGAGATATAGCACCGCTTCTGAACCACTCGGGCTCATTTCCGAAAATCTGCTCGACATCCTCGTACTGTCATTGATGGACAGCAGCGTCGTGCAGGAGCGCACGGTGCGTGAGAAGCTCACGCCGAAGCAGGCGCGCACAAGTCCATTCCGGCCGGGCGGTCCGCTCTACAGCCCAGAGCAGGACGTGCAGGAGGTCACCATCCGTTGTCCGGGTTACTATCGCGAGCACGGTGAGCGCGGTGAGCCGACAGGCCGAAAGGTCAAGATGCACCGGCGTCGCGGTCACGTCCGCACACTGCACCGTGGCCAGCCAGAGCAGCGCACGATCTACATCCAGCCGGTGTGGGTCAATGCCAAGGCCGGCGTGGTGCCACCGCCAGTCAGCTACACGGTGACATAACCATCATTTGCGTTTCACGGTCTCATCGCGTGCGAGCGCGGCCAGCTTGATCGCTACATAGGCGCTCAGCGTTCGCTGTTCGGCGTCCGCAAGCCTCTCCAGCGCGGCCTTGACGGTCGCCGGCAGCCGCACGGTGATGGAGGCATCCTTGGCCATGGAGGCCCTTACTTGCCCTGCCCCGCATAGCAGGTCAAGCCCCTTAACCACTCCTTAAGGATTGTCTTACAAATCCGCCACATGCCTCGCATTGTCGGCTATGGTGCCAGCGCGCAATTCTGCGCTTTGGAGTCTGAGCCATGAGCGTCATGGACGACAAGACCCTTGCTGCCGAGATATGGGCCTGCCGGAAAGAGATACAACGCATTCACGATCAAGCTTGCCGGATCGAAGAAGTGATCTTTGGCGAGCCCACTGTTTGGGGTTACCACAAACGCACTTATCGCTCTGCTAACGTGATCCCGTTCACGCCTTATCGGAGGCAGCCATGACCCACGTCGTGGAGCGGCTCTATAACGACTTTATCAATGCCAGCGACGCGGCCGCCCAGAACCATCAGGCCCGTGGCCGTGTTCTGGAAATTGAGAAGCAGCTCTGTACAGAACTTGCGAAAGAGAAGGGCACAATCGTCATCCGAAATCTGCGCTTCCAACTATCGGTCGTGCTGGTCGGCGGCGTCCGCTACGAATATTTCCGAGTTCTTACAGAACGCGCTGCTGCTGATACTGATGTCGAATACCGTTTCCCACGACGCACGGAGGTGCCCGATGTAATCAGCGTGCCTGATCCGTGGCGGGATCCACGACGACGAATAGGAGATTGAAACTGACTGTTACCCCTGACTGTCCTCTTTTCGGGTTCGTTGATGCTCGCCCGCGAAAGGTCGCCGGTCGGACTATCGGGGGAACGCACGCTTAGGCTGGCGATCAGGTATCACGTCATAGGCACGTTACAGCTTACGAACTGAAGCCCGGGCGGCGATAGCAAGTCGCCCGGGCTGAATGTTTGCATGATCAGCCGGCCAAATAGGCCGCCCACGCTTCCATAAGCGGACGCCGTTCCTCGATGAGTGCTTCACGATCATAGGCACGATCCGTTTTCGTCCCTTGGGCATGGGCGAGCGCACGGCCCCAAAGCTCTTTGGGATATTTGTTCTTGACCGCAAAACCATTGAATGCCGCTCGCATCCCGTGCACGGTCGCTTCGCTCGTGTACTCACGGAGCTTGTCGTGCAAAGCATCGTGCGGCAGATCGCCAAACACTCGCCCCTTACCCGGTTTGCCGAGTAGGTCGAGCACGACCCGGGCAAGAGGAACCGAATGTTCAATGCCCTCTTTCATTCTCGACGGAGGCAGGGTCCAGACGTTGCGCTCGTGATCTATCTCGGACCATTGCGCGCCGAGCGCTTCACCGGTTCGCGCCGCAGTCAGGATACAGAATGCAAGCGAGCGCGCCGCATCCGAACCGTCCGTGATCAGCTTGGCCACGAAAGCCGGAACGTCGCCAATCGGCATTGATGGGTGGGGCACCGTCTTGGGCGCACTGGCTACCAGATGTTTCATCACTTCCTTGCGTGCGGGATTTTCACCATCGGCGCGGAGACCCTTGGCGACGGCGTAGCTGATGATCCCCATGACCCGCATCCGCACCTTGTCGGCGCGGGATGGCGGGAAGCTCTCCAGATGCTTCTGGACGTCGCTCGACCCAACCGTGGCAACCGGGAACGACGCCATTCCGGCGAGCGTCTTGCGATACTGGCCAGCCTCATGCCCGTCGACGCCGCCCTTCCATGGGGGCGCGTTCAAGGCGAGGTATGGTTCTATCAGAGAGCCGAACGACGCACTGGCGGGCTGCGCAGGCCCGGCAATCATGCCGGGGATTTCCCGGCTTGCGCTCATCAGCGACCACGGGTCGCGGCCGGCCTTCTTCGCAAGGCGCATCTGCTTGTGAAGCTCGCGGGCTTCTTCCGACCTGATCAGATCGGACGGGCCTATGCATCTCTCCGTCTTGCCAAACACGACAGTCCACGAGCCTTGACCCTTGGCGCGGACGCGAACATAAAGCCCCTTGCCGTCGGCATAGGTGCCGGGTTTCTGAGGTATCTTGACGGGGTCGTCGCCTAACAGATGAATAGCCATTTCCAGTTCCTTTCCAGTTCCCTTCCATGTTTTAGGCTAGATCAGGAAATATGTCAAGACGTTCACAGACGTTCGAACCTTGGAAATGCAGGGTTTTTGGTATCTACAGGGATGTGATGGCATCCCCAATACGCCTATGATAGCCATCGCAAAATGCAAGTTATGCCCGGTTTCATTGGGTTTCTGGAAATAGGCTCCCAATCCTTTCCATGTTTATTCCAAGAACAGCATGGGTTATAGGTTAAAGATGTATGAAGACGTCGATAGGTATTGACAGGCATTTGCAAGAAGTGCTAGGAATGACACTTAGCCGGTCCTCACATCGGCCTCTACGGGTTGTATCCCTCGGGATACAACCGGGCGTGCCCACGGGCACCCCTGACGGCATGAGCACTGCCAATTCCGCTGGTAATGACGGGTGTTCCAAATCCTGTCGCGGCTCCAAATGGAGCCACAGCCATGCCCCGAAAACTTGCCGCTATCCCTGCCCCCCTGCCCTTGATCAAGCCCCTAGTCGTCTCCCGCAAGGTCGCCGCCGCCCTACTGGGCGTCGACATCCAAACCGTTGATGGTTTGATCTCCAGTGGCAGATTGAAAGCCTCGCGGCTCGGTAAACCCGGCAGTCTGAGGCCACGTATACAGATCAGCATCACGTCGCTGGAGCGGCTGCTTGACACCACAGAGGTGATGTCCGAGGAGTATTGGTTGGACGCCAACGGTAAGCTGAGAAACACCACGGACGATTGGGCGGAGGATGATCTGATGTGAAGAGACCCACCACCATCAAATCTCGCCCAGTTAGCCGGAACAGCCGGAACAGCCTAGCACCCTGTTCCGGCTGTTCCGGCATTCGAGACCAAAACCACTCTTCCCCCTGTTCACCCATGCAAACCCCACGCGGTACACCCCCTCGTAGTTGCCAGTTGTCGATCTCCCGAAATTTGGTAAAATGGCGACGATCATAGATTGAGCTAGGGCGCGCCCAATGGCCATGGGACCGTCACTCTCATCCGGATGGCCGGTGTCCGATCACCAGCGCCCGGGCCTTGGACATCAATCGCCCGGGCGCGTCCCTTTCAACTCAGGAGATATCCCAGTGCCGCGCAACTCATCGCGCCCGACTATCGTTCTGGCTCTCACAATGACCAGTGCTCTCAGGGCACTCTCACTGCCGGCTAACTCTTCGATCATCAGGGATGCCGTCGATGAAGGTTCGCTCGTGCTGCGCCAGATCGGTGGTCGCAAATTGATCCCGGTATTCGGGTTCGGCGGATTAGAAGAGTGGTTTTCAAATTTCCCTAGAACACGACGAAGGAAAACAAAATGAGTTTATGGGTTGATAGAGAAGACTGGGAGGCTTTCGCTCTATTGCAAGGTCACCTTGATTTGCCGCGTGCACTCGAAGACGGTTGGGATGATTTTACCCGCTACAGCGGGTCGCAGATTGATTTCCACAAGGATCGAAAGGTGAGGTGCGCGTTTCGATACACAGCACCGAAACCCGACGCCGACGAAACTGAGATTATTTTTACGAACGTGGATGCGCAGGCCAAGGCTTATGCCAAGAACGCCGACGAAACAGTAGCCCTGTTGGCTACGGCCGGATTGAAGTTGGGACAGGTTCGCGCACCAGCCAAGGTCGATCCCACAGCCAAGGTCAAGGGCGAAAACAACGTCTACTCTGACAACTGGAAAGGCACCGAGGAAGCCCGGCTCGAAGCCATCATCAGACTTATAAAGAGCGTCAAGACGCCGGAGGACCGGCGAAGAGTGGCTTCGCTCGCTGCAAGCGGCGGTCGCAGCATTTCGGGGAAGAAACTACCGGTGAAAAAGTAATCCACGGCAAAGCAACGCCAATTTCGCACGCCCCGCGACTGCGTGAAAGTATCGGGCTTGATTTACAGGCCGAAGATCGAACGGAGAAAAGCAAATGCAAAAATCAAACCTCCCGAACAACAGCAAGACGGTAGCCGGTCAACTGTGGATCGATCCTCGAAGCTCGAAGCCTAAGGCCTACCCTACGCCGGAAGTGTCGCACGGAATGCGATCTCGCATCGCGCCGTCTCCGCTACAGGATGAACCGTTGCAGAAAAAGTGGGAGGGCAAGCAGGTCCCTGTTTCATTCGGCATGAAGTCTCGCTCGGACGGCGCACAAGAAGCAGATGGTTTCGCAATGCTTCGCGATGCTGGTCGTCTAGGCCGCAAAGGCTGAGATCACATTCACATAAACCAAACGGAGAATGATTATGAAACCGAAGACCAAAGAAGAACAGACCCAACGCTCAAACAACTTTCAGGTGTTTGTCGCTTTCGCTCGTGAGCATCCGGAAGACGCAGCGGCTATCATCAACGATCTATGCACCACCGCACGGCGTCAGAGGGCGGAAGCAGCGGTCTTTATCGAAGCTCTCGGCCAGTGTGTGTAACCAGATGCGCGGCAAGGTAATCGCTTGGGATCAAGCCGAGAGATCATTCGTGATCCAGCCAGACGACGGCGAGTGGGGCAGTAACGTGCTTTGCAGCGAAGGCGAACTCAAGGGCTGTCTCGGTCTCGACGTAGAGTTCTCTCTGACCCCAACGTCGTCCGGATGGCGCGCAACGGCTGTCAAGGCGGTCTAGTGATGCGCAAGAAAGTCATGCACGACAGACACACCGCCGCCGAAATCGAAAGACCGGACCCGCTTTATTCCGGCAGTGGGGCGTCGGTCCATTCGAGGCGGTCGTCACACCCGCATATTATTTTGAGCAAAGAGGTACCAAAACGGCCGCCACAAGACCAGACGATTGAGCACCGGATTGCTTTTCAGAATTTCGAGCTAAGAAAATTGCAATGCGAGGCGCGGATTGAAGCGAACAAATTGAAACTGCAAAAACTGCAAGCGCGAATAGCTGCCAAGCGTGTGATCATTCAACAAGACGAGGCTCTGCTATCGAAATCACGCTGCGAGCCACAGATTGAAGGATGATCACACACTATGAAGTGCTCGCTGCAAGAAACCCACCGGGGTGAAGTCTTATTCTCGAACATTGATGCTGACGGCATGGGTTACGGATTTATCCAGCCTGACACCAATACAGAGAACGACCGTGCTTTGAACGTTTTCTTTAGTTCATTTTCGACGCAGGGACTGACGACACTCGCTCGCTTCGATCAGGTGAACTACGTTTTGTCAAAGACGCGAACGAACCGTGGTCCAAATGCGCACCGTGTTTGGTTATTTAAGAAAGCCTGCACGGCACAACATGACGACGACGACGAAGGACTTATTACGGCCCTTGTAGGGGTCGACGACCTGTAACGAAGAGAGGAATGCATAATGTCGCAAAGAAATTCTCCGCCCCGGCAAAGTCCGGATGGTCGGGGTTCAAAAATTGTTCGTCCACATGCTGGAGTTAGGTCAGTCGGCACGCACGTATCTCGCAAGACCGTGCTCGACCCGCGCAATGGAGAAACCGGCACCGGAAGCGGCGGACCTGCGGGAGGTTCTGCGCCCGGCGCTGGGGGTCCCCCGACAACTGGGCCTCAAGCATTCAGCGACACGAGTTCATGGTGATGGAGACACGCCGCGAAGAAGCGAACAGAGTACAACGCGAGCGTGAGAACATTGCTTCGAACGAACGCAAGGCTGCGGCTGCCGTTACACTGGAAGTTCTAGCGCAAAATAGCGGAGCCCCGCGTTATCCGAACATGCGACCAAGCATGAGGAAGAGTGCTGATCTAACGTAACCAAAGAAACTATCAACAGAGAGGACACCAAAACCATGGGTACACTTTTACTGCCTAATGCATCGGATGTAGCTGGCAACCAGTACATCACTGACAAATCGCGCCTGATCGCGGAGGCGTTCACAGGTCAAAATGGCGGTCTCAATCCATCGGCCATCCAAGCGAACGGGCTGGACTTCCAAGGCAAACCGCTGCCGCGCTCGACCGTCGCGAAGAGCATCATGTCCGAGAACAAGGCGCAGCTTGCGAGGAACTACGCCGTTGGGCCGGACAGCCAGACGCGCAAGCTGACAGGGAAGAATGTGCACCCTTCCATGAAAGGCGCGGCTGCCGGTGGTACCGTGCCTCCTATCGCAGATCGCAGCAAGCAGTCAGCGGCGTTCGCTTCACTGATGTATCGCGGCAAGAAGTAACACACTGCTTGGGGCAGGCCGGATGTACGTCGCCCGAGATTGATCACCGTTTCTAATCCTTCCGGTGGTTGATACACCGCGCTGCTCGTCGTCTTGATCGGTCAGCGAGCAGTGCGGACGTTTAACAGGAGCTAAACATATGACGCCGATAACGAGTGCCCGCGCGCGCCTTGTAGATGCATTACGACGTTTGGAAGCTGCCCATCTCGCTAACGCGACCCCGGCAGATAAAACGCAGCTCGGCTCCATTTTCATAATGGCTGCCCGTCAATATGCCACGCAGATCGCGGTTTCGGTGCCGGGCCTTCCCAATGAGCCGCCGGGCCGCAGGCCCGGGGAGCCTGACGGTTGCGTAAATCCGGATCGATCTGAGTGTGAGCGGACCGGGAACTGCTATTATTTAGATTGCCCAAACAGAACGGAGAATTCCCAATGACCACCGCCGATGTCAGTCTGTTCGATGATCGCGGAAACATCCGCGAGGACCTAGCGCCTGAGGACTTGAGCGGGCTCAGTCCTGAAATGCAGGAGGCCGCCGCGCACACGATTATTTCCTGCCGCGCTGCTCAAGCTCAAGACCTTCTAGTGATCGATCTCCGCAAAGAGTGGTATGCGGCAGTTGCGGTCGAAACCGAGGCGATAGAACTCGACAAGATAACCAACGTCGCGGTCGATCCCACTTTTGCGGCCCGCTGCGTTATCGCGGCCAACACTCCCGGCATGGAGAAGCCGAAGCCGCCGAAAATAAATTCCAAGGTCAGATCGGCCCGCGACGTCGCAATGGCTGCTACTGTTGCGATCCGGCAAACTTTCAACGAGGCCCAAAAGTTACAGCGCGAGGTGACATCGCCGGCACGAGCAGCGTCCGTGGTCGCGTGGATAAAACTGTGCCAGCCACCTGAAGGCAGGCAGATGGCTCAAGCTCGGGAATACCAGATGCAAGGCAGTGTCCAGCGCGCCGCCAACGTCGCGCATCACGGTTCTCCTGAGCCAGCCAAGCCGGTAGTGGCGCATTTGACGCCCATGGAGTTGGCTGGGCCGAATGCAAAGATGCGACAGCGCCGGCCGATGGGCTCGATGGTCGCTGTCAAGCCTCTTGGCCCAAAGATTGATTGAGGTGCCGCCGTGGGAAAACCTTATCGTAACGACCCTGCAAGACTTGAAGCACTGGCTTCCGGGGCTAAGACGTTTGTGGTTTCGCGCCCCTGCTGGCCGACTATTTGCGGTCGTGTCAATCACGCACCGATCAGGGACACTGTATCGTGCAACTGCCACGGCTGCAAGGAGGACCGCAAAGCGGCGGAGCGACACAGGAATGCGAAGAAGGCTGCTCGACGGGCCGCAGTAAAATCAACACCTACAAAGCACATGCCGAAACGGGATCATCCGAAGCTAAGCAAGACTGAGGGCAAGGCTCGCCGTCTCGCCAATGAAGCTGCGGCGCAAGCACGTCGCCAAGATGCGCCTCCCGATACAGTGGCGTCGCGCATCAAGCAGGGCATAGCGAACCGCAAGCGCTCGGATTACTGCGATAAGGTTTTGTTCGACCATGCACAACTTCGGTGGGAAGAGCTTCGAGAACGGTTCTTCATGCATGACATGACCGAGATGGATTTTGAAGAGGCTGAGGCTGCGCAATGAACAACGCGACCATGGTAGCCATCGTTCACAATCTGGCGGACGGCCTGAACTACAAAGCCGCTGCGGTCAGTGCTGGCTCGTCGGCGAGAAATTTCTGGCGCGCCATCAAGAACTCTCAGGAAGGCAAGCCCGGCTACATGGTTTCATATCTCGATGAAGACCTGACATTCGCGGATGCCTGTGCAACCGCGAGGCGCGTCCACTCGATGCAGGTGCGTAGTTCGTACGAGCAATATTGCCTGACGGGCCGGGACGAAGTCGTAACTTATAACGGTGAAGTTCAATATCAAAAAGATCCCGCTCTGATTGGCAAGCCATGGCTGATCGACATGCTCGGACTGGATGATGATTATATTCGGAATTCCAAGGGTGAGGTGCAGCCCTTGACCGTCGTCCGGAAGCCATCTGATGCAGCCGTGCTAAGATTTCTCGAAGCCTCCCATGGAGACGAATATCGCCCTTCGAGTGTTCAGAACATCATCACCACCAACCTCAACAAGGCACCGACCCGGCCCGTGGTCCGGTACAGTGAAGAAGCGCCGCCGATCCCGCCGCCGCGACCACCGATCCCAGAGCTGCTGGTTTTGCCCGACTTGCCGGAACAGGCAGAACAGGACCCGGAACCGGACGCAGATGCGCCTGAGCCATCCGAGCCGGCGCGGGACACTCTCGTCGCCGATCCGACCAAGCTCGAGCGCATCATACGCGAGGCACCGCCGGCGGCCGAGTACACGCCACCGCCGCAGACAGACATCCTCGCTCCGCCGCGTGATGCACCACCGGCTCCGGCACCATCCAACATCAACGCGAAACTGAGAGCAGGAGGTAAAGCATGACCGTATTGAAGAACATTCCTATCAGGAAGCCCAGCACCGGGCCGGCGGAGGATGTTATCGGGCTTGTGGTGCCCGGATCGTGCCCGGCGGAGGAGCTGGAAATCCACGAGCGTGCATACCGCGAAGCGCCAGCCGGCGCTGGTCAGGTCATGTTCAAGACCGACGAACTGGACGCCGATGGCGAACCGACCGGTCGGGAAATCTGGGACGAGGTAGAGGATACGCGCACCAAGGCACAGCGGGAGAAGGAACCACGAATAACAGAGGCTCAGCGCTGGCGGCGGATCATGGGCTGGCCGGATGGAACCCGCGATCCGGAGCCTAGTGACGCGGAAGAGTTCCTGAAGGCTGTCAATCAGGAAGCGGCTGCCAAGGATTGGTACGCCATACAGGCACACAGGACAGCCACAGCGGGGCCGTCAGGGAGCGCGGCGGCACCGGCCGCTACCAAGGTGCCGGACGATCCAGAACCCGCCCCACGGAGCCCGCCAAAGCCTCCCGGCGGCTACAAGCTCGTCTGAGGACTTATGCTCATACTGACTATATCTGTAAATGCCAGTTGCCGTTAACCAAAAAGGGCATACTATCCCACAACGATAAAAGGCCGCCTGCGAGGCGACCTTTTACGCCGGTCCACATGGCCGGATTTAACTAAACGTCTAACGGCGCTTCGAACCGCCCTAGACCGACACACCGAGGTAAGCGGCGCATGCCAGACATCTCCCATATCCCCCAAAGTTCGTCAACCGAAAAATTGCCTTCGTCCGAGAAATTGGCCGGAGCGCATAGCCGTGCGTTCGAACGCTTCATCCTGCGTCAACGCGGCTACCAAAACCCCCGTGGTAACTTGATCGCGCTTTTCAAGACGCTGAGCCACGCGAAAGCATTCCCCGCCATTGAGCGTTGGGCTGACCTCGCTCGTCTGGTGCGCAGCCGATCTGCGTCTAATCAGACGCAAGCGCGCAAGCTCTGGAACGAATTCAAGAACGAAGTGAAGAATAAGAACCCGGAAAGGGACCACCACCATGATCCAACATCTCAATGAACAAGGTATGACGGAAGAAGAAGTCAAACGGACCATCATGAACAACAGGCGAACCCGGGCAGTGTGCATGTGGGAGATACGACAAGGCGAGATCATTGAAGACTGGCGTCGCTCTCACCCCGGCAAATTTCAATACAGCGGCTACTACACCGCTTGCATCGAGACGAACAAGCCGGGCGGGATGCGCGACCGGATCGAAAAACTTTATGGCCTACGGAGAAAAATAATATGACAACGCTCGTCCCCGATCCGACCGAACTGCAAGCCCTGTTTGATAAAGCTTTCTTCGGCAAGCGTCTCCATGCCCTTGATCCGAAAGGCGGCGGCTCCCGGATCTGGAATACGCCGGCCGCGTCGAAGACGTGGCTTCCCGCCTCGGTGACATGGCAGAGGGAAAACGATGGTGATAACTTCTACTTCTCGCCGGTCATATTCACAGCGTGGCGTCCGGACCTGATAAAGCCGAGCGGAAAACGCAACGTGCTCTCGACCCGCTGGGTGTGGCTCGATCTTGATCCCGTCACCAAGGAGATTACCGGAGAGCAATTTGATAAAGAGCGAGCCGAGATGCTTCGCTTGCTCACCACTGGTTTGCCGGATGGTGTGCCGGCACCGACTTTCGTTGTCGATAGCGGTCGCGGATATTGGGGACTGTGGCTACTGAAAGCTGTTTATGCCGTCGATGGACCCGGCGGAGCGGCGACACGTGCGCTTGAAGCGAGGTTGCGCGGACTGGCCAATGCATTCGGCGACTACGGCGACCGCAGTGTGATCAACTCCAACCGGATCGTGCGGCTGCCCTCGACCATCAACCAGAAGACGGGCAGGGTCGCCACCGTGGTCGCGTTCAATCGCGGCGGCTATACACTCGAAGACTTCCCGGTTATCGCTGTCAAGGCCGCGCCGCAACGCGCCGACAGCAACGACTGGGCGATCCCGACTGAGTTGCTGGTGCGGATGCTTGCCGCTACGGATTACACTGGCGGACCGGCAGGCCTTGACGACCGACGCAGCTATGCGGAGTGGCTCAAGTTCGCGATGGCCGTGCATCAGGCCTGCAACGGCGATGCAGATGGCCTAGCTGCGTTCACTGAATGGTGTCTCGCCGACCCAGAGCGCGACGATGACCCGGAGAAAATACGGGCTCATTGGGATAGCTTCGAAGCCGTTGGTGGCATCACGCGAGGCTCATGGATCATGCTGCTAAACTCCGACCCCAAAAACGCGGAGCTTGTATCGGAGATCATGACCGCTCAGGACGCCGCCGCCGAGGCAAAGCGGATCGCTGACTTTGCGAAGGTGCTCGACGAACACATCCTTTGCACAGCACCATCCTCGTTCATCGCTCGCGACAGCACCAATCTCATCAGCGAGAAAACGTTCCGAACCAGATACAATCCATTCACGGCGCAGATGAGGAGCATCCCGACACGCTACAAGGATGACGCCGCGAAGTACGTAATCTCGCTGCCCTTCGGTGAAATCAAACGCGTCGATGGTCTCTGCTACCGGCCGGGCGACACTGAGCGCATTGTCGATGGCAAGGCGAATATGTGGGTCGCGCCTTCGATCACACCGCTCGATGAGGAGCCGACAATCCTGCTCGATCATATCAACTATCTGATACCGAACGAAGTCGAGCGCGAGCTTGTGCTCGACTGGCTTGCGCATTGCGTACAGAAACCGATGGTCAAGCTGATGTTCGCGCTGCTGATCGTCGATGCGATAGGTGGCACAGGCAAGTCGTTCATCGGCTACTTGATGCGCGCCATCCTCGGCCGTCTCAATGTCCTGATGATGGGGAAGGATGACAAGGTCGATGCGAGGTTCAATTCCAAGTTCCTCAACAAGTGTTTCACCTTCATCCATGAGGCTATGCCGGGCGGCAAGACCAACCTTGTCGAGGCACTCAAAGACAAGATCACGGAGGACACGGTCTCTATCGAGAAGAAGGGCGTCGATGAATTCGACGCGGAGAACCGCAACAACATTATGGCGGTGACCAATTTCATCAACGCCCTGAAGATCATGCTGACCAATCGCAGATGGCTTATCGCGATGGGCACCACCGATGTCCGGTTCTGCGATGACCTTGGCGCGGAGACGCCGGCCACCGTCGAATATTACAGGAAGCTGTTCGTGTCCATCGGCAAGGGCACGCCACTGAAAGGCGATGTTGTCGATGAGGACCGCCGCGCCCTGAACTTTTTCATGAAGCGTGACCTGAGCAAGTTCAGCGGCCAAGGCAACGCGCCCCGGACCAAGGCCAAGGAGGATGCGGCGGACGCGAACGCAGGCACGTGGTCTTCATTCCTGAACGGTGCCAAGGCGAACAAGACCGAGCCATTCACGAAGAAGCTGTTCACGTTGCAGGAGGTACTCGACGTGCTCGCCAGAAACTTCGATAATGCCAAGACGGCGAACGTGAGGACACCCGCGCTCAGAGCGGCAGTGATCGAGTGTGGCTGTCGCGACCTTAAGAAGCAGTCGGAAGCCAATGGCGAGCGGGCGCGGCTGTGGACGCTGACGCCGGGGGACGCGGAGAAGTACGACGAGATGTCACCGGCCGCCGTGATGAAGCTCTATATGGAGATGGGCACCGCAGGGGCTGTTGATGAATTCTCCGATGGTGATGATGAGCCCGTCGTGAAAGTTGATCCTGCTGCGGTCGCAGGCGACCTCGATCTTGAAGCTATGATGTGAGGACACCCAAATGAAACAGCCCCGCTACTGTCCCGACTTCGTATCGTTCCTGCGCGCATGGGACCGGACCCCATGGCGTGGTCCTGCGCCATTGGCTGAGCGTGCCGAAAGACGTCGCGCCAGTGACGACTTCGTGCGCAACATGGTGGAGGATGCCGACGCCGGACTTGTCCCGCCTGTCTTCCCGACGTGGCTGCATCTGCTCGACTGGATGCAGCGGGAGCCGGTGGATGAATGGCGCAACCCGCTGCCCCACGACATGATAGCAGAGGCATGTTTGCTCTGGCGTCGCTGGCATAATCAGTGGTTGGCGAAGCTCCGTGATGACCTCGGCGACCTATACTGAGCGGACCCGCGAGAGCCGGAACACCCAGAACATCACCCGTTGCGGGCCGCTCGCACCTGTCCCCTCATCCCCTCATGCAGGATTTACATGAGGGGCTGCATGAGGGGACGACGTCGATGAAAGAAAGTCCTGCAGCACAAGGACTTTTAACATTAGTCTCCTCATCTCCTCATGTAATTCTCTCTTTTTCAATATTCTTTCGTATGAGAGAGATAGTACACTAGTATACTATATATAAAGCGAGTAGAAGGAGCAATGAGGAGATGAGGAGATGAGGAGCCTCCGCCTCCATCCCATGGCTCATAACCTATAATTTAGGTCTATTTGTCACCGATGGCACCGGCTGGCACCAAAAGGACAGCAATACTGACCTAATTCGCCCCGCGCCTGATGTTCACACATCAATTCTCATGTTTAAAACATCAAAGGTGATGTCTCACACATCAGTTCTGATGCACTGATGCCTCAACCATCAATTTAGATATATTATGCATCCCCGCGAGACCTTCAAAATTCATTCGTACACTAACGTTCGTATACAAACGATCACCACCCACGCCACGCTCCGCCGAACCCCATGGTTTTAGCCCCAAACATGGAAAGGCTTTTATTCCTATAGTGCCAGAAACCCTTGCGGCTGTAGGCTAACTTGCATTTCCACTGATCCATCGAACATGGAAAGGATCAGCCTACTATGCGAGGAAGTGCCTGCGGCTGTAGGCTAACTTGCATTATGCGCGTGGCTACGCCAGCCCTCAGCCCGATCTCGCAAGATGGTGCCCCGGCTGCAAGATAGGGTTATAGTCCTAGCCAAACGACCTATGGGGTCACTATCTAAGGTTGCATCGATGCGAAAAACACTACGTGGCATTCGGACCACACTTCTCCCGATCCAGAAGTCTGGCCCGTCAGAAAAAATGTAGGGCGCGAAAAGTCCAGAACGTAGTTAATTTCAAAAATAGTTAATGCCTGAGCCATGCGTGCGACCCTTCGCAATTCTCTTGCTACCCGGGTCGATTTGGTCCATGCCATCCCTAGATGTTCCGGCAGTTCCGGCAAACAAGGTAACAAAATGGCTTACCATCCAATCACGCTATCAGAGAGAGACCTGAGGCAGGCGGTTGCCTTTCACAGGGTAATGCACAATCCCGCTTCGACGGAGGGCGAGCACGACAATGCGCAGGAGATGAAAGAGGCCGTCAGGACAAAGAACCACCTGAATGCCGAGGACTTCGAAGCGCAGATCAAGGAAGCCATCGAAGCCGAGTTGTCTTCGAACCTGCATGCGCAGCGGAAACAGAATGCAGCGAAGGCAGCACCGGCCGATGGCAAGCTGCCCGACGCGCTGACAGCTCTCTATTATCTGCTGTCGGAAGGAGCCACGAACAGCTCTGGCCATAAGGAAAAATATATCGGCCTGAAGCCGCATGAGTATGTCGTCCTTGCGCTTTGGATTTTACACGCTCATGTCTTCGATCGTTTCAAGCGAACGCCGCGACTGATCATCACATCGCCGCATCCCGGCTGCGGCAAAACCAATACGTTTGAAATTCTCAGGGCACTGATTGCGAATAGTGAAACGATAAGCAACCCGTCATATGTGGGACTGCGCAATGATATCAATCTCAAATCAGTCATCCTTCTCGATCAGGCCGAAGGGATTTGCAAAAATGACGGCATACACTCCATTCTCAGGAACGGCTTTACGAAGGGGACTAAACTTCCGATTGGTGGATCGAAGGTGGGCACCACCATCAAGTTTGATCCATTCGGACCGGTCGCACTGGGCGTGAATGTGGAGCTTGGCAAAACGACTTTCCCCAAGGACGTGATGCAACGGTCAGTCACTATCAAGATTTTCCCGTCCAAGGAAGTCGAGGCTTTCGGCGAGTGGTTCGATGATGATGCGGGCCAGACTGAACCGTTTGACAGGGTGCTTCATCTCCTGATCGAACCGTGGGCCGAGGAAGCGCAATACACTCTTGAGCGCGACCCTGAGATGCCCAAGGGAATGAAACATGTTCGTGGTGGCAATCCATGGACACCGCTGATCTCCATCGCCAACAGCTTCGGACCCGTGTGGGGCAAGCGCGCCCTTGATGCCATGATAGTGTTTCGCGAGGGCAGGCCTGATGACCGAACCAAACAGCAAAAGGCATTGAGGGATTGCCGCAGGGTTCATGATGTCGATCCCTGTGATGACTACCCCGACCGCATCCACTCGGAAGACCTTGCCAGAATGCTGCATGAGCTGGATTTGGCGGGGGACGCCGGTCATCCATGGGCGGAGTATCGCGGCCATCATGACGACCGTCAGGCACACAAGCTGACGACAGATGAATTGGCGGAGCTGATGCACCCGTACGATATCCTTCCGACATCGGCGGAGAAAAACAAGAAACCTAAATGGCGCTATCCGGCGGGCCACGTGACTGGAGAAAAAAGACTGCTCAATGGTTACTACTGGATCGACTTCGAGGAGCATTGGGAAGCTGATCTGGCGATGGAAATGGCGGAACAGGCAGAACCGGCAGAGCAGCCCGAG
>Ga0182024_10011530_pt1 | contig 17704 bp, 12 predicted proteins | sample P32metaG_FD_120480 | JGI IMG/M metagenome (GOLD analysis project Ga0182024, IMG submission 120480) | Permafrost microbial communities from Stordalen Mire, Sweden - P3-2 metaG (Illumina Assembly) | ecosystem: Environmental > Terrestrial > Soil > Wetlands > Permafrost | place: Sweden: Stordalen... | reverse complement strand
GACGCGCAGGTAATCGTAAATTTCGGTGATGGTGCCGACGGTGGACCGCGGCGAACGCGTGGTGGTTTTTTGTTCGATAGCGATCGAAGGCGAAAGGCCTTCGACGGAATCAACGTCAGGGCGTTCCATCTGATCGAGAAACTGGCGCGCGTAGGCGGAAAGAGATTCGACGTAGCGGCGCTGTCCTTCGGCGTAGAGCGTGTCAAAAGCGAGCGAGGATTTGCCGGAACCGGAAAGCCCCGTAATGACAGTGAGCGTGTTGCGGGGTATTTCCAGATGAATATTCTTCAGGTTGTGCTGCCGGGCGCCCCGGATAACGATTTTTTTCAGGCCCATGTTGGGATGGGATGCTCCCTACAGGATGCGGCGTCATACACCGGGTAAAATGCGCCCAGTATAATCTATCAACATAGCAAGGCAGGCAGGTGCGGTCAAGGATCAGGCGAAGGTAGGTCGAATTTATGCGGTAGCGGATTTGACGAGGGGGAAATTTTGCCCTGGAGCTTGGATTTTTTACCCGGGGGCGAAAGTCGGAAGGCGTTTGTTTTCAGTAGGATGAGTTTGGTTGCCGGCGTGCGATGTGTAGGGGCGTCAGAGGGAAGGAAAGCCGAGGATCCCTTTAGGGGATTGAGGGCTGGGCCGGGTTCCTTCCCTCGGCCTCTCCCGTCACATTCATAATTTTCCTACAGGCCTAAAAAGGCCGGAACGTCTTCATTCTGCTTGTGCTGCTTCGTTGCGACGATTGCGATTTTCAGCGAAATCTAATCAATATAATAAAAATGCGTGAGAAGGAAAATTCCATTCCCGTTTACAATCGAGGAACGGCTGGGGCGTGGTCCAACTGGTAGGACACCTCACTGTTAATGAGGACGGTGTTGGTTCGAGTCCAACCGCCCCAGCCAGTTATCCTTCCTGCGTGGTTATCGGCCTCCCGTTTTTCGCGCTCGCCATCAGTGTGCCTCCACTGAGTCGCCGGTGTGGTGCTCGGTGCTCTGATACTGAAGGAAGAGGTGCACCGCCTGGAGCGCTTCCCGGTCAGCGGCGGTGATACGCACTCGGGCGCCGCGCTCGGTTTCCTCGAAGTGATACGCGATCTTGTCCGCACGTGATTTCATGATTTCGGTTCCGGGGGGATTTTCGCCGTGGACGAAGGCGGGCACGTTGAAATCTCCGGCGGAAAACATTTTAGTGATGCGCCGCAGGTGTTCGCGGATTTCGTCGCGGCTGACGGTGTCCGATGCGTCGTTTGCCGAGACCTCGATTGCGCCGCCGTCCTTGTAGAGCAGGAAATGATGCGTGGTCTTTTCATGAGAGAAACCCATCGTCTGGTCGCCGCGCTGCAACATTTCGCAGTGGTGTTCCGCTGATTTGTCCGGCGTAGGGCTCTGGTTCTGAGTTGCGAGCGCGAGAGAAGTGGCGGCGAAAGCCAGAATATTCAATCTGACGTCCATGGTGTCCTCCTGTGCTGTTTTCGTTGCTGGATATTGTGTGGGAAGAGCGGGCGCACTCGCGGCGTGGCATCTTGCAATCCTTCCAGGAGGCGAGCTTGCCGGCCCTTGGGCGTTTTCACCAAGCGCGCATCCCAATCGCGGATGATCCCGACCATGCGACGGCGCAGCGCTTGCAGCTCCCGCATTTGAGCATCGAGTTGCGCTAGTTTTACGCGCGCCAGAGTTGCGACTCGACGGCAAGGCGCGCCGCCCTTATCGCGCTCCCTTAGGATGTCCCGCAACTCGATGAGAGAAAATCCCAGCGACAGCGCGCGCTGAATCAGAATCACGCGTTGCAGGGCGTGCGCGGGGTACTCGCGGTAGCCGCCGAGAGTGCGGGGCGGGACAGCGAGCAAGCCGATACGTTCGTAGTGGCGAAGCGTATCAACGCTGATCTTCGTCTGGCGAGCTAGTGTTCCGGAGCGCATGCGATCCTCCGCGTCGTGATTGAAATTATGAACCCCCGAACCGATTCGGGGGTCAAGGCAAATTGTTAGACGAGTGGCGGGGGTAAGTGTTGAGGAGGGTTGGCCAGCAAGGCTGTTCGGGCAGAGCTCGCTGCGCCCAAAGATAAAGCGGGGGCGAGCTCGCTATAGAGTTTCTGTGGCAACTCCAAAATCGGTACTTCAGCGGCTGAAGGCGCGCTGGCTTTTCTGCGTTGATGTCGTGGCTAAAGCAACGACCTACAAAGATTCCTGTGTCATCGCACGCACTCTAAACCTACGACATACCAAGATTCTCGAGCTGGCGCGCGGATTCTATGGGGGCTAGTCCTTGATTACGGGGAAGCCGGCTTCGGTCCAGCCGCGCCAGCCGCCGTCCATGGAGATCACGTTGGTGTAGCCCATTTTTTGCAGATTGTCGGCCGCTAGCGCGGAGCGGAAACCGCCGCCGCAGTAGAGAACGATGGTGGCGGATTTGTCGGGGATGGCTTTTTCGATGTCGCGCTCGATAATGCCTTTGCCGAGATGCAGGGCGTTCGGAATGTGGCCGCGGGCCCATTCGCTTTCTTCACGCGTATCTACCAGGATCATTTTTTCGCCGGCATCCAGTTTTTTCTTGGTGGCTTGGACGTCTTCTTCTTTGATGCGTTTTTTGGCATCAGCTACCAAGCGGAGAAAACCTTCGGGATGATTGGGGTGGCTCATGATTTCACCTCTTCTTCAGCTTAGATTCCAAGGCAAAAACATAACACAGAGAACACTGAGGAAGACAGAGGGCACGGAGAAACCTCAAGAGAAAACTGAACCGCAGAGACGCTGAGGGCGCATAGAAAGGCAAACAGCCGGCGAGACGCCGGCGCTGCAGTTGCTATTTCATGTCGCGCCAGTTGGGGCCTACTTTGGTGTCGGCGACCAGCGGGACGCTGAGTTTGTGGATGCCTTCCATTACTTCTTTTGCCAGCTTGGTGAGGCTGGGGATTTCTTCTTCTGGGCCTTCGAAGAGCAGTTCGTCGTGGACCTGCAGGATCATTTGCGATTGGAAATGTTCTTCGGGGAGGCGGTGGTCGAGTTCGATCATGGCAAGCTTAATCAGGTCGGCGGCAGCGCCTTGCATGGGCGTGTTCATGGCGGTGCGCTCGGCGAAATTGCGCATGTTGGGCTGCGGCGAATTGATTTCGGGGATCTGGCGGATGCGGCCGAAGAGGGTGCGGGTGACGCCGGACTGGCGCGTTTCGGCGATCTGGCGGTCGAGGAGATCCTTGACGCCGCGATAGCGTTCGAAATACTTCGCGATGAATTGCGCGGCTTCTTTTTGGTCAATGCCGAGCTGCTGGGCGAGGCCGAAGGCGGAAAGGCCATAAATCACACCGAAATTGATGACTTTGGCGACGCGCCGATGCTCGCGCGTTTGCGCGAATGGCGCGACGTCGAAAACTTCCTGGGCGGTGCGCGAGTGGATGTCCTCACCACGACGAAAAGCTTCGACGAGGACCGGGTCGCCGGAGAGATGAGCGAGAATGCGCAGCTCGATCTGCGAGTAATCCGCAGAAAGAAGCTGGAATCCGGGCGCGGCGACGAAGGCGGCGCGAATTTCGCGGCCAAGCTCCGTGCGGATGGGAATATTCTGCAAATTTGGATTGGAGGAGCTGAGGCGGCCCGTCGCGGTGCCGGTTTGCGAAAAGCGCGTGTGCAGGCGGCCGGAAACGGGATGGATGAGGCGCGGCAGCACGTCGGAATAAGTGGATTTGAGCTTGGCGAGTTCGCGGTATTCGATGATTTTCTTGGGCAGTTCGTGGACTGCCGCGAGTTCTTCGAGTATGTCGGCGGCGGTGGAACGCGCTTTGGCGCGGCTGCGGCGCGGAGGCTGCAGCTTCAATTTATCGAAGAGGATTTCGGCGAGTTGTTGCGGGGAATTGATATTGAACTCGACTCCGGCGAGAGTGTAGATGGATTTTTCCAGCTTGCCGATTTCCTCGAGCGTGGTGGTGGAGATGCGCTCCAGCTCGACGGGGTCCACGCGCACGCCGGCGGATTCCATGCGCGCCAGAACTGCGGCGAGCGGCAAATCAATTTTTTCGTAGAGGTCCACGAGGCCTTGCGCTTCGACTTCGGCGCGGAGGACCGGCGCAACGCGGAGAAGAAAATCGGCGCGTTCGCCGGGGGCGCCGGAGAGCGTGCGATTCAGATGGCGCAGCACGACTTCGGCGAATTCGTGATTCGCGGTGGTGGGGCGCAGCAGATAGGAATAAAGCACAGTGGCGTGGCGGATTCCGGCGACGGAGTTTGCAGGGGCTGAAGCTACTGATTTTTTCGCTGATTTTGGCGTGGTTTTAGCCGTGCCTTCGCGAAGATCCGCGCGAGACGTGAGCAATTGAAATAATTTCGGGTCGTGGACGACTTTCGAATGCTTGGAATCGGCGAGCCAATCCTGCATGGCGGCGAGGGTTTTGTCTTCAACGTCATTGGGGGCGATGCGCGCTTGGCCTGGTTTGGTGGAAACTTCGACGGCTAGGACACGCGCGCCAAAACCTTCTTCGTCCGGGTCCTGCGCGTCGAGAGCTAGCCACGCAGCCGTTTCATGGTTGCGCGGAATGGCGTCGAGATATTTCTTGAATGCGGAGGGCAGCTCGATGGGCGCGTAGTCCGTCTGCTGGGCATCAGAGAGCGGCGCGAGTTCGCGCAGAAGAGAAGTGAAACCCAATTCGGAGTAAAGCTCGCGGAGCGCGGCGGTATCAGGCTCGCCGACTTTCATCCGGTCCAGATCGAGGGCCACGGGCGCGTCGGTGGGAATGGTCGCGAGCTTTTTGCTGAGGATGACGAACTCGCCGCATTTTTCGAGGGCTTCGCGATAGCTCGTGCGTTTCACTTCGCTCGCGCGTTTCAAGGTTTCTTCGGCGCTGCCGAATTGCTGAATCAGCTGGCGGGCGCCCACTTCACCGATGCCGGGCTTGCGGCGTTCTCCGGGAGCGACTTTTTCGTTGGGATCGCGCGCGCCGGGAATGTTGTCAATGGAATCGCCCATCAGGGCCATGACGTCCGCGACTTTGGAGGGCGGCACGCCCATGAGTTCTTCGACTTTTTTTTCGTCAATGAGCAGGTCAGCCTTGGTGGGATTCAGGACCAGGACGTTTTCGGTGACGAGTTGCAGCAGGTCCTTGTCACTGGTGACGATAAAGACGTCGAGATTTTTTTTGGAGGCGAGGCGCGCGAGAGTGCCGATGACGTCGTCGGCTTCATAGCCGGGATATTCCAGGATCGGCAGGCGCATGGCTTCGCAGTAGCGGCGCACGAAGGGAATTTGAATGGATAGATCGTCGGGCATGGGAGGGCGCTGGGCTTTGTATGCGGCGAAGAGCTTGTCACGGAAAGTGGGCGCGCTGACATCGAAGGCGACGGCGACGTAATCGGGGAGGCGGTCCTTATTTGAGAGCAGGCGGCGCATCATGGTGGCGAAGAGGTAGGGCACCTTGGTGGGGATGCCGGAGGAAGTTTGCAGACGGTTCATGGGGGCGAAATAGGCGCGGAAGATGTAGCCCATGGCGTCAATCAAGAAGAGGCGCTTGCGGTTTGTGGGAGGCATCCTGGCTTTCCGGCGCGTTGGGCGCGGGAAGGAAAGTATAGCAGACGGGGAGAGGAGGGCCACTTAGGAGCGACCGCCCGCAGCTCGCCGTGCTTCTGGGATTGTTGGTGATTCGCTGGGTGTTCGCATATATTTGACGGACGTCGAACGGGGTGGAGTGTGTTTTTCGAGGAGCTTTCATGATCCGCGCACTGGGAATGTGCGTACTTTTGATTTGTGCGACTGGCTCGATGGCCGCGTCATTGCAGGACGACCAGGGCCGTTACGTCGTGAAAACGGGTAGCAAGATTGAATTTCACGCCAGCTCGACGTTTGCGAAAGTGGTGGGAGTGTTTCATTCCTGGGAAGCGAATATGAAGATGCCCGCGGACAAATTTGCGGACGCTTCGTTGGTGCTGGAAATCGAGGCGGGGAGTGTAACCACGGGAAGCGGGCTGAGGGACAAAGAGGTGAAGGGAAAGAATTTCTTTGCGGTACAAGAACATCCGAAGATTCGGTTCGCGTCCAAGAGCATTGCCTCGGACGGTGCGCCATCGAAATTTCACATGGATGGAGAACTCACGATACGCGGAATCATCCAGCCGGTTTCGGTCTCCCTTACGCTGCTTCGGCAGGATGATGGGCATGCATGGATTGACGGAAGTTTTTCGTTCAACCGGCGGGATTTTGGAATGACGCATAACCTGCCGTTCGACAAGATCGCCAACACGGTGCTGGTGCAATTTCACCTGGACACGATGAACGGTAGCGCGCCGGTGGCGCAGAACTGAAGCGTTGGCAGACGGCCTTGGAAGCACCCCGCAACACGTCCGCAACACCCCGCAATACGAGATGCACGTTGAGCGCGCGACGTGGAAGAGGCCGCGTGAGGCGACGCCTGCCAGCCAGAAACGATTGCTACGAGATAACTTGCTTGACTCCCTATCCCTTTGAGGCTTATAGGTATGGCAGCAATTGTGAGGGGTGGATTGGTGGGCCCGGGGAGTCGTCCGCAGGATTTATCGCGGTCATTTGCATTATTGATAGGACAAGCCTGCCTCGCACGCCGTATAAGCCTGCACAGGAGAAAACCATGAAGATTTCCAGCCGCTGGGGTGTAGTCGTTGCGATCGTGTGCGCGATTTTATTGATGATGCTGGCGGCAGCGCCGGGATGGGCGCAAACATTTCGTGGGTCCATTCAGGGAACGGTGACGGACAGCAGCGGGGCGGCGCTGGTAGGCGCGACGGTGACGATCCACAATGTGGACACCGGAATTGACCGGATCACGACCACCGCGACTGACGGAAGTTATCTAATCCCGGAATTGCCGATCGGGACTTACAACGTTGTGGTGGAGATGAGCGGCTTTCAGAAAGTGGTGACTAACGGCGTCACGGTGGACATCGGCGCGGAACGGCGGGTGGACGTCAGCATGAAGCCCGGCCAGGTGAACCAGGAAATCGTGGTGTCCGGCGAAGAAGTGCCAGTGGTGGAAACGTCAACGGATACGCTGGGCGGAAGCTTCGAGAGTCAGCAGGTGGAAGATTTGCCGATCAATGGGCGGGACTATACGAAGTTACTGATTATGGTGCCGGGCACGGCAGGTGAACCGAATGGTGGAGGCGATTCTCCCGGCTCGTATGGACTTTTCAGTTCGAACGGAAGCCGCGGAAGGTCGAACAACTATTTGCTGGATGGCACGGACATGAATGACGGGTACCGCAATCTGCCCGCCATTAATCAGGGTGGGGTTTTCGGGGTACCCGGAACGATCTTGCCGGAAGACTCGATTCAGGAATTGAGTGTTGAATCGAACTTTGGCGCGGAGTATGGCCGAAATTCAGGAGCGGTAGTAAACATCGTGACGAAGAGCGGGGCCAACAAATTCCACGGCACAGCATTCGAGGATTTCCGCAATGCGGTGTTGAATGCGCGGAATTATTTCAATACGACGGCGCAGCCGAAGGATGCATTCCGTAATAACCAGTTCGGCGCGACGTTGGGCGGACCGATCATCAAGGACAAGACATTTTTTTACGCGTCGTACGAAGGCCAACGCGAGGGGATGGCTATCACTTCGATCAATGAGGTACCCACGCTCAATGATGGGGTCGCCAACGATCCGAAAGATTACACGCAGGCGATCATTGGGCTGGGCGGCGATCCCACGCAGTGCACCACCACGGTGATTGCGTGCATTGATGGGAACGCTGCGGTGGTGAATCCGGTGATTAAGAACCTTTATGATGTGTGCAACGCATCCGGGCATTGCTCCGGCGGGACAAACGTTTGGCCCTTAACTACCCAGATTGGTGGCCCGGCAACGAATAACCTGGACAGCGCGATCATTAAGATTGACCACAATTTGAATGCGAACAACCTGATTTCCGGGCGCTATTTCTTCGGGAACAGCAACCAGAGTTTCCCGCTTGGGGTTGGCGGCGGAAACAATCTGCCGAACACGAACACGGTAGCGCCCATCCGGACGCAATTGGTTTCGTTGAGCTGGGTACGAACCGTGTCGGCGGATAAAGTGAACGAAGCACGTTTCGGATGGAATCGCTATCGCAACGGTTTTTTTCCGCAGGACGCCTCGATTTTCGGAAATCCCAATACTTCGCTGGGATTGAACAACCTTATTACGAATCCCCGCGACTACGGCTTGCCGACAATCAAGGTGAGTGGCCTGGCGTCGCTGGGTTCTTCTGGATTTTCCAATCCGCGGAACCGGGTGGATTCCAATTGGCAGTTTTTTGACAACTTCTCCTGGAAATTGAATCGCCATGACTTGAAATTCGGTTATGAGTTTCGCCGGACAACGGTGAATTCATTCAACGATCTGAACGAGCGCGGCACATTGAATTTTGGAGGGCTAGAGAACTTTCTTAGCGGAACTCTGCACAGCGGCACGACGATCGTCGGCAATACCAGCCGCAACGCGTATCAGAACTCGGACGCCTTGTACATTCAAGACGGCTATCGTTTAACGAGCCAAATAACGGTGAATCTGGGACTGCGCTGGGATTATTTCGGCGTGATTGGCGAGCAGCGCAATCAGTTCAGCATTTACAATCCGGCCGTCGGCCTGGTGCAGATGAATCAGCTTTATCCCAAGGATTTTAATAATTTCAGCCCGCGACTGAGCGTGGCCTGGGACGTCTTCGGCAAGGGTAAGACCGTGGTGCGGACAGGCTTCGGAGTGTTCTACGATGGGTTTTCACAGGACTTTTTTACCGGACAGCTTGCCGAGAATACTTTCAACACGGGTCCTGCTTACAATGCAATCGGGCCGAATCCGATATTTATCACAACAGCTTTGAATCCTGCATTGGCTGGGCGCGTGATTCAGTCAGGCGTGCCGATTTGGGATCCGGCTTCGGTGACGCCGGGAACGGCCACCACGACGGACGCCTTTACGGTGTCCCAGAAGCTTCGGACGCCTTATATTTACAATTACAACTTAAATATTCAGCAGGAACTCACCAGAAACACTGTCCTGCAAGTCGGCTACGTGGGTTCGGCAGGACGAAAACTGTTTCGATTCCGCGACATCAACCAGCCGTCACAAGCCGAGATTACGGCCGCGGACGAGGGGTGTACCTGCATCAATGACGGGACGGTACCTCGGCCGTTCGACAACGCCGCGGTACTGAGTCCGCTGGCGCCCAATGCACCGTTCTACGTGAACGAGTTGGAGACCAACGCGACTTCCAACTACAACTCGCTGCAAGTTTCGCTGACTCAGCATAACTGGCATCACCTCACGCAGCAGCTTGCGTATACATGGTCACATTCGATTGATACAGCGAGCGATGGCCAGGACTTCGTTCCCAACGCAGCGCAGCCAAACGACAGCACCAATCCGGCGGGTAATAAGGGACCGTCGAATTTCGATGTGCGCAACCGCTTGGTGTGGTCGGCGATGTATGACTTTCCGAAATGGGAAGCGCTCGGAAAATTCGGCGACGGCTGGCAAATGAGCGGGATCTTGACGGTGATGAGCGGGCATCCGTTCAGCCTGAATTACGAGTTCGAAGACGACTACAGCGGCAGCGGCGAATTTTTTGACCGGCCCGATGTGGTCGCTCCGATCCATTACAACTATAGCAATCCGGCGCAGTTTTTGGACATGACGTCATTTGCGGCTCCGTGCACGATGCAAGCGCCGTTCGACGGATTTGCGGACTCCTGCATTCCGGGGACGCGCCATTTTGGGAACGAAGGCCGCAATTCGTTGCTGGGGCCGAATTACCGGAACTTCGATTTTGCGATCAGCAAAATGACTCGAATTACGGAATGGCTGAACGTGCAGTTTCGCGCGGATTTCTACAACCTGACCAACCATCCGAATTTCGCAAGCCCGCTGCTGCCCGCTTTCTTCGCCGACGCGGGTTTGAATGGGACGGGACCGGACGGACGGAGCTTGGGTTTCTTTCCGATAACCGCGACGTCCGATGTGGGTCTAGGGAACCCGATATTGGGAGGCGGCGGGCCGCGCAGCATTCAGTTCGGGTTGAAGTTCCTTTTTTAACCGGGTCAGTTAAGCAAAGGGCGGCCAGTTTCAGAGAGGAAGCGGCTCGGCGGCCATGCATTTTGGGTCCGCCGGGCCGCTTTTCTTTTGAGGCGTAGACTTAAGTAAGTGTATTATAATGTGTTAGATGCAGCGTGCGTCGTGAATGCCGAGGGCTGACGGGCACGGCATGCCGTGCCCCTACGGTTGCCGTTTGAGCGCGACGCGGTTGCCTGGCGCTGCCGGCCTTGGAAGGTCAGCCAGGAGCGCGGTGTAAGCGACTGATCTGTCAAGGATTTGAAATATTTGGGTAGGATTGTGCGTATTCATCTATGGAGCGACGCAAGAGCATCGGCGAGATGAGTACCGCGGAACTAGCGGATTTGCTAGCGCAGGTTCGGGCGGGCGATTCGGACGCCTGGGGCGACCTGTATGGCCAGTATGCTCCGGCGATTTTCCGGTTCTGCCGGCGGGCATTGCCCACGCGCGAAGATGCGGAAGACGCCACAACGGAAATATTTATGAAGGTACGGCAAAAACTCGGGATGTACGATTCGTCGCGGCCATTTACGGCGTGGCTTTATAAAGTGGCGAGCAATCATTGCTGGGACACGTTGCGGCGCAGGCGGATTCGTCAGGACCTGGAAACGGGTGACCTGGAGACGCTGCCGCTGGAACATCCTGATCCGAGCCAACTGGAACAACTGCAGATGGACCACGACAGCAAACACGTTCGCGCTGGCCTGGCGAAGTTGCCGGACCGTGCGCGCATGGCGTTGGTGCTGCGGTATTACTCGGAAATGAGCTACGACGAAATTGCGGACACGCTGGGAGTGCGTCGAGCGTTCGTGGGAGTGCTGTTGCTGCGCGCGCGTCATCAACTGCGCGATGTGCTGGCGGAAAGCGGCGGCGGATTGCATGGCGCGGCTGCCGGGGGAAGGTCATGAGCCACTTCGATGAAATGACGTGCCTGCTGTATCTGGAAGGGCAGCTCGACGCGGACCACGCGGAGGGAGTGCGCTCCCACGCGGCTACGTGCGCGGAATGCCGCGGGCTGCTGCGCGCGCTGCAAACAGAGAGTGTGTGGCTGCGCGAATCGCTGGAAGCAGACGACGAATCGGTTCCCGCGCGGCTGGTGCAAGCGCCGGAACACGGCGGCGCGCCGTGGGGCTGGATTTCGGCGCTGGGATTGAGCGCGGGCGGAGCCTACACGGTGTGGAGCGGATTCATCGAACCGTGGCGAGCGCAGGCGGCGCAGGCCGGTTTTACGCAAGGTAATCTTCTGACCATGCTTTTTTTCAGCGGTGCATTCTGGAAAGGATGGGACGCGATGCGAAGCCTGATCGAATTTCTGGCGATTGGAACACTGGGGCTGGTGGTGATGTGGCTGCTGCGGCGTCACCTGCGTCGCACGACGGCGCTGGCGGCGGTGATGGGTGCGCTGGCCTTCGCTGTGATGCTGCCTCCCTCTGCAGGAGCCGCGGAACTCAAGCATGGCGACCCGAATTACTCGCTGCCGGCGGGAGAAGTGGTGCACACGGATTTGATTGTGTCGGCGGATTCCACGCGGATTGATGGCGACGTGGAGGGCGATCTGATCGCATTTTCACGCAGCGTGACGGTGAACGGGCATATCAAGGGCGACGTGATTGCGTTCAGCCAGGAATTGCGGGTGAATGGCCCGGTGGATGGAAACGTGCGCGCGTTTGTGCAGAACTTGCAACTTTATGGGCCGGTTGCGCGAAATGTGCTGGCTTGGGCGGGCGATGTGAACCTGGACCAGGACGCAAAGGTGAATGGCACGTTGACGACGGGATCCGGGCACCTGGAAGTGAACGGGAAACTCGTGGGGGATTTACTCGCGTTTTCGGGAGATGTGGACATCAACGGGCAGCTGGGGCGCAACGCGAGGATTCGCGGCGGACATCTGACGATTGGGTCGAGGGCCGAGATCGCGGGGCAGGCGACGGCCCAGCTGCGGCAGCCTCCGGAGGTTTCGAATAGCGCGAAGATGGGCAGTCCGCTGGATTGGACGATCACCAAACACGGAACGGAAGTCACTTATTCTTCGGGACGCTACTACGTGCACCAGATTTTGAAGTGGGGCGCGAGCTTTTTGTTTGGGCTGGTGCTGCTGTTCGTGGTGCCTGGTTTCTTCTTTGATGCGGTGAGCGCGTGCAACAAGACCGCGCCGGCGATCGGATTTGGCGTGCTGTTCTTGATTGCGACGCCCATAGCCGCAATCATCGTGTGCATCACAGTGGTGGGATTGGGAGTGGGAATTTCCGCGATAATGCTGTGGATGATCTCTATCTATGCGGCTCAAGTGCTGGTCGGCGCGTGGCTGGGGGAAAAAATTCTGGGCGCTGGCGCCGGTGTAGGGGCGGCGCTGGGACGTCTGGCACTGGGTTTGGCAATCTTGCGCGCGCTGGGGATGCTGCCATTTCTGGGTGGTTGGATTTCGTCTGTCGTGGTTGTTTGGGGCATAGGCGCGGTGGCGCTGGCGATTTACAAGAACATGCGGCCGCAGTTGGCTGCTGCGGCGGTGGCAGTGTGAACTCCGGGCGGCGATAGCAGCACATGCATATCGCTGGCGCTACAAGATCACTTCAAGTTTTTTGCCTACGCGGCCGATGATTTCGGCGGCGCGTTCCAGGTCGGCGCGTTTGTGAGTGGCGGTGACGATGGTGCGCAGGCGCGCTTTGCCTTCGGGGACCGTCGGAAAGCCGATCGCGCCGGCGAAAACTCCTTCAGCGAATAACTCCCGCGAAAATTGAAATGCTTTGGCCGCTTCGCCCACCATGATGGGCGTGATCGGCGTCTCGCTCTTCCCGGTATTAAATCCTAGCTTCTTGAGTTTGCGTTTGAAGAATTTTGTGTTGGCCCACAGCTTCTTGATGAGCTTTTCGCCCGCTTCGGAATCGAGCAGCTCGAATGCGGCCTGGCAGGTGGCCGTAACCGACGGCGGATGCGAAGTGGAGAAAAGGAACGGGCGGGCGCGCTGGTGGAGAAAATCAATCAGATCGCGGGAGCCGCAGACGTATCCGCCGATGGAGCCGATGGCTTTGCTGAGCGTGCCGACCTGAATATCCACGCGGCCGTGGCAATTGTAATGATCAATGGTGCCGCGCCCACGGCTGCCGAGGACGCCGGAGGAATGCGCGTCGTCCACCATCATGATGCAATTATATTTTTCGGCGAGGTCGCAGAGCGCGGGGAGATTCGCGATGTCGCCATCCATGGAGAACACGCCATCGGTGATTAGGAGCTTCTTGCCGTTCCAGTCTTTGGTTTCCTGGAGGACGCGTTCGCAGTCGGCGGCGTCCTTGTGCTTGAAGACTTTGATGGTGGCGCGCGAGAGGCGGCAGCCGTCAATGATAGAGGCGTGATTCAGCTCGTCGGAGATGACGAGGTCGTCTTTGCCGAGGATGGCGGAGACGGTGCCGGCATTGGCCGTGAAGCCGGATTGGAAGACCACGCAGGCTTCCACTTTTTTGAAGGCGGCGATTTGCGCTTCCAGGTCCATGTGCATCTTCATGGTGCCGGCGATGGTGCGCACGGCGCCGGAACCGACGCCGAATTTGCGCGTGGCGTCAATGGCTGCGCGGCGGAGCTTCGGATGCGTGGTGAGGCCGAGATAATTATTCGAGCTGAGGTTGATGACTTCTTTGCCGTCGAAAATCGCGACAGGTTTTTGCTCGCCGTCGAGAATTTTCAGATTGAAGTAGAGATGTTTGGCCTTCAGGTCTTCGATTGCATCGTGCAGATACTGAAGTTGGGGACGTGCGGCGGTGCTCATGATTCCTCCGGCGGATTCGTGGCGCGCTATTTATTTGCGCCGTTGGGATAAAACAGGATTTTACCGGCGAGGCCGGATTCGAGAAGTGAGAAGGCTTGTTCGAATTTGTCGAGGGGCACGCGCTCTTTGAAAAGCGGTTCGAGATTCAGGCGATGGTGCTTCAAGAGTTCGGTCATCTGCACCCATGTTTCGAACATCTTGCGGCCGTAGATGCCCTGCACAGTGGCGCCTTTGAAAATTACGTCGTTGACGAGATCAAAAGTGACGGGATCTTTGGGAATGCCGAGCAGCGAGGCGCGGCCGCCCTGGCGGAGCATTTCGAAGCCTTGGTGAATCGCGGCGGGATGGCCGCTCATTTCGAGGAGCACGTCGGCGCCGGCGCCTTCGGTAGCTTCGCGGACGCGCGCGACAACGTCTCCTTGCGCGGGATCGAGAGCTTCGTCCGCGCCCATTTTTATTGCCAACTCGCGGCGATGTGGGTTCACTTCGGTGGCGAAGATCATCGCGGCGCCACACGCGCGCGCGACGTTGATGGCCATCAGACCGATGGGGCCGGCGCCGGTGACGACTACATTTTGTGCGGCGATCTCGCCGGCCAGTACGGTGTGCACGGCGTTGCCGAGAGGATCGAGGATGGCGGCGTAGTGTTCGGGAATTGCGGGATCAATTTTCCAAATATTGCGAATCGGAATGACTACGAATTCGGCGAAGCAGCCGTCAGCGTCAATGCCGATGATTTTCACATTCTGGCAGACGTGCGGCTGGCCCATGCGGCACGGGCGGCAATGGCCACAATTGACGTGCATTTCAGCGCTGACGAAATCGCCGGGCTTCACGGAGGTGACTTCGGAGCCGACTTTTTCGACGTGGCCGCAGAATTCGTGGCCGAAAGTCATCGGAGGATGAATGCGGGAAGCGGACCAGCGGTCCCAGCCGTAAATGTGGAGATCGGTGCCGCAAATGGAAGCAGCGCGCACGCGAACGAGAACCTCGATGGGGCTCGGCGTTGGAATGGGAACGGATTCGAGTTGCGCTCCGCGCTGGGGACGCATCTTGCGCAAAGCTTTCATCGTGGATGTGGGCATCGTGTACAGGCGGAGGTGCGGCAGTCCGCCAAACTTGCAATTTTAGCACACGGTTTGGGGAAGCAAAAATCGGGGGCGCGCGGGGGTTGCTTCCGTTACAATCGCGGCGGTTGAAGAGGTGCGTGATGCCGGGGGAGGCATGTTGAGTTTTTCACAGCGGTTCGAGGAAATTCGCACAGGATTTGAGCGGCCGTTTTGGGTCGCGAACATCAGCGAGCTATTCGAGCGGCTTTCTTATTATGCGGCGTTTGCTTCGCTCGCGCGGTATTTGCACGAGACGCTAAATTTTCCCGTGGAACAGGCCGGAAGCTTGACCGGGTTGTTCGGCGGATTGGTGTGGTTCCTGGCGGCGTTTGGCGGAACGCTTGCCGACCGGCTGGGATTCCGACGATCGCTTTCGCTAGCGTATTTCATTTTAAGTTGCTCGTACTTTATTTTGGGATCGCTGGGGTCGAGCTGGATTGCGCCATTGCGCGCCGCGGTGCCGCTGGTGGTGCTGGTTACCGTGGTGCTGATGCTTCCCGCGCTGGGAATCGCGCTGGTGAAACCGTGCGTGGTGGGGACCACGGCGCGCGCGTCGAAAGAAAATGTTCGGTCCATCGGCTATTCGATTTACTACACGCTGGTGAATATCGGCGGAGCGGCGGGGCCTTATGTGGCTTCGTACGTGCACCATCATCTGAGCGTTGAGAATGTGTTTCGCGTGGCGGCGTTGAGCGTGTTTCTGATGTTCATTGCCGTGGTACTGTTCTTCAAGGAGCCGCGGAGATCGAACGAGGCGCAAGCGGCGAGCCTGGGAGAAGCAGCGCGAAATTTTGCCACCGTGCTGCGCAATCCGAAGTTCATGCTGTTCCTGCTGATTTTTTCCGGCTACTGGATCGTGTACTGGCAGGAATTCATCATTCTGCCGCTTTACGTTCACAATTATATCAATCCGAAGACGGATACGGAGTTGATGCTGGTGACCGGGCCGCTGGCGGTGATTGCGCTGCAGATGATCGTGAGCCTGCTGACGCGGAAGATACCGGCATTTCGCGCGATCACCATCGGGACGCTGATTTCGGCGCTGGCGTGGGTGATTTTGATCGTGCATCCGACGGTGCCGATGGTGATCGTCACGCTTTTTGCTGTTGCGCTGGGAGAGATCGTGCAATCGCCGCGCTACTACGAATACATTTCGCGGCTGGCTCCGCCGGGGCAGCAGGGGACCTACATGGGTTTTGCATTTCTGCCGATCGGAATCGGGTCGCTCGTTGGTGGCTGGTTCGGAGGCATGCTGATCCATCATTTCGGCGAGGTACAGCAACGATCGGAGCGCATCTGGTGGGCCGTGACGGGAATTGGCGTGACTACCGCACTGCTGCTGTGGATCTACGACAGAACGTTCAAGCCGAGCGGGCCGGTTGCGCAGAGTTCCTAATTGACCATGCGGCGGAGGCTTTCGACGGCTTGGCGCGCCAGGGTGTAGCGCGGTTCGATGCGCAGCGATTCGTTGAAACATTCGCGCGCGCGGGCCAGCATTCCTTTCGCGGCGTAGGCGCGGCCGAGATTGAAATGCGGGAAGTGGCGCGGGTCGTAGCGCGGAGCGACGATGGCGCGTTCGAGCCACGGGATGGCCTCGTCATATTTCTCGAGCTGGATTAGGTAGGAGCCGATGTCGTTGTAAGGATTGCCGAATTCCGGATCCACTTCGATCGCGCGCTTGCATTCGGCGATGGCTTCTGCGATTTTTCCCTGGAAATGGTAGGTCCAGCCTAGGAATGTGTGGGCTTCGGCGGTAGGGAAAAGCTCGAGAGAACTTTTGTATAGTTCGACGGCGTGGTCGTAATCACTTTCCATTTGCGCGCGATAGGCTTCTTGCAGCAGCGCCCACGCTTGTTCTTGGCGATCCGATGACATTGTTCACCGAGTGTACTTCTGAACTGCAATTACATTGCGCAGCTGCGACGACGCGCGCGCACGAAACTGTCTGTGTCTCCCCGCTATTTTAGCGCGGAGCGGCGGATGCGGCGGCGAAGCTTTTCGAGCAGTGCTTCCAGGCGCTTGGTGTAGCGCACTGGGTACACCGCGGTGCGATTGATCTGGCGATAAGTTTTCGGAAGGCGCGCTAGGCCGGCAAGGCAACGCGCGCGCAAATCGGCGACAGGCTGTGCAGGGGCGACTCGCCGGCCGCCGCGCATAACTTCCACGAGCATCGCTTCACCGCCATCGGCAGGCTCGCCATCGAGAGCGATTCTGTCGTGGCGATATTCGCCGGAGGGCGCGGAGTACCGGAACACCTGTTTGCGGCCGGGATAGGTGACTTTCGCAGCGCTGAGTTTCGCGGCTTCGCGAACTTTTCCGCCGCGCTCGACCTCGACCAACTTGTAGATCAAGTTCAGGTGCGGAGCATCGCCTGGCGTCGCAAGCGCGGTGCCAACGCCAAACGCGTCAATCGCGGCGTGTTTCGCGAGCAGCGCGGCGATGCGCGTCTCGTCGAGATCGCCCGACGCGAAAATTTTCACGTCTTTCCATCCGGCGCGATTCAGCTCGCGGCGCACCCACTGGCTGTCTTTTGCGAGGTCGCCGCTATCGAGCCGCACGCCGGCGGGCTTGCGATTCATGTTGATGATGCGTTTCACGGCGGTATGCACGTCGTAAGTATCGAGCAGCAGCACGGCATGTTCGGGAAACGCGTCGAGGAATTGCGCGAACGCTTCCGTCTCGTCTTCGTGCGCCATCACCCAGGAGTGCGCTTGCGTGCCGTACGTTTCCATGCCGAATTGCTGGCCTGCCAGCACGTTGGATGTGCCCTGGCAGCCGCCGATGGCTGCGG